>Ga0190265_10002952_pt1 | contig 11542 bp, 10 predicted proteins | sample Popmic124T_FD_133135 | JGI IMG/M metagenome (GOLD analysis project Ga0190265, IMG submission 133135) | Populus adjacent soil microbial communities from riparian zone of Indian Creek, Utah, USA - 124 T | ecosystem: Environmental > Terrestrial > Soil > Riparian zone | place: USA: Utah | collected...
CACCAGGTCGGCCAGGGAGTGCGCCATGTTGTCGCGCAAGTAGTCGAAGCCGAACTCGTTGTTGGTGCCGTACGTGATGTCGGCGTTGTACGCCGCGCGCCGCTGGTCGGGCGTCATCTGCGAGAGGATGACGCCGACGTCCAGGCCGAGGAAGCGGTGCACGCGACCCATCTGCTCGGCGTCGCGTTTCGCCAGATAGTCGTTGACGGTGATGATGTGCACGCCTTTACCCGAGAGCCCGTTGAGGTAGGCGGGTAGCACCGCGGTGAGCGTCTTGCCCTCACCGGTCTTCATCTCGGCGACGTTGCCGAAGTGCAACGCCGCGCCGCCCATCACCTGGACGTGGAAGTGGCGCTGGTCGCGCACGCGCCACGACGCCTCGCGGGCCACCGCGAACGCCTCAGGCAGCAGATCGTCGAGGTCGGCGCCGTCGTCGACACGCTTCTTGAACTCGTCGGTCTTGGCCCGCAGTTCGGCATCGGAGAGCTTCTCGAGATCGTCGGCCAGGGTGTCGACGTAGTCGGCCACCCCCTTGAGACGCTTGACCATCCGGCCTTCGCCGAGACGCAGCAACCTATCCAGCACGCTAATCCCCTATGGATTGAATCGAAGAGCTCAAACCATCGTAGGTGACGTGCGCCCGCCGCCGAGGCGAGCGCGTGCGGCCCGGCGAATCAGGCCAGCCTGATCAACCCGTAGTCGTAGGCATGGCGGCGGTACACGACGCACGGCCGGTCGCTCTGCTTGTCGTGGAACAGGAAGAAATCGTGGCCGACCAGCTCCATCTGCGACAACGCGTCGTCGACGGTCATCGGTGTGGCCGGGTGCTCCTTGGTCCGCACGATCCGTCCGGGCTCATACTCGTCAATCGCCACGCCATCGACCTGCGATGATTCGTCGGGCGACCCGTTGAGGGAATCGATCAGCGGGCCGACTTCCATATTGCTGGTGGCCTCGGCCACCGAGACCGGCCTCTTGTCGCCGTAGTGGATCTTGCGGCGGTCTTTGCTGCGCCGGAGCCGGTTCTCGAGTTTGCACACCGCCCCCTCAAGGGCGGCGTAGAAGCTGTCTGCGCAGGCCTCGCCGCGGACAACGGGTCCGCGACCGCGCGCAGTGATCTCGACGTGCTGACAGTTCTTGCGTTGGCGCCGATTGCGCTCGTGGTCCAGCTCGACGTCGAAGAGGTAGATGGTCCGGTCGAGTCGTTCCAGACGGGACAGTTTCTCGGCGACGTAGATGCGGAAATGGTCGGGAATCTCGACGTTGCGGCCCTTGACGACAACTTCGGCTCGCAACTCGGGTTCTGGCGTCTCTTCCTCGACCACCATTGTGCGGTCAGATTCCAGGGAATGGGTTGACATGCTTGGCAACTCGTTTCTCTCTGCGGCCGCACGCGTCAGCGTGCCCGGCTGTGATCATCGGAAACGCGCCAACGGGGTTTGCAATGTCTGCGCCGCCCGCCGGTGCAAGGTGTCGACTACTCACCTCCTACCGCTCGTCGGCGAAGCTGGCGCTGATATCTGAGCGCCGCCGTGAGGCATACACGGCTCGTTGTTGCCGACGGTAGTCCGTGTTCACCCGGTCGTGCCACTAAATTCGTGCACCTGTTTTCAGTTCTTCATATGAGATTGATGGCGGGGTAATTGGCGGGCCCGTCACCGCGGACGTCAGGCATTTGCCAGTGCCAGTACCGCCGCCACCTGCGCGCCGATCGCCTGCAACACCCGCACAGATTCAGCCGCGGTCGCACCGGTGGTGATGATGTCGTCGACGAGCAGCACCTCGCCCGAAACGGGCCTGATGACCTTTACTCGGCCCGCGATGTTTCGCTGGCGGTCGGCACTGGACAGGCCGACGGAGTCGGCAACGAAAGCCCGCGTTCGCAGGGCCGCCACGACAGGGACGCCGGTGAGTCCGGCCACCGCGACCTGGGCCATCCGCGTCACCGGGTCGCCGCCGCGGCGTCGGGCCGCCCACCGGCGGGTGGGCGCCGCCACGACCGTGACCGGCACCTCGACCACCCCCCAGCTCAACAGCCGGGCCGTGCCGGCCCGCAGCGCGCCGGCGAGCGGCGCGATCAGGTCGGTGCGACCGTGCTCCTTGGCCGCGACGATCGCGCTGCGCCGCGCGCCCGCATAGTGACCCAGCGAGAAGACGGGCACACCGGGATCAGCCCGCGGGGCGATGAGGTGCGGGTCACCGGAACCGACGGCGAGCTCTTTGGCGCAGGCGTCGCACCACCGCGTCGACGCGGCGCCGCAGCCTCCGCATTCCAGCGGCAGGACGAGGTCGAACACCACCGCAGTGTCGCGCTGAGGAGTGACAGAGTTCAGGCGCGCGGTACCCGAACGATGTCGCCCGGATGGATCAGGTTGGGGTTCGGGATGGTGTGTGAATTGGCCGCCACCAGGCGGTAGTAGAGGTTGCCCGACCCGTAGTGCTGGTTCGCAATCGACCACAGCGTCTCGCCGGGCGCCACGACGTGCTCGAGATAGTTCAGGTAGCCGGGCACGATTTTCGATCCCAGAATCACCGGCACGACGACCTTGTCGAGTTCGGCTCCGTCCTTCGGAGAGGCGTGGAATACCTCGACGAAGACTCGGTCGAGCTGGAATGCCGCACCCGAGACGTCGACGGTGACCTGGAACTGCCCGTGACCCCCGACGCCGTCACCGGCCATGAAGAACCCGGTGACTTCATCGTGGCCCTCGTGGACCCGGTAGTTGTAGTGGGCTTCGAACGCCCCACCTGCCATCCCGGCGATCTGAATGGCGTCCGTCACGAGATCGAACGGGCGCGGTTGTTGTACGTCGATGGACATGGCCGACCTCCCATGGCCCGGGGTCCAGATGGCCGGATCGTACGCCCGGGCACATGACGCGCGCGTAGATTCGCCGACATCGGGGAACCCACGGTTGTGCAGGACAAACGGGAGTCGTTCATCGTCGACTGCCTCGTCGCCGCATTCTCCGACCTGATGAAGGCCGATCCCGATGCGTTTCGGACCAAGTTCCGCAAGATGGCCGCCGACCCGTTCGCCTTTTACCGGGGCAGCGCGTGCCTCTTCTACGCCGACGTCGCCGAGCGCCCCGACCGCTGGGCCGACGAGCACACATCCCGCGTGTGGATCCAGGGTGACCTGCACGCGGAGAACTTCGGCACGTATATGGACGGCTCCGGCGTGCTCATCTTCGATGTGAACGACTTCGACGAGGCGTTCGTCGGCCACTTCACCTGGGATCTGCAGCGGTTCGCGGCCAGCGTGGCGTTGATGTGTTGGCAGAAGGCGCTCTCCGACGAGGAGATCAAGACGCTGATCGCCACCTTCGTGCGGGCCTACGTCGACCAGGTGCAATGGTTCACCGAGGTGGAGGACGACTCGTCGTTCTCACTGAACCTGGAGACCGCCCGCGGCGCCGTGCATGCCGCACTTCAGTCGGCGCGGCTGTCCACCCGGCCGCAGATGCTGGACCGCATGACCAGGGTCGACGACGCCGACCGCCGTTTCCGCGACCTACCTGGTGTGCGCAGGCTCGACGATTCCGAACGTGACAAGGTCATCGACGCGTTCGGCCGGTACCTGGAGACAATTCCGGAAACGAAGCGGTTCCGCGGCATCGCCTACGACGTCAAGGACGTGATCGGCAAGACGGGCATGGGAATCGGCAGCGCGGGACTGCCCGCCTACACCGTGCTGATCGAGGGCTTCAACCAGGCGTTGGACAACGACGCGGTGCTGTCCATGAAGCAGGGCAACGTGGCGGCACCGAGCCGCGTCGTCGACGACGCCGAGGTGCACAATTATTTCAAGCATCACGGCCATCGCACAGCCGTGTCCCAACGTGCGCTGCAGGCCCACGCCGACCCGCTGCTCGGCTACACCGACGTCGACGGGGTCGGGTTCGTAGTAAGCGAAATCTCGCCCTATGACGCCGATTTGGACTGGAGCGAGCTGACCGAACCAGACGAACTCGCCGAGGTCATCGAGCAACTCGGTCAAGCGGTGGCCAAGGTGCACTGTGTCAGCGACACCGACAGCGACCAAACGCTGGTCGACTTCCAGACCGAGGAGGCGATCATCGACGTGGTCGGCGATCGCATCGACGATTTCGTTGGTGACATGGTGTCGTTCGGGATGGAGTACGCGGCGACTGTGCGCGACGACCATCGCCACTTCGTCGAGGCGTTCCGCGAGGGCCGTATCCCCGGAATCACCTCGTCCTGATGTTTCGATTTGAAAATTTCCAGGCACTACACAGGCGCTGAGACAATGCTGGACGTATGGCAGATGACGCGCTCCCGGCGAGCACCGTGTCGGTGAACGGTCGCCAGTGCGAAGTGCGTACCGAGCCCGACACCGCGCTGCTCTACGTGCTGCGCAACCACCTGGGCCTCAAAGGCACGCGATTCGGTTGCGGCCTCGGCGTGTGCGGCGCCTGCCTGGTGCTCGTCGACGGTCACCCCACCTACTCGTGCGATACCCCGTTGTGGTCGGTGATGGGCAAGTCGGTGACCACCGTCGAAGGACTCGGGGCCGACGGGCCGCATCCCGTCGCACGCGCCATCGTCGCGCAGCAGGCCGCACAGTGCGGGTATTGCATGTCCGGGATCGTGGTGCGCGCGGCGAGGTTGCTCGCGGAGAATGTAGACCCGACCGAGACCGATGTGCGCGCGGCCCTTGACGACAACCTCTGCCGGTGCGGCTCCCACAACCGCGTCGTCCGTGCCGTTCTCGCGGCGGCCGCCGAGATGCGGAAGGGCGACGATTGAGCACCGAGGCGCTGCCCCCGACTCTCGTGGCCAATCCGCGCCTCGGCGACTGGCTGCGCTTCGATCACGACGGGATCGTGGAGTTGCGGGTCGGCAAGGTCGAGCTCGGACAGGGAATCATCACCGCACTGGCACAGATGGCCGCCGAGGAACTCGACGTCGACGTGGTGCGCATCCGGATGACCGCGACCACAACCGATCTCAGCCCCGACGAAGGCATGACCGCGGGTAGCCTGTCCATCCAGCAGTCCGGGGCGTCGGTGCGCCAGGTGTGCGCCGAGACACGGGACATCTATCTCGACGTGGCCGCGGAGAAACTCGCTGTGCCCAAGGAGGATTTGACGATCGAGGACGGCCGCATCACCGGCCCGCACCGCACGGAGACCAGCTACTGGGAGTTGGCCGACGACAGGCTGCTCGACCGCCCCGCAAGTGGCACCGTGGCACCGAAACCGGAGTCGGACTATCGCGTCGTCGGCACCAATGTGGCCCGAATAGACCTGCCGGACAAACTCTTCGGGCGCCCACGCTACGTCCACGACCTACAGATGGACGGAATGGTGTACGGCCGTGTGGTGCGGCCACCGTCGCGGGGCGCCACCTTGACCTCACTCGACACCGGCCCCACCCTGCAACTGCCCGGTGTCGTCAATGTCGTGTGCGAAGGAAACTTCATCGGCGTGATCGCCGACCGCGAAGAAGTCGCGCTGACCGCGGCGCAACGATTGCGGGCCGACGCCGAGTGGAATGTGCACCCGTCACTGCCCGATGAAGACGACCTGCCGGCATTTCTGACCTCGGCGCCTGCGAACACGACACACATCGCGGAGACGCAGCAGCCCACAACCGCGTCGCCACACGGTTCCTGGTCGGCGACCTACCACCGGCCGTTCATTGCGCACGGTTCGATCGCGCCGTCATGCGCCATCGCGTTGGCGACAGAGGGGCCGCGACTGCACATCTGGACGCACAGCCAAAGCGTGTACAACTTGCGCCGGGAGATCGCGCGGGAACTGGGAATGTCGTCCGAACAGTTGGTGGTCGGGCATGTCGAGGGCGCGGGATGCTACGGCCACAACGGGGCCGACGACGCGGCGATGGACGCGGCGGTTCTGGCGCTCGCCACGCCGGGCAGGCCGGTACAGGTGGTCTGGTCGCGGGCCGACGAACTGGCATGGGCTCCACTGGGAACCGCGGGCGTGGTTCGGATCGACGCGGACACCGCGGCGGACGGCAGCGTGCTGTCCTGGCGGCACGAGATCTGGAGTGGCAGCTTCATCAGCCGTCCCGGTATGGCCCCGCCACCCGCGTTCCTCGCTACGAGTGATCGCGACCGCACGGCGATCTACTCGGATGCCGAACCACCGCTCGAGCGCGGCGGCGGTACCCGACGCAATGCCGTTCCCGGATACGACTTTCCGTCGTATGAGGTCGTCAATCATCTGATTCCGCAGATGCCGCTGCGGACGTCCGCCCTACGCTCGCTTGGCGCCCACCTGAATGTCTTCGCGGCGGAATCGTTCATGGACGAGCTCGCTGCGAATGCGGGTCGTGATCCGGTCGAGTTCCGGCTCTCCCACCTGTCCGATCTGCGTGCCCGCGCGGTGCTGGAAGCCGTTGTCCGACAATCGAATTGGTCCGAGTGGACGCCAGGAGACTCCGTCGGACACGGAGTCGGCTACGCACGCTACAAGAACTCCGGCGCGTTCTGCGCGGTCGTCGCCGAAGTGTCGGCGGTGCAGGAGGTACGCGTCCAGCGACTGACGATTGCGGTCGACGCGGGGCTGATGATCAACCCGGACGGCGCGGTGAACCAGATCGAGGGCGGCGCGATCCAGGCCACCAGCTGGACGCTCAAAGAGCGCGTGCGGTTCGACACTTACACCGTCACCAGCGACAACTGGGAGACCTATCCGATCCTGCGGTTCTCCGAGGTGCCGGCGGTCGACGTCGAGCTGATGCCCGGCAACGGCAACCCGCCGCTCGGCGTCGGCGAATGCGCCCAGGGACCGACGACCGCCGCGATCGCCAACGCCGTCTGCGACGCGCTGAACGTCCGGGTGCGGGCCCTCCCGTTCACGACGGACCAGGTAGTCGCCGCGATGCCTTCCTAGAACGCACCTGCGGGCGCTACGCTGCGCGATCCGGCCCAAACGGTGCGTGTGACGGCTGGGCGGCCCGTGGCCGTCGCCATACCTTCGGCCCCATGGACACCACCTATATTCTCGGCCACGCCGACGCCGAAACTCGGCGACTGCTGTTGCAGGCGAAAATGTATGACGGCTACACAGAGCACGCACTGCGGGTAGCCGGCCTGCGGCCTGGAATGCGTGTCCTCGACATCGGCTGCGGGCCCGGCGACGTGTCTTTCATCGCGTCGCGGCTGGTCGGCCCGACGGGAATGGTGCTCGGCATCGACGCGTCCGCCGAGATCGTCGAGCTCGCGCGGGCGCGCGCCGCGGAGTTGACAGTCCATGGCGTGCTCTTCGAGCAATCGACGATCGCTGATATCACGCTGGATCAACCGGTCGACGCGGTGATCGGGCGCTTGATTCTTATGCATCTGCCCGACGCCGCCTCTGCACTTCGTGACCTCGCCGCACACGTCCGGCCCGGCGGCATCATCGCGTTCTCTGAAATCGACGTCACCGCGGCGAGAACCATCCCTGCCCAACCGCTGTATCAGGCGATGATCGACGCCATCTGCAAGACGTTCGCCGGTATGGGCGTCGACCCCGCGTTCGCCACCAGAGTCCATGTGCTGTTCCGGCAGGCGGGGTTGAACGCTGTGCAGCTGACGAGCGGCGCGCCACTGGGACGCGCCGACGACACGGAGTTCCTTACCTGCGCAGTCGAGTCGTGGCGCTCGGTTTATCAGATGGCCGAACGGTTGGGCCTGGTCACCGATGAACTGGCCGAGCCGGACACGCTGTTGCCACCTCTGCGCGATGAAGTGGCCAACGCCGACGCGATCGTGATGCTGCCGACTTTGATAAGTGCGTGGACTACGGTGTAGCCGGCCGCACCCCGAACAGACGCCTCTTATAGGAGGTTGCCGCTCGAGTGCCGAACAGCTTCGCCATGAGTCGCTGCGGCGCAGGCAGATTCGACATGAACACTCGCCGCTCGTCTTCCGAAGCGGCGGTTAGCACCATCCCGAGCAAGACGACGCCGAGTCTGGCGTTACGTGCGGACAGAAACGACGCGCCACGTTTCAGCGTCGCCTGCCACTCCTCATCCCTCAGGTGTTTCTCGATGATCGGCAGCGCGATGCGCTCCTCGTCTTCGAGATGCTCATCGAGTAGCACCGTGAGTTCGGCGACGGCTGCCGCTAGTTGCCTGCCCCCACCCCGACTGCCCGATTCCACCCAGGGCCCAAGCAGTACCTCGGCGCGGTGAACCGCACCCGCGATCGCACTGTGCTCGTCCTCCATCCGAGCAATGTCGGCCTCGCGACCCGCTACCCGGTCCCTGAGCTTCGGCCACACCAGATCGTCCTCGGCCGCGTGGTGGTGATGCAGCGCAGACAACATGAAGGTGAGATGGTCGCCGACCACTCGAGCACGGGCGACATCCCCGTCGGAGACACCGTCGATCAACTCGGTCACGTCGTGGAACTCGCGCCGGAATACCCGGTGTACGAGAAGCATGTCCAGTGTGTTGACCGTCATCGCGATTTCACCCGCCAACCCAGTTCTCTTGTCTGCCAACCACTCATACCAACACCGTATCCGCTCCCAGCCGATGCTCGGCCCTGATTTCCTCGGCGGCGCGTTCGCCGATGATCACGCACGGTGCCATCGTGTTACCGGAGGTGATCCTCGGCATGACCGACCCGTCGGCAACCCGAAGGCCGTCAATGCCGTAGACCTTGAGGCTGCCATCGACGACGGACATCGGATCCCGCCCCATCTTGGCCGTGCCGACGCTGTGCCAGTAGGTCATCGCGCCGTCGCGCATATAGCCGAGCAGTTCGTCGCCTTCGAGATCACCCGGCATGAATTCGCGCTTGGTGAACGGTCGCATCACAGGCGATGCGCCAACCTCGCGCAAGCCGGCGAGGCACTCCCGAGCCAGCGCCATGTCATCCGGGTGGGATAGCCCGTTTTCCATGACACGAACGGGCGTGTCCGGATCGGGGCCTGTCAGCTCGACGATGCCACGGCTCTTGGGATGGGAGAGAGCACCGAGTATGGACCAACCGAGTTCGGGCATTCCGAACCGCGCGATGTTCTCGGGGCTTGCCAACTGCAGTGCCCCGTGGCACGCGAAGAAGTCGGGCGAGTCGCCTCCGCTGCGGCTCGGCCAGTACATCACGCCAGTCCCTACCGAGTCAGGCGGCCAGGACTTCGAAGCCTCCCACACACAGCTGAACCCGAGGTGGTTCTGAAAATTGCGGCCCACGCCCGGGAGATGTCCGACGACGGGAATTCCGAAGGGTCGCAGACTGTCTTCGTCCCCTACGCCTGACAACATGAGAACCTTCGGCGTCTGTATGCCTCCCAACGCGAGCACCACCTCGGTGGACGCGCTGAATCGGCGGACCTGGCCGCGGTAGGAGACCTCGACCCCGCTGGCCCGTTGACCCTCGATGATCACTCGGCGCACCAGCGCGTCTGTCAGTACCGTCAGGTTCGGCCGATCCATCACGGGATAGGTGAAGGCACGAAACATCGACCGGCGCTTGCCGTCACGAATGCAGTTGTCGGCCAGGGCTGCCCCGCCCTTGCCTTCCATCATCTCTCCGTTGGGATGATCGAAGCGCTTGATTCCCAAGACCGTGGCGGCCTCGACGGCCGCATGACCGACCGGATGCTTGTTGTCGCTGGGCTCGATGTAGACCGGGCCGCCACTACCGCGCTGCGTCCGGTCCCCTTCGCCGTGCCAATCCTCGACACGACGATAAATGTCGCCAACGGATTCGTAGTTCCAGGCGTCGCTTCCGGACTCGGTCGCGAAGTGGTCCCAGTCCGTTTTGTGGCCGCGAGCCCACGTCATCACGTTGATACTCGTGCTGCCACCGAGAACCTTCCCCATGGACAGCAGCAACGATCTGCCGTTGAGATTCGGGTTGGGCTCTGCCTGAAACGCCCAATCCGTTTCTGTCCCGATGTTGGTCGGCCACAGGGCGGCTTCGGTGACGCTCGGCACGTCGTCTCTGCCGCCTGCCTCCAGCAGCAGGACGCTGGCCGCGCCGTCCTCGGCCAGCCGGCGAGCGATGACCGAGCCGGATGCACCCGCTCCGCATACGACGAAGTCGAAGGAATCGCCCAGATCTGCGGCCTGTCGCTGTTGATTCTCGCGGACCCGCCGGTCCAGATCCGTATCCCGATGCGAACCGTTCGTCATGAACCGTCGCCTCTCTTTGGTGTTTGTGGTGTCAGTGGCCCGCGCTTTGTCCGCCGTCAACGTGCAGAATCTCGCCCGTCACGAAGTGGGCATTCTCGAGATAGAGCGCACCGTGGACGATCTCGGCGACCGTGCCGATGCGGTTTTGCGGGTGCATCCCCGCGTATTCGAAATGAGCGTCGACGCCGGAGTGCATGGGGGTGTCGATGACTCCAGGTGAGATTGCGTTGACCCGAATTCCCTGGCCCGCATACTCAACGGCCAGCGATTTGGTGACCGCGACGAGACCGCCCTTGGTCAGCGCGGTCAATGCCGACGGCACGGCCGACTGGCCCTGTTCGGCGAGGGCGGTGGTCACGTTGATGATGTGTCCTCCGTCGCCTTGGGTGAGCATTCGGCTGATGACGCGCCGAGTGATGTAGAAGAAGCCTGTGGCGTTCACGGCGGTGATCGATGCGTAATCCTCGGGTGTGTAACTGGTGAACGGCTTGGCCAGAAACACTCCTGCGCCGTTGATCAGGGTGTCGATCCGGCCAAATCGCGACATCGCCTCGTCGACGAGGCGCTCGGACGTGCCCGGATCTGCGATATCACCTGCGACAGTGGTTATTTCGGGACGGTATGAAGCGTCGATGGAGCGTGAGTTCGCGATCACCTGATAGCCGATCTTGCAATACGCTTCCGCCAAGCCCGCGCCGATGCCTCGTGATGCGCCGGTGATGATCGCGACGCGGTCGGTGCTGTGCTGCATGGTCATTCCCTTCTTCCGACGAACATCAGGCCGCCAGCTCGCGCACGATGTGCACGGCTGATGCCCGCTTGGCCTTTCGGAACGCGGTACCGGCCCACAAGCTGGTGCCGTGGGGATCACCAACGCCGACGGCGGCCGCCAGCACCGGGGCAGTCATCCACGCGACTTCCGGGAAGCCGAATATGGCGTCGCGCTCATGCTCTTCGGTGAACCGGTTCCGCAATGCCCGCGCGTAGCGTCCGGTGAACGCGCGCGTGATCACCGTCTCGTCGAACTGCGGATCGCAGAGTGCCGCGCGATACACCGGGTTGGTTCCCGCTTCATCGGCGAGCAACAGCGCGGTACCGATCTGCGCCGCTGTTGCGCCTGCACACCGCACCCGTCTCACGTCATCGGCGGTCGCCAGGCCCCCCGCCGCCACCACGGGACAGTCGACGGCGGCTATCAGCGCATCCAGCAGGTCGTCCAGGGAAACGTCGGCAGGTGGCGCAAGGGGATCAAAGGTCGCTCTGTGCCCACCGGCTTGTGGACCTTGTGCCGCTACTGCATCCACCCCGCAGCTGCGTGCGATGGCCGCTTCGCCGACTGTGGTGACGGTGGCAAGGGTGAGAATGCCGACTCCGGCGAGACGAGAAGTCTGGCGCTTGCTCGGCGTGCCGAATGTGAAGGACA
>Ga0190265_10002953_pt1 | contig 11536 bp, 8 predicted proteins | sample Popmic124T_FD_133135 | JGI IMG/M metagenome (GOLD analysis project Ga0190265, IMG submission 133135) | Populus adjacent soil microbial communities from riparian zone of Indian Creek, Utah, USA - 124 T | ecosystem: Environmental > Terrestrial > Soil > Riparian zone | place: USA: Utah | collected...
ACGAGGTCAGGGCAGCGCTCGGCTATGAGCGCATCAACCTGTTCGGCGCGTCGTACGGCACGCGCGCGGCGCTGGTGTACATGCGCCAGCACCCGGGCCGCGTGCGCAGCGCCATCCTGCGCGCGCTCGGGCCGGTCGATCTCAAGCTGCCTCTCACCGTCGCGCCCGACAGTGAGCGCGCGCTCAACCGCCTCTTCGGGGCCTGCGACGAAGACGCCGCCTGCCGCACGGCCTATCCCGCGCTCGAGCAGTCTCTCAAAGAGGTCATCGCCCGCCTGAAGCGCGACCCGGCCGTGGTGAGGACGACCGACCCGCGCGACTCGACGACCCACGATGTGCGGGTCGACGATCAGGTGTTCGGCACCACGCTCTTCTTCCTGATGTTCGCCACCGAATGGTCGAAGGACATTCCTCGTGTCGTCCACGCGGCAGCGCGGGGGGACTATGCGCCCCTCGGCGCGCTGCTGCCGCTCAACGTGCTGACCGCCGTGCCGGTGCACTGGGGGATGCGGAGGTCGGTGCTCTGCTCCGAAGACGTGTCGATCACCAACGAAGAAGACGTGCGGCGCGCCGGCGCCGCCAGCATGGTTGGCGACACGTCGAACGTGGGGCTGCTCGCCTCGTGCCGGCAGTGGCCCGTCGGCGCGCTGCCGAACGGCTACTTCGACCCGGTCAGGACGGATGTGCCGATTCTCGCGATCTCAGGCGTCGAAGACCCGGTGCTGCCGCCTCACCGAGCCGAGGCCGCGCTGGCCTACTTGTCGAACGCGACGCACGTCGTGGTGCCCGGCACGGCGCACGGCCCGAATTTTCCCGGGTGCGTCCGAACGCTCACCGCGCAGTTCCTCGAGGACGCTTCCGGAAAAAAGCTGGATGCTTCATGCGTGCCGGACATCACGCGACCGCCGTTCACTGTTCCACGCTGACGGCTCATGACGCCGCATCTTCTGAAACAAGACCGGATGATCGCTACGGGTTGCCGGCCTGCCGCAGCCGGTTGATGAAGCCGACGATCATTTGGGCATCGGCGGTGCGCTCGACGACTCGCGGGTCTCCATATCGCATCGCGGCGAAGTTGTAGCTGACGGTGCGGCGATCTGCCTGCGCGCGCACGTGAAACATGCCGAGCAGGACCCCGTAGAGCTTGTTCATGTCCGCTTCGGCGACATCGGCGTAGCGCCAGTCATAACGATGCCCGCCTTCGCTGGAATAGCCGAGGCTGGCGCGGTTGATCGCCAACGATCCGAAGCACGGCGGCTGCTCGTTGCCATGGTCGTGCGCCACGGGGAAGTAGATCGTGCCGCCCCGGGCCAGGGCATTCTCGAAGTTCTCGTGCGCCGCCGCCAGATTGCCGCCGACGCTGAGCGCCAGCGTACCCTTGAGGCTCCACGCCTCGCTGCGATCAGCGTTCATGCGAATCAACTGGTCGAGGAGTTCGTTCGCCTCCGCGGTGCGTTGATTCCGAATCGCCGTGACGGCGTCGTCGAGCGTCCGCGCGTACCCCAATGACTGCGACGGTGCTCCGGTCGTCGGCCCGGGCGATTCGATTGTGCCCGCAGCGGGCTCGTTGGCGTCGAGCTTCTTCAGGAGATCGGAAACGTAGGTCAGGGCCGGCTTCCGTCGGATCGCGTGCGTCAGATCCTCGCGGGCGGCGGCGCGGCGCCCCTGCAGCATGTAGATGTTTCCGCGCAGCCCGAGGATGTCAGGGTCGTCCGGGTTGAGCTTGAGCGCCTGATTCGCATCGTCGAGTGCGGGGTCGAACTGGCTCGCGTTCGCGTACGCGGTCGCGCGCAGGATGTACAGACTGGAATCGCTCGGGCGAAGCTGGATGGCCTGCGTCGAGTCGCTGATCGCGGCGGTGTAGTTCTTCAGCGCTGCGTGCACCTGTGCGCGCACCGACCAGAATTCGTAACGATTCTTCTGGAGGTCCAGCGCTCGATTCAGCGCCTCGAGCGCCTTGTTGTTCTGCCCGAGGCCGGCTAGAGCCGACCCCTTGTTTCCCCACGCCTCCGCATCGTTCCGGTCGATATCGATGGACTTGTCGTAATCGGCGACGGCTTCCACGAACCGCTGGTCGCCGTGCTTCGCCTCGCCGCGGCGCAGGTATGCCTCGGCAGATTTCGGCGCCAGTTGAACCGCGCGTTGGGCATCGGCGAGCGCCTCGGTCGGCAGCTCGAGATGCGAGTAGGCGTGCGACCGCAGCGCGAAGAGCTCCGCGTTGTTCGGCTGCGCTGAAATGAGCCGGTTCAGGATGGGAATGGACTCCCGCCATTGCTGATCCCGGTGCATCCTGCGCACTTCCGTGACGGGCGTAGGCGCGGGGGCTCCCGCCGGCGTTCCCGCCGGTGCTGTCGTTGTCGCGGCGGCTGTTCCCACCGGTGCGCCACCGCAGGCGTTCGATTGCACGGCGACCAGCGTCGTCGGGACCGACCATTCCTTCAGCAGGTCCAGGACCACGTCGAATGGAAGCGCGTATGCCTCGGGGCCGCTCACCTCGTAAATCATCCCGGACAAGCGGCCGCAACTATCGAGCAGCGGCCCGCCGGAGTGGCCCGGACGGACGAAGACCGACTGCACCGTGATGTTTTCGCGGCGCACGGCCGACACCTTGTCGGGAGCGACCGGGCCGCTCCACTCCTTAAACTCCGGAAAGCCGACCGCATAGACGTCGGTCCCGCGGGAGATCGACGCCTGCGGCGCGCTGCCCAACCCGGCAACCTGCTCCGGGCGCAGGCCGGGCGGAAGCAGGACTCGCAGGACGGCGACGTCGTAGGCGCCGGCCTCGCGCTCGAGGACCTTGGCTTCGTACCATTCGCTCGGCCGCGCCTTGAACTGCACTTCGACCTTGGTGGCCTTCGCGCCGCGCGTGTCGTCGACGACGTGCTTGGCGGTGACGATGTAGACATCCTGGCCGGAGACGCCGACCACTGTGCCCGCGCCGGCCTCCTGCGCCCGCAGTTGGCTGCGGATCATCACGATGCCGTTCTTCGCGCGCTCGCGCTGGGCATCGGCGTCCTGGGCGGCCGAAAACGCCGGGCAGAATGTGACCGCCACGACGATTGCTGCAGTCAGGCGTTCGCGCCCTGCCACCATTTCACTCCTCCTACCAACAATCCGAACATCCACGCTACCGAACCCCAGGCCAGCTGCAGGCCGTGGCGCTGCGCCAGCCACTCCAGATAGCTCGGGCGAAGCGACTGCAGTCCGCCGGCGCGTCCGACCAGCAGCTCCGTCGCCTCAGCGGTGAGGCTGAGCCTGAGACCGGCAGGCTCGAGCCGCAGCTCGCGCAAGTATCCGGTCGCGAGGGACACCTGCACCGCGTCCCGCTTCTTCAACGCAAGCTCGCGTCCGCCGAGGGCGACGTTGAACACGCTGCCGACGATCACGCTCGACGTGTCGCCGCGGATGACGCCGACCACCCCCGGCGAGGCGTTCTGCACCGGCTCCTCGAATGCGATCTGCTCGACGGGGATCACGCTGGCCGTCAGCAGCGACTCGGCCCGTTGCGGTGTGAGGAACAGGCCTAGGCGCGGCGAGTCGGTACGGGTCGCCCGCAAGAGGATGGGGCTGCCGCGGCCGAACTCCAGCTGCTGCGCGAATTCATGTGCGGCCACCTGAACGCGGCCGCGCGCCGTCGCGGAGATCGAGGCGTCGCGATGTTCGATCTGCAGCCGCCAGGTTCCCTCGTTGGCGGTGGTGTGCAGCGAGACCATCGCGCCCGCCGGAATCGTCACCGAACTGAGCGTGAGCGAGCCCGCATCCTCGGGCCGCAACTCGATCGGCGCGCCAAGCTGCGTTGGTTCGAGCGTGGCGGGGTTCTCCAGCACAATCGGCGCAAGCTCGTTCGCCTCGAGCAACGAAATCGCGCTGACGCCGGTGAGCTCGATCGGCGTCGACGTCCGGAAGCGCAGTCCCGAGCACAGCAGGTCGATGTCGACGCGGATCGAGGGAAGCCGCACGAACACGAGTACGGTGATGCACACGAGCGTGAGCGCCAGCAGCGCCGGAATCATGGAGCGCTGCCTGGTGGGTGGAACCGGGGCATCGCCGGCCAGCCGGGTGAGCTCGCACAGGAACCGGACCTCGCGCATGGTTGTCTCGCCGATCGGCTCGTCGCCTTCCGGCAGGCGATGCGATATCCGCGCGAGGCGCGTCGCGATGAACTCCTTCAGATCGCCGGCGTTCGTGAAAGACGGGTCGGCCATGGTGGGCGCCACGATCGCTGGTTTACGGGGCGGCAATGAAGTAGAAGTCGATCGCTTCGACCGGCCCGCCGTCGAATTCGACGTTCAGGCGCGCGCGATAGAGCCCACCCTTCGGAACTTCCCCCGCCTCGAACAATACCGCGATCGGCGTCTCGGCCGGGTAGGGTCGAGCGTTCACAGGCCGCTCGGAAACTCTCCGCTCGGGCGCGGCCCCGCCGCCGTAATGCCACAGGCTCACGAACACCTCACGAACGCGCCGTCCCGGCATCAGCAGGGCGCGGTACGGCGGGCGTACGGGTTGTGCGCTCAGCGAGAGCCGCACCGGAACGAGCGCCTCTACCTCGCTTGCACCGAGACGGACCGGCGCCCGCGCCGTCACGCCAAGCTCCTGCGCGGTAAGGCGAACTTCGGCGCTGCATCGTGGATCCCACGGCCATTCGTACTCCGGCTCCGCAGAACCGACGTCCACGTCCAGACGGTAGTACAACAGCGGCCGCAGGCTTTCCGCCTGAATGTGGATCGACGGCGCGCCGGAGAGCGTAAACGCCACGCGAGGCACTGTCAGGCGCACGGCCCGGTCGCCGGAGCAGAGGTCGGTCAGCTCGGAGGCCGCGGTGAAGGAAACGAGCTGCACGCCGAACGACGCCACGCGCCGCCGGTAGATCCCTTCGCACCGCGGGCCGCGCGCGCGATAGCTCAGCGGCCGTGTGTCGCGCTGAATCAGCGCTGGGTCGCACGCCGACTGCGCCGACGTGTCGTCCCACCACGCAAAACAGCCCACCATGCAGCACATCGCCAGCACGCAGCCGCGGATAACGCAACGCGCCGGCGCGCGATGCCATTCGCCGGGCCGCAGCGTACCCATCCAGGTCACCACCTTCGTCTTCCTCCCCGCCGTAATAAACGTGAGAGCGGGCGCGACCGAACACGAGCGGAAATCGCGCGGATTATGCGTGAGGAGTGCGGCAACCGCAAGGCGCGTTTTGCGCTGAAATCTGCGCAACGGCTGAGTAGGCCATTGGGCTCAAGTTACGCGGCCATGGGGATGTCGTCCAGCATGGCACTCGGACGAGATGCCTGGCAAACGTACTGCGTGACCGCCGATGGGCAGCGATTCCTTGTACTCCTGCGTGAGTCAACGAACTTCGAGACCGCCGATCACTGTGGCGGTCAACTGGCCAGTGAGGTTGAAGAAATAGACTGGGCACAGGGGATGCGCGATGTGGGTCACCGACCCCCTTTGATCAAAGAGACGGAATCGACCGGCGCGAGATCCGCGCGTCAACGAGCGCGAATCAGCGTCCGGCTCAGCGACCTTGCCGCGCGATTGAGCCCGTTGTCGAAGCTCGAGAAACTGGTGTCGCGCACGCCAGCCTCACGGGCAATTTCGGCGAATGCAGCCAGATGCACGCTGTCGTAGGCCCTCAGCCGGTAGCGTTCCGCAAATTCGCCCGCCTGGCGACACAGGGCCGACGTCACGTCTACGGTGAAGTACTTGGGCCACTCGGCCTCGAACGCCTTCTTGGCCGAAGCAAAAGCTGCCGGACCAAGCGCGCGTTCTCGACGGCGTCTCGCAAGCACCGATCGAGTCTCCGTATACGCAATCGAGGACGTGGCAACAATCGTCGCCGCATCGACGAGTTCGCGCACCGCGTCGCTGCCTGGCTCGGCCACGTAGAGTTTTACCAGACTGCTGGTGTCGAGATAGAGCGTCACCCGCGGTCCTCGAGCACCGCATCTGACACCGTTCGCCCCCCCGTGACGCGAACCGGCCGAGGGCTTCCGACGGGTTTGCCTCCGCTCCAGTGCGCCCGCCGTTCGGCAACCAGTCTGTGGGCCCAGGCGACGTCGGGTGGCGCTTCAACCGGACTGATCGTGGCGATGGAACGACCGTGTTCGGTCACGATCAGCCTGGCGCCGGACCGCACTCGCTTCAAATGACGGCTCAGATGCGCTTTCAAGTCGCGGATACCGACAGTGTCCATGGGACGGATCTGCAAGATGTGACTACAAGTCTATCACGATGTAGTCACATCGAGGAGAGGCCCGACATCGTTGCTTCCGGCGCCGAGCCGTCGCGGTTCACAGTCGGGTTCCCACCACGAGACTGGCTGGCCACGCGGCTGCCTGGAAACGTCCGGTGTGATGCTTCAGGTGTGTGAACAATCCGTGAAATCCGTGAACAAACTGGTTCCAAACACCGGCTAGTAGGAGGATCCCGTCCGAGCTAAAGGCACGAAGAATCAACGAGATAGACAATCTGTGCTTGCCTGTTAACCGGAGGGTTGCTGGTTCGAGTCCAGCCCGAGGAGCCACCTCCTAAATGCGTCCCTGCAATAGGTTCCAAGGGGAGCCATTTTCATTATCGAACTTTCTCGCAGTAGTTTGGCGAGGCGCGAGATCCAAAACGATTGCAGGCGGACGCGGCGGTTGTCGACCGAGCGGTTAGCGATCCACGAACTTCAGATTCTGGAGAGGCATCTCGCGCCTCGACGCTGCGCAGGCGCCGCAGTCCATCTCGCGAGACCGGGAAGGGTCGATGCCAAAACGTCCAGCCCGTGCTGGTGCTGTCCCGCGTCGCCAGGATAGACTCAACCGAGCTTGTCTCGCGAACTCAAGGCATCGTTGAGCGATACCGGCAGCGTGGCGGGCCTTTATCTCGCCACGACACGCCAGCTTCGCTTCAATCCCTTCGGTGGGCCCGGAAGCGCGTCCTGGGAAGTCGCGACCGAGTTCTATCTGCTCTCGCACGACAGCCGGGTGTTCCGCGGCCGCGACCTTCCGAACGCACCTGGGGGCGACATCGGTCGCTTCGATTACGACGCGGCGCGACGCGAAGCGCCTGGCAACTACGGGACGTATACCGTGGGCGGGCCAGGGGTGGTCATGCAGTTCGGCGACCCGCCTCACGAGACGATCACCGCCACCCGCCCTGAACCAGACGTGCTCGAGATCCGTGGAACCAAATTCAAACTCAGCGTGCGCGAGCGATCGCAACTTGATCCCGGCCGGCACTGAACGCTGGACTGATGAGCCAATTGCGGAAATCGTTCCAGTGTGCTGAGCCAACGCCGACCTGGCCTTCGCCAGGGGCCTATACGCAGGACCCGCCCTACGATCCCCGATCCCTGCTACGGCGTAACCGTGATGCTGTCGAACAGCGCCGTGGCAAGCGTCGAGTTATCGTGGCTCGTCAGCGCAAGTCCGACGTCCACGGTCGCATTCATCGACAGCGTGAGTGTGCCGAGAAGCTGCCACGTGTCGCCATCTTCGGAACCGAAGGCCGAGAAGGTATCGCCTTCGCGGGTCAGGCGCAGCCACTCCGGCGCCGAACCCGTTGAGATCGCCACGTTCCCGCTGGCGCCGCCGGTCGTGGCACGGTACTGCACCGCCACGCCCCGTGAGGAGGAGACGATGGCCATGATGTGCTTCGAGTTGGCATCGAGTGACTCGCGGAACATCACGCCCGCTTTGGCCCACGGATGCGTACCTTCGATGCTGCTTACACGCACGGTGATGGTGCCATCGCCCGTCCGCGACTGGTGATGGAAGCGGAATGAGTCCGCCGTTCCCCAGATGTCGCCACCCGAGCCTTCGATGGCGAGACCAGCGTCGCCAAGCGTTGTCGTGCCGGCGACGCCAACGCTTCCGACATCCGTCGACTGCGACGCATCCTGCGACAGGGTCACATTGTCGAAGGTGGCGGTTGCAAGTTGTCCGTCGGCGTGGCTGGAAACGGCAAGGCCAACGAGGACGTTCGCCGGCAGGCCGGTAAGCGCTTGTACGCCCACGAGCACCCATTCATCCGTGGACGATGGCCGGACGTAGGCGGCAACGCTGTCGCCGAAGCGGACCAGACGTATCCACACGGGTGCGGTGAGCGCCGGCCCAGACGTATGTGTGCTGAGACCGCCGGCCGTCGTCCGCCGCTGGAACGCGATGGGTTTGGCCGTTGTCGGCGTGACAAAGAGCGAGGCATGCCTGGCACCTGCGCCACTGTCCTCGCGAATCATGAGGCCGGCCTTGGTCCATTGATTGACGTTCTCCACGCTCGCCACCCGTGCAGTGATGGCGAAGTCACCGGTCGCAGTCATCGAGACATAATGAAATTCGTCAGCCCGTCCCCAGATGTCGGCGCCCGAACCGCGAACCGTGAACGTCGTCCCGTCGAACGTTGCGCCGCCCGTGGCGTCAACGCGGCCGATATCCGCACTGGTTACACCCGGCGGCAACCCCGACGGTCGTGCGAGCACGACGTCACTGAACTGCGCGGTTGCGGATGTGCCGTCGACGTGGCTGCTGACCGCGAACCCAACCAGCACGGTGTCGCCGAGCGCGACGGTCGTGTCGGGAAGGTCAATCCATTGATCTGTAGAAGCGTCACGATAGGAGGCCCTCACCGATGTTCCGCGGCGGATCAGCCTCAACCATAGAGCCGGCGGAACCGCTGCCACACGGGCTCGCTCGACGCTCGTGCCGCCGTCCGCAGCCCGCGTCTGGAGTGACACACCCTTGACCAGCGTCGGGGTCGCGAAGATTGATGCGTGCGCCGCCCTCGCACTGACGCTGCTCCGCACCATGAGCCCGGCTTTTGTCCACGGATTCACGTTCTCGACATGTTCGACACGTGTGCTGATCTCGAAGTCGCCTGTGATCGACGTAAACGCGAAGTGAAATTCGTCGGACCTGCCCCAGATGTCCGCGCCCGAGCCGCGAACCATGTAGGAGCCGTCAAAAAACGACGCGGCCCCTGCCGCGCCCACGCCGCCGATGTCGCGGCTCTCCCATCCGGGTGGTAAGGTCGAGCCCAGAACTCTGACGAAGGTCCACGTCGTCGTCGCGCCGGTGTCGCGACTCCCGCGCAGAAAGAGGGGGCCAAAAACGGCCGGGCCCGGGCTGATCCAAGTGCACTCCCTCGCGCTCGCAGGCAGGTTCTCGCATTCGGTGATGCGTTGATAGGTAGAGCCTCCGCTGAACGAAAGGTCGAATGAGCGGATTGCAGGATCGTGTGCCTCCCAGCGAATCGTGAACGGAACACCGACATGAATCATGTCGGATTCGCCTGGCCTGACGATCGCGAGCTCCGACGGGGGCGCCTGCTGCGGATAGTCGAGCACGACCGTATCGGTGTCGACGCCCCCGTTGCCATCGGAAACCGTCAGCTGGAGTTCGTGCAGCCCGTACAACTGTTCTCCACCGGGTGAGTCGGCCCAATAACAAGCAGCCGGTGCGTTGTCGATCTCGAAGCGACCGCCGGCCCCTCCGGTCCATGAGAACGAGAGGAAGTGGCCATCGGGATCGGTGGCCGTGCCCAGGACCAGCACGTCCGGCCCGATGAACGGCCGGTCGGGCCCCGTAGACACCGTGGGAGCTCGATTCGGTTTCGGGACCGTGGTGAGCAGAATCGTTCCGCTTCCCGTGATGAGATCGGGAAAGCCGTCACGATTGATATCGGACGTGTTCAGCGTCCCGAACCCCGGCCCTCCAAATGCCGATTCGCCGATCGTCTGTGGACCGAGGGCGAAGGACGTCGGCAAGCCGAACGTCCCGTCGCTCCGGCCGGCCAGGATCGAGAGGCTGTTGGCATCCTGAACCTGGATGCCACATGCGCCATCGTCGTCGGCCCAGTAAGAGTGGTTCGCCGTTGCCACGTCGGTAATGCCGTCGTGCGTAAAGTCGCCGACCACGATGGAGTTCGCGCCGCGACCCGTCGGGAACTGGTCGCCGGCGGCGAAGGATCCGTCGCCGTTGCCGATGGCCACGAACACGTAGCCGTAGGTAAAGGTGCGGCCGAAATCTTCGTTGCCGCGTCCAGAGATCACCAGATCGATCTCGCCGTCGCCAGTGACGTCGCGGGCCGTAACATCGCTCACAAATCCCGAGCCGCTTGCCACGGCGCTGACGGCGAAGGCGAGATCGCCCTGGTTCAAGAGCAGCCTGACGGCTGATGTCATGAATGGGAACCGGTATGCGATGGCGATGTCGCGAAGACCGTCGCCGTTGACGTCTGTCACGATGCCGGCGCGTGGCCCCTCTGCATCCGTCACGATCGTGATGGGCGGCGCGAACGTGAAGTCCCCATTGCCGCGCCGAATGTCAACGTCGTAGTTCCCTTCTGCGTCATATCCCGTCGCCAGATCGAGCCGGCCGTCGTTGTCGAGATCGGCGACGAGCGCGAAGGCTACGGGCTGCGGCCGGGCGACGGTCACCGGCGCGCCAAGCGTCCCGTCGCTGTTGCCTGGAAGCACCAGCAGCTCGGGGACAACGTGACCGCGCGCCACGACGTCGACACGGCCGTCGCCATTCAAGTCGCCGGTGGCCATCGGCACGGCGCGCGTGGCGGACACGATCGGAGCCCGGAACGTTCCGTTGCCGTTCCCAATCCGCACCTGCACTTCACCCGTCAACGTGGTAGCCACGAGGTCAGTGATTCCGTCACGATTGAAGTCGGCTGGCCACTCGTCGCCGTTCGTGGCCGACGAAGTCCTAAAGGTGACTGCCGGGACGAGCGTCTGGGCAACTGCGGCGAGCGGAATTGTGGTCACGAGAGCGATTGCCAGCGTGAAGCGCAGCAGTATCGACGTCATCGATAACCTCGCGGGACTTTCGTGAGCAACATTTCCGTTTCGGGAGAAAGAAGTGCGTTTCTGGTACCGCGCGGCGCGCCTCCTGCGGATTCCGTACCGCGGATAAGGTAGAGGCTTTCGAGGGACATGGGTGCCGTGATTCCTGTCCGCTACCGGCTGCGAGTGAAGCAGCGCCTGGCCGTCGTCTCATACGCCGAGGAGTACGGCGTCAAGCCCGCGAGCCGTCGTTTCGGGTTGAACCGCAAGACGATCCGTTGTCAGGGGAACTAGCCGCGATGCCCGTCCGCACCGCCACCACCGCGTTCAATCCCCCGAACCCGAACGAGTTTGATAGGAAGGTCGCAATCCGGCTCTCGCGAGGTCCGTCCGCCACGTAGTCGAGGTCGCATGTGGGGTCACGACGCTCGAGGTTGATGGTTGGCGGCACGACTCTTTCATTGAGCGCGATCAGCGAACAGGCGATCTCGATGGCGCCGCTTGTGCCCATGGCATGACCGTGCATGGACTTCGTGGAGCTGACGGGAATCTCGCGCGCGCGTCCGGCCAAAACCTGCTTGATCGCTGTCGTCTCGCAGACGTCGTTCGCTCGTGTGCCGGTCCCGTGCGCGTTGATGTAGCCGACGTCCGACGCCGTGAGCTGTGCGTCGTTCAATGCATTCCTCATGGCTCGTGCCGCGCCGTCTGCCGATGGATCGGTGAGATGCCCCGCGCATCACTCGTCGCACCGTAGCCGACGATCTCACC
>Ga0190265_10002954_pt1 | contig 11535 bp, 10 predicted proteins | sample Popmic124T_FD_133135 | JGI IMG/M metagenome (GOLD analysis project Ga0190265, IMG submission 133135) | Populus adjacent soil microbial communities from riparian zone of Indian Creek, Utah, USA - 124 T | ecosystem: Environmental > Terrestrial > Soil > Riparian zone | place: USA: Utah | collected...
CAACGAGTTCGCCGTGCCGTCCGATGCCCGCATGGCCCTCCGCGTCGTACCGCGGCGCTGGTTCTCCTTCTGGGTGCTCCTCTTCGCGGCTCTCCTCGTCGGCTTCTTCCTCCTGGCCCGCCGGAGCGACGTGCTGCGCGATCCCGTGACGCCGCCTCTGGGCGGGCGGCCGCCCTACAGCCTCTCCCGCACGCAGGCGGCGGTGTGGTTCTTTCTGATCCTCGCCTCCTACCTCCTGATCGGCATGGTGACCGGCGACTTCAGCACTTCGCTCACCGGCACCACCCTCGCGCTGTTGGGCATCAGCGCCGGTACGGCGGTCGGCTCGGCGTTCGTCGACGCCGGCAAGAGCAGCCTGGTGAACGACGTTCAGAAAGCCGCGAGCGCCACGGCCCTGCAGTCTGAGCTGGCGGCGCTCGACCAGGGGACCGCCGCGCTCGCCGACGAAGTACGGACGAGCGGAAACCCGCTCAAGGCTCACGAACTGGCGGCCCGGGAAGCGATGCGTACGGAAATGCATTCCAGATATAAGAAGCTCACCCACCAGTCCCAGAGCTTCATCCTGGACATCCTGAGCGACACCGGCGGCGTCAACTTCCATCGCTTTCAGATGATGGCCTGGACGATCGTCCTCGGCCTCATTTTCGCCGGCCACGTCTACCGCGACCTCGCGATGCCCCAGTTCAACGAGACTCTGCTCGCCTTGCTGGGGATCAGCGCCGGCACCTACCTCGGCCTCAAGATCCCCGAGGACCAATCGCCGAGCCCGGCGCCGCAGAATCCGGTGCTGCCGAACCCGGTGCCGCCGGAGCCGAAACCGTAAGAGTCCCGGCATCCGGCGGCTGTCCGGTCACTCTCCGAGGTGGCGGTGGAGCCCTTCGAGGGCTGCCCGCCACTGGGTGCGCCGCGGCTCGACCAGCTCGGGGCCGGCGAGGTTCTGGTTGTCCGCCACCACGCTCGCGCCCTTGGGCTTGCCCGTGATCCGGATCTCGACGGTACGGCCGGCCCAGGGGAAGCGCAGCCAGGCGTAGTCGGCCCCCTTGGTCTTCACTTCTCGCGGCTTGTCGCCCGTGAAGGCGGCGGTGAGCGCCTGGACGAGATCGGGGTCGGCTCCCGCCAGCCACACGGCCCTGCGGTCGGCGCTCTTGAGCGCGTCGACGACCTCGGCAACGCCGGCGGGAACCGTCTTCGAGACGGAGACCTGGAAGGTGCCGGCGCAGGACTGGTTCATCTCCCGCAGGCCCCGCGAGCGTTCGAAAGCGACCGTGATCCCCTGGGCATGCCAGCCGGGAATCCCGTGCTCGTTGTGGAGGTGAGCGGCCGCCGCGGTGTGCCCCTTGGCCTCGGCGCCGAACGCCTCCAGCACGGCGAACCAGTGGTCGAGGCCGTGGCCGGTGGCCTTGCGGGCCGAAGCGTCGCTGACCTGCCCCTTCTTGGGTGGCGGGGTGGGACCGGGCGGAGTCGGAACGGGCGGAGGCTCCGGGCTCTGGAGCTCCGGGGCTGCGGGCGGTGGCGCTGCCTCCGCCTTCTTGTCGAGGGCGAGGAGGACGTTGCGGCGCGCCGAGGTATAGCTTTCGCCAGTCTTTTCAGACCGCGTGCGGATGGCCTTCTTGAGTCGTTTTTGTAGAGTCATGGGCTTCGTCTCCTGGTCGCACGACGACAGCCCCCGCCTGACATCGGCACCAAAGAAACGAAGTCGCACGACCCGAGGCTGGAGGGCCCCTTTGCCCCGGCCGAGGGTCTCGCGGGGGGAGACCGAACGGGGTTGGGCGATAGGTCATCGCCCGACTCCCAGATGATGCCAGGAGGCGCGGAAACCGTCAAGCGACGTTGTCGAACTTCCCGCGAATGTGGCATCCTCCATGGCATGATGCGCAACCCTCGAAATACTGCCCCGGGAGCGCTCCTGACGCTCCTCCCACTCCTCCTCGCGACGCTCGCCTGCGTTGGTGGCGATGCGGCCGCGACGCAGGACCCGCTCGCCGCCGAGCTCGACCGCTCGGCGGCCTTCCTCGCGAGCAGACCGGCGGACGGCCCCTGGGCCGAGGTCCGCAAGGAGAGCGAGCCGATCGTCGAGCGCACCCGAGAGGCCCTGCGCCAGGGACACCGCCAGTTGGCGCTGCAGCGCCTCGCCAACCTCAAGGCGAACCTTGCGGAAGCGGTCTACCGCAACGGGATCTCGGCCGAACAGCGCAAAGACATCGCAGGCCTCGAAGCCGAGTGGGCGCGGATGGAGACCGTGTTCCACGACGAGCTCGGAGCGCCTTCCCGCACCGCCTTCGACGGAGTGCCGGCGGCCGCTCGCGCGGTGGGCGAGGGGGCGCTTCCCCAGGTCCGCGGCTACTACCAGGCCAGCCTCGACTGGGGACGCAACACGGCGCCGGAACAGGGCTTCTACTACCTGGGGAGCGCCCAAGGCCAGCGGGAGGTCGCGGCCTTCGCCCGCACGATGACCGCGGCCTCGCCCCAGAGCCCGCCGCCGCTACGGTCGATCCGCCCCGAGCTCGACGCCCTGCAGAACGAGATGCTCGCGGTCTACCGGCCACCGCTGTCGATCGACCGCCACGGCGAGTTCATCGTCGCCAGCGCCACGCTCAAGGAGGCGCGCGAGCTCGACGCGGCCGGCCTGCGCTACGGCGCGCTGCTGCGCTATCTGCAGGCCGCCCAGCTCTTCGCTCCGCTGCGCTCGGCGGCGGTACCTCCGCTCGCCGACGGCGAACTCGCCAAGCGGCTGACCGAGTTCGAGAAGCGCCTCTCCACGGGCGGCGTCGACCACAGCCTCGGCCAACTGTTCCTGGAGACCGCAGAGGCCGAGATCGCCGGCGCTCCATCCGGCGCTTCAGCCGAAAAGAGCCGGGCAGCCGCGGCGGCGATTGCAGGCGACGTCCTGCCGCGCTACTTCGCCGCGATGGAGCCCGCCCCGCCCCAGGCGCCGAGGCCGGCGCCCCGGGTCAAGGTCACGCTCGTCCGCTGGCCCTACACGTGAAACCTTTCTGATCCAGCAGGTCTGCTGGCACAAAACGTAATTCAGGAATTCGGTAGCGAAGCGGTCTTCGTGGAAGAGAACTCCGGCGCCTCGAAGCTCGCCGAACGCTTCGGTGTGACCCGTTACCCAGCGATCTTCGTCGACGATGTTTTGGTGGCGACTCCGAACGACTTCGGTTACTACGGCAGGAGCGGAGGCTCAGGGGGACGCTACACGCCGCTCAAAAGCGTCGTGAGCCACGAGCGCTTCCGTGCCGACCTCTCGCGCATGATCAAGCTGCTCCTCGCCGGCCGCAAGGAGGAGGCGCGCGCCCAGGCCGCACCCCTCGAAAAGGTCGAGATCGCCGAGATGCCCGCGATCACCTTCACCGACCTCGACGGCAAGTCGCTCTCGCGTGAGGATCTCGCCGGGCGCGTCGTACTGGTCGAAGTCTGGGCCACCTGGTGCGTTCCCTGCCGCCCCACCCTCGGCTGGCTCGGCGAGCTCAAGAAGCGCTACGGGGACAACCTGGCGGTCGTCACGATAGCCGTCGAATCCCAGGAAGCCGACGTACGCAAGCTGGCGGGCGAGCTCAACCTGCCCTTCGTCTGGACCATGGGCAAGCCGGAGATGATCCGCGCCCTGGGCGACGTGAGCGCGGTCCCCACAATGTGGCTCTTCGATCAGGACGGCAAGACCGCGGCCACGTTCTTCGGCGCCCCACCCACCCTGCACAAGGAGGCCGAGGCGAAGATCGCGGCGTTGATCAAGTAGGAACCTGTTGCGCCTGCACCTGGCGCATCTGGGCGACGACTTCCTGGCCTCGGTAGAACAGGGAGGAGAACTCGCTCGGGGACTCGCCGAGATCTTCGCGGTACATCTCGGCGGTGTAGATGCCACCCTGGGTGAGGGCGGAGAAACGGACCTTCTCCGGGTCCGGGAGGGGTGGGAGGCCGGCCGCCGGGGTCATCGAGGAGAGCGTCGTTCTACCCGAGGCGACGAACTCCTTGGCGGCCTTGCGGGTGGTCTCGTGGGCGATTCCGCCGATCATGCCGCCGCCGGTCTGGTAGTAGACGCGGGCGTCGCCGTTGGCGAAGCAGGCGAGCGTCACGACGGAACCCGGCATCCCGATCTCCAGCACGAGCCCGAAGAGTTGCTCTTCCTTGCCATCGCCGGCCGGGCCGAGGCTCGAGGCAGGGGTCTCGAAAGCCTTGCGGCGCAGCCTCGAGTAGGCCGCTTCGGGAGTCTCCTCGCGCTTGATCGTCTTCTCCACGGCGGCGCGGACCGCCGCGTCGGCGTCCGGGGGAGCGGCCTTCGGGAGGCCCTTCGGAGCCGACTTCCTGCGGTAGTAGATGAAGGCGGCAATGAGGACGATCATGCCGATCACCTGAATGGGATGGATGTGGCGCATCTGTGCTCCTCCGGGAACCTCTCGATGTTCGGAACTGAGGCCCCAGATAGTACAGGAGCCGGGCTACCGGCGCCAGCGAGACGGGCACTCTTCTCAGAGCTTTGACGTCCGCTGCTCGGGCGCTGTACATTCGCTGTACATATGGTTGCTCTGCTGAGGGAAGACACCGAGCGCGACTTCGCTACCGCGGTATCTCGCCTGGCTTATGTGAACCCATTCCTGCCCGAGCGGATCGAGTGGGAGCGGCGGGCGCTGGGCGCGGAGCACATCCGTTTCGACGCGGTCTGGCATGCGGGGGCCGATCTCCTGGGGCAGAACCCCAACGAGGCGCGGATCGCCGAGCGGCTGGCGGGGCTCGCCGAGACCCTGCGCGAGCGGCTCGCCGGGGGGGCGCGGGCCACGGCCGAGGAGCTCGACACCTATCAGGACCTGGTCTTCTATCTCCTCTACTACCGCTATCAGGCGGATCTCCACGCCGCCCTGGGCGGTGTGGACCGCCGGCCCGACTTCGCCTTCTACGCCGATTTCGCGGCCGACTGCGAGCGCTTCCTGGCGCTGGCCGGCGGCCGGGCGCGGAGCCGTTTCGACCCGGCCCATCTCTTCGCCTGCTGCTTCCAGGTCCGCCGGGCCTTCCACTCGACCTTCCACTCGATCATCGGCGGCTCGATGCCGGCGGCGCGGCTGCGCGCCCAGGTCTGGCAATCGATCTTCACTCACGACCTGCGGCGCTACCAGCGGGGGCTCTACCAGCGCCTGGGGGACGTGACCACCCTCGTCACCGGCCCGTCGGGCACCGGCAAGGAGCTGGTGGCGCGCTCGATCGCGCTCTCGCGCTACCTCCCCTTCAATCCCGACACCAGGAGCTTCGGCGAGCGCCCCGAGGAGTCCTTCTTCCCGCTCAACCTCTCAGCCCTCTCCCCCACTCTCATCGAATCCGAGCTCTTCGGCCACCGCCGGGGCGCCTTCACCGGCGCCGTAGGCGACCGCATCGGCTGGCTGGAGGTCTGCCCGCCGCTCGGCACCGTCTTCCTCGATGAAATCGGCGAGGTGGACGCGGCGATCCAGGTCAAGCTGCTGCGCGTGCTTGAAACACGCAGCTTCCAGCGCCTGGGCGACACCCAGGAGCGGCGCTTCCGCGGCAAGGTGGTGGCGGCGACCAACCGCGACCTGGCGCGCGAGATGGCGGCCGGCCGCTTCCGCGAAGACCTCTACTACCGGCTCTGCGCAGACCGCATCGAGACGCCCTCGCTCGCCGAGCGCCTCCGCGACTCGCCGCGGGAGATCTCCGACCTCGTGTTCTTCCTCGCCGAGCGGCAGGTGGGCGAGGAGCTGGCCCCCGAGCTCGCCACGGAGGTCGTCGCCTGGATCGACCGCCGCCTCGGCCGCGACTACCCGTGGCCCGGCAACGTCCGCGAACTGGCGCAGTGCGTGAGCAACATCCTGATCCGCCGCGAGTACCTCCCCACCGTCCGCGCCGCGGCCGAGGACCCCCGGCGCGCCGTGGCCGAGGAGATCCTCGCCGCCCAGCTCCCCGCCGAGGAGGTCCTCGGCCGCTACTGCACCCTGGTCTATGCCGAGACCAGCAGCTACCAGGAAGCCGCTCGCCGTCTCGGCCTCGACCGCCGCACCGTCAAAGCCCGGGTGGACGCGGGGCTCCTCGCCAGGCTGCGTCCGGACCGAACGGAGGAGTGAGCGAGAGACGCGCCTATCCGCCTTGAAGCTATGCTCTGGTTCAGAGCCCAAACCCCCGCACCTAGTTGCTCTATTTAACATATTTTTAGTTTTAGATTTGTCCCGCTTTGTCTATCTCTGCGCACTCTAAGCATTGGGGACGAAAGATCTCGAAACAACTGCATTCCTCGGAAAGGAAGCACGGCTTGGCCAATGGAGATATTTAGCGAAAGGGAGTTCAACTCCATTTCCGTTGAAGAGTTGAACCAACATATCGGATCAGGTCTGAATGAGCCAAATTCCAAAAAGCCCGCGTTCACGCTGCTGATCGGGGCGGGATTCAGCACTCCGCTCATACCAACGACTCGTGAGATGGTCAAAAGCGACATTGCCTGGTGGCTGTTCTGTAGAAATCGGCCAGAGCTCTTGCCATTTTGCTACGCGCCTTTGTCCAGCTTAGACTTTCGCGAATTTACTTCGGGCCTCTGGGAAGATATTTACGAAGCGTGCGACAGGTCCTTCCCCCTGGATGGAGGTTTTCCGGATCTAACGACAGCTGAGAACATCGGAAGGGCCTATCAGGCAGCCATGAGCGCAAAAAGCATTCATGGCCTTTTCACTTCTCAGCTTCGCCGCCAATACATATGTGATGTTGGAAAGCGCGCCGAGAACAAAGTAAACGGTGCCCATCTGTACCTGGCAAGCATACTTCAGGGGCAAGAGACGTGGAGGATTGGAGGCCCTTTTTGCAAGACAATTTTTACAACCAATTTCGACTCCTTGCTACAACGCAGCCTGCAACTGATAGGTAAATTTTATTACATGACCGACTCTCCAGACCTGCTAGAGTCCCCGGAAGATGACAGCGAAGCCATCCACCTCGTGTACTGCCATGGGAGCGTGCACCGCCATCTCCAACTCAATACGCATCAGGAGATCGAATCGGCGCGTGAGTCAAAAGCCCACCACCTAATTCCTTACCTGGAAAGGCATGGCGTTATCGTTCTTGGCCATAGCGGCTGGCGAGATGTAATTATCGAGGCGCTACTCCGATGCAGGACCTTCGCTGGCAATCTATACTGGTGCGACATTCATCCTGTCGCTGAAGCCAAGGCAAGGCTGAACGAGACAGTCCTGACGCTCTTAAGAGCACACCGCGGCAGAGCCTTCTATGTCCCCATTGAAGGCGCAGATGCAGCATTGTTTTCGCTGCACCGCTCAATGGAGCTAGGCAATGCTCCTCAATTTGCAATTGATCCCATGAAACAGATGATCCATAACCTGAAATCTATCGATCTCTCCAAGGCTGTTATGACTCCGCCGCCAACGATCGACACTCTGCCCAAGGTCATTGAACGTACCCTGCAGCGCCTCAAGGCTGCCAAGCAGTTCTTTGATGATCCGGAGATTCTTAACAGTCGAGACCCGTTGTCGGACGAAACCGCAGAAATTGTCGAACGAGCACTAATCGCCAAGCGCATGAATGGTGCATTTCTTGCTGCCGACAACTGGAAAGCGGCTGTTTCCTTTTGGACTGCCGTAATCAAAGACCAGGGAGCGATACCGGAAGAACGAGCCGATGCCCTGTTTAACCGGGGCACCACCTACCTTGAGCAAAGATCGCCAAAGCTAGTCGCCAAGGCCATCAAAGATTTTACCGCGGTCATCAACATGCCCGAGGCTGCCTTGAGCCAAAAGGCGGAAGCCTTGGTCAGCAGGGGCATGGGCTTGATGGATCTGGACAAATGCAATCCAGCAATCAAAAACTACACGGCTGTCGTCGATCTCCCAGGCGCGTCTGCCGAGATCATCGCCCAAGCTCTTCTAAGGCGTGCCATTATTTACTGGATGCTGCGCTCCAAGGATGACCAGGAAAGAATTAAGCATCCGAAGCTGAGAAGAGAAAACCTGGAAAAGGCAATCGCCGATTTCACGGCCATAATCGAGATGACCGATGTCTCACAAGAACTGAGGGCCTCAGCTCTTTGTAAACGAGGTAAGTGTTTTGATTTCAAGGATGACCTGGATGCAGCCTACCGCGACTTTGCAACGGTGATAGATTGGCAAGACGTCTCGACATTGTCGAGGGCTCGTGCGATAGCCTCAAGAGGAGAAGTGCGCTATCGACAGGACCGTGAAAACTTCAAGGATCTCATTGCGGACTCCGCAATGGCGCTCAAGCTGGCCCCGAGTTTGAACGATGTGCGTCTGAACCTCGGCTTGGGCCTACTCTTAGAAGGCGATGCCGAGACGGCCCTTACAGAGTATACTCGGGCTCATAACGTACCATTGAAACGGCTATATACGAGTGCACTCGAAAACATCCAAACGGAGTTAGACGACGGAAGGATTATGAAAACCGAAGAAGTCCAACTCATACTGTCGATCCTTCAGGAACGGCTGAAGGAAGCCGTTTAGAGCATGAACCGGGACAACTCCTTCTTACCTGACCTTCTCATGGTAGGCTCGCTCGCACTTCAACGCGGTTTACATAGAGGAGGAAGTCCCATGGCCAGACGAAGGGGAGGCTTCAACACGCAGGCTCCGAAGCAGGCGACCCTGCTCATTGCCGTTGTTCTATGGGTGATCGGCCTTCTCTCCGTATTGGGCGTGGTCCATCCTCCCAACAGTCTGGGCGTCTGGTCGCTGGTGGGCGCCGGGCTCCTGCTGATCCTCGGCTCGCTGTTCGACGGCGTCTGAGGACGTGAACGTGGGGCGGCTCGCGGTCCTGATCCTGCTGGCCTGCCACACGGCGGTCTGGGCCGCTCCTGCCGCCAAGCCGCCGCGGTTGACTCTCGCGCCCTGCAAGCTTCCCGACTACGAAGGCGCGGCCCGCTGCGGCACCTGGGAGGTCTTCGAAAACCGCGCCGCCGCGAGCGGACGCAAGATCTCCTTGCGCGTGGTGGTGATCCCGGCCCGGGCCGAGCCGGTGGCGCCCGATCCGGTCGTCTTCTTCGAGGGAGGACCGGGAGTTTCGGTAGTCGATTCGGCGCCGTCTTTCGTCGAGGAGCTCTCGGCCGTGCTCCTCCACCGCGACCTGGTGCTGGTAGACGCCCGCGGCACCGGCGGCTCGCACCCCTTGAGCTGCCCGCAGCCCGAGGGGCTCCGCGGGGTCGAGGAGGCTCTCGACACGTTCATGGATCCGGCCGCGGTACGCCGCTGCCGCGAGGTGCTCGCCAGGGACAACGACCTCACGCAGTTCACGACTGATGCGATGGTCGACGACGTGGACGAAGTGCGCGCCGCGCTGGGCTACGAGAAGCTCAACCTGATGGGCGCCTCGTACGGCACCCGCGCGGCCCAGGTCTACCTGCGGCGCCACCCGGAGAGCGTGCGGACGGTCGTCCTCTCCTCCGTGCTCCCCACGGACGCGCGCGTCCCCACCCATCTGGCGGCTCATACCCAGGCCGCCTTCGATCACGTTGTCGCGGACTGCGCGGCCGAAGCCCCCTGCCACGCCGCCTTCCCGGACCCGCGCGGCGATCTCGAAACCGTTCTGAAGCGGCTCGCCACGGCCCCGGTGGGGGTGCCGGTGCGCGACGAGGACGGTAAAGAGCGGACTCTGCAGCTTTCGAAAAACGGTGTCGTACAGACGGTGCGCTACCTGCTCTACCGACCGTCGGGAGTGCGTGAGCTTCCCTTCGTTCTGCGCCGCGCGGCAGAGGGCGACCTCACGCTGATCGGTCAGCGCGCCTACGACATCGCGAGCGCTCTCCTGGCCTCCCCGCCCGACGGCCTCTATCTATCGGTGACCTGCGCCGAGGACGTGGCGTTCGTCGACCGGGACGAAGCGGCACAGCTCTCCGCGAAGTCGTTCGTGGGCGATCTGCGGCTGCGCCAACAGCTCGCCGCCTGCGCCGAGTGGCCATACGCGAAGCTTCCGGCGAGCTTCCTCGAGCCGGTGAGTTCGCCGGTGCCGGTGCTGCTGGTGGCCGGCGAGAACGATCCGGCGACCCCGCTCGAGTGGGCGCTGAGAGTGGCGCGCGCACTGCCCCGGAGCCGGCTCCTGGTGGTGCCGGGCGGGGCGCACACGTTCTATGGATTGGAAGGGGTCGAGTGCCTCGACCGGCTGACGGCGGACTTCGTCGCCCGGGGCAGCGCCGAGGAGTTGGACCTCGACGGCTGCCGTAATGCGATCCGCCGGCCGCCGTTCGCGCGGAGCCTGGAAGAGCTGGGCACCAGGCCCTAGCGGGTTAGAAGCGCCAGACCAGGCCGACGTTGGCGCCGACCCCGCCGAGCTGGATGTCGACCTCCTCGTCGACGTCCACGTCGTCGCTGTTGGCTTCGCGGACCGTGGCTTCCATGTTGCGGTACATCCCTTCGATCGTCATGCCGAAGTTGCCGTCGCCGAACATGATGTCGGTACCGAGGACGCCGTAGTAGCCGACCTCGTCGTCGACCTCAGCGAAATCCGTATCGATGATGTAGTAGCCGGCGCCGCCGCCGATGAAAAAGTTGACCCGTTCGTTGCCCCCGAACTTGAAGACCAGGCCCGCCTCCAGGGGAACGAACTTGAGGTCGAAGTCATCGTTTTCCACGCAGTCCGGTGGGCAGTCGTCGCCGCCGAAATCGACCTCGCTCGTCACGTCGTCGAAATAGGTCCCGCGCAGCTCGAAGTAGTTGAAGCGGAGCCGTCCGCCCACGCCGAGGCCTTCGTTGGCATCCTCGGTGTCCTGATAAGCGCCGAAGAGCGCGAAATCCGATGCCGTCGCCGGCACCGCAAGGAGGGCGAGCGCCGCCACAATACACAGAATTGTCCTTTTCATTGTGTTCCTCCGTTCTTTCTGTCGCGCAACCCACACCCTGGGACCGGAGTTGCGACCTCGTTGTTGACGCGACGCAAAACCGCTAGTGCGGCCGCCGCTGCTGACCTCGGAGGCTGTGCAAGGGGCGTTCCACGCTCGAATCGGCCGGGAGACGCCATTGGCGCTTGGATCTTTGAAAAAAAGAAACCGCTGGGCCGTCAACCGATGTGGAAACGGGGCTCGGCGATACGCTCGCTGCGGCAGCGCGGGCAGCGGCTGGGAGCGTGGAAGCGGCGAGGAACGCGGTCCGTGAAGACGAAGCCGCAGGCGAGACAGAGGGCCGGCTCGACCGCGAGGCGCTCCGGACCCCGGCGCAGGCTGCGCTCGACGTGGCGCAGATCCTCCTCCAGGGTCCTGGCCGGCGCCTCCAGCTCACGCCGCAGCTCCTCGAAGGAGAGCTCGCCGCGGGTGAGCAGCTCGACGACGCGCTGCCGCCGGGTGACTCCGGCGGCGGCCTCCTCCGGCGCCTCGGGCTTCAAGTGCTTACTTCCTCCGGTTCGCCTGGAGGATGCGCTTGCGCAGGCGGAAAGAGAGAGGCGTCACCTCGACCAGCTCGTCCTCCTTGATGAACTCCAGGGCCTGCTCCAGGTTCATGAGGCGCGGCGGCACCAGGCGGATGGTGTCGTCCGACCCGGAGGCCCGCATGTTGGTGAGCTTCTTCTCCTTGGTGATGTTGACGTCCA
>Ga0190265_10002955_pt1 | contig 11534 bp, 8 predicted proteins | sample Popmic124T_FD_133135 | JGI IMG/M metagenome (GOLD analysis project Ga0190265, IMG submission 133135) | Populus adjacent soil microbial communities from riparian zone of Indian Creek, Utah, USA - 124 T | ecosystem: Environmental > Terrestrial > Soil > Riparian zone | place: USA: Utah | collected...
CAGATGCTGGCGCTCGAGGCCGATCGCGCCGGCTCCGGCAGCCAGGGGCTCGGCCCGCTCGGGTTCGAGTCGCTCGCGGCCAACATCGACGGCGAAGGGCCCGTGGCGTTCGCGCTCGTGGTCGGCAACCGCTCCGCCGCGCTCATCGTCAACGGCGAGGTGCAGGCGGCCGTGCGGCTCCATCGATCGGCGATGCGGGTCACACTGGAGTCGCGCACCCCGGAGGTCGCGCTGGCGGGCCTGCGGCTGGGCGGCGCACCTGAGGGCGGAGGTTGCGGCGGTGACTGACTTCGGAACCGGTGTGCCGGTGCCCTCGATGGAGCCCGACCACGGGCCCGACCTGCGCTACAGCTTCAACGCCCACGAGTGGAGCGTGCTCCTCCCGCTCTCCCTGGTCGGCTTCTTCCTGAACTACGACACCGGGCTCCTGAGCCTCGCCGCGCCGACGATCGCAGAGGGCCTCGGGGTTACCATCGGGACCTTCGGCATCGGCGTGGCCGTGATCCGCGTGGCGGCGCTCGGGAGCATGCCCGTGCTGCGCCTGGCCGACCGGGTGGGCCGGCGGAGGATGCTCCTCGTCTCGCTGGTCGCGTTCACGCTGGCCACCGCTGCGACCTCGCTGGCGTGGGGTCTCGTCGCCTTCGTGGTGTTCCAGATGGTCGCCCGGCTGTTCCTCGCCACCGAGGAGGCCCTGGCCGGCATCGTCATCAGCGAGGAGCTGCGCCCGGATCGGCGAGGCGCCGGGCTCACGATGCTCGGGATCATCGCCATGTCGGGCTTCGGCCTCGTGGCCATGATCCTGCTGCTGGTCCCCCACACGCCGCTCGGCTGGCGGATCCTGTACGTCGCCGCCCTGCCGCCGCTGTTCGTCGTGGCCTGGCTGCGCCGGAGCCTGCGCGAGACCAAGGCGTTCACCGTGGCCGAGGCCCAGCAGCGCGTGCAGGCGTCGTTCTGGCCACACGTCGACGCCGTCCATCGACCTCTCCTCTGGCGCGTCATGATCGTCCTCGGCACCCACGGCGTGCTGACCACGCCCGTGTTCTTCTACGCCGCCGAGCTGGCCCAGGACGGCTACGACTGGGAAGGGCTGTTCACGGTGGTCGTCATCGCGGCGGGTCCCGCCACCCTCCTCGGCTACGTGGCCGGTGGCCGGCTGAGCGACAAGATCGGTCGCCGACCGGTGGTGATCTGGAGCGCCGTGCTCATGGTCGTCGGCGTGGCCCTCGTGTTCAGCGAGGAACGGGCCCTGTTCGCGCCGGGGTTCTTCGTGCTCACCGGCGCCGACGCCGGCCTCGTGGCCGTGCGCCCCTCCTACCTCTCCGAGCTCTTCCCCACCGAGGTCCGGGCCACCCTCGCGTCCTTCGTGCTCGCCGTGATCGTGGCGGCCGGGTCGCTCGGCCTGGTGGTCGTCGGTGTGCTGGAGGGCGTGTGGAGCACCCGCGCCGTGATCGCGGTGCTCGCCGTGGTGATGCTGGCCGGGCTGGCCGCGGTGCGCGGCCTGCCGGAGACCGCCGGCGCCGACGTGATCGGCACCGCGTCCCCCTGACCGGTTGCGAAATCGTCCGCCGGGCAGGAAGGTGGAGGCATGGCGATGACCCCCACCGAGGCCGGATTCGCCCTACCGGACGACCATCCGGGCGTCGACGACAGCGCCTACCTGGCCCGGCGGACGTCGATCGCCGCCACGGGTGCTGCGCACCGTCCCGGCGACCCGATCCCCGACGTCGAGTACACGGAGGAGGAGGACGCCCTGTGGGCCCTCGTCTCCGCCGAGCTGCTGGGGAAGCACCGCACCTACGCCTGCGCCGAGTACCTCGACGCCGCGGCGCGGCTCGTGCTCCCGCTGACGAGGGTGCCCCAGCTGCGCGAGGTGGACGAACACGTCCACCGGCTCACCGGGTTCCACATCCTCCCGGTCCCCGGGCTCGTCCCCACCCGCACGTTCTACGGGGCGCTGGCCGAGCGCACCTTCCTGTCGACCCAGTACATCCGCCACCACTCGCAGCCCTTCTACACACCCGAGCCCGACATCGTCCACGAGATCATCGGGCACGCGAACATGCTCGCCTCGCCGGTGTTCGCCGACCTCTACGAGGCGGCCGGGAAGGCGTCACGGCGCACCGAGACCGACGAGGCCCACGAGTTCTTCAGCCGGGTCTTCTGGTTCACGCTCGAGTTCGGCGTGGTCCACGAGGGCGGCGAGCTCCGGGCCTACGGTGCCGGGCTGCTGTCCTCCTTCGGCGAGATCGAGGTGTTCCGCGACGCGGAGATCCGCGCCTGGGATCTCGTCGCGATGGGTACGCAGACCTACGACATCACGCTCTACCAGCCGCTCCTGTTCGCCGCTGCCTCCGTCGGCCAGGTGGTGGACGACCTGGGCACCTTCTTCGAGGGCTTCGACGATGACACCTACGCCCGCCTCGCGTCGGGAAACCCATGAGTGACACCCTGGCCGGCCCGTCGACCGCGCCGATCATGCACCTCCACGGCTGGGACGTGATCGAGCTGTGGGTCGGGAACGCCCGGATGACCGCCGGCTTCCTCGTCTCGGCGTTCGGGTTCCGGTGCACGGGCTACGCGGGACCGGAGACCGGTGTGCGCGACCGGGCGAGCTACGTCCTCGAGCAGGGCGAGGTGCGCCTCGTCGTCACCGGCTCGCTCGACCCCGAGTCGGCGATCGCGGCCCACGTGCGCCTCCACGGCGATGGCGTCCACGACCTCGCGTGGCTCGTCGACGACGCGGACGCCGCGTTCAGCGCTGCCGTGGGCCGTGGCGCCCGGGCGGTGCGGGAGCCGTGGGTCGAGACGGACGATGACGGCGAGCTCCGGCTCGCGACGATTGCCACCTACGGCGAGACGCAGCACACCTTCGTCGACCGGTCCGCCTACCACGGTCCCTCCCTCGCCCCCGGGTACGGCGTGGACGACCTCCTCCCCGACCCGGTCGGACCTGCCGTCGGGCTCACCCAGATCGACCACGTCGTGGGGAACGTGGAGAAGGGCCAGCTGCGGGAGTGGGTGGACTTCTACGGCCGCGTCATGGGGTTCGACCAGCTCGCCCACTTCGACGACGACCAGATCTCCACCGAGTACTCCGCCCTGATGTCGACCGTCGTGTGGGACGGCTCCAAGATCGTGCTGCCGATCAACGAGCCGGCCGACGGGCGCAAGAAGAGCCAGATCCAGGAGTACGTCGAGGCCTACCGCGGGCCGGGTGTGCAGCACATCGCGCTGCGCACCGACGACATCGTCGCCGCCGTCGCCGCGCTGCGCGACCGCGGGGTGCGGTTCATGAGCGTGCCGGCGAGCTACTACACCGAGGCCCGCGAGCGGCTGGCCGGCGTCGACCTGCCGTGGGCCGATCTCGAGCGGCTCAACATCCTCGTCGACCGCGACCACGACGGGCACCTGCTGCAGATCTTCACCGAGACCGTGATGGATCGGCCGACGGTGTTCTTCGAGATCATCCAACGCGAAGGCGCCCGAGGCTTCGGCGAAGGCAACTTCAAGGCGCTGTTCCAGGCCATCGAGCGTGACCAGGCCCGGCGCGGCAACCTCTGATGTCGTTGCGCAACCTGGCCTACGGGGTCGCCGACCCCGGGGACGGAGCCACGGTCGTCGTGCGCGTGGGTGACCGGGTGCTCCCGATGATCGACGCCGTGCGCGAGCACGCCTCCCTCGCCGCGCTCGTCGACGGCGTCAACCTCGATCCGCTCCTCGCGGCGGGTCCGCCGGCGTGGCGCGAGCTCCGAGCGCGCCTCGCCGAGCACCTGGCGGACCGGCCCGACGGGCAGGCCATGACCCACGTCGACGACGTCGTCATGCTGCTGCCCTTCACGGTCGGCGACTACGTCGACTTCTACTCGTCGCTCCACCACGCCACGAACCTCGGCCGCATCTTCCGGCCCGATGCCGAGCCGCTGCTCCCGAGCTGGCGCCACCTGCCCATGGGCTACCACGGCCGGAGCGGCACGGTCGCGGTCTCGGGCACCCCGGTGCGGCGGCCCTGCGGCATCGTGGCCGACGGCGAGTCGGTGCGCCGCGCCCCGACGGCGGCGCTCGACATCGAGCTCGAGGTCGGCTTCGTCGTCGGACCGGGTAACCGGCCGGGCGAGCCCATCTCACCCGACGACGCCGACCGCCACGTGTTCGGCGTCGTCCTGGTCAACGACTGGTCGGCCCGCGACATCCAGGCCTTCGAGTACCAGCCCCTCGGCCCCTTCCTGGGCAAGTCGTTCCTCACGACGATCTCCGCGTGGGTGGTCCCGCTGGAGGCCCTCACCCCCCACCTCGTCGACCCGCCCGTGCAGGAGCCTGAACCCGATCCCACGCTCCGGGCCACCCGGCCGTGGGCGCTGGCCCTCGAGCTCGAGGTGCTCCTCAACGGCACGTCCATCTGCCGGACGTCCTTCCACGACCTCTACTGGACCTTCGCCCAGCAGCTCGCCCACCTGACGAGCAACGGAGCGACCACCGGGCCGGGCGACCTGTTCGCCTCCGGCACCGTCTCGGGACCCGAGCCGGGCCAGTACGGCAGCCTCATCGAGCTGACCTGGCGCGGTCGCGATCCCGTCACGCTCGACGACGGGACCCTCCGCACCTGGCTCGAGGACGGCGACGTCGTGGAGCTGCGCGGCTGGTGCGGGGACGGCGACGAGCGCATCGACCTCGGGCCCGCGGTCGGCTCCGTGCTCCCGGCGATGGAGCTCGCAGGGTGACGTACTACCGACGGGTCGGCCACGTGCCGCCGAAGCGCCACACGGTCCATCGGGACGACGGCGGCAACCGCCTCCTCGAGCAGCTCATGGGCACCCAGGGGTTCAGCGGCGCGTCGTCGCTCCTCTACCACCGGGCCTCGCCGAGCGCCCTGCTGTCCATCGACGAGGTCGACGACCCCCGCGACGCGCCGACGCCGAACCACCCCCTGCGGCCGGTGCACCTCCGGACCCCCGCCCTTCCAGAAGCCGCGGGCGCCGACCTCGTCACCGGCCGGGTGCCGTTGCTGGGCAACGACGACGTCGGCCTCGCGGTGGTGACGGGCGACTCGTCCAGCCCGCTCTACCAGACGGTGGTCGGCGACGAGCTCGTGTTCCTGGCGCAGGGCTCGGCCCGGCTCGAGACGGTGTTCGGCGCGCTCGACCTCCTGGAGGGCGACTACGTCGTGATCCCTTCGGGGACGACGCACCGCTGGGTCCCGTCGGGGACCGTGCGAGCGCTGGTGCTCGAGGCTCGGGGCCACATCGGCATCCCGCGCCGCTACCGGACGGCCGCCGGCCAGCTGCTCGAAGGTGCGCCCTACTCCGAGCGCGACCTGCGGGGGCCGGGCGAACCGCTCGTGGCCGAGGGAGAGGACGTCCCGGTGCTCGTCCGCACCCGCGCCGGGCTCAGCCGGCACCGGCATGCCACGCACCCGTTCGACGTCGTCGGCTGGGACGGCACGCTCTACCCGTACGCGCTGTCGATCCACGAGTTCGAGCCGATCGTCGGGCGGATCCACCAACCGCCGACCGTGCACCAGACGTTCGAGGGACCGGGGTTCGTGGTCTGCTCCTTCGTGCCGCGGCTGCTGGACTTCGACCCCGAGTCCGTGAAGGTGCCGTACCACCACGCCAACGTCGACTCCGACGAGGTGCTCTTCTACGTCGACGGGAGCTTCACGAGCCGAGCCGGCTCCGGGATCGCGGCCGGGTCGCTGTCGCTGCACCCCCCGGGCTTCGTCCACGGTCCACAGCCGGGGAGCTGGGAGCGATCCGTCGACGCCACCCGCACCGACGAGCTGGCCGTCATGGTGGACACCTTCCGACCGCTCGGGCTCACCGACGCCGCCCGCTCGATCAGCGACCCGGGCTACCTCGGGTCCTGGACCTGAGCCGCGGGTACCGTGCGGCATGGTCCGACGCGTCGACATCGTCCCCCACACGCACTGGGACCGTGAGTGGCACACCCCGTTCCAGACCTTCCGGCTGCGCCTCGTCGACCTGCTCGACGGCCTGCTGCCCCAGCTCGAGGGTGACCCGTCCTACGCCCACTTCATGCTCGACGGGCAGATGGCGGTGGTGGACGACTACCTGGCCGTGCGGCCCGAGGCCGAGCCACGACTGCGGGCCCTCGCCACGAGCGGCCGGGTGTCGATGGGGCCGTGGTACGCCCTCCCCGACGAGTTCCTCGTGTCCGGCGAGACCCTGGTGCGCAACCTGCAGCACGGCCTGTCGGTGGCCGCCCGGTTCGGTGGCGCGATGGAGGTCGGGTACCTGCCGGACATGTTCGGCCACGTCGCCCAGATGCCCCAGATCCTGCGCCAGCTCGGGTTCGAGCACGCCGTGGTGTGGCGGGGCGTGCCGGGCTCCATGGACCGGAGCGGCTTCTGGTGGTCGAGCCCCGACGGATCCACCGTCCGGGCCGAGTACCTGCCCGTCGGCTACGGCAACGGGGCCCTCGTGCCCGATGATGCCAAGGCCCTCGTCCGCCGCATCGACGAGTTCGCGGAGGAGCAGGGCGACCTGCTCCTCGGTCCGATCCTCTGGATGAACGGCACCGACCACCTCCTCCCCCAGCCGTGGTTGGGACGGGTCGTGGCCGAGGCCAACGCCCTCGACGACGGCTATGAGCTGCGCATCTGCTCGCTCGCCGACCATCTGGCCGACGCCCCCACCGAGGGTCTGCCGAGCTGGCGGGGCGAGCTGCGATCCGGGGCGCGGGCCAACCTCCTCATGGGCGTGGCATCCAACCGCCTCGACGTGAAGCAGGCGGCCGCGCGGGCCGAGCGCGCCCTCGAGCGGATGGCCGAGCCCCTGTCCGCGCTGCTCCTCCCGCCCGAGCACTGGCCGACGACGCTCCTGCAGCAGGCCTGGGTGGAGGTGCTGCGCAACAGCGCCCACGACTCGATCTGCGCCTGCTCGGTCGACGAGGTGTGCGACGCGGTGCTCCACCGCTTCGCGGAGTCCACCCAGATCGCCGAGGGGCTGGCCGACCGAGCACTGCGCTCCCTCGGCGCCAGCATCGCTGGCGACCGCCCCGTCGTCGTCAACCTCTCGGCCCGCACGCGGGCGGGGCTGGTGGAGCTGCGCCTGCCCGGCGCCGCCACGCCCCCGGGCTGCCAGCTCGTGTCGGAGCGAGCCGCGGAGCGAGTGCTCATGGACGACACCCCGGTGTCCGTCGCGACGGTGACCGTCGCCGAGCTCGAGTACGTGCGCGGCATCCTCTCGTTCACGATCGAGTCGCTCGACGGCATGGAGCTGCTCTACGTCGAGCGGGAGGGGGCCGGCACGCTGGTGACACCCCCGGTGCGGTCGGAGCTGGCCCGCATCCGCGACCACTACGCCGGCCAGAACGTCCGCGTGCGCGTGACGAACCGCCCGGCCGTGACCGTGCTGGCCCGCGTCGAGGACGTGCCCGGCTACGGCTGGCAGGGGTGGACCGGAGCCGGTGCGACCGTCGAACCCGTCGAGGCCCGACCCCTCCGGCTGTCGAACGGACGGGTGACCCTCCAGGTCAACCCCACCGACGGCACGTTCGACATCAACGGCCTGGCCGGCCTCGGCGCCCTGGTGGACGGCGGCGACGTCGGTGACACCTACAACTGGTGCCCGCCGCCGGACGACACGATCGTGGACCGCCCGGGGGCCGCGGCCTGCCGCCTCGTCGAGCACGGGCCCCTGCGGGCCCGGCTGGAGGTCCGCCGCACGCTCGTGCTGCCGACGCACGTCGAGGGCACGCGCCGCGTCGGGTCGCAGAACGTCCTCGTGCGCACCACGCTCGAGCTCCGAGCCGGCGAGGACATCGTCCGCGTGCGCATCGAGCTCGACAACCACGGCGTGCGCGACCACCGCCTCCGGGTCCACCTGCCGCTCTCCCACCCCGCGCGCACGTCCCGAGCCGAGTGCGCCTTCACTGTCGTGGAGCGCGGGGTCACGGCGGAGGGCGGTCCGACGGAGGTCGGCCTGCCCACCTTCCCCTCACGACGGTTCGTGCAGGCGGGCGGGCTCACGGTCGCGCACGAGGGCCTGCTCGAGTACGAGCTCGTCGACGTGCGGGACGGCCCGGACGGCATCGGGGTGGCCAACACGCTCGCCATCACCCTGCTGCGCTGCACGGGGATGCTGTCGCAGGGCCCGATGGCCACGCGGCCGCTGCCCGCGGGACCGCTCACCGCCATGGAGGGGCCCCAGCAGCAGGGGCCGGTGTCGGCGTCGTTCGCGCTCCACGTCGGTGGGCGCGATCCCTACGAGGTGGTGGACGACGCGTTCCTCCCGCTCCTCGTCACCTCGGCCGGAGGCGGCACGGGCGCCGCGGACGGTCAGGCCCTGTCCGTGTCCGGGGCGGAGGTGTCGGCCGTCGTGCGGGTGGCGGGCACGCTCCACGTGCGCGTGTTCAACCCCACCGACGCGCCCACCACCGTCACCATCGACGGCCGCCGCGGCTGGCTGGTGGACCTCCGCGGCCGCCCCGTCGAGCCGTTCGAGGGCACCTTCGACCTCGGCCCCCACGCCATCGCCACCGCCGCGCTGAGCTAGCCCTCGTCGTCGGGGATGCTCGGATCGTCGAGGGCGGGGTCGGGATCCTCCACGCCGACGCGTGCGGCGATCTTCTCGCGGACGACCTCGCGCATCTGGCGGCGGCGCTCGTCGATGGCCTCGCGGATCGTGGACGGCGCATCGTCGGCGCGGCGGACGACCGACAACGTCACCCGGCCGATGTTCTTGAGGTAGCGGGGCCGCATCGTCTTGAACGCGAACCTCGGGTCCTCCTCCAGCACAGCCCGCAGGTCGGGCGACACGACCACCGTGCCCGGGTACGCGATGGCGGTGGCCCGGCTGGCCAGGTTCACGGTCGCCCCGTAGGCGTCGCCCTCCCGCTCGAGCACCGGTCCGTAGGCGAGGCCCACGCGGACGTCGGAGAGCTCGGCGGCATCGCGGGAGGCGTCGGCCAGGCCCAGCGCGATCTCGGCCGCGCCCACGGCGTCGTCGACGAGGAACATGACCTCGTCACCGATCATCTTCAGCACGCGGCCACCTCCGGCGACGACGACGTCGTAGGCGAGCCGCTCGAACTGGTCGACGACCTCGGCCAGCTCCTCGTCGCTCACCTGCTGGGCGAGCGCGGTGAAGCCGACGAGATCCGCGAAGCCGACGACGGTGCCGGCTCCGTCGTCACCCTCGCTCCGGAGCAGCCGGCGCCGCGCTGCGGCCTGGAGGTGCCGGCGCCACACCTGCTCCAGGACGGAGGGGAACATCGGCAGGAAGCCCTCGGCCTGGGTGGCCAGGGGTTCGAGGGCCACTGCGTCCTCGCCATCACCCCCCTCGCGCATGACCTGCTCGGCCCGGGCGCTCACCGCGTCGATGAGGGCCGACGCGATCCGCGCCATCGACGAGCCCAGGACCCGCGTCATCCCGTAGGCCACCTCGGGGCTCACCGCTCCGCTGTGCAGCAGGTCGGCCACCGCGGCGAGGTTCTCCAGGTCGACGTCGGTGAAGACCCGGTCACCGGGTTCGGGATCGGGGAAGCCGAGTGACCGCCAGATGTGGCGGAACTCGTCCTCCGGCAGGCCGGTGCGCTCGCAGGCCTCGGCCAGGTCGTAGCGGAGCTCCTGGCCCAGGGCCAGGTGATCGATGGCGAGGAGCACGAGGTGGCCGTCCGCCTCGGCCCGGGCGATCTCGTCGGCGCCCACGCCGAGCGCGGTGAGCAGCGCCACGACCTCGTCGCGCGGGAGGCGGGTGGACGGGGGCGAGTCGCTCATCGGAGCCCCGCCGGCCGCGGACCGAGGGTGACCGGCATGGTGACCCCAGCCGCGAGGGCTTGCTCGGGGACGGCGACGGGGCCGAGCAGCGCCTCCCCCTTCGCATCGGTGCTGGACCACGTCGGGTCCAGACCCGGGACGGTGAGGCGCGTCGGCGGCTCCCCCGGCTCGACGACGAGGGCCCAGAGCAGCGCCGGCCGGTCGCCGTGCCAGCGCACCGCGTACGAGACGAGTCCGTAGGCGGTCGGCAGGTCGTGGACCTCCCAGCCCTGGCCGAGCCAGGCCTCCGGCACGACCCTGGCCAGCTCGAGCACCCGCTCACCCAGCCCACCCGTCTCGGCGACGAGGAGATCCGCCACCTCGAGCAGGAGCGCGGCGTTGGCCGACAGGTCGTGCCCGTCCCAGGTCCACGTCGCGGAAGCGGTCGCGAGCTGCTCGGCCAGGCGGTCGCGCGCAGCCGTGGCGTCAGCGGGACCCGCCACCGGCAGCGCCGCGGCCCGGTCGGCCATGGCCGACCCGGCCCTCCGCGCGTCCTTCGCGCCCCGCCGGTGGCCGGCCGCGGCGAGCAGCTCGGCCGCGGTGGGTGCGGCGGCCGCTCCGAGGCGGAGGTCGCGGGACGAGCGAGATCGACCCAGCGATGCGATCAGCTCGGCCACCACAGGAGCAGCCGCCTTGGCCAGGTCGACGTCGGACCGCTCGCGCCACATCCGGCCGAGGGCGTGCAACGCGGCACCCGGTGCATCCGCGGCCGCCGCCGAGAGCGGGTCGGCCAGCAGCGCCATGCCCGCCTCCGCGGCGAACCCGAACCGGGCCAGCGCGGCGATCACGGCGACGTCGTCGTGGCGGAGGAGCGCGTGGCGCAGCGAGCTGTCGACCGCGTCCTGGAGCCGGCGGTCGGGCAGCACGACGCGCGCGCCCCGTCGCGTGTGGGCCTGCCAACCCGACACCACCTGCGCCACGTCGGGGAGGAGCGATGCGTCGACGTCGCGCCCAGGAGGGAGGGGCAGCACCACTCGGAGCACCGCCGTGTGGGCGAGCGGGAACACGAGGGCGGCCTGGGCCAGGCCGTCGGAGCATGACGCGACTGCGGCGGGCACGTCGGCGGCATCGCCCGCGAACACGACGGCGGCCACATCTCCGTCGACCCCGGTGGCGGTCGCCGTGCGACCGGGCGCCTTGCCGGCCTCGAGCACGCGGCGACCGTCGACGGTCACGACGGATCCCTCGATGGCGATGTCGTGCGTCCTTCCGCGGCCGTCGGCCAGGCGCGGGAGCACCGCCAAGGCGACCGCGAAAGGCACCTTCGTGTCGTTCTCCACCTCGACGACGAGCGCCTCCGCGCCGTTCGCGTCCCGCGCCGCGAACACGCGCTGCACGGCGTCGCCGCTCGGCACCCGCACCCGCGTCTCCACCACCGGCGACGCGCCGAGCAGGGTCTGGCGCACCGACACCTCGCGGGCCGGCACGTGCCACCGGTCCTCGGCGCCGATCCACCAGTCGAGCGACCACGTCTCGCCCTCGAGCGTCACGAGCCCTCGCTCGTCGACGCTGACCCGGTGGGGCGAGTCCAGGTTCCCCACGAGAGTCCAGGCCATGCCGGCCATCAGATCAGGACTTGGGCATCCCGTGCATCTCCGAGCTGATGTTCCGGCCGAGCAGGCCTCGGTACGCCTCGGCCGCCGGCTTCCCCTCGTGCACGACCCCGTACACGGATTCGGCGATCGGGAGGACGACCCCGTGCTCCTGGGCCAGCTCCATCACGACCTTCGACGTCTTCACACCCTCGGCCACCATGCTC
>Ga0190265_10002956_pt1 | contig 11534 bp, 11 predicted proteins | sample Popmic124T_FD_133135 | JGI IMG/M metagenome (GOLD analysis project Ga0190265, IMG submission 133135) | Populus adjacent soil microbial communities from riparian zone of Indian Creek, Utah, USA - 124 T | ecosystem: Environmental > Terrestrial > Soil > Riparian zone | place: USA: Utah | collected...
CGGGAGTTCGGGGTGGAGCAGCTGGAAGCGAGGGGCGAACGAGACCGCCTATGCCGACGCCACACCGAGTACTTCCTGAACCTGGCCGTAGAGGCCGAACCCCACCTCGTTGGCGAGGATCAGGGCAAGTGGCTCGATATCTGCGATCGGGAGCACGCCAACATCCGGGCCGCACTGCGGTGGGCGATCGATGCCGATGAAGCGGATCGCGCCCAGGAACCGGCCGGCGCGCTCTGGCGGTTCTGGCAGCAGCGGGGCCACCAGGCGGAGGGTCGCGTCTGGCTCGAAGAGATCCTGGCCTCGCCATCGGGCCGCGGGCCGAGCCCGGGCCGGGCCAAGGCGATGATCGGAGCGGGCGGTTTGGCCTGGTGGCAGCAGGATCGCGAAGCTGCCCGAGCTTCCTACGAGGGCGCCCTTGCCATCGAACGAGAGCTCGGAGACCCTGATCGCACCGCGGAGGCTCTTTACAATCTCTCGTTCGTGGTCGCCGGGGACGACATCGATGCCGCGGCCGCAATGCTCGAGGAGGCCCTCGACCTGTTCCGCCAAGCAGGAAACGAGGCGGGTGAAGCGCAGGTTCAGTCGATGCTGGTAATCCGGGACGCGGAGGCTCGGAACTGGGGTCCGGTGATAGCCAGGCTCGAGGACACCACAGCTATCTGGCGGCGGCTGGGAGATCGACTTCACCTCGGGTTCGATCTGGTCTGGCTGGCCTTCGCGTACGGCCGCGTTGGCCGGGCCGCGGAGGCCCGGGAAATGGGGCTCGAGGCCCTGGACTTGTTCTGCGAAGTGGACAACTCCACCGGGATCCTCATCACCATCGCGGACATGTCGTGGCTTGCAACCTGGGAGGGTCGGCACGAAGACGCCATCAGGTTGTCGGGCGCATGCGAGGCGCTCATGGAAAAGGCAGGCGGCCCGCCCGGCGGGTTCGCAGGACTGCTGGAGGGGGACCCGACCGCGGAAGCCCGTCCCCACCTCGACGAGGAGGTCGCGCAGCGGGCCTGGGAGGAGGGCCAATCGATGAGCCTTGATGAGGCAGTAGCCCTCGCCCGAAGCTGAAGCAGTCACCTCCGAGGTGGTCGGCGTCGGGAGTGGGAGGCGTTGTCATGACCGCCGCCGCCTAAACCAAGCTATCGCCGCCGCAGTCCCCAAAGCCGTGAGCGTCAACAACGAGCCGGCCACGCCGCGAGCGATCCAGGGATCCCGGTATCGCAACACAACGGTATGAGTGCCGACCGGCAGCGGCACCGCTTGCAGGAGATAGTCCGCCCGAAGCAGTGGCGATGGGCGCCCGTCAACCTCAGCTTCCCAGTGTCGGTCGTAGGTGTTCCTCACCAGCAGCATCGCCGGAGCGCGCGTGGTCGCCTCAATTCGAGCTTCTTGCGAGTCGATCCATTCGTAAGAGACTCGAGCGTCACCCGCATCGCTGTCCGATGAGGTGATGCCGGGATCGGTTTCCAGAACGATGCTCTCCGAGCCGTTGGCGTGTTCGCTCGGCAGCAACTGCAACGCACTGTCGGGTTCGGCCACTTGCCACGACGTCACAATGGAAGCCCGCTCGGTCGACATCTCTCTCTCATAGAGCGTCGTACGGGCATGGGTTACGACGGGCTCCCAGTCACCGGTGGGTGGCCTGGCGAGCGAGTCATTGGTCACCCAGCCAATGTCGAGAAGGTCGTACACGAAGTCCGGCGGGTCCCCGAAGAAGGACTTGTTGTAGACCTGGCCCGGCTTGCCGTAGGTCCGCATGAAGATCCAGTACCTTAGCTTCTGCAGTGAATTGTATCCCTGCACCTCTTCGACACCGAGAGGGAACGGGCGCGGTTGGCTCCTAGCAAACTGTTGCAATGCCGATGGCCCCAGCCTTAGCAGCCGAGCATCGCCCGCGACGATCATCCGTTCCACCAGGGTCGGTTTCAGAAACCGCGACGCGTCGATCGTGGGTTTGCGCAGCGCAGCCATCTGATGCCCCTTTCCAAGGTTCAGGTTCGGTTGCCGCGGCCCGACCGATTCGTCACCGAGGGCGTTTACGCCGAGCTGGATCGCAAGAACCACGGGCAGAGCAACCACGAGCAGTCGCCATCGTTTACTTGCAACGAGTACCGTCACGGCGACGATCGAGCCCGCGAGCATTAGTACAAGAGAAGCCGTCTGGTTCAACGCCAGTGGAAGCGCAATCCACAACAAGGTGCCGGGCACCAACATGAGGATCCTTGCTCTCGTGGTGGGCGCACGCAGCCACGCCTCCACCCCCATGCCTCCCAGCATGGCAAGGGCGACGAGAGCGCCGTATGCCAGGCGCGCGGGACGGTGGAGGTAGACATCTACGAACGGGAAGTCGCCCGCCAACGAGGCGATGGCCTCGGCGGTGATCCTGAGTGACAGGACATACATCAACGATCCGTAGAGCGCCAACGCAATGGCGATCCGCCGGTGTTGTCGCGACCAAAGGGCGCCGACGGTCAGCAACAAAGCGCTTCCGAAAAAGACCCCCCTCGAGAGGGCGAGCTTGGCAGGCCACACGAGCTCGAGAGCCCAACCCACCCGTGGTTCGTCCACGAATTCCGCTCCGGTCAGCTCTGACTCGATTTGGGCCAGCTCCGTGTATCCCGCTCCCAAGGTGGTGCGGGGCAGGTAGGCGAGTCGCGGCAACAAGTAGGCGAGGTTTACTGCGACCAGCGACACGATCAGAAGAACTGCCAGTACGATCGCGCCCTTCGCAGTGATTCTCGATTCGTGCACCTCCGCGGTGAGGCGAAAGGCGCCGTAGATGACTAGCGCCGTTGTTCCGATCATCACTCCTTGACTCAAGCTCGTCGCCGCCAGCTGCCCCCAAGCGAGTGCCGTTACCGCAAGCCAAATGATTCGAGTAGTCCACGTTCTCGACCTAAAGCATTGAGCCGCCGCCGCGAGCAGCACCGACGTCCAGGCCACGATTCCCGCGAAGTGCAGCGCGGCAACCAACACTCCAGCCGCGGTGCCCATGGAAAGCGCGAGTCCGCCGACTGTCGCGGCAACTCGAGACGCGCCCTCAGCCCGGAGGAACCAGTAGACGCCCAGTCCGGCCAACAGCGGGTGGACGATCACGATCCACTGCGTTGCAAGGGAGCAAGGCAGAAACCCGTAGAGCAGCATGGGAGCCGCCTGCATCCAGCCCGAGAGCGGATCCGCTGCAAAGGGCGCTCCTAGCATGGCGTGCGGGTCCCATCCTGGCACCATGCCGGCCTGGAGCGAGTCTCCGAGGAAGCAGTATTTCGGCAGAAAGAACGTGACTAGGTCAACGTGTGCATCAGTCAGCTTGCCGCCGAAGGCCATCTCTCTTAACACCAACAGAACCCCCACCACGATCAGTGAAGGTCCTGCCATCGCCTTTGCAACGATCGCGACCGCGGAGAAAGTCCTATCGCCTTCGCGAAACCTCTCGGCCACGGTCGCGAGTCTGGACCCACTCATCCGACGGAGATGCTATAGGATGCGCACGTGCTAGAGCGCACTGGCCGACGCTCCACGTCACGCGGCTCCACGTCACGCGTAGGCGCCGTGATCGAAAGGCCGCCAATTGTCGAAGGCGCGCGGTTTTTGGACGCGAAGAAGCGCTCCTCCGTAAGGGAGCACTTCAACTCAACGGCCGGCCGGCCCCGGAGGGCCCGGCGCATTCACCGTTTCTATTACCAGGACACATACGGCTTTGTTCGTGATCACGTTCCGCCCGGCGCCCGAGTCCTCGAGCTCGGCTGTGGCGATGGGGAGCTCCTCTCAGTGCTGCGACCATCGTTCGGGGTCGGGATCGATTTCTCTGAGAATCTCTTGCGCGAGGCGAAGCGTAACCATCCCCAATTGACGTTTGTCTGCGGCGATGTAGAGGAGCTCCCGATCGAAGAGGCGTTCGACTACGTCGTGATAACCAATCTCGCCGGTTACCTACTGGATGCATGGGCATTCTTTCGGAACCTGGAACTTGTGGTGAATGCTACGACGAGGGTAATCATCACCCACTACAACTTCGCCTGGGAGCCTTTGCTCAAACTGGTCGAGATAATGCATTTGAAGGGCAAGGAGCCTCTGCAGAACTGGCTGGCTCGCCGGGATCTTGTCAACCTTCTGGAACTGGCCGATTTCCAGACCGTGGCGTCCGGGTACAGGACCCCTCTTCCGATTGGACCGGCATCCATCACGCGCAGACTCAATCAGTTACTGACACCGCTCCCGGTTATCCGGCATCTCGGCATCACCTCTTACGTCAAGTCGCGGTGGCACCCGGGCGAAGCCGTGTCGAGGTCCGCCGATCCCTCCTGCACCGTGGTGATACCCACGCGTAATGAAAGGGGCAACATCCGTCCAGCGATTGATCGAGTGCCTGAGATGGGCTCGCACACAGAGATCGTCTTTGTGGACGGCAACTCGGCCGACGGAACATGCGACGAGATCGAAGGTGCCATTACCGACCATCCCGAGCGCGACATCAAACTGATTCACCAGGGGGAGGGCACGGGTAAGGGCGATGCGGTGAGAAAAGGATTCGATGTCGCATCGGGAGACATCCTTATGATCCTCGACGCAGACCTCACCGTCCCGCCGGAGGATCTCCCGAAGTTCTTCTTCGCCTTGACAGAGGAGAAGGGCGAATTCATCAATGGAACCCGACTCGTCTACCCCTTGGAAGGACAGGCCATGCGACTGGCCAACATCTTCGGCAACAAGTTCTTTAGCATCGTTTTTTCGTGGATCCTTGATCAGAGAATTACCGATACCTTGTGCGGCACGAAAGTCATGTGGGCCGCCGACTACCGGCGTCTATCGGCACGCCGCGAGGAGTTCGGCGACTTCGATCCATTCGGCGACTTTGATCTACTGTTCGGGGCATCAAATCTCGGTCTTCGAATCCGCGAGGTTCCGGTCAGGTACCGATCGAGAACTTATGGATCGACCAACATTCAGCGATGGAGACACGGCCTTCTCCTCCTTCGTATGGCTCTAGTCGGCGCACGTCGTCTTCGTTTTCGATGAACCAGAACGTACGCCGGCACTTTGATGCCGTCGCATCCGACTACGACGCCTGGAAAGAGAAGGCTCACCACTACTACGGCTTCGTGACACAGATGGTGGGTGAAGCGGTTCCACGGGGGCAGAGGGTCGCCGAGATCGGTTGCGGAACCGGTGACATCCTTGCATCGCTTGATCCGAGCGATGGCTTGGGTGTCGACCTGAGCAGCGAGATGGTTGCGATAGCCAAAAGAAAGCATCCCGATTTGCGCTTCCAAGTCCACGACATCACAGTGAGCCCTCTGCCCGACCGCTTCGCGTACGTCGTTGCGGTTGACTTGGTTGAACACACGCTGGACCTCGATTCGTGTTTTCGTAATCTCGCCGAAAGCCTTACCGAAACGGGACGACTGGTCGTTGTGACGGCGAACCCTCGCTGGGGCTTGGTACTTCACATCGCCGAGCGGCTACGGTTGAAGATGCCGGAGGGCGACCATGTGTGGCGTTCGCACGAGGCCCTGTTGGACGCGGCCCAGTTGTCGGGCCTCCATGAGAACTCCTTTGTTCGTGACCTGCTGGTCCCGAAGAACGTGCCTCTGTTGAAGCGTGTCGATGGAGCCGAATCTCTGCTCCCTCTCAGGCAACGCCTGGGTCTCGTGCAGAGGGCTGTCTTCGAACGGCGGAGCTGAAACGCTTGGCTAAGCAATGGCCGCGTTTCCTTCACAACCCGACGACCCAGATCATGGTGGGTTTGCTGGTTCTCGCAGCTCTCGCGGCTGGTGTGTGGTCGCGGGGCGAACAACAGGAGGCGCGCTCCCCCATCCTGAAGGACCGCGATGCGTACATGGCGACGGCTTGTGAGTTGCCAACCCAGTGGGTCCGACTCATCGATCGTGGATTGCGATCTGCGACCGACTCTCATGACCTGGTAGTGCAGTTGCCGCCTCAGAACTCGATGGGCGGATTCACGTCGATGCACTCCGGGCCCTTCGGTTTCCTCCAGGACGTGCCCTTGGTCTTCTACGGTCCCGGCCACGTGCCGGCGCAGGGACACGTGCGATTGCGCTCCGAAGTGACATTGGCAGACGTGGCCCCCACCTTCGGCTGGCTCCTGGGCTTCGATTTCCCGAGCCATGGCAGGCCTTTGAAGAGCGTGCTCGAGCGAGGTGAACGAGCTCCGAAATTGATCATGACCGTCGTTATCGACGGCGGCGGCTGGAATGCGCTCGAACGCTGGCCGGATGCCTGGCCAAACCTCGCGCGGATGATCGAAGAGGGCGTCAACCTGGAGGGAGCGATTGTGGGGTCATCGCCATCAGTGACCCCGGCTAGCCATGCGACCCTCTCCACCGGAGTCTTCCCCAAGGACCACGGAGTGACGGCCATTCAGAACAGACACGGGGACGGATCCATCGTCGGCTCCTTCACCAGAACGCCTGGCGAGCTTGGTCCTGACGTGAGGCCGCGGCTCAATTTACGCAGTCCCACCTTTGCCGACCTCTGGGATATCGAGACCGGCAATGAGGCCGAGGTTGGCATGCTGAGCTATTTCAATTATCCGCTCGCCATGCTGGGGCAGGGCTCAGCCTGGCCGGGGGGCGATGACGATGTGCTGGGCCTCCAAGAAGACATGCAGTGGAAGACCACGCCCGCCTTCTATTCGTTGCCGAGGTATGCCAGGTCGATTTCCCCTCGAGACGATATAGCCGCGCTTGATCGTCAAGACGGCCGGGTGGACGAGCAATGGATGGGCCATCTCATAGATGAAAAGCTGGATGCAACACCCGCGCTCGCGCGCTGGATCAATCGAACGACGAAGGCGATACTCCTTAACGAGGAGTTCGGCTCGGATGAAATCACCGATCTCTTCTTCATCAACTACAAGACACCCGACCGTGTCGGGCACAGGTGGGGCATGGACACTCCCGAGCAACGCGCAGCGATTTCCTCAGTCGATGACGCCTTGGGAGATCTCATCGACTTCATGGATCGTCACGTGGGTTCGGAGGGCTACGTGTTGCTGGTAACGGCCGATCACGGCCAGCGGCCTCTTAGCGAGGTCAGGGACGGATGGAGCATCAACGGGGAAAAACTTCTTGCCGATGTCAATGCCGCCTTTGACAAGACCGACGACGGACGAGGAATCATCGAAGCTACCTCCCCGACGTTGTTCTTCCTGGATGAGGAACAACTGGCGAAGAACGACGTCCATGCTGAGGACGTAGCTTCGTTTCTGTCGAACTACACCATCAGCGATAACGTCTCCTCCCAGGCCGACATCCCTCAAGGTCTGCGGTCGAGGAAGAAGGAGCGCGTGTTCTCAGCCGTGTTTCCGAGTCGCAACGTCGATGAGGTGTTGTCGTGTGCGGATGCGGGTGACCAATAGCCTCAGGCAGCGACTACTTGGGGATGGTTCTTGCGGTATTCAAGGGCTCAGTCCTCGCCGCCGCCATTCCCCTCGACCTCGGCGGGCGCATACGCGAGGTTGAGCACGCCGGTGCTAAACGTTTCATGCGACACCAACCGCAGGGGATGCGTGGGCGTATCCTCGAACAGACGCTGACCCTTGCCCACGGCAATTGGGTGGACCATCAGGTTCAGCTGGTCGAGGAGGCCGTTCGCCAGTAGCCAGCGCACCAGCGTTGCGCTGCCCGACATGGTGATGTCGCCTTTGATGCCGTCTTTGAGCTCCTGAGTCCGGGTGGCCACGCCGTCGTTGATCGCCGTGGTGTTGTTCCAGGTGGGGTCCTTCAGGGTGCGGGAGACGACGTACTTGGGGGTTTTGTTGAAGAACGACGCGAAGGGCTCATCCTTACTCTCCGGCCAGTAGCTGGCCCACTCCTCGTATAGGACGCGACCCATGAGGAAGACTTCGGCGGTCTCGGCACCCTTGCCGATGGCGGCCTCCATCTCTTCGTTGAAGTACGGAAAGTGCCACTGGTCGGGTGCCTCCACGACGCCGTCGAGCGAGATGAAGAAATTCGACACGATCTTGCCCATTTGTTTCCTTCCTGTGAGTGCTTCCGAAGCCGCAGCGGTGCACGGTATATTCAACCGTGCAGTTTATCAACCAACTGGATGAACATGACGGTCGACCAGCTCAGCAGCACGTTCTTCGCTCTCGGCGATCCGACGCGGCGGGCCATTCTGCGTCGCCTCGTCCAGCAAGGCGACGCCACGGTCACGGAACTCGCGGAGCCCTTCTCGATAAGTATTCAGGCGGTCTCGAAACATCTGAAGGTGTTGGAAAGGGCGGGCCTTATCACGCGCGAACGCAACGCGCAGTTGCGACTGTCGCGGGTGCGGGCCGCCTCACTCAGGGAAGCGGCTGAGTGGTTCGACGACTACCGCCAGCTCTGGGACGCCAGCTTCGATCGACTCGATTCGCGTCTCCGCGGTGGAACAGACTCAGGTGAGTAGATCTAACCCGCAGCCCGACCAAACCGGCATCCTTCTGGCTCGTGTGTTTCGTGCTCCCCGTTCACGCGTGTGGAAGGAGTGGACTGAACCCGCAGCTTTCGCCGACTGGTTCGGAGGGACGCAGGCTGACATACCGGTCGAGTCCGTATCGATGGACGTTCGAGAGGGTGGGCAGTGGCGCGCGACCATGTTCGTTGGGCCTGATCGTCGTGAGATCCAGTGGCGCGGCGAGTACAGGGACGTGGTGGAACCCAAGCTCCTCGTCCTGACCTTCTGCGACAGCCCCGACAACGACTGCGAACTAATGACGGTGGTTCTTACCGAACCAGTGGAAGGCTGGACTGAGATGCTTTGCAGACAACGAGGGAGCATGACTCCAGAAGAGTACGAGCGCGCGCGTAGTGGATTGTCGTCTTTTCTCGACCGCATGGCCCAACGTCTCGAGACATGACGCGGGTGACCTCCGAACTAGCCTGGCGACTCCTGGGGGTTCGGCGAGAAGATGAACGCGATGCCACGTACGGCGGCGACCTATTTACCCAGGAATCTGGGATAGGCGCGGCGAGGCCGGTGTCGCACCGTTGGGGCTACCTAGACGTCAACTGACGATCGTGAGGAAGATCGGGAAGAAGCCCGGTCCCCAAGGAAGGGAGAGAGCGATGTCCGGTGAGAACGCATACGAAGAACCGCAGAATCCCCAACCGAATCCCGATCTCGAGCGTCTGAATCGCCTTGTCGGCACGTGGAGGGTCACTGGAGAGGCCCAAGGAACCGTCACGTACGAGTGGATGGAGGGTGGCTTCTTCCTCATCCAGAACGTTGATCTCGAGCAGTACGGACAAAGGAACAAAGGCCTCGAGATCATCGGTCACGAGCAGCCGTTCGGAGGTGAGCCGAGCGAGGACATCAAATCTCGCTACTACGACTCCATGGGTAACACCTTCGACTACGTGTACGAGGTCGAAGGTGACACCCTCACGATTTGGGCCGGTGAGAAGGGATCTCCCGCGTACTACAGCGGCACGTTTAGTGCAGACGGCAACACCGCTACAGGCGAGTGGGTGTACCCGGGTGGCGGAGGCTACAGCTCCACCATGACCAGGACCGGCCAGTGATCGCCGACCCACGCGTAACCTGACGGACGGGATCAGTCAGTTGTCCCTGTTAGCTCAGCGCCGACGGGACTTACGCGACGATCCTCGAACCTTCTCGTAGTAAGCAACGAATTGGTCGAGTGGATCGCGCGCGATGACCTCAGCGACGACGTCCAGCGCGAGATCCTCGGTTTTCTTGAAGTAGACGCACGACTTCCCCATGTTGAGCTTCTTGCCGGTCATGGCCCATCGGTTCTTGAACCAGCGCTCGGTCGTGGGATTTCCATACACGTTGTTTAGGTACAGCGTCATGTTGTTCTTACGATTCGCGAGTCCGGCCAGAGCCAAGGGTTGCTTGTTGTAGGTGTCGGGGAAGCTCTCCAAGGGGACATACCAGCCGATGATCCCGTAGAGCATCCCCTCCTGGTAGCCCTGGGGAAGGTTCGCGTTGATGACGGCACGAACTTGCGCGATTGCTTCTCGCCGATCGGGAGGAAGCGACGCAATGTAGTCCTCAGGTGTTGTCGGCGCGACCAAGATGGCTCCCTGGCTAATTGGAGTTGTCTCAGAACCTACTTCACCCAGAACGTGAGGGACCAGGCGAACCAGCGTTTCGTGAAGGCCCAAGCTGCTGATTCGAATTTAGGTGGTGCATGCCTAGACTGGCACGTCAGTTGCTCGTGGGAGATGTCATCGACACCAGGATTACCAGCAGTATCAGGAGTACGCGAGCGGCGTCATCAACATGTTCGAGATCGCCATGGAGTACGGCATGGACAACCGTCCGCCGAGCGCCCGTGTCATTCAGGAGCCCGGACCCGACGGCACCGTGCACGTGAGCTTCACGACCAATGAGCCGGCGACTATCCACTACACGATGGACGGAAGTCGGGCGACTCTTGAGTCACCGGTTTATGAAGCCGCGGCGATCCGGGAACCGGGCGAGGTCATCGCGATCGATGAGAGGACTAAGTTCCGGGTGGATAGCTATTGACGTCAAGGAGAACGTTTCCGAGGAGCGCAGGCGCACGGTTTCCGCCCGATCGCTTATCTCCTCGGAGGCGCCAGCCGGATCTTTGGGACTGATCGGCCTGGAGTGACCGTTGCCGGCCGACGAATCAAAGCGTTGGTCGGCATGGCTTGGCGGAGTCGTCGGATCGGAAGAGCCAAGTTCCGCGGTAGACCGGGGCCGACAGGACGTCGAGCGTGTGGTAGCCCTTGAGCCATGACGCTGCTCGCAGATGTTGTCACCGCCTCGAGCGAGATCGCGGCGACGACCTCGCGATCCCGCAAGATAGCGATTCTTGCGGAGCTCCTGCTGAAGCTAGACACGGACGAGATATCGAGTGCGGTGGGCTTCCTCTCGGGCGTGCCGCATCAGGGCCGGGTTGGCATCGGCTACTCGATCGCTTACGGCGTCGAGAGCGCGCCGGCGGACGAGGCATCTCTCACCGTAGGGGACATCGACCAGGCGATCACCGCCATCCAACGAGCCGTTGGGAGCGGCTCGTCCACGCGTCGCCGTCAGATCCTCGGTGACCTCTACGGCCGCGCGACCGAGCAGGAATCCGACTTCGTCAGACGACTCTTCACCGGCGAGCTGAGACAGGGCGCGCTGGCAGGCCTGATGCTCGACGCGATCTCGCGAGCGGCGGAGGTTCCCGGCGAGATCGTTCGGCGCGCGGTAATGCTCTCGGGTGATCTCCCTCGCACGGCGACAATCGCAATGACGGCGGGGGAGAAGGGGCTGCGGGACATCAAGTTCGAGATCTTCCGTCCGATTCTGCCGATGCTGGCCTCCACCTCCGCGAACGTGGCTGAGGCGGTGGCGAGTTTCGGCCGTGCCTCGGTGGAATGGAAGCTCGATGGGATCCGCATCCAGATTCATCGCCGCGACGACGAGGTGCGCATTTACACACGCAACCTCAACGACATTACGGACGCGCTCGGTGGGATCGCCGACGTTGTGCGCCGCCTTCCTGTACACCAAGCGGTCTTCGACGGAGAGGCGCTGTGGATGGCGGAGGACGGTCC
>Ga0190265_10002957_pt1 | contig 11533 bp, 19 predicted proteins | sample Popmic124T_FD_133135 | JGI IMG/M metagenome (GOLD analysis project Ga0190265, IMG submission 133135) | Populus adjacent soil microbial communities from riparian zone of Indian Creek, Utah, USA - 124 T | ecosystem: Environmental > Terrestrial > Soil > Riparian zone | place: USA: Utah | collected...
CAGGCCATTCAGGAGATGGATGGCTCCAGCGCCCGATGTAGCCAGGCAGACACCGGGGATGTCCTCATCGGTGAACTTGGCGAAGCCGCCGGCCATGAACGCGGCCATTTCTTCGTGACGAGGCTGAATGAAGTCGAATCGGTTTCCGGCCCGGTCCAGCGCTCCGAGAATGCCATTGATGCCATCACCTGAGTACCCGAAGATGGTGCGAATCCCCCATTCTTCGAGCCGATCGAGCAAATGGTCGGCCACGGTGCGTGCCATTTCAAACCCTCTCAAACAGCCAGAGCCACCCTTGTGGGTGGCTCCGACTCAGCTTCGAGATCGACTCAGAACTGCGAGTCGACGATGGAATCGTCTTCTAGACGCTCGCGAATCTGCTCGGCAGACTCACCGGTCTTCTCCTTGATGCGACCAACCAACTCCTCGTAGTTGCCCTCGGCAACATCGAGATCATCATCAGTCAGATCGCCCCAAACCTGCCGGGCCTTGCCCTTGAGCTGGTCCCAGCGACCTTCCCACTTCATCTGAGTGGAATCCTGCATGACACACTCCTTTTCTGGCGTCGAAGGCATCGAGCCTTCATTTTTCAAAGGTCACTTACCACTCCATGACGAGGCGGAAACCTCACTCAGTTTCCCGCGGTTTCCCGATCGTGGCTTTGGGAAAAGGGGTGCCGATGCCGAATTCGATCCCAAGCGTCGCCATCGCCGAGTCGTGCACCGGAGGGTTGGTCATGGCTCGAATCGTCGCCACTCCGGGATCGGGTGATTGGTTCAAGGGTGGGCTTGTTGCCTACGACAGGGATGTGAAATCCGACCTTCTCGGCGTCAAACCAGGCCCGGTTGTCACCTCAGCTGCCGCACGTCAGATGGCGAGATCCGTGCGTGAGCTCCTCGGATCGGACATTGGCATCGCCACCACCGGCGAGGCCGGCCCCGAGCCTGAGGAGGACGTGCCTGTCGGAACCTTGTTCGTCGGGGTAGCCGACAGGAACTCGGTCCGCGTCCACCACATCGTCCTCTCCGGGGATCCGGATGAGATTCGTGCCTCGGCTGCTGAGTTGGCGTTGCTTCATCTGCGTCGTCGGGCGGGTCTCGACGTAAGACTGCGTGCCGGCTAACCGTCAGGCGAACCGATGGTCGGTCGGATCGAGAAAGCTTCGCGCACGCCAGCGAGCTCGAGCAGGCGTAGCACTGGCCCCTCGCCGACAACCAATCGCAGGACCCCACCGGACTCCTCGAGGCGAGATCTCTGAGTTATCAGGACTTTGAGTCCGGCCGAGTCCATGAACTCGGTCTTGCGCAGATCCAGGAACACTTCCTTCTTTGAGAACTTGGCAAGCGCCTTTTCCAGGGTCGGGGCTGTTGCCAAATCGATCTCACCCTTTACGACGACCACGTTGTGTCCGCCGATCCGGCTGGTTTCGACATTGAACTCTGGGCCCAACTCCACCATTGCTAGCCCGCCCGCCCGTTTGGATCCGGTTTGTGTGCCGGAATGGGAGGGTAAGTCACCGCTCGATGACCTCCACTGACTCGAAGTCTTCTCGCGTCATGCCCGCACATGGTACTGCCTCGCAGCCGGCCGATGCCGTTGAGCCGGGTAGCCGCGTCTGGTTGTACTGCGGCGATGGCGACGATGCCCCGGTCCAGATCGAATCCTCCCTGCCCGACATCGGCAAGAAGGACCTGCTTTGGGCAGACGTCGATTTGGAATGCGCCGGGGACCTGAGCCCGCTGTGGGAGAAGCTGGAGATCGAGGAGGAGATCGAGGAACTGGTCGCCAGGATCGATCAGGACACCGATCCGACTCTGATTCACCAGAACGGCGTCCTGGAACTCGCGGTGAAGGCGCTGCGGGTCGGGCCTCGTCCCGCGCCCATGACGTTGCATTGCCTCGTCGGCCCCAACTGGGTGGTGACTTTGCATAATGGAGAACTCGACTTGGTCGATGAGTTCAACAAGCCATTCCACGGCGATACCCGGCTCGGGGACCTGAACGGGCCCGCCTTCCTCTCTCTGGTCCTGGACTGGCAGATCTCGGGCTACTTCGGCGTGATCCAAAGCCTGCAGACTGAGATCGACGAACTAGACGAGGAGCTTCTCGCCAGGTCCCCGGACAAGAATGACTTGCTCGATCGGCTCCAAGCGCTCCGTGTCCGGGTGCGTAAGTTGCGCAACACGCTCAGCTCCCATCGCGAGGTGCTTGGCCTGCTCAGCCATCCGCGATCCGATGCCCTGATCGGAGCAGAGGCCGTAGAGGACTACAAGCGTTTGGAAGACCGGCTTCAGCAGGCCATCGACACGGTTGATACCACACGGGAGATGATCGTCGGCTCCTTCGACATCTTCATGACCCGCACCGCCCAAACAACCAATGACATCATGAAGCGTCTCACCATTGTCTCGGTTCTCTTGCTCCCGGCGGCAGCGCTGGCCGGGATCATGGGGATGAACTTCAAAGTGGAGATCTTCGAGTGGCCGTGGATGTTCTGGGTGACGATCGGTCTGATGCTCGTAGTGGCCGGGGTGACGCTGTTTGTGGCCAAACGGCGGAAATGGCTCTGAGGTTTCGCAAAACAATCAGTCCTCTGGGATGCGGAGACCCATATGAACCACGGCACTGCATATCTCTGTGAGTTTCACATTGGTGCGGCGGCTCTGGTTGCGCAGTCTGGCAAAAGCGTCGTCGAGAGTGATGCCGTGCTCGCCGGCGAGCATTCCCTTGGCTTGTTCGATGACCACTCGACTGTCTAACGCCACTTGGAGTTGGCCGGGCTTGGTACGCGGTGACGCAGGGCCCGGTCTGTGAGCTCTCCTGGATTTCCTCGATGGACAGGATCCTCTCGTCGGTGGCCGTCACAAATCTGAGCACGTCGGTCCCATTCCACGACCGAGACACCTGCGCCGGTGGCCGAGAGAACATCAACCGTCCGGTCACAGAGCTCGTAGCACATCTCAGTGATGTCATAAGAGCGTTTCATGGCAGCCGCAAACGATCGGAGTGCTTGCAGCAAGAGCGCTTGATCAGCCATCGAAGATCCCTCGGAATTGGCGGCGTCAGCCTGCCGGGCTGCGAATGAAGGATCGAACAGCTCCCAGGGGAAACCAGGGTCGGGACCAATGGGTCGGGTCACTTGTAGAACCCAGCGAGCATGAGAATGCTCGGCATCCGTGCTTGAGCAGCACCCCCACCGTAGCCGGTCAAGCGCCAGCGAAGATATCTGCAGAAGCTCCGTCGATGCGGACGCCGACGTCACCGATCAACTCCACCAGCCTGCGCACGCGGGAGGACGCTGATGTGATGGTCATTACCCGTCCGTCTTGGAGGCCGGCCTGCCGCCCTTGTCAACGGTTCGAAGCCGGCGCAATCGATGAAGGACACATTGCCCAGGTCGACATGAATCGGATGACCGGCGCCATTTAGCGAGGGCGCGTGTCAGGCAGTCTTCGAGATGATGCACCGACCCCAGGTCGAGCTCCCCGCTCACCTGGATCAACGTGGCCGCAGGTGTCGAGTGCAACAGGACAGAGACGTATTGAGCGGAATCAACATGCGACTCGGCGGTACCCATGAGTCTGCCCCAACAACAATCACTTCAGCCGAGGTCTAGAGCTCTGCAGAGGGAAGCGCCATGATCCGGGGCGTCACCTTGCCGCCAATGATACCCCAATCTGAGTAGCGTCAACCGAGGGACCGGGTTCACCTCTCACGACTTGGGGTAAGTAAATTGCCATTTCAGGAAAGGGGACCAGCGGCTCGACCGCTCCAAACCCATGGCGGCGATGCGATTCGACCCGAGACCCCAGTTGGTGGCCGAAGCCCGAGCCTTCGTCCGCCAACACACCCGAGGCTTGAGTCGGGCCGAAGACATCGAACTCGCTGCGTCCGAATTAGCGACAAACGCCATCCGCCATGCGATGACCCCCTTCGAATTGTCCATTCACGTCGCCTCGCAGCAAGTTCGACTCGAAGTAAGTGACGCGTCTCCCGTCATTCCCACCCTGACCGAATCGGCCGGGCCACGCCACGGTCTTCACATCGTGGACATGCTTGCTGACCAGTGGGGTGTCAGGGAGATCGATGGCGGGAAGACTGTCTGGGTCGAGTTCTCCACGAAATAGTCCCCCTCTACGAGGAGCGTTTGTGCCGTGGCCTTTCCACCCTTAGTCCCGCTGCCTCCTTCTGCGCCGTGGTTCCACCCCTGTTTCGAGGAAGAGCGAGAGCCACCTTCATGGGATTTCTCGCCTCCCTTCTTGGAGGCACCAGGAGAATTGGCGATCGAGCCACTCGCTCCTTCGACATTCCCTTTTCCTTTGAGCGCTTCGTACTGATCTTCGTTCTTGACGCTGGCTCGCCTATTTGGCATCAGCGACCTCCTTCTCAGGGGGTCACTTTCCCATAGGCCCAAGGAGATGACGGCTCATCGAATGGTTCGCGTCGAATCCAACAAGCTGATCAGCTCGAGCGCTTGCCGGGGGGCGTGTCCACCCACGTCATTGTCGAAGTAGACATAGACGGACCTGCCCTTTCGAGAGGGTGGGTCGAGGTCACTGATCCGGCGGGCGTTATCGGGCTCCGAACCATCCGCCCATTTCTCGATACGTCGGGCCCATCGCTCCAGCTCATCCTTGGAGTAGGCACTGGAATAGACCTCTCTGGGTCCGTGCAGCCGGAGATAGACGACGCCGGCGGTCAGCTCTTCGGTGTACGGCCAGGCCGATGAGTGGGAGAAGGCGAGGGCCACACCATGATCGCGGGCGAGCCGAGCCATCTCGGGCACGTAGAAGGTCTCGTGCCGAGGCTCGAAGACATGATGAAGCCTCCGATCTCCCAATTTGCGGGGAAGGCCGCGGAAAAACTTCTCCACCCGTTCCTTGTCGAATCGAAGACTCGGTCCCAGCTGCCAAAGGATCGGGCCCAGCTTGTGCTTCAGGTCGGCGAGACCAGATTCAACGAATCTCCTCATCGGGTCTTCGGTATTGGCGAGCTTCTTGTTGTGGGTGATGAAACGACTGCCCTTCACCGAGAACCGAAGGTCGTACGGGGTGGCTTGGTACCAAGCCCGCATTGTCTTGGGTTCCACCAGGGAATAGAAGGTCCTGTTGATCTCGAGGGTAAGAAAGCGTTCGGCGGCGAAGGTCAACTCTTGGTTCTGCGGAAGGTCGTCGGGATAGAAGTCGCCTCTCCAGCCCTTGTATGACCAGCCGGAGAGCCCAATCCTGACCTTGCCTGGCATGTGCGTTGGTTCCCCCGAGTGGTCCTGTTCGAACGAGGTCGGAGTCTCCAAGCGATTCGAGACCGTTTAGAGAACCTCTTCGCTGCGGACGTGGTCGATTCCACCTATTGCGTGGTGCCTACGTGCTGTCCGAGCTTCTGTCGATCTCTCCCCTCCAAGCGCCGGTCTCAGTCCCGCGGTCCTCGATGAATTGTTTGAATCGCTCCAGATCTCCCTGGGCGCGGGCACCGACCGCACCAGTCTTGTCGCCGACCTGCTCGACGAAACCCTCGGGATTGAGCTCTGGAGCGTCACCCGGGTGTGCTCGTCGTCGAGCGCGTGAAAGGTGACCACGCCACCTTGATCGACTCCCGACCTCGATCGCCACGCGATCCTCTGGTCTGGGGTCTGCTCGGTGATCTCTGCCTCGAACTCACGGTCGATTCCGGCAATATCGACATGCCATCTGAGGTGGCGGTCGTCTAGCTGCTCGACCTGCTCAACTCCCTCCATGAAGCGAGGAAATTCCTCAAACTGTGTCCACTGGTTGTAGGCCGTGCGGACGTCAACGTCCACATCGACGGTTTTGATGACTTCACTCATTGCGGTACTCCCAATCGACGAGGCGCTTCAGGGACCCTTTCGCCCCGACCGCCGGTTCACTGCGCGACGAAGCTGTGCCTTGTCCATCTTGGAACGACCTTTGATGCCGAGGTCTTTGGCCTCGTCATAGAGCTGGGCATAGGTGCGTCCTCCGGGGCCTTTGCCGGAGCGGAGCCCGCCGCGCCGACCCGACGAGATGTCCTCGCGCGACAACTCCGAACTCTCATCCGCTTCTCCCTGTCTAGCCCTTTCTTTGTTGACGGTGCGAGCTGCGATCTCCTCGGCGTCGTCCTCACTTTCCCCACGGTCCAAGAGGCTTTCCTTGATGTGCTCGTACTGCCTTTCCCGCTTGTCACTCCAGGCCTTCTGTGGCATAGACGTCCCGCCTTTCTCGTTGCTTGTGGATACCCGATCGGGGTCGTCCAGAAACGGCAGTACAGGGACGGTTCGACTCAACTGAACTCGAAGCGGGACTCAGTCACTCTGCAACGGAATCGGAGTCGGAATCCGAACGCTGGACGTCGAGTACGCCGCGCAGTCCTGTCATTTCGAACAAGGATCTGAGCTTGTTTCCGCCGATGATTCGAAGCGAGCCGCCGGATGCTTCCAGTCGGCGCTTCGCTTTTAGGAGAACACTGATGCCAGTTCCATTCATGTGGTCGACCGCTCTGAGGTCGATGACGACCCGGCCAGCGTGACGCTCTAGCTCCTCGCTCAATCGATCTGAGGTTGTGCGGTTCACCTCGCCGGAAGCGAGCACCACCGTCTCATGAGCTTCAACCCGACAATCGACCTGTAATGGCAGCCGGTCATTTGCCGTAGCGACTCACCTTTGACGCTTCACCAACTCCTTTTCCGGCGTCGCCAGTCGTGAAACAGAAATGCGCCTGTTTCGCGGGGGCCACGCCAGGGCAAGCCGGATTGGCGACGATCCTCTACTCGTTGTAGTCCTCTCGAGGTTGAGCCAGGCTCCCCGCCTGCTGCTGCAGTCGGATCAGCTCGAGCATGTTCTCTTTGGCCTTCGTGACGCCGGCCCTGTCGATGGTGTCAGTTTGGCCGGCCCGTTTCAGGTGGTCTTCGATGATGTTGGCCGGGTCGCCGTGATCCTCATACGGCAGTTTGCAGCCACACGTGTAACACATGCCAGCCTCCCTATCTCATCCGGCGTCGGTTTGCCTCTGTCGGTTCGTTGCGGGCCCACCGAGTCGTGAGGCCTCGGCCGATCCCTCGGCCTTCGCCTTTTCGATGTCGCTGTCGGAGATGACCCGCTCGTCTGGGTCTCCGCTGGCCCTTCCTGGAGTGAAGTGAAGGTTCTCCATATAGGGGGTGGGCTTGCCACGGCGAAAGTCCAAGAACTCCTTGGCGTAGTAATCGCGTGCTTCGTTCACACTCTTTTTGCCCTGGACGATGTCGTGCATCAGATTGAGAGCCAGGTTGTTGGCCTCTTCGTCGTGACAACGTGCTGAGACCTCCCCGGCGGTGCGCTCCACCACGACTGAGCCGTCATACTCGGCCAGAGGGCTGAACATCTCGGTCGGAACGCGGTAGTCGATGAACGATTCGACCGCGTCGATGTGAGGAGCCGGGAAGTTGTGCTCGTAGAAATCCTTCGTCGCCACCAAGCGCTTCCAAGGACCCACGTCTCGCCAGACGAGTTGATCTGGTGTGGACTCAGTGGGCTCCCCGTACTTGTCGACAACGAGTCGAGCAGCTTCACGGGACTCCTCCGGCCACAACTCGATGATCTGTTCGGCGCGACCTGTCACGGTCATCCTCCTCGATTGCCGACCGCGGATTACCCGCTGCTCAGGGCGTCGAAACGAATCGGTCCCGGTTGGATCTGCTGGCGGGACGCCGATCGAACGGTCTGCTGTGCTTCGCATCCGAGGCCCAATTCAGGGCCGGTCGAAAAGGTCGCAGGCGCGCCGCTTGTTGTGACTCTGTACTCAGGTCTCCGAGACGGAGTCGAACAGAATTCGAACAGTCGTTCCAGACGGACTGCTACGCAGTTGGATCAGGTCGGAAACCTGGTGGGCGAACCAGATCCCACGTCCTCGCTCTTCCGTGACCTGTGGTCGCCGCAGGCCGATGAGCTGGTCCTCGATGAAGCCCAAATCCCGAACCTCACAGACAACCCTTCCGCCCGCTTGCCACACCCCGATCGATCCGCTGCCCGCGTATCTAATGCTGTTGGTTGCAATCTCGTTGACGGCCAGCACGAGATCGGGGATGCGGTCTTCCTCGACGCCAAACCGGCGGGCGTCCTCCGCGATCCTCTTCCGCATCGCGCCTAGACCTTCCTTCGTGAAAGGAATGAACTCATCGTCACCGATCAAGGCAGGCGAGAGCCGTCGCTCGGGATGGCCGTCGGCAAGGAAGTTCTCATTGATTCGCGAGGTTGCACCGCTGCCGATAAAAGGGTGAGAACCTGTCAGGTCGTCGAGCACGCTCTTGGGCAGTGAAGCCGTGTCAAACGGGCAGCCAAGGTAGAGGGTGAACTCCGCTTCGGTGAACGCGCCATTCAGCATCTGTTCGTACAGCCCGCTCTCCTCGATCTCGGCCTGGTCGCGGCCGACGTAGATGGGCTCCCCGATTCCCCAAACAGTTCGTCCGGCTGCCCCGTGCGAGTCGAGGAAATCGCTCCAGATCGAGATCAACCGACCCGGGTTGCGGCCGACCTGTTCCATAGGAGCCAGATCGATATGAGTGCGATTGCCGATGAACGCCGTCCGGAACCCTGAGAGAGTGTCCGATTGGGCGGCGATGAGGACCGGCTCCTCACGGTCGAGCGCGGGGCCCAGGAAGCCCGTCACCTGTTCCATCAGCAAGTCGTTCGACTCGTAGGGCAGACCTTGATGTCGGAATTGCGGGATGTCCTGCACGGTCACGATGCGCACGCTGCAGCGAGAGTGCCACTCCTGCGACCGGGAGGGCCTCGACCAATGATTAGCTTGCGGACGAGGACGAACCCGAGCTCAAGAGCTCGTACCTCTCGGCCGCGCCACCTGTCAATCGACGTAGTCCTCACGGGACTGCTCGGCACGAGATGCCCCGATTGCGGTCTTCACCTTCTTCTGCTCCTCCGGCGGGGGAAGTACCGACGGCAGCCCGAGCGATTCGAACCACAGCTCCCTTGCCCAACCCTGGGTGTGATAGAGATGCTCGTCCTCTTCCTCCTCCACCAGCTCATAGGCGTCTTGCAACACCTGGGCATGGTCCCCGGAGAGCTCCTTGGCGACCTCACCGATCAACTCCCAGTTGGCATGGTCCTTGATCTCGGCGTCGACGACACATTCGGCAGCGACGAGTTGTGCATTTGACATGTCTCCGCTTTCGAGCGCGGTCTCCATGGCTGAGATGAGCGCCTTGCCCTTGGCCCTGACAATCGCGCGACCCGTGGTCTCGACCGCTGGGTCGAGATCCAGCTGGGAGAAGATGTCGTTGACGATGCGCACATGGTTCTCCGTCTCCTCGAGGTAGTCCTGCCACTCGGTGCGAAGGTCTTCGTTCACCGTGCATCTGATCGCTGTCTGATAGACCTTCACCCCACCGAGCTCCGTCTCGAGAGCCTGGTAGAGAAGCTCGTTCACCTGTGCGTCCTTCATCGTCCCGATCTCCTGGGTCGTCGTGCTCGACGAATTACCCGTTGCTGACAGGGGTCAAACGGATGGCTTGGCGAGCAAGGCCAGAAGGGCGATGTCGTCTCGTGGCCCTCTCTCGCCGAGGTCGCTGAGGAGCAGTTCCAGCATCTGGCCGATTAGGCGATCGGGGTCATCGGTCTCGCATTTCGCCAGCGCCAGCTCGACACTCTCCGCGGGGTTGAGCCCGGTCAGGGCATAGCCATCGGTATACATCACGATGGTGTCACCAGGTGCCAGCCATCGCTCGACTTCGATAGGGACTACTTCGGCCATGACGCCGACCGGGGGGCATGGCTCCCCGAGGCGCTCCACGCTCCCGTCGGCCGTGACCACCATCACCGGAGGATGGCCGGCAAGGGTCACTCGCAGCCTGGACCGGTCACCGTGACTTTCGAGGATCGAATAGGCCAAGGTGCACATTTGGTCCTCCTCGAGCAATGACTCGTTGATCCTTGTGATGACCGTGGTTGGATTCGGGTCGAGTGCGATGGTCGACCTCAGGGTGTATCTGGCCAGTCCGACGGCCGCCGCCGCCTCCACTCCCTTGCCAGCGATGTCGCCGACCAACACTGCGGTTCGGCCATCGGCCGTGGGGAAGACGTCATAGAAGTCACCCCCGACGTGCCCGACCAGCGACAATGGCTGGTAGCGAGCCGCTAGCTGGAAGCCCGGCACCTTGGGCAGAGTCTTTGGAGTGAGGACGATCTGCAACGTCTCTGCAATCTCCCGTTGCTGCTGATAGAGCCCGGCGTTCTCCAGCGCGGCTGCCGCTCGATCGGCCACGGCTCCGAGCACGTCGACGTCCGCCATGTCTAGCTCGGGGTCCGGATAGCTCCTCGCCAGAGTCAGGGTGCCGATCACTCGTCGACCAACGGCGATCGGGACGCAGGCGATCGAGTTCAGCTGAAGCTGCCTGAGGATGTCGATCATCTCCTTGCCCTCAGTGGCTTCTGCTTGCGCGAGCATTTCCTCAGTGATCGGCCCTATCGCCTCAGGGACTCCGGTCGACGCCACCCTCCCTTGCAGCCGGTCTTCGTCAAGTTGTATGTGACGTGAGCCAGCCACATTTACGAGATTGCGGGCGTCGACTTCATCCGGGTAGACGGCCGCCACGGGGACGAGGAATCTCCCTTCGACGAGATGCACAGCGCACCACGTGCCCATTCGAGGTACCAATGCGTTGGCCAGCGCTTGCAAGTTCTCGTCCCTGTCCAGTGAGGATCCGAGTGCTTCATAAACGGTGTACAACAGCTCCCTGATCTCGTCGCGGCGGAACTGAGACGTGATGTCCTGGAAGAAATTGAGCACGAGCACGACTTCGCCCGCGTCGTTCTTGATCGGGCTGGCCCGAACCTGGGACCAACGCACACGTGGGGAGTCCGGCCGACGATATCCGATGACTGTCTCTGCGACCGGGGCCCCCGCCATGACCCTCCTTCCGGGGAGACTCTCCAATGGCAAGGGAGATCCAGCTCGATCGATCATCTCGAATCGGCCGACTATGTCTTCTGGAGGTGTCGATACCAGCTCGGCGCCTGTTCGGAAGCCGACGATTCGCGCTGCCTCGTCATTGGCATAGAGCAGGCGGCCGGAGCGATCCTGAACCGTTACAGCCTCGCTGGCGTGACGAAAGAGGATGTCGAGGACCCTCCGGTCCTCGTCCGTGGCCAACTCGATGAATCGATCACCGGGCACGTGCCCCCTCTGCACCGGGCCGATAGAACACAGGGCCCGGCGGACGGGAAGTTAGCCGATCTCGCGCATCACCGTTCGCGAGGGCCGAATGATCGGGCGTTTCACCGCTTCCCCACCCCGGGTATGTGCCGTCCGGAATGGATCCAGCCAACCCGGAGCCTCGAGAACCGACGATCAATCCTTCGCTGTGGATGGCGACGTCGGAGTGGCCCGAGCGTCCGGTTCTTCGAGGAGACATGACGGTTCAGGCGGTGGTGATCGGGGCCGGGATCACAGGTCTCACCGCCGCTCGCCTCCTTTGCGAGCAAGGTCTGACTGTCGCGGTCATCGAGTCCCGCAGGGTCTGCTCGGGAGTCACCGGGCTGACGACGGC
>Ga0190265_10002958_pt1 | contig 11533 bp, 11 predicted proteins | sample Popmic124T_FD_133135 | JGI IMG/M metagenome (GOLD analysis project Ga0190265, IMG submission 133135) | Populus adjacent soil microbial communities from riparian zone of Indian Creek, Utah, USA - 124 T | ecosystem: Environmental > Terrestrial > Soil > Riparian zone | place: USA: Utah | collected...
CGACAACTCATCGACGCGCGCTCTATGTTCATGAGGCCGACCCATCGCGCTATGCAATGACCGGAGTCGTCGAGTTCTGGAGGCTGACCGTGCCGGTGGCGACGCCCTGCGATCCGCCGCGGACGGAGAAGTTTTCGACCAACCACCAACCCGTGTAGGTCTGCCCCGACGCGGTGATGCGTGCGAAAACCTTGGGATCAGATGCCTTCGAAGCGGCTTGCAGGATCGCGAGGCCCGCGGTGTCGGCAACGAACGTACCGTCTACCGAGTAGCTCTTGAGCGCGCTCGCTGTGCTGAGCTGTCGAACCTGAGCCGATCCCTTGGTCGTTCGCTCTTCGGCGCTGTTCGATTCCTGAATTCCGAGCTCAGAGAAGAGCTCGATTCCAACCAACGATGCAGGCGAAGCGGTCGCCGCTACCTCGAGAGTTACGTCAATACCACGGACTTCCATACGAACCTCCTATGCGTGTCGCTCGCGCGCCACTGCGGCGCGACGAGCTGCTAAAACCTTCTGGCCTGCCGCGGCACGGCGCGCTTCGCGGTCCTTCTGAAGCGCTGCAAGGCTCTTGACTTGGATTTGTCTCACACGTTCTCGTGTCACTCCCAAGTCTTTGCCCACGGCGTCGAGCGTTTCGCGACGCGCGACGGTGCGGAGTAGAATCTCGCGCGTTCGCGCTGGAAAAAGTGTGTTGATGCGGTCGTCAAGCTGTGCGAGCTCGTGAGCCGTTTCGAGCCGCTCGATCGAAGCGCTGGGATCCCCGATGAAATCACTGAAGGGAGAATCGTCGGTGCCCGGTAGGGGCGCATCGAGACTCATCGCGGGAAGCCTTGCCCGGTGCGCGGCGTCGGCCGACTCTTTGTGCCGCTCTTCGGCGCTGCCGCTGTGCGCGGGCAAGTGCCCGGCCCACGATCCTTGATTCGCTTGGCGTACCCGGTGAACTACCTGAGAGACCCACCACGTGACAACGGTGGTCAACCGGCACCCGCGCGCCGGATCGAATTTACGGATCGCGATCAACAAGCCTTCGCACGCTCCACTGACCAGTAAATCCATCCCAGCGTGGAGCGGGTTCTGACTCCTCTGTGCGAAGCGGCGCGCGATCAGGAAGGCATAACGGAGATTTGCTCGCACAAGCAATGATTCGCATTCGCGGATCCGGTCGTCTTTCGTTTGCGGATCGCGAATCTCGACGAGCAGCGCGAGCTGCTCGGGCCACGCCATCGTGATGCTCTGATCGAGCAGGGCGTCGAGCGCGGATCGATGATTGTCTGGGGTCATTGTTACACCAGTACGTGTATGTCGGAGGTGATCCCCGGGGGCTCGTCGGGATCGGAGCAGGACCGACGAGCCCCCGGGGAGCCTTGCGAGGAACGGTTAGCCGAGATTGATCGGCGTGCGAAAGATGCTGATGTCGGGGCGAAGTAGACCAACACTCATCTGCTGATCGGCGATCATGCGGACCGCGCCGGTAGCCGATCCGGTGTAGGGATCGGTGATCACTTGGGTCGAGCCATGCAAACCGAGGATCACATTGGCGAGGTTTCCGATGAACACCAAATTGTGTCCTTCGATGCTCGGGCTGCTGGCCAGCGGCAGTTCTCGATCGACGAAGGCTGAGTGGAAGAACGGCACGTCGTCATAGGCGTGCCACTTGCCATCCTTTACGAGCAGCGGTACGTCGCTTCCGCTGGCGATGCGCGTCGTGCCCTTGCCTCGGCCCGCGACGCGGCGCGAGCTCAGGAAGGCGCAGTGCTCGGCCAACGCGCCGTTGTCATCGACGCGCGCGATCAGCTCTTCCAAGACGTCTTGGCTGATACCATTGTCGCCGAGCTGAAGGAGGGTCGATTCATCGTCGATCGCGGCGAGCAACGTGGTTTCGCGCAGGATCGCCAAGCGACCGAACAACGTCGCTTCGAGCAACTTCTCCACATTGGGGCTGCTGTTCGTCAATAGCTCGCGGCTAAATGACAACATTGCCACCTTGCGGCGAGGCGTGAGCGACACGTTGTCCCAGGTCTGCTCGGTGTCGTCTGCGGCTTCGAGCTCGTCTCGATCCTGAGCCACGCCGATATCACCCGCGACGGGCACGTGAACGGCTGCCGCGGCGAGATCTGACCACACGCTGATTCCCATCTGCTCGAGTGCCAGGGTCGGAATGAGGGGCTTCAGCGCTTGCGTGGCGACGTGCTGTTGCGCCGCGACATGGACGCCGGTTCCCGTGCCGAGCTGCGACGTCGCTCGGACCACGACCTGATCGGGAATCAAGATCGCATTGGAGTCGAGCGGGCGACCCTCACGCTTCGCCAGCTCGACGGCGCAGGAGCGCTCGTAGCCGACGCTCGGATCGTTCGGCGTGACGGCTGCGAGCAGCGCGCGGCGGATCGAGAACTTGGCGACGTCCTTCTGATCGTTGAAAAACGGCTGATGTCGAATGCCATTGACGGTGGTCTTGGGTGCGGGGTTTGCCATTGCGGGCTCCTTTGATTGCCCGGTGGCGGTTGCCCGCTGGGCGATGGGTTGCTGCGTGGTCGAGACATTCGGCCGCGCCGCTGACTTCAGTTGTTGGACGTCGTGCTCGAAGCGAGCACGCTTGTGCTCGGCATCGAAGTTGAAACCTTGTGCTCGGCCCGGGTCGGGCTGCTGGGTGTGGCGATCGGATTTCATCTCGCTCTCCAATTCGAATGGAGCATCGCGGCGAAGCGTTGGCCGAGCGTCGGGGGACGCTCGGCCGACGCGTCGGCGACGTCGGGTTGTGGCACTCGGCGACGTCGGCCCGGTTGGAGCCCTTCGGTCATCTCGCGCTTCCACTCGGCGAGGTGCGCCCGCATCTCGTGTTTGCCGAGCTGGCGGGTCACGACGTAGGGATCAAAGAAGGCTTTACCCTTCTCCTGAGGAACGAGCGCCGGATGCGGCGGATCGATGAGAAGAAGCTCCGAGCGGAGGTCGGCGCGTTGGGCCGTGGCTCGGGTGTCGCTGCGGCTCGGCCAGTAGAAGTGACTCGCGGCCGTGGCCAACTGAGCGAGCAGGCTAAGCGACGGTTTCCCGTCGTGGGCCGTCGTCGGTGGCTCGCATGCCGTCGTGTCTACGTTTTTGCTGCTGTATCCCATCGCGCAGCAACATCATGCTGTGATTTTGGGGTGTCAACTACAAAGTGAGTCGAGACGGTGCATCGTTCGGAGCGAGTGACTCGCTCCGAAGTGACTTCGCAGGATGCGCTAGGAGGGGCGATCGGACGGGGGCGGAGGCGGAGGGTCGGCCGGCGTGGGGATCGCGAGCGGTCGGGCCGTCGTGCAGTCGTCACAGCAACACGTAGGGCTCATGTCGCGAGCTCCGGGTGAAGCATTCGACAGTCGGGACAACCACGACAGGCGTCGCGCGTTGGGGCTGGTTCGGCGCACCGATCGCACGCTCGCGTGTGATCGTTTCCGAAGCGGTGACTGTATCCGTCGCCCGCTTCGCAACCGCTGGCGCCGCATCCACAGCGCCAGCGGGAGCTGTAGACGCAGCGGTGCGGAGTCTCGGCGCTGGCGTCGCATATGATGCAGATGCGATCGGGGCCCCATTTGTGGGAGTAGGCGTGCTCGATCTCCTTGGGGTCCATTCCCGCGAGGGTCGCTCGCTCGCGATGCAGGGCGAGGCGTAGGCGTTCCTGCATCGCGATCTGGCGGGTTCTGTCGTCCAGCTCGACGGATCGGAGCCGGCTCACTGCCAGCTCGAGCGCTTCGCGCATCGGGTCGCGTAGGGCGGGGACTGACTCGGCCGCGAGCGTGTAGACGTACATGGCCAGGTCGTCGGCCTGGTTGGCCCATCGGCTCGAGCGCTGGATGGATGCGATGCGCGCCTCGACGAGACGGAGCATCGATAGCGCGTGGTCATATGCCGCGGTGGCCGATTCGTCGTCGTCCGCGGGTCGCTCCGGTGGCGTCCAGTCGGGAAGCGGCTCGAGCTCCTGCGCGGCGTTGTGTGCGATCTCTTCGGGATCGCGTCGTGTACCGGGGATGGCTGCGAGCACGCGGCGCAGCTCCACGTCGAGACGCTCGACGCGCTCGGCCGGTGTCGTCGTGGATGCGATCGCGTTGGCGAGATCGACGGGCATCGACTCGAGCGCGGCACGGAAGGGCTCGAGCTGCTCGGCCATCCACTGATCGTGGTTGCCCGTTCGGACTAGCGAGCGATCGAGCAGACGACGACGGAGATCGTCGAGCCGGGATCGGGCGACGTGCAGACGTGTGCGGATCGGATCGGCATCGGCTTCGCGTCGTCGCGCGGTGGCGGCGGCGCTCTGCGCCTTCGTCCAGCGGGCGGCGGTTCGCGGGTCGATCTGCCATTTGCCCTGAGGGCCGCGCTCCGCGGGCATGCCGGCGCGGATCATGGCCTGGACGGACGTGTGGGACTTGCCAATGCGTTGCCCGTAGGCTCGAGCGCTCAGGAGACGAGGTGTTTTTGCCACAGACGGCCAACATATTCCTCGGGCTCAGAAATGGAAGGGGGCGGGTAGATTTTGATAATGACTATCAAAATCAGTGAAAAGTGCGTACGGGCAAGGGTCGTGCCATCGGAATCGGGCGAATCAGGATTTGCCTACGTGGTACGGAAACCTTGCACGAAAATTGCCTATAGCTGAATAACCCGAGCGATCGCGCATAACCGATCTTTGCGAATGTGCAAAAAGGACCCACGACATGACCGGCAGCTCGCGCGCAAGTCGGACGCGTTGCGCATCGTTGCTCGCCACTTGCGCGTCGTGTTGCTTGGGACATGCGCGTGGGCTTCTAGCATCTTCGCGCAAGTCGGGAAGTTGCGTCGCCTCTGCCAATGATGGCTGAAACGCGCGCAGCGTGAGTTAGAGCGGATTTTGTCTCAGATTGTCTCATGCTGTCTCATGTGCATGAGACAGTCCTAACCCATTGATGTCTCTATCTACTATATCTCTCTGTCTCACTGTCTCAGAGAAATAGAGTAAGTCAGTAGAGAAAAAATTTTAGAGGGTGTTGTGGCTGTCTATCTGTGAGACAGTGAGACAAGGGCCCGAATCCCTTTCAGGATCGAGCCCTTTGGTATGTAGCATGCGCGTGAGACACACGTGAGACAGTGAGACAGTTAGAAGGGGATCTCCCCCTCGGTCGGCGTCGCATCGTCCTCGGCCACAGCATCGACCCACACGTGCGCACTGCCCTGCCGCTTGCACCACGCTGCACGCGCCGCGTCGAGCTCGACGACGTATCCACGCGCCTTGTTGTTCGGACCCTGCTCGGCCGTCCGAGCTTCCTTGTATACGAACCCCATCGATTCGAAGAATCGAGTCACTTCCGGCAGGGACACACCACAGACCGTACGCGTGCGCGACACGTACTCGGCAACCATCCGCGGCACGATGAGGGCGCGTCCGTTCTTCATTGGAAGCCCCAGGCCATTGAAGTCTCCCAGCTCGAGACACCCGAGCCACGCGGCGTCGAGCGGCCCGAGCGATCCGACTTTCTGCTCGGCGAGCGCCGCGGTATCGGGTCGCTTCCGTTCCGGGTGCCATCCCGTGAGATCCATCGCAAGCAAGTCGTGCAGCATCGCAGCGGCTCCACCGTTCTCGCGCTCCGTCTCGATGGCATCCCAATAGTCGGCGTTGGCCTTGTGCGCCGAGCTCGTCTTGAAGACGGCATAACGTCGAGCACCCGGACCCGCGGGGATCACGCGAGCATTGTTCGAGGCCAACATGACGTGAAGACAGTTCTTCGTGTTGACGAGATCGATGCCCTTGCGCTCGACGGGCAACGTCGTTTCAGAGATCAGACTCTTGATCGATCCCTCTTTCTTCTGTTCGACGAGCGCGGCCTCATCGACGAAAAGAAAGCTCTTGTTATGAAGATGTGCGTTGAACCGGCCCACGAGGTGATCCATCGAATGGATGCGGATGTAATGATCGCCGAACATCGCTTCGACGAAGGATGCCAACATTCCCTTGCCCGTGCCCTCGTCTCCTTGGAGCACGAGCGCTACACGCGCGGGTGTAACGGGATTCTGCACGGCCCACGCCAACCAACGCACAACATAGTCGGCGTGCGCTTCGTCTCCGCTACAAAGGTCGTCGGTGATCATGCGCCGGCATCGCTCCCACGATCCCGCCCGAGGTTCGACTCCCCAACCGCTCCAAAGGTTGAATGCGCCGTGCGGAGTTTCTTTCGGATCGAAGACGAACCCCTTGGGGTACGTTTTCCGGTAGGGCGACTCCCACCAAAGCTGAGCGATCGGAGCTTTGACGATTTTTTTCGAGTTCTTGGGTCCATCGATCGTGATATCAAGCTTCTGATTCGCAAGAAAATCGAAGAACGCCCCCTTCTGAAGGAGCTGTAGCGTTCCATCGTCGTTACGTTGTTCGACGAATAGGACGCGCGTCGTGTTGCCCGTCACGATAGCGGCATATTTATTGTTCATGTCGTTCATGGCTCGAACGAACGACGAAGAGCATTCGGGCGGGGGGGTTACGCCATCGATAAAGATAGTCATTTCGCCACCTCGCGACGCAACGGCGAATTCCACCAAATCTTGGCCGCTGGCAGCATGTGAACGCGCCCCCGCACGTTCTTTACCGGGATTTTTTCGGGCGCATGCACGCCGAAGAAAACGCCTCGATTCATTGTCATGCGCTTAGCGATCACGAGCACTCGCCATCGACCATCTTCAAAGATCGCCGCGTATTCCTCGTTGAATCGGTTCACCACCTGGACGATCGGGTCCGACGTGTCGTTACTATTTCCACGCCATGGAAGCGTATAGAGCATGTGACGCTGTAAGCGCCGAAGGCCGATCGCTTCAAGCGCAGCGGCACCGACGAGCAAACGTTGCTCGGGCGAAGCATCATCGCGCACGAAGCGAATCGTTGAACCCTCGCCACAGTGGCGAAGCGCCAAGCCGCGAAGCTTTCGCTCAGCGAGTCGGCCCGCGCGTGTACCCACGGACTGCACCCACTGCGTTCGTCCCACTGGCGCGCCGTATCGGTTCAAAAGAATGCAGTTAGGAGGACAATTCTGTTCGTCCACCCACTCGGCTGTCACCGGACAGAGGATATCGGCCAGCTCTTGATCGCTCAGGCGACCGGGCGATTCGTGAACCACGAATCGCGACAAAAGGCGCATGAAGTGTCGCGCCTGCTCCAATCGTTCTGCTCTTGATTTCGCCACGTGCAAGCTCCACTAACCGACACCGATGGGTGTTGGCTCAAGTGTCCTTGCGCGCCGCGGTAGGCCACTCGGCCCGTTGCTGCTTGCGGCCCCAACCGTTGACGGCGGCTGAGATCCCCCGCGCACGGGCCCATGCAGCTTTGAGCATCGCTCAATGACCCGGGGGGTTCTAAGCAACGCCGAGACTCTCTCCCTTATTCAAAAAACACAACCCCACCCAATGGCCCGCGCCTTGCTCTTCTTTCCGTCCGCTTGCCCGCGCTTCCAATGTCGGGAAAAAACGCGTAGAATCACGACGTTCTAAGCAATTGACTCACAGCGCCCGACTCACTCTCCCCCGATGAGTCGGGCGTTCGTGTCTTGCGCGCCTGCCGTCCGCCTGCCGGTTGGACTTCCTCGCTCAGCGGCGCGAGTCTCGCGAGCGTGAAGCGTCTCGTTACACCGGGAAGTCTCAGCTTCGCGCCGCGATTCGATGATACGATCGCAGACGTGGGTCGTTTCCCCGTCCGAGAGATCAAGGCGCGTCGCGTTTGGGAGATCGACTGCCGACCCTACGGGCGCGTTCGCTCGATCATGTTCCCCGGAACGCAGTCACCCGTTCGCCTCGTGAGTCGTGAGATGGCCGAGGAAGTGCGCCGCGCCATCCTCGCAAATATCGCGCAGGGGCTCGACGAACGTGCGGCCGTTGCTCCATTTCTTCCAAGGGAGTCCAGCGTCGGAGCCGTTCTTGATCTCTGGCTTGCGTCGATCGAGACGGCCGTCCAAGCGGGCAAGCGCTCCCCCGCCTACCTAACCGGCTTGAAGCGCTACGCCGGGCCCAAGGGGCATCTAGCGCCACTGCGGAATGCCTCGATCCACGGCCTCAACCTCGTATCTCTTGAAGACTTCGCCGAAGAGCTCTCGGCGGAAGGTATGAATGCCACGTCGATTGTTCACACGCTCGGCACGCTGAAAACGGCGCTCAACTGGCACGCACACCGTTCGAGCGGCGCCTATGCCGCGCCGACGTTCCCGAAGCTCAGCCGCGCCGACTTTGAGCCGGTCATCCTCACACGCGAACAACAAAGCACAGTGATCGATGCTATTCCCGTCGCGCAGCGCGGAGCTTTTCTCGCGATGGCCGATCTGCTTATCCGCCCCGGTGAGACTCGAGCGCTCGACGCGCCGCACTACACGAAAGAGTGTCGAGAGATCCGCATCGAGCGCGCCGTCCAAGGCCCAACGGCTGATTCACCGATCGGACCCACGAAGGGTCGGGATCGTCGATTGCTCATCGCGTCGGATCGGCTCGCCGCATGGATCGACGCGCACGCGCCGCGCTTCGGGCCGCTCTTTCCCGGGCCCGAAGGCGGGCGCTGGTCACATTCGACACTCAAGAGTGTGTGGGAGCGCGCCATCGAACAGACGGGCGTACCCGCGGCGGGCGTGTACAGCGGCACGAAGCACAGCACGGCAAGCTGGCTCCGGTCGCTCGGCATCCCGCTCGACGATATCGGCGCGGCGATGGGGCACGCGTGGGCAACACGTGGGAAGGAGCTCACCGAACGCTACGCGCAGGGCCCGCGCGTCGCAAATGCACCCATCGTGCATCTCTTTTCGGCTCAAGACGCTACGCGCCTCGGTCGATGAATCTGGTACAGGGTTGGTACAGCGGGCGAAAGTGATCGAAAAAACGCTGTAAAAACGCGTGCTTATCCGAGCGTGATGGGGTAAGCTACCTCGATCATGTCCGAGCTGCCGCCCCAGAATCGATCCCCGAAGGATCCGTCTCCGGAGGATCCGAATGGCGACGGCGCCGATGACGCGCGCGACAAGGGGTCCAAGGAAGCGTCGCGACTCGCGGGCGCGGTGCGCGCCATCGTCGTGACCAGCCGGCACTTCGAGCGCGAGAGCCTCGAGGCCGGTCTCAGCCTGCCGCAGTATCGCCTGCTGCTGTTCGTGCGCCGGGGGCCGCAGCGCGCGGCGGAGCTCGCGGCGCAGGCGGCGGTGCGCCGGCCCACGCTCACCGCGCTGGTCGACGGGCTCGAGAAGGAAGGCTTGCTGGTTCGTCGTGCGGTGGAGGGGGATCGGCGCGGCATTCGGCTCGAGCTCACGGCTAAGGGGCTCGAGACCGTCGACCGCGCCGAGCGGCGCCTGGGCCGCTTGCTGCAGGAGATGATCGGGGACGCGGACTCCGAGCGAATCGTCTCCGCGCTCAACGAGCTCGCGAAGATCCTCGAGCGCTTCTATCGCGACGACCGATCCTGAATCGGATTCTCCGAGTCACTCGGCGTGGACATAGTCTTGACGGTCACGGTCTCGATGCGTCCGCCGCAATAGAGATTGAACGCGCACGCCGCGTCGACCGAGCGCCGCGCGATATCTTCGGCCGACAGCTCGAGCGGATAGAGTGTATAGGCGGCGCCCATGCTGAAGTCCGCGCCCGAGCCCACCGCGCAGTAACGACGAAAGCTCGTCACGCTCAGATCCGAGGCCACGTAGAACAAGCCTCCTGGGCTGGCGACCAGGAATGCCGCATCCAAGTTGCCGAACGGGGAGTCGTCGCGATCGCTCTGATCGTTCACGAATGGATAGTGCTCGTGCAGCGCCTTCCACAGATCGAGGAAGAACGAGAAGATCTGCGTCTTGGTGGTGAGCTCGGGTGTCTTCGGCGCGGTCAGGAAGTCGTCGAGGATGTTCTCGTAGATGCCCCAGCCGGTCGTGCCGATGATGGCTTGGCCCACGCGCCGCAGCTTGCTCACGCCGGCGTTCTCGGTCGGAACGCGATTCGATCCGAAACTACTTTGTGTATCGGCGGCGACGCACAGCTCGAAGCCCTTGTGGATGCCCACCACGATCGACATGTCAGCTGTTCCTTTCGACCCGCTCGGGTCTTTGGCCTTCCAGATCGAGCCAGTGGGCGACGTAGCCTGCGGCCTGCAACGTGCGCAGCAGCTCCTGCATGTGCGCCAGTCCGCGCGTCTGAACCACCAGCTCCACCTCGGCCGAGCGCAGCGGCACGTGCGTGAAGGAGCGCTGATGATGCACCTCGACGATGTTCACGTCGGCGTCCGCCAAGCAGCGCGTCACACCGGCGAGCGCGCCCGGCGCATCGTCGAGCTCGAGCCGCAGCCGCGCCAAGCGACCCGCGCGCGCCAGGCCTCGCTGCAAAACCGACGCGAGCACCAGCAAGTCGATGTTTCCGCCGGTGAGGATCGTGGCGACGGTGCGACCGGCGAAGCGCTGGGGGTATGCGAGCAGGGCGGCCACTCCCGCGGCGCCCGCGCCTTCGACCACGGTCTTCTCGATCTCGAGCAAGAGCCCCACCGCTTCTTCGAGCGGGCGCTCCTCGACGCAGAGCACTTCGTCGACGTGCTGCTGGATCACCGACAGCGCGAGCTGTCCGGGCGCCTTCACGGCGATGCCTTCGGCGATGGTGCGTCCGCCGACCACCTTGGCGCCTCCCGCGAGCGCGGCGTGCACGGTGGCATAGCGCGCGGACTGAACGCCCACGATCTCGAGCTCGGGACGCAGCGCCTTGGCGGCGATGGCGCAGCCGGAGATCAGGCCGCCGCCGCCGATCGGAACCACGAGCACCTCCAGATCCGGCACGCTCTCCAGAATCTCGAGCGCGACGCTGCCTTGACCGCAGATGACATCGGGATCGTCGTACGGATGCACGCGCACCAGGTCCCGTTCCTGCTGCAGCCGAGTCGCGTGCGTCCCCGCCTGCTCCAGATCATGACCGAACAGCACCACCTCGGCACCGAAGGCCTTGGTGTTCTCGACCTTCACGTTCGGCGTCGCGCGCGGCATGACGATCGTGGCCGGGATGCCGAGCGCACGCGCGTGGTAGGCGACGGCCTGCGCATGGTTGCCGGCGGACACCGCGATCACGCCGCGCTTGCGATCGATCGAGTCGAGCGACAGCAGCTTGTGTAGGGCGCCGCGCTCCTTGAACGAGGCGGTGAACTGCAGGTTCTCGAACTTGAGCCACAGCTCCGCGCCCAGACGCTCCGACAGAGTGCGCGAGCGAGTGCACGGCGTGCGGATCAAGCTGGGCGCGATCCTGGCCGCGGCTTTCTGGATGGCTTCGAGGTTCGGGAGCATGCGCGCGCTGAATGTGCCAGAAGGCGAGGCGGCTGTCGGGCCGAAGCCACCTCCTGCGGGCAATCAGCCGCGCGGCGGCATCCGCAGCGCCCCATCGAGTCGGATCGTCTCGCCGTTGAGCATCGGGTTCTCGATGATGGCGCGCGCCAGCGACGCATACTCCGTCGGCTGACCGAGCCGCTTGGGGAAGGGGACGTTGGCGGACAGCGCGGCCCGCGCGGGCTCCGGCAGTCCGGCGAGCAGCGGCGTGTCGAAGAGACCTGGAGCGATC
>Ga0190265_10002959_pt1 | contig 11531 bp, 10 predicted proteins | sample Popmic124T_FD_133135 | JGI IMG/M metagenome (GOLD analysis project Ga0190265, IMG submission 133135) | Populus adjacent soil microbial communities from riparian zone of Indian Creek, Utah, USA - 124 T | ecosystem: Environmental > Terrestrial > Soil > Riparian zone | place: USA: Utah | collected...
ATCCCCGCGACGACCTCGAGCGGCTTCACCAGCGCCTCGACCATGTTGCCGCCCCGCAACGACCCGTCGGGCTTGTGCCCGTCGGTGGTGAGGCGGCCGATCCGGAGGAGGCGGTCGTCCTCGAGGAGGGCGGCGGTGGTCGGCGAGTGCTCCTGGAAGGACTGCAGGCGCACGGCCCGCCGCTCGCCCGAGCTCGTCGTGGCCCACCACGACCGCTCGTCGCCCTCCGTGTACAGGGGCATGGCCGCGTCCATGTCGCTGGAGACGGCCGCCATCTCGTCGTCGGTGAAGACGTCGGTGAGGTGCAGGAAGCCGGCCTCGCCGAGGAACTGGGCCTGCTCCTCCGGATCGTCGTCCGGCGCGAAGCCCCGGTGCAGGTCGAGCGGATCGCCGTGGCGATCGCGGAAGTCGATGGCCCCGGTGGTGTGCACGACGCGATGGTCGAGGAGCGACCGGAGCAGCACCCACCAGTCGAGGAAGTCGTCGAGCCGTCCCCGTTCCTGCACGAGGTCACCACCCGTGAAGAAGCCCATGGGCGTGCGCACGTCGTGCACGAGGTCGGTGAGCTGCTCCTGGTCGAGCACCACCCGCGCCGCAGCGTCGGGGTCCCCGGGCAGGACGACGAGCTGGTCGTCCTCCCACGCCAGCGTCCACGCCCGCCCGTCGACGACGATGGCAAGGGGGCGGGGCCGGAGCTCGCGGGCGCCCGGCAGGGCCAGCTTGCCGTCGCGGGCCATGCGCTGCGGGAGCTCGTGCTCGAAGAAGTCGACGGGGTCGACGGCGGTGATGTCGTCGTCGCGACGCGTGCGCAGGTCGACGGTGATCAACGCGCTCGCCCCGCGTTGCGCCGCTCGTGCGGTTCGATGAGCACCCGCGCCGCCCGCTCGAGCTCGATCATGACGGAGCTGAAGTCGCGCCGCTCGTTGGCCCACGACACGAGCGCCGAGTACCAGACGTGGCCGAGCACCGCGAGGATGTCGGCCCGGACCTCGGGCGTGAGGTCCACGAGGATGTCGTTGCCCATCGCGGCGATCTGCTCCGTCACGGCGGTCGCGCTCTCGGTGACGCCCGCGTCGGGCGACGACAGCGCTCGCACCAGCGCAACGCTCAGCTTCGGCTGCCGCTCCATCGCCTTGCAGGCGCGGTGCAGCACGTCGACCATCTGGTCGGCCGCGGTGTCGCCGCGAGGGGGTGACTGCGCCACCCGTCCCTTGAGTCGGCCCGTCCACTCGGTCATCGCCGCGGCGAGGAGGTGGTCCTTCGACGAGAAGTAGCGGTAGATCGTGGCGAGGGCGACGTTGGCGGTGACGGCGACGTCGCGCATCTGCACGGCGTCGTAGCCACCCTCCGCGCCGAGCTCGAACGCAGCGTCGATCAGGCGCCGCCGCCGGTCCTGCTGCTCGGCGGTGAGCTCCACCGCCTCCGCCGTCGTCACTGGAGCGCCCTTCGGACGCCGGGGCGACGACGCCACTTCGTGGCGAGACACTTCTGCACTGTCTGGACCTCGCTCCGCTCGGTCATCTCGCGCCACTCTAGGAGGCCACCGATCGCGCGTTGACGACCTCGCGGAAGGGCCGCTCCTTGTCGACGCGGGGCTCCGCGGGGAGCCCGAGCACCCGCTCCCCCATCACGTTGCGCTGGATCTCGTCGCTCCCGCCCGCGATGCGGATCGCCGGGGCGCCGAGGAACTGGAGCTGCCAGCGCCCACCCGCCGGCGCGTCACCGTCGATGAGCATCCCGGCCGCGCCCTGGATGCCGACCGCGAGCTCCGCGTTGCCCTTGAGGTTCCAGGCCGCGAGCAGCTTGCGCACCGATGCCTCCGCGCCCGGCGGCTTGCCCCGGCTCGTCTGGGTGCGCACCCGCATCCCGAGGTACCGCATGATCTGCGCGCGCGTGTAGGCCGCGGCCACCCCCTGGCGCACGACGGGGTCGTCGCCCACGCCCCGGTCCTGCACCAGCGCGAGCAGGTCGTCGAGAGCGGGACCGCTCTGCCCGCCGCCCATGAACGTGCGCTCGTTGGCCAGCGTCGTCATCGCCACGCCCCAGCCGCCGTCGACGTCGCCGAGCACCTGCTCGTGGGGCACCCGCGCGCCGGTGAGGAACACCTCGCTGAAGTGCGACGCCCCCGTCATCTGCCGCAGCGGTCGCACCTCGATGCCCGGCTGGTGCATGTCGATCAGGAAGTAGGTGATCCCGCGGTGCTTCGGCTGGTCGGGGTTCGTGCGGGCCAGCAGGATCGCGTAGTCGCTGAAGTGCGCGCCGGAGGTCCACACCTTCTGCCCGTCGACGACCCACTCGTCGCCGTCCCGGACCGCCCGCGTGGACAGCCCCGCGAGGTCCGACCCGGCGCCGGGCTCGCTGAACAGCTGGCACCACACCTCCTCGCCGCGCAGGAGCGGGGGCAGGAAGCGGTGCTTCTGCTCCTCGGTGCCGTGGGCGATGATCGTCGGCCCGGCCATGCCGGTGCCGACCGCGAACATGCCGCTGAACACCCCGAGGCGCGCCGCCTCCTCGGCGAAGATCGCCGCCTCCGTGGCGGTGCCGCCCCGCCCGCCGTACTCCTTCGGCCAGGTGATGCCGGCCCAGCCGTGCTCGGCAAGGTACGCCTGCCACGGCTTGGCCCGCTCGATCCAGACGGCGTCGTCCTCCGCGGCGTTGCGCGCGAGGGCGCGGGCCTGCTCGGCCGCGAGGTTGGCGGTGAGCCAGGTCCGGGCCTCGGCCCGGAAGGCCGCCTCCTCCGGGCTCTCGTCGACGTCCACACCAGCCCCTTCTCGTGCCGGGGTCTCCCGCCCGTGTCCGGCAACCAGGAGGAGTAGAACACATTCTCGTTTCGGCCGACAACCAACCGTGTTGCCTCGCCCCTTGTGACCTGGGAGAGAACGTGTTTCAATCCGGCGCATCGCCGTCCAGGGGGAGCGCGAGTGGCCGACAGGACGCACTGGGGACGGTACGGGCGGCGCCCTGCCGTCGTGCTGTCCCTCGTCGCGATGGTCGACGGGATCGACCGCGGCATCCTGCCGGGCGTCCTCACCAAGGTGCAGGACGACCTCGGCTTCTCCGACACCCGGGCCGGGTTCCTCGGCACCGTGTTCATCCTGACGGGCTTCCTCGTCATGCTCCCGGCGGGCTACCTCGCCGACCGCTACATGCGGACGCGGATCATCGCCGTCGTCCTCGCCTCCTGGGGGGCGATGTCGGCCATCAACGCGACCGTGCGCAGCTACTGGCAGTTCCTCGGGGTGCGGGCCGCGCTCGGCGTGGGCGAGACCGTCGACAACCCGGCGTCCCAGTCACTCCTCGCCGACTACTACCGGCCGGAGGTGCGGGGCCGCGCCTTCGCCCTGCAGCGGATGGCGCCCATCGTCGGCGCGGCCAGCGGCACCATCCTCGCCGGCGTGATCGGCGAGCAGCTCGGATGGCGCTGGGCCTTCCTCGTCGTCGGCGTGCCAGGATCGCTCCTCGCCCTGGCCATGTGGCGGGTGCCCGAGTCGAAGCGCGGGGACCGCGATGGCTCCGACACCTCCGACATCCTGGGCCTGCCCGTGCCCGCGACCGCGCCCACGATCACGCCGTCGACCCCCCTGCGGGAGCGCGCCGCCGACCTGCTGGTGGACGTGCGGAAGGCCCTGGCCGTGCCGACCCTGCGCTCGGTGATGATCGGCACGGCCATCGCGGCGGGTGCCCTGCAGGGGTTGGGGTTCTGGGCCACGGCGTTCTACGAGCGCCACAGCACGCTCGACGCGGACCGTGCCGCCGGCATCGCGGGCGGCATCATCCTGGTCGGCGCCCTCGGCGGCACGCTCGTCGCCGGCCGGCTCATCGACCGGATGCGGGATCGCGTCGAGGGCGCTCCGATGCTGATCGCGGGGGTGTCGCAGCTCGTCGGCGCGGCGATCCTCATGCCCACGTTCCTGCCGGTGCCGCTGTGGGTGCGGCTGCCCGGCCAGGCGGTCGCCGTCGCGCTGATCGTCGGTGGCCTCGTCCCGCTGGCCGTGATGACCTCCGAGGTGGTGCCCGCCGCGATCCGAGGGGCAGCCTTCTCCCTCACGACCTTCCTTGCCGCGCTGGCCGGGGCTACCTCACCGCTGACGATCGGCTTCGTGGCCGACCGGTTCAAGATCCCCATCGACGGCGAGATGAAGGGCGACCTCGCCAAGGGCTTCCTCGCGATGACCCCGCTGATCTTCGTCGGGGCGACGGTGGTGCTGCGCGGTCGCCGCCACGTGACCGCGGACATCGCCGCCGCCACCGCCGCGTCAGGAGAGCTGGCCGCCGCTACGCGACGTGGTAGCGAACCGGGAGGTGCTTGATCCCGCCGATGAAGTTGGAGCGCAACCGGTCGGGCGGGCCGAGCTGCTCGACGCGGGTGACGCGCTTGGCCAGCTCCTCGAACAGCACGTGGATCTCCATGCGGGCCAGCTGAGCCCCCAGGCAGAAGTGCGGGCCGCCGCCGCCGAACGCGATGTGCGGGTTCGGGTTCCGGGTGATGTCGAACGTGAACGGGTCGTCGAAGTGGTCCTCGTCCCGGTTGCCGGAGATGTACCAGAGGGTGACCTTGTCGCCCTCCTTCACCTCCTTGCCGCCGATCTCGACGTCGCGGGTGACGTTGCGGCGGAAGTACATGACCGGGGTGGCCCAGCGGAGGATCTCCTCCGTGGCGCCGGGCATCTTCCCCTCGATGTCACCGGCGAGCAGGTCGTACTGCTCGGGGTGCTCGAGGAAGGCGTTCATCCCGTGCGAGATGGCGTTGCGGGTGGTCTCGTTGCCGGCCACCGACAGCAGGAGGAAGAAGAGGTTGAAGTCCATGTCCGAGAGCGACTCGCCGTCGACCTCGGCGCTCAGCAGGGCAGAGATGATGTCGTCGCCCGGATCGGCCCGCCGCTGATCGGCGAGCTGCTGCGCGTACATGAACATCTCGACCTGCGCGTTGAACGTGTCCTCCTTGCTGACCATGTACTCCGGGTCCTCGGACCCGATCATGCGGTTGCTCCACTCGAAGATCTTGTGACGGTCCTCGCGGGGCACGCCGATGAGCTCGGCGATCACCTCCAGGGGCAGCTCCGCGGCGACGTCGACGACGAAGTCGCTCTCGCCCTTGGCCAGCGCCTCGTCGAGGATGTTCGTCGTCAGCTCACGGACGTGGGTCTCGAGCATCCCGATCATGCGCGGTGTGAACCCGCGGTTCACGAGCTTGCGGTGCCGGGTGTGATCGGGCGGGTCCATCTGGAGCATGAGGTTGCCGCCGGCCGCCTCCGCCTCGGTCCGCATCTCCTCGTTCTCCTCGATCACCACCACGCCGCCGCGGGCGCCGTCGGAGGAGAACGACGCCGCGTCGCGGTTGCAGCGGACGATGTCGTCGAGCTTGGTGATCACCCAGAAGCCAGGACCGTTCGGCTCGTCGTGGTGGTGCACCGGGTCGTTCTGCCGCAGCCAGGTGAACCACTCGTGGGGGATCCCCTCGGTGAAGCGGTCCTTGTTCAAGAGGTTGATGTCCACGATGGTTCCCTTCAACGCCCTTCGAACTGCGGTGTGCGCTTCTCCAGGAAGGCCGTCGGGCCCTCCTTGGCATCATCGCTCATGAACACGGGCATGCCGATCTGCGAGTCGATCCGCATGGCCTCCGTCTCGGGCACGCCCTCGGTGGCCCGCAGGGCGCGCAGCACGGCCTGGACCGCCACCGGCCCGTTGGCCGCGATCGCGGCGGCGACCTCGCGGGCCCGGTCGAGGGCGGTGCCATCGGGCACCACCTCGCCGATGAGGCCGACCTCCTTGGCCTCGCTCGCCTTGAGGTGCCGGCCGGTCAGGAGGATGTCGCACGCCACCGCGTAGGGGATCTGGCGGCGCAGCCGCACCACCGACCCGCCGAGCGGGTACAGCCCCCAGCGCACCTCGGACACGCCGAACCTGGCGCTCTCCCCCGCGATGCGGACGTCGGTGCCCTGCAGGATCTCGGTGCCGCCGGCGATGGCGGACCCCTCGACCGCGGCGATGAGGGGCTTGTCCAGCAGGAAGCCCTTGAGCAGCGGCTTGATCACGCCCTCGGCGATGGAGGCCACGCTGTCGTCACCCTTTTCGAAGGCGTCGCCGGGCGGCGCGTCCGTCGCCGCGGCGAGGTCCATGCCCGCGCAGAACGTGCCGCCCGCGCCGGTGAGGATGACCACGCGGATGTCGGGGTTGGCGTTGGCCTCGTCCCAGGCCGCGCTCATCCCGTCCATCATCGAGGGAGAGAGCGCGTTGCGGCGCTCGGGGCGGTTCATGGTGACGGTGAGCACGTGCCCGTCACGCTCGACCAGCAGGTGCTGGTCCGCCGGGGTCTCGACCTTGGGCTTGTCGCTCATGGCTTCTCACTGTTCATGGCTTCTCAGTTCGTAGGACCCACATGGCGAAGTACTGCGCCGCGCCGCCGTAGGCATGACCGACCGCGGTGCGCACGTCGGGCACCTGGTGCTCACCGGCCGTGCCCCGCACCTGCATGGCGGCCTCGGCGAAGCGGAGCATCCCGGAGGCGCCGATCGGGTTGGAGGACAGGACCCCGCCGGAGCAGTTGACGGGGAGCTTCCCGCCGATCTCCGTCTCGCCGTCCTCGGTGAGCTTCCACCCATCGCCGAGCGCCGCGAAGCCGAGGTTCTCCATCCACATCGGCTCGTACCAGCTGAACGGCACGTAGCACTCGACCATGTCGACGTCGTTGATCGGGTCGGTGATGCCGGCCTGGCGGTACACGTCGGCCGCGCAGTCCTGGCCCGCCTTCGGGCTGATCGGGTCGCGTCCCGGGAACTGACCGAGCTCGCTGCGCATGGCGGTGCCGTGCAGCCAGGCGGCCGGCTTCGAGGCGGCGTCGCCACCCGCCTCGTCGGTCAGCACCATCGCGCAGGCGCCGTCGGACGCGGGACAGGACTCCAGGCGGCGCACGGGGTCCCACACCATCGGGGACTCCTTCACCATCTCCAAGCTGATGTCCGGCACCTTCAGGTGGGCATAGGGGTTCAGCAGCGCGTTCTTGCGGTCCTTGACCGCCACCATCCACCCCACGTACTCGGGCGCCTTCGAGCGGTCGATGTAGCCACGGATGTGCGGGGCGAAGTAGCCGCCCGCCCCGACGCTGCCACTGCGTCCCCCGCCCAGGGCCCACGTCGTGTCGCCCTCCGACTGCTTCTCGAACGCGACCGTGAGGACGCGCTTGCGGACGCCCCCCGTGATGAGGTTGGACGCGACGATGGCGGTGCTGCCCCCGACGCTCCCCGCGGTGTGCACCCGCAGCATCGGCTTGCCGGACGCCCCGAGCGCGTCCGCGAGGTACAGCTCGGGCATCATCACGCCTTCGAACGTGTCGGGCGCGGTCCCGATGACGACCGCGTCGATGTCCGACCAGGTCATCTCCGCGTCCTCGAGGGCTCGACCGGCCGCCTCCCGCAGGAGCCCGGCCAACGACACGTCGTCCCGCACCTTGGTGTGGTGCGTCTGACCGACACCGACCACCGCACAACGTTCAGCCACGAGACCCCCCAAACCCCCAACTGGTCGATGAAGTGCAGGAGAAACCCAGTACTTCTTCGACCGGTTCGGGGAACTGGTCGCTCACGACCGGTCTCCTTCCAGGACGCAGACGAGGTTCTGCTGCAGGCACGGGCCCGAGGTGGCGTGGCCGAGCGTGCGGGTGGCATGGCCATCGTGGATCTGCCTCGCGGCCTCCCCGATGCGGGTGAGCCCCGTGGCCATCACCGGGTTCGCGGCCAGCGGCCCGCCCGACGGGTTCACGTCGACCGCGTCGCCCAGCCCCAGCGCGGCGCGCAGCAGGAGCTCCTCGTGGCTGAAGGACGAGGAGAGCTCGGCCACATCGATCGGTCGGTCCCCCACCCCAGCGGCCTCTCCGGCCAGGCGGGTGGACTCGCTGACGGTGAGGTCGCGCAGGCCCGGGTAGTGCGGCTCGATGCGGTGGTCGAGGCCACGGATCCAGGCCGGGTGCTCGCACACCTCGCGGGCGCGGTCACCGGCGACCAGCACCACCGCGGCCGCTCCGTCGGAGACGGGCGGGCAGTCCCCCGTCCGCAGCGGTGCGACGGCGTAGGGCTCGGCGAGCAGGTCGTCCGCGGTGACATCGGCGAACCGCTGCGCGAAGGGGTTGGCCACAGCGCTGCGCCGGCACCGCGCGGCGATCTCGGCCAGGTCGCGCTCGCCCTTGCCGGTGGCGTCGAGGACCGCCCGCGCCTGCAGCGCGGCGAGCGAGACGTGATCGGCCCAGAGGGGCATCAGGTAGTAGGGGTCGTTCTGGAGGCAGAGGACCTCGCGCAGGTCGCCTCGCGAGGAGATCCCGGAGCCGAACACGAGCGCGCTGTCGACGTGGCCCGACTGCAGGTGCACCCAGGCCTCGTAGAGCGCCCACGCCCCATCCATCTCCACGTGCGACTCCGAGATCGGCGGCCAGGCCCCCGTGACCTCGAGGTTGCCCACGAAGGCGAACGACTGGCCCGCCAGGTAGTCCGCGCTGCCGGAGCAGGTGAACCCGATCTCGTCTCGGCGAAGACCGGATCGCTCCATGGCCTCGGCCACGACGGGGAACAACATCTGCGCCTCGGTGTCGGACACGGGCGTGGACGAGGTAGGCGCCTGCGCGAAGGAGACGACGGCGACATCTCGCATCAGAGCGCGTGCTCCGCGTACGAGGCGGGGTCGGCATCCGGTTCTCCGGTGGGCTTCCAGCCCGTGATCGCCGAGCCGAAGCCGAAGCCCATCGCGCCACCACCGTCGCCTCGGCGGTCGTCCTCGGACGCCCACACGGCCTCGACCCGGAGGCCCGTGCGCACCTGCTCCAGCGGCAGGTCCAGGAGGCGCTGCTGGCCGACCGTGCCGTCGGCGCCGTCGAGCAGGATGCTGGCGAGGGCGTAGTCCTGCCGCTCCTGCTGGCCGTGGTACTGGATCGGCGTGAGGATCGTGAAGGCCGTGACCATCCCCCGGTCGGTGACCTCGAGCTCCTGCGAGTCACCCATCGCCACCGTGCAGATGTTGCAGAACGTCCGGGGCGGCACGAACACGAGCGAGCACGACGGACACCGCCGGCCCAGGATCACGCCTCGATGGAGACCCTCGGCGAAGCGGGTCGCGATCGGGCTGACCCGCATGACGTAGTCGAGGGCGATGTGCTGCTGCATGAAGCGGACGGGCCCGCCCTCGGCCTCCTCGACCTCGGTGGTGTCGCTCATGACGCGCCCTCGGGTTCGTAGCACTCGATGTCGGTCATGTGGCCCTGGCGCTCGGCCCGCCAGCGGATCTGCACCCGCATCCCGGTGCTGACATCGTCGATGCTGCCCACGTCGAGGGCGTGGAGCAGTGACGTGTCGGCCCCGTCGAGCTGCACGAGGGCCCACGCGAACGGGCGGTCGAGGGGGTGCTTGCGCAACGGCTCGGGGACCCAGGCCCAGGTCGTCACCACCCCTGCGCTGCCGACCGGCACGAGGTCGGAGACCTCGTCGCCGGTGTCCGGGTCGTACTCCAGGGCCGGCACGATCACCCGACCGGCGGCGGTGCGGCTGCCGAGCACCGTGGCGTCGCGCAGGCCCGTCAGGAACGCTCCGACGACCGGCCCGACGCTGCGGCGGTACGGCAGCTCCAGCGTGTAGGTGGACTCCCCCGAGGTCACGGCCGCAGTAGAACACATTCTACTTGGGGCTGCACGCGGGCGATCCGCCCAACGCTTCTGGGCTCCGTTGCTGGCCTTTCAAGAACGTGTTCTACTGCGTCCATGGCCTACAACCTCGCCGACTTCGTGGAGCACACCGTCGACGCGGTACCCGATCGGACGGCACTGATCTGCCGCGACAGGCGGGTGACGTTCGCCGAGCTGGAGGCCCGGGCCAACCGTCTCGCCCACCACCTCGCGGCGCAGGGCGTGGGAGAGCGCGACCACGTCGCCATCTACTCGTACAACAGCATCGAGTTCGTCGAGGCCATGCTCGCCGCCTTCAAGCTGCGGGCCGTCCCGATCAACGTGAACTACCGCTACGTCGAGGACGAGCTGATCTACCTCCTCGACAACAGCGACGCCGTGGCCCTCGTCCACCAGGCCCAGTTCGGCCCCCTCGTGAGCAAGGTGCGGGACCGGCTTCCCATGCTCCGCCACGTCATCACGGTGGACGACGGGAGCGGCGTCGCCCTTCCCGACGGGGCGGTCGCCTACGAGGACGCGCTGGCGGGCGCGTCGCCCGAGCGGGACTTCGGCCCCCGCACCGACGACGACCTCTACATCCTCTACACGGGCGGCACCACCGGCTACCCGAAGGGCGTCATGTGGCGCCACGAGGACGTGTGGCGGGTGCTCGGCGGCGGGATCGACTTCGTCACCGGCGTGCGCATCGAGGACGAGCACCAGATGTCGCGCGACGCGGCCGCCGCACCGGAGACCGTCGGCCTCGTGCTGGCGCCGCTCATGCACGGCGCCGCGCAGTGGGGCACCCTCGGCGGTCTCATCCGGGGCACGACGTCGGTGCTGCTCACGCAGTTCGACGCCCACGCCGTGTGGGGCGCGGTGTCGGAGCACAGGATCGCCACCATCGCCATCACGGGCGATGCCATGGCCATCCCGCTGATCGATGCCCTGCGCGAGGGGGACTACGACACGTCGCCGCTCGTCGCCGTCGCCTCCACCGCGGCCGTGTTCTCCCCCGTCGTGAAGGATCGGCTCTTCGAGCTGCTGCCCAACCTCTTCATCAGCGAGGCGGTGGGGTCGTCCGAGGGCGGCTTCAACGGCATGCGCCTCGTGGAGAAGGGCAAGACCGCCACCGACGGGTTGATCAACGTCACGCCGGGACCCGACACGATCGTCATCGACGAGCACCGCAAGCCGGTCGCCCCCGGCGAGGTCGGGCTGCTGGCCCGCGGCGGCAACGTGCCGATCGCCTACTACAAGGACCCCGAGAAGAGCGCGGCCACGTTCGTCGAGGTGGACGGCCAGCGCTTCTCGGTGCCGGGCGACTCGGCCCGCTTCGAGCTCGACGGCACCATCACGCTGCTCGGGCGGGGCTCGCAGAGCATCAACTCGGGGGGCGAGAAGATCTTCCCGGAAGAGGTGGAGTCGGCCCTCAAGGGGCACCCGAAGGTGTTCGACGCGCTCGTGGTGGGCGTGGCCGACGAGCGCTGGGGCCAGCGGGTGGCCTGCCTCGTGCAGGCCCGGCCGGGCGACGCGCCCACGCTCGACGAGCTCGTCGAGCACTGCCGCACCAAGATCGCCGGGTACAAGGTGCCGCGCTCGCTGCACATCGTGGACGAGATGCCGCGCCACCCCAGCGGCAAGCCCGACTACCGGCGGGCGAAAGCCGTAGCGGAGTCGTCGACAACAGCTCAGGGGGAACCAACGTGAAGAACCGCCTGACCGAGATGTTCGGGATCGAGTTCCCGATCTTCGCCTTCTCCCACTGCCGCGACGTCGTCGCCGCCGTCACGAACGCCGGGGGCATGGGCGTTCTCGGCGCGCTCGCGTTCAGCAACGAGCAGCTGGAGCTCGAGCTGAACTGGATCGACGAGCACGTGGGCGGCAA
>Ga0190265_10002960_pt1 | contig 11530 bp, 10 predicted proteins | sample Popmic124T_FD_133135 | JGI IMG/M metagenome (GOLD analysis project Ga0190265, IMG submission 133135) | Populus adjacent soil microbial communities from riparian zone of Indian Creek, Utah, USA - 124 T | ecosystem: Environmental > Terrestrial > Soil > Riparian zone | place: USA: Utah | collected...
CAATAGTCGACTTCGCGAAGAAAATTGTATTCCGGCTTTTCCGGATGGTCCCCCTTGCCGTAATTGACCCCGGAAGCATCGCTCCAGATGATGCCGCCCGCTTCCTGCAAGCGGCCATCCGGATAAACCAATTTGGCTCCCACGAGTCCGGCATCCGTCCGCTGTTCGAAGACCCGCAGCAATGCCGCCAGCCAGCCTGGCGTAACTTCTGTATCGTTGTTGAGAAAAAGAAGGTATTCTCCCTGGGCCACGGCGGCGGCTGCATTGCAACTGTGCAGAAACCCGAGATTGGGCTTGTTCGTCAAGACGCGCAGGCCGTGCACCAATTCCAGGCAGCGCGCGGCCTGGGCGGAGGAGTTGTCATCAATAACGATGACTTCGTAGTTGAGCCCAACAGTGTTCTTTAGGATCGACTTGAGGCAAGCCAGGGTCACCTCTATCTGGTTGAAGACCGGAATAAGAATAGACACCTTGGGCTCCTTCTCCCGGGGGAAGTGAAGGAGGGCGGCGCGATGCTCATCGAGAGACTGAAGAAAGGCATTACCAGGTCCATTTTTTATCGAGAGTCTTCTCTCGAGCTGGTGGACAACGATCAGCCCCGAGCGGAGGCGGGCTTTTACCTTAAGCGAAGCTCCCTGTGCTGGAACATTGATCTGACAGTAAAACCCGCACCGGTCGTTTTGGGGCAAGCCGGGAAAATTGGCCGCGACGTCGGCGCGCGCCGATCCGTAATGACAGTCAACCGAGGCGCCCCCGATCTGCAGGGCGAGACGCTCGATGGGCTCTTGAGGATGGAGCGCCCATCCCGAAACAGTGACCGGATTTTCCTCCAGGACATCGGCAGTGGGAAAGTCGACCCGACCTATTAACGGCGCTATCTCCGAGCACAGCATAACAGACCAGACACGGCACCATTGGGCGCCGTCCGCGCTCACCTCCAGATGGGCGGGCTGATAACCCAGCGGCATCCAATCCTGCAAGAAGAAGCCAGAGGCCGCAGCTTGTGGAAAGGGTGGAAAGGCTGCCGCTACGTCTGGCCGGGGCCGGCCTGATTCACAATAATATGTCCGGTCCCCAACAGTTAGCCTGACGCGGAGGACTGCTGGGGAGGATTCGTCAAAACACCAACCGGAAAGCCGAATCCCCCCATGGCCCGCGAAGAACGGCTTCGGCTCGTCGATGCAGAACCGGCAGGTCGCGGCATCAATCATCCGCAGGTCTGCTGGCTGTCAGTTGTTCCAACTTCCGTTGCGATTTGCCGAACGGAAGAATGAGCCTGTGTAAGATGCTCGTTCTCAGGCGATCCATTTGTTTTTGCTCGGACCGAAGATCTTTCGCCATCGTTTTCAACTGGCGCTTGGTTGCGTCCAACTGATCCTGGGCGGCGCGGAGTTCCCCTTGCCTGGATTGCCCCGTCATCCGTTCCTGCTCGAGGTCGTCCTGGATTGCCGCCAGCATGGCGCGAAGGTGATCGCGCTCGCTTGTCATTGTCTCGACGCGATTTTCCAACTCAAGGATACGAGAAAAAGGCGTTTCCGCCGAATCAGTCTTACCTAACAAAGAGCCGCGCAAGGTCAACGTTTCCCATCGAGCATCCAGGAGTTCATCTCGGGCGCGCGTCAGCCGCTCACTAGATATGTCCAATTGATTCCTGAACCGTTCAAGGTCTTGGGACCGATGCTCGTTTTCGCGCTCAAGCTGGGCGGCATGCCTGGATCTTTCTTCGGCTTTGGACTCGAGTTGGGCGATTTGTTTCGATTTCTCCTCGGCCTCGCGTTCCAGCCGCAAAATATGCTTCGATCTCTCCTCGACCTCACTCTGCAATCGAAGAGCCAGCTTCGCTTTCTCCTCGCTGGCTTGGGTAAGTTCGATGAGACGCTCTGAAACCTGAGCGGGCGTATCGTAGGTATCGAGCAGGTTCCAAGTGTCGGCGCTGTCGCGAAGATTTTCGAACATGCCAAGGTGGAAGGCGGGAAGAGGTTGATCCGAGCAGATCGCAATCGAGTAGAGCCCGCGATAAACGCCATTCTCTATGTCGATCCCATCAAACCAGCCCCGAAAGGTCGCGGTCGAAACCTGAGCGGATGGCTCATCAGGCGCGATCCACGACCCGATTACCAACCTCTGCTTGGCTGCCACGTAATGTTTGAACGTTCTTGTGATTAGTTGCACAAATTCATCGTGGTCCAGTTCGGCTTCATGGAAGGGATTTGACGCTTCTGAGACCTTTTGGTATTCGGCTTTGTGCGGACTAGAGATTACGAGAATGCCTCCGGGAGCGAGAACGCGTTTTATCTCGGATAAGAAGGCGTCATGCTCGCTAATATGTTCGATCGTTTCAAAACTTGCGACCAAGTCGATACTGTGATCCGCGCAAGGAATCTCCGTGCAAGAGCCCCGCACGAAATGCAAGTTGCGACGCCGGTACTTTGCTTTCGCGTGTGCTATGGTGGCAGCGTCAAGATCGACCCCAATCACTTTCGAGCCGACGTCGGCAAGTAAGTTGGCGCCATAGCCTTCACCGCAAGCGATATCCAGGACGCGTTTGCCTTTTGCCAGCCCGAACGCCAGGGCGTAGCGATGGAGATGCTCGTAAACCAGGGGCCGATGGCAGGTAGTGACCAGGCGTTCTCCGGTCCAGGCGAGTTCTTCCACTGGCATCGGTTTTTCCATGCTGATTCCCAAAATCAGTGAACGGAACGACTTTGCAACAATATTCCCTCCCAGGCGTCGCCGAAGTGCTGAAGGAAAGTCTCTCGCACCGAAGTCACGGTGTGCGACCGACCCCCGCAATCACTGAGACGGCGAATTCCTGCAGAATGCCTGGCTGGACCTGTTCAAACCAACAGACCTCTTCCTGGACGATGCTAATTTGGAGAAGGTATTGGCCTGGCTGGTCGGGCGCGACAACCATCATCGTGTAGAGCGTTGTGGCATGCGCGGGTGCGTCAGGGAAAAGCCCATTCCGATGTCCATCCCAGACGCACATGCGGCGCGTCGCCTTCTCGAGCCAATGGTAGGAGAGGTGAACGGGCAAGACCGGAGGACGCGAATGAAGGGTCTCGGGCCCAGCATTAGTTACTTCGACGTCGACCCAGAACAATTCTGAAACGCCGGCCTCCTCAGGAACGCGTCCCACCTCGAGCGATATGTCTCTTATTATCTCCGGTGAAAGCCTCATCATCGGGGAAATCTCCCGGCTGGGATCCAACTCGACCGGATCGGGCAGCTTCGCCTGCCGCGGAGCATGATCCTCGAACAAATAGTATTGGCCCTCGGCCCCGCCAGGTAGAAGCTGCTCGTAAAGGCGAACTTTGTTTTCCCGGGCAGCGCGCGAACAGAACCATAGAACGTGATGATTGACCGCCAGGTGTTGAAAACAACCGCCGGACCCAGGAACAACCGTACTTTGATGCAGCTTTGAGGGAAAGACAGTGCCTTCGAGATTGTTCCGAAAAAACCGGTGCTGGAAATCCGGACACCACGGATTGCTAATAACATATCGATCTGGCGACGCCATCCAGCGCCGCGGAATCCAGAAATGGGTGGCTGAGGTGGTCTCAAGGATCTGGCGCCACCCGTTTTGGTGCCACTCAGGGCTAAGAGTCTCATCGTAATCGAATAGGAAAACCCAATCCCCGGCGCAGGCGCGCGCCATAGAGGCAAAGTCCGACCCGTACCACGTCTCAGAATAATAGCTATGGACATGGGGACTCAATTCCCTGGCGTATTCCAAGGTGCCCGGAGTGGCCCGCTTCTCATCTATGAATATGACAAGCTCGTCGAAAATACCTGTCGCCTCCGCCATCCATGGCATCACTTCTTCTTGCAGGTGGTGAGTCTTCAGGAGAGCCGAAACTTGCATGGCAGCTATTGCTTAAACTCTTGTAGGGCTCGAATGACGAAGGCGATCTCTTCGTTCCTTAAGTGTGGACCAATCGGGAGACTGAGCACCGTATCGGCCAGCTCTTCCGTGATCGGAAAGTCACCACGCTTCCAACCATCGTCCGCGTAAGCTCCGGACAAATGAGGCGGGACTGGATAATGGACGAGTGTGCCAACACCGGACTCCTTGAGATATTCTTGCAATTCGTCACGTAATGGATGCCGGAGCACAAACTGGTGCCAAACTGGTTCCGCGCCCTTTGCCACACCCGGCAAGGTCAGATCAGAACATTGGCTCAGCGCTTCCGAGTATTGTTGCGCTACTTTGCGGCGGCGCTTGTTCCATTCATCGAGGTGTTGAAGCTTTACACGGAGGAAGCCCGCCTGAAGGGGATCAAGCCTCGAGTTGACCCCTTTCACCTCATTGTAGTACTTAGCTCTGGAGCCGTAGTTGCGTAGGATGCGGACGCGTTCGGCGAGGCTGTCATCGTTGGTTACAACCGCCCCTGCGTCCCCAAAGGCACCCAGATTCTTAGTGGGATAAAAACTAAAGGCGGCGGCATCCCCCAGATTGCCCGCCCGCTTCCCGCAGTACCCTGCGCCGTGTCCCTGCGCGGCGTCCTCGATGACTTTCAATCCGTGCCGGCGTCCAATCTCTCGGATCGGTTCCATCTCCGCGGGCTGGCCATAAAGGTGGACAGGGATAAGGGCGCGCGTTCGCGAGGTAATGGCCGCCTCTATCTGCCCTGGGTCGAGGTTATATGTTTGGGAATCGGGCTCCACTGGAACTGCGGTAGCGCCAACGAACGAGACGGCCAGCCACGTAGCGATATAAGTATTGGCCGGGACAATAACTTCGCTCCCAACCCCGATGTCATAGCCCCGTAAGATCAGGATGAGCGCGTCCAAGCCGTTGCCCACACCCAGGCAGTGTTTCGCTCCGCAATAGGTCGCGAACTCGCGCTCGAACGCTTCAACTTCCTCGCCCAGGATATACCAGCCTGAGTCCATGACGCGGCCCCAGGCTGCGTCCAGCTCGCCTTGCAATTCTCGGTACGCAGGCTTGAGATCCTGAAAGGGAACCTTCATCGCCTGCCTGACTCCTGAACGTCCCGAAGAAAAGTGTCATATTCGCGATAGTATTCCGATTCATCGTAAAAGGTCGATGCGAGAGCCAGGCAGACGGCGCCCGAGGAAAAATTATCAATGTCACGCCAAATCATGGCCGGAATGTAAAGGCCCTGGTAGGAGCGGTTGAGATGAAATTTCGTTTTGGCTACGCCGTTGTCCACGGTGATGTCGAAACTTCCAGAGAGCGCGACGAGCACCTGATGGAGGGTTTTGTGAGCATGACCCGCGCGGTGGGCGCCACCTGGCACGTCGTACAAGTAGTAGATTCGCTTTATCTCGAATGGAATGTGCTTCCCTCCTTCGACAAACGTAAGGTTCCCGCGTGGATCCGAGATTTTTGGAAGCTCGATTAGTTTGCACTCTTTGGGACTCATCGCGTGATCAGGGTAATGTGAGGCGTTCACCTCGTTTTTCGGGTTCCAGGGCCGCGAAACGACGATGATAGATTAAGGGACGCCTTTGTAAATCAATTGCGGTCGGTCGTCCGCGAGGCGATTCCCGTCGCTCGGGACCGACCCCGCACTTTCCGAGAGGTCGCTCAACGCATAGATGGATTCGGGGCCCGCAACCGGCAAGTCGCTAATAAACTGATTCCAACAGGCATCGAAATGCGAAAGACGAGGTGTCTTTCCAGGCTGAAGAGCCAGGATAAGGCATTATTTAGCATTCCAGGTCGGCCGTCCGCGAAATCACTTCGCGCACGGTCGGCTGTCCCAAGTAAACGGCGAAACGCCCGAATCGCCGCCACAACGGGAAAGAGAACTGTATTAAAATAGCTGATTTTGTAATGAGTAAGCCCGGCCCGTCGCAACAGCGATGTGATCGACTTCCTAGTGTAGCGACGCCAATGCCCACTTACGATATCCTGCCTGCCCCAAAGAAAAGGCAAAGCAGGTACAGTAATGATTAACAACCCGTCCGCTTTCAACAGCCGGATCGCTTCTTGCAATGCAGCGAGGTCGCCTTTCATATGTTCAAGAACGTCGAGAGCCAAAACAACATCGAAGGAAGCCTCGGCGAATGGGACCGCGTCCAGGGTCCCAGCCACGAACTTAACGCGGTCCGGGACGCCTGCGCCATGCGCCGGGTCTATATCAAGCCCGGTAACGGTGCCGTCCTGGCCGGCAAACTGCCGCAACCATTCCAATCCCTCAGCCGGCCCGCACCCGACCGAAAGTATATCTCGAGCGCGGGATGGGGGTATCTCGCGGCGAAGAAGGGTTTCAAGAATTCTCCTTCGTCCTAAGAACCACCAATGCCATTGTTCAAAACCTCGATATTCTCGCGCAAAATGGGGTTCCATGAATCCGTTCCCAGGCCGACTCTAGGTTCGATCTGAATATCGGAAGTTTTGAACGTCCGGGAATCCCTTCCAGGATTTAACGACATAAAGCGGACGCTGCCGCACCTCGTCGTAAACTCGTCCGAGATATTCGCCCAAGACTCCGAGCATGACCAATTGCGCTCCGCCGATAAACAGGATAACCGCGATAGTTGAAGCCCAGCCCTGGGGGACACGGTGCGCGGTGAACTTGCTCACGATGGCCCATAAGGTAAGCGCAAAGCCGGCGCTGGCCGAGAGCAGGCCGAGCCACGCTGCAGCACGCAAGGGCAAGCTTGAAAATCCAATATACCCTGAAAGAGCCAGACCGACCAACTGCCGCAATTTGTACTTTGGTTTTCCTGCGTTCCTTGCCTCGCGGTCATATTCAAGTCCGACTTGTCTAAACCCAACCCAGCTCCGAAGACCCCGAAGAAACCTGTTACGTTCCCGAAGTGAGACCAGCGTCTGCACAACACGATAGTCCATCAAACAAAAGTCGCCGGCGTCGATCGGAGTATCTACCTTCGCGATCAGTTTCATCGTGCGATAAAACACCTTATAAGCGAAACGCTTTGCGATCGATTCCTTCCTCGTTTTGCGGATCGCGTATACCACTTCGTAGCCCTCTTTCCACTTGGCGACAAACTGAGAAAGAAGTTCGGGCGGATCCTGCAGGTCGGCGTCCATCAACACCACGGCTTGGCCAGAAGCGACGTCGAGACCAGCTTGTAAGGCAAATTGATGCCCAAAATTTCTCGAAAAATGGATTACCTTGCAACGGCCGTCGCGCGCGTTGATGGCATCCAGCATCTCGCCGGAGCCATCGCGACTCCCGTCATCAACGAAGAGAATTTCGAAAGCTCCGTCAGCAACGTGGTCAAGAACCGGAAGTAATCTTGCTTCCAAAGCGCCGAGATTCGCGCGCTCATCATAAACAGGAACTACAACGGTAATCAGTGGCTGCGCGACTTCAGAAGTCTTGACAGGCATTCCCTTGTTTATGTAAATTGAAACGCTGGCGCAACCGATTTAACCATCATTAAGCAAGAAACCGGAAAGATGGCAAGGATCGTGATTGTCGGTGATGGCGAAACCGCTGAGCTAGCCTACGAGTATTTCACCTGCGACTCGCCGCATGAGATTATTGCTTTCGCGGTCGAGCGCGAGTTCGCAAAGAAAGGGAGGTTGTTTGATTTGCCGGTTATCCATTTCGAGGAGATGGAGCGACGCTATCCGCCCGCCGAATACAAGGCCTTCGTCGCGATTTCTTATACGCAACTCAATCGAGTCCGACGGCGGCTCTATCAGGCGGTCAAGGAGAAGGGTTACGAGTGCGTTTCTTACGTCAGTTCCCGCGCTTTCGTGTGGCGTAATGTCGAGATCGGTGAAAACTGCTTTGTTCTGGAAAACAATGTCTTGCAGTACAGCGTCCGTCTCGGGAACAACGTCGTCCTCTGGAGCGGCAATCATATCGGCCATCAGACGGTGATCAAAGACAACGTCTTTGTCTCCTCGCATGTCGTCATCTCCGGCTATTGCGAAATCGGCGAGAACTGTTTCCTCGGCGTCAACAGTTGTATCGCCGACACGCGAAAGGTGGCACGCGACTGCCTGATCGGAATGGGCGCCGTGGTGAACAAGGATACGGAGGAGGGCAAGGTTTATCGTGGAAGTCCGGCCAAGCCGTCATCCGTCGACAGTTTTACCATCTTCGGCGTGAAGAGCGAAGGCGCCGCATGAAGTGGCGCAAGATGGGGCGCATCTACGCGCCCGATGGAAGACTCCCGTGGGCACAAAAATTCGCCTTTCCGCCCGTGCCCTATTTTCTGAGCGATGACGTGATCCGGATGTACGTCGCCTTCTGCGACGAGCAGATGGTGGGACGCATCGGTTACGTCGACATCTCGGCCGACGATCCACTTAAGGTGTTGGCCGTCTCGGAGCGACCTGTCCTGGACATTGGAACGCCTGGCGCATTTGATGAGAACGGCATCCTGCCCACTTGCATCGTCGAGGTTGACGGCAAGCTCTACCTTTATTACGTCGGCTACCAGCTCGGGATGAAGGTCAGATACTACCAGTTCGAAGGATTGGCGATCAGCGTGGATCGCGGCGAATCGTTCATTCGCGCGCAGCGTGTGCCTGTCACCGATCGGACCGATCAGGAATTGTTGAATCGCACGTCAGCCTTCGTGCGCCGGCGTGACGGCCGTTTTCAGATGTGGTACGTGGGCGGAAGCGAGTGGACAGTTATCGACGGCAAGCCGATGCCAGTTTATAACATCAGGTATATGGAAAGTGGGGACGGGATCACCTGGCCGGCCGAGGGCCGGGTCTGCATCGATCACGCCGGTGGAGGTGAGTACGCCTTTGGCCGCCCGTTCGTGGTCGAAGAGAATGACAGGCAACTAATGTTCTATTCCAGCCGCACGCGGTTGAAGGGCTATCGCATCGGTTACGCTGAATCGACGGACGGAGAGAACTGGACGCGCCGGGACGGAGAGATTGGGATCGACGTTTCTGCCAGCGGTTGGGATTCCGAAATGCTCGCGTACGCCTGCGTCGTCCGGCACAAGGAGAAGGTCTACATGTTCTACAATGGAAACAACTATGGCGAGACCGGCTTCGGCTATGCCGAGTTAGAGCACTGGTAGCTCTCAGCCTATGAATGACATGAAGACCCACGGGGTCCGCGAGTTTCACGTAAACCAGGATGAGGCGGATTTCTGCGCAGAGGAAATTCGTAACATTGGCTTTACCGTCGTGCAGAGCGGCTACTCGGAACAGGAGTTGCAACTAATCCGGCAAAAGATCGACGCCGTCTACGAGCGGCAATTGGTCGAGCTCGGCGGCGAAGAATTTCTCCAGCGCATCAACGATGCTGATCTGGCGCGCTGCCTCATCGGCTACGATGATTATTTTCTCGCTCTGGCCTCCCACCCGCTGCTTCTCGCCGTGGCACGGAAGCTCCTGGGGGAGAATTTTGTTCTCATGTCCCAGAACGCGATCCTCAATCGCCCAGCCGACGAGCATTATCAGGTAACATGGCATCGTGATTTGAACTACCAACACTATGTCAGCTCGCGTCCCCTGGCCTTCAGCGCGCTTTACGCAGTGGATAACTTTACGGAAGAAACGGGTGGGACCTGGGTCATCCCCGCCTCGCACAAGGCTGAGCCGTTTCCGTCCGAAGGCTATGTGCGGCGTCACGGCCAGCAGATCAGCGCACCGGCCGGCTCGATTCTGCTGCTCGACCCGATGGTTTATCACCGCGCCGGTGTAAATCGATCAAAAGGCCTGCGTCGCAGCATCAATCACATCTATACCGTTCCCATGATCCAACAGCAGATCAGTTTGCCCAGGATGCTGGCCGGGAAGTTCGGCGAGGATCGTTTCCTGCGCATGTTTCTTGGTTACGAAACCGAGACGGGCGAGAGCGTTCAGCAATGGCGCACGCGCAAGCTGGCGCGGCCCGAGCATCAGCCAAAGCCTTAATGCATCGTGTGCCCAATTTGCACGTGGAAGGCGAAACCTGCATCGGGAAGGATGTCGTCTTGCTCGACCGCGAAGACGACTTAATAGCCAAGACCTCTTGGAAAAACGAGGGATATTCGGTCGAAAAATTTCTTGCGCCAGCGGACTTCGCGGCTCTCGAGGCAGGAATCCGCGGCATGGTCTGGACTTTGGTTAGAGAAGCTGGCGTCTCCGTTTCGGATGATGAGCCGTTGGTGAACTATCACAAGATCGTCCAGGGCAACGATGAGGCCCATCGCTTTGTCGCTCGCTGGGGAATGCCGCTTTCGCTCTTCCCCATCGATCCAGATTTGGTTTGCGATCGGGTTTCGGAAATCTGTCAAACCCCCCTTCGGCTTAAAAGCGTTCCGAACAAAAAAGGTGTGTCCGAAGTTCCATTCGGCTTTCGCGTTGTTCGACCGCAGTCGACGGATCAAAACCCCTTGCACCGAGACGCCTGGCAGGATGTCTGGAAAGGAAGCTTAAACATCTGGATTCCTATCGCTGGTTGTGACGAGAAGACGAGCCTCCCCCTCGTGCCTGGCAGCCATCGTTGGATGGAATCGGAAATCGAGCGAACGCGGAGCGGGGCCAGGATCGACAACAAAGTATACATGGTTCCCTCAGTTACAGGTAGTACGCGCGATCTCACACCAATCATTCCTAATCCCGGCCCGAACGAAGTCCTGGTTTTTTCCCCGTATGTCATTCATGGCAATGCGAGCAACAAAACCGAGGATACTTCCCGCGTGTCCATCGAAATGCGCTTCGAACGAAGGCCTTGATCTATCGACCCCGGGCCGGCCTTTCGAAAGCGGTCAACTAACCAATCAGATGCCGACAAAATGTATGGCGGCGCCCAGCCCGGCAGACCGCTTTGGAAGATCGCCATGAGACAAGCCGACGTCCAGGAAGAGTTAGATCAACTCTTGTCGGAATCCCCCGAGGCGGCGACGCGACGGATGACGCAGCAGGCATCGGCCGGCGTAACCGGCGACGAGCTTTACGCGCTCTACGGAGCGGGAGAATTGGGACGGGAGATGTTAAAAAGGTTGCGCTCAGCGGGCGTCCAGCCCGTCGCGTTTGTCGACGATACCGTGCAAAAACAAGGGACGTCGATCGACGGGCTGGCGGTGATGTCTCCGGAGTCGGCACACCAGAAATTCGGAGGCCAACTCGTTTTTGTTGTAACAATCCTGAATCCGCTGCTCGATTTTCTCACGGCCCGGCGACGCCTGAAGGATGTAACCGGCTCGCGGGTCATCTCGTTCCTGCACTTGGCCTGGCGCTATCCGCAAGAGTGTCTCCCATACCGACAGTTTGAGTCCCCATCCAATCTCCTCAAGAAATCCGCCGATATTCGCCGCGCCTGGCCCCTCCTCGCGGACGCCGAATCGCGCCGGCAGTTCGTCGCACACCTGCGCTTTCGGCTCCATCTCGACTACGCGGCCTTGCCACCCAGCACGCCGGATAATTACTTTCCGCCCGGCTTGCTGCCGGAGTTGCCGCCCGACACCGTGTTCGTCGACTGCGGGGCTTATGACGGCGATACCATTCGTGCTTTTCTCGCGCACCAAGGCGGAAGGTTCAAAGCCATCTTCGCGATCGAGCCTGATCCAAAAAGTTATGAGCGGCTGCGTAACTACAACAGATCTCTCAGGTCTGAAAACGCGGAAC
>Ga0190265_10002961_pt1 | contig 11522 bp, 10 predicted proteins | sample Popmic124T_FD_133135 | JGI IMG/M metagenome (GOLD analysis project Ga0190265, IMG submission 133135) | Populus adjacent soil microbial communities from riparian zone of Indian Creek, Utah, USA - 124 T | ecosystem: Environmental > Terrestrial > Soil > Riparian zone | place: USA: Utah | collected...
ACCAGGACCGATGTTTTCGGCCTTGATCCCTAACGAGTGTGACGCGATGTCGGCTTCGAACATCGCCTCGGCCGAATTGCGGGCGAGTTCGGCAGGATCCATGGTGCTCAGATTAGTCTCGGCACGAAGGGTCCGGCTACGTGGCACGATGGAACCCGGGCAAGCGGCAGGCGCAATGGCGACTAACCGTTAGACAGGACAGGGGCAGTCCGATTGCTGGCACTCAGCAACCTGGAGGTTGTCTACGACGACGTGATGTTGGTGTTGGCGGGCATCAGTCTTCGACTGCCGGCGGGGAAGATCGTGGCCCTTCTCGGTGCAAACGGTGCGGGTAAAACGACTCTTCTTCGTGCCATCTCGGGTTTGCTCGACATACACGACGGCGACATCACGAAGGGTCGGATCGAACTCCAGGACAAACGGATCGACCACCTTCCTGCAACCCAGATCGTCGATCGAGGTGTTGTCCAGGTGCTCGAAGGAAGACGGGTCTTCGCCGAACTGTCGGTCGACGAGAACCTTCGAATCGGAGCGCACCGGCGGCCCAAGTCCCTCAAGGAAGGGTTCGAGCGGGTTTACTCGCTGTTCCCTGTGTTGCGCGATCGCCGCAACCAGGTCGCGGGCTATCTGTCGGGTGGCGAGCAGCAGATGTTGGCGATGGGCCGTGGACTGATGTCCAATCCCAAGTATCTCTTGCTGGACGAGCCCAGCCTCGGCCTTGCGCCGAAAGTCGTTCAACGGATCCGCGACGTGATCGTGGAGATCAACAAACAGGGGACCGCTGTGCTGCTCGTGGAACAGAACGCGACGATGGCCCTCGATATCTCGGAACATGGCTACATCATGGAGAACGGCAAGATCGTGATGGACAAACCCTCGGCCGAGCTCCGGAAGGACGAGGATGTGCGTGAGTTCTATCTGGGTCTCCACAAGGAGGGCGAGGCAAGATCCTTCCGCGAGGTCAAGCACTACAAGCGCAGGAAGAGGTGGCTTTCGTGACCCGGGCCGGGCGCACGTTGCGCGATTCGCTGGCCGGGTCTTCGACGGAGCAAAAGTCCGGACAGAAACTGCTCGAGTTCCGCGATGTCGTATTGCGTTTCGAGGGCGTAACTGCGATCGACGGCGTCGGTTTCGATGTTCTCGGTGGGGAGCGGTTCGCGATCATAGGCCCGAACGGGGCAGGGAAGACGTCGATCTTCAATTGCATCTCGGGCTTCTATCGACCGGACCAGGGCTCGATCGATTTCAACGGAACGCAGCTTGTAGGAAGATCTCCACACGAGATCGCGTCGCTGGGGGTCTCACGCACCTTCCAGAACATCGAGCTGTTTCGCAACCTGACGGTGATCGACAACATCATGCTGGGGCGTCACCATCACGTGAGATACGGGCCATTGAGCGCGATGATCTATATGGGGCGGGCACAGGGTGAAGAGACCCGGAATCGTTTGATCGTCGAGGAGATCATCGATTTTCTCGAGATCCAGCGCTACAGGAAGCTCCCGGTTGGTTTGCTCCCTTACGGCATCCAGAAACGTGTCGAGCTGGGTCGAGCACTCGCGATGGAACCCAAGCTGCTGTTGCTGGATGAACCCGTCGCCGGAATGAACCTCGAAGAGACCGAGGACATGGCGCGTTTCATCCTCGATGTCGGAGACGAGCTCGGTGTTGCCACGATCATCGTCGAACACGATATGGGTCTTGTGATGGATATCGCCGACCGCGTACTTGTGGTCGACTTCGGTAAGCAGATCGCTCTCGGCGTCCCCGCCGAGGTCCAGTCTGATCCGCGCGTCATCCAGGCTTATCTCGGGATCGAAGAGGTCACTACCGTCGTCCCGGAGGGTGTGTGATGGCCGTCGATACCGTGACGAAACCTCGCCCGACAAGAACGACGTCGATCGCCACTCGATTGCGCGACCGAGCGACGCGGTCGCCCGATCAAGTCGCGCTGCGAGAAAAAGACCTCGGCATCTGGAGGAGCATCACATGGGGCGAATACTGGGATCAGGTTCAGGACGCGGCCCATGGTCTCCTCGCCATAGGGGTCGAGCCCGGGGACCGCGTTGCGATCCATTCCGATAACCGTCCTGAGTGGGTCTATGCGGACGTCGGCATCGTGGCCGCCGGAGCGGTGACGATGGGGCTGTACCCGACTAACCCCCGTGCCGAGGTGAAGTATCTGCTGTCTCACTCGCGCTCGAAGGTTCTGATCGCCGAAGACCAGGAACAGGTCGATAAGGCGCTTGCGGTCAAAGCCGATCTCCCCGATCTGGAGCGGATCATCTACATCGACCCCCGTGGTGTGAGTCAGATCGACGACCCGCTGTTGATGTCCTGGGTCGATCTTGTTGCTCTGGGCCGTCAACACCGGGAATCGGATCCGGGTGCGCTCGAGGATCTTCTGGAAGCGGAGCCCGATGACGTCATGACACTGATCTACACCTCCGGAACGACCGGCCCCCCCAAGGGAGCGATGCTCACGATCCGTAACGTGGAGTTCGCGATCCAGGAACTCGTGGAGGGTGGGGGGTTCACCTCGCCTCCGCCGACCAACAGTGATGTCCTGCTGTCCTACCTTCCGCTTTGTCATGTCGCCGAACGGATCTTTACCGTTTGGTTCAATCTGTCTGCCGGATGCGTCGTGAACTTCGCCGAATCCATCGAGACTGTGACCCAGAACCTGCAGGAGGTTCAGCCGACGATCTTCCTCGGCGTGCCCCGCATCTGGGAGAAGATGCACGCCGGCATCCAGATCCGTGCCGCCAACGCGTCTCGTCTCAAGCGCTGGAACTTCAGGCTCTGGATGAAGGTCGCCGACCGGATCGCTGATCGCCTGGTCGATACCGGAGGCGTACACACGCTCGGCACTCGGATGCTCTATTCAATCGGCTATGTCTTTCTGTTCCGCGCCCTCAAGGAGCGGATAGGCATGCTGCGATGCCGCTATGCGGCCTCGGGGGCCGCGCCGATCGCCCCGGAGATCCTGAGGTTCTTCATGGGCATCGGCGTGCCCATGCACGAGGTTTACGGGATGACGGAGAACTCTGCAGTGGCGACCGGGAATAGGCCGGGTCGCATCAAGCTCGGGACCGTTGGCGAGCCTCACGCCAACGTCGAGTTGAAGATCGACGAGCACACCGGCGAGATCCTCACGCGCCACCCCGGCATCTTCGTCGGCTATTGGAACGACCCCGAGGCAACGGCCGATGCCGTGACTGCCGATGGATGGCTCCATACCGGCGACGTGGGGGAGTGGGTGGATGGAACCCACGTGAAGATAACCGACCGCATGAAAGACATCATCATCACGTCGGGAGGAAAGAACGTTTCGCCTTCCGAGATCGAGAACTCGCTCAAGACGTCTCCTTTCATCAAGGAAGCCATAGTTGTGGGCGATGGCCGGAAGTACCTCACTGCCCTGGTCGGCATCGAGATGGACACCGTCGGCAACTGGGCACAGCGCCGGGGCATCACCTACACGACCTATCGCAATCTGTCGGAGAACCCTGAGGTCGAGAAACTGGTCCGGGGCATCATCGATGACGTCAACCGAGGCTTCTCTTCGGTCGAACAGATCAAGGCTTTCCGGATGCTGACCAAGGAACTCGATCACGAGGACGGCGAACTCACGGCGACCCAGAAGGTGAAACGAGCCGCGATCGCCGGGATGTTCGGTGATCTCGTGGAGGAGATGTACGGGGGGAAGCCCACGGCGGCGAGATCGACATGACGAGATTCATCCAGGCGCTCGTGATCGGACTGGGGCTCGCATCCATCTACTCGTTGCTCGCATTGGGGTTCGTGATCATCTACAAGTCGATGCGTGTGATCAGCTTTGCCCAACCGGGACTGATGATCCTCGGTGCCTACTTCGTCATCTACTTCGGGACCGTGGTCGATCTGAGTTTTTGGATCGCCTTGCCCCTCGCTATGGCTACGGCCGCGGGCGCAGGATTGTTGATAGAGCGGCTGGCGATCCGGCCCATGGTCGGCAAGCCTGTCTTCGCCGTAGCGATGATCACGATCGGGATCGACATCGCTCTCAGAGTTCTGGTTAACGATCTCTTGGGTTCGAACGTGAGAGCGGTCGGGGACCCGTGGGGCCTAGGTACGGTCGAAGCCTTGGGGGTATCGATCCAGCATCGACGCATCGCGATGGTGATCTTTGCAGTCGTCGTCGTGAGTCTCTTGTTCGCTTTCTTCAAGTACACGCGCATCGGTCTCGCGATGCGAGCAAGCTCGTTCGACCAGGAGGCCGCCCTCGCGCAGGGCATCTCAGTGGGATCGGTCTTCGCGTTGTCATGGGCGTTCGCGGGAGCCCTCGCGGCGTTGGCGGGGATGTTCGTCGGTACCGGTGGGGGCATCGATCAAGGATCTGCCTTCGTCGCGCTCAAAGCACTTCCGGCGGTGATCCTCGGAGGTCTCGACTCGATATGGGGCGCGGTGGTGGGCGCCATCATCATCGGCATCTTCGAGGGGCTGAGCGTGACCTATCAAGGTCAGTACCTGTCGTTCCTCGGTGGGAACTTCTCGCAGGTCGTGCCCTATCTCGTGATGCTCGTCGTCTTGTTGGTTAGACCGTACGGCCTCTTTGGGACACCGGAGATCGAGCGGGTATGAGACGCAGGCCGCGGATGTACACCGCATACGAACAGGATTCGGCCCTGCTCAATACGTCGGCCAAGAAGATATGGATGGCTTCACTGCTGGTGTGTTTACTGGTGCTGCCGTTCCTGCTTAACGATGCGCTCGTCGTTCTGGTCGCGACCGCCTTCGTCGCATCGATCGGAGCGATCGGGCTCAACATCGTGACCGGATACGCGGGCCAGGTGTCCTTGGGCCACGCATTCTTCTTCGGATTAGGTGCCTACACGGCGGCCGTCCTTGGGGGTGACCCCGAGGGGCAACTTGTCGGTTACGGAGTTGACATGGAGGTGTGGTTGCCTGCTGCCGGCATCGTTGCGGCTCTGGCGGGTTTGCTTGTGTCTCCGGTCGCTTTCAGGTTGCGAGGCCTGTACCTGGCGATCGTGACCTTGGGACTTGTGTTCATCGGCGAGCACATCTTCAGAGAGGCGGAATCTCTAACAGGTGGCACGGGGGTCGGCCGTACAGCGGCACGAGCTGTGCTCTTCGGTTTCGCGTGGACCGATCAGGGGCAGATCGCGGGCATCGAGTTATCTCGCAGCCAGGGCCTGTATTTCATGAGCCTCATCATCCTTGTCATCCTCGCCCTGCCGGCGCGCAACCTGGCGCGCTCGGCGATCGGGCGCGCTTTCGCTGCCGTACGCGACCGCGATCTTGCTGCCGAGGCGATGGGGATCTCCCTGGCCAAGCAAAAGGCGCTTGCGTTCACCATCTCGTCCTTCTATGCGGGCATAGCCGGCGCACTCCTCGCAACGATCACTGGTTACCTAGAGCCGGGGAGCTTCAATCTTCTATTGAGTGTTCGCTACATCGCGATGATCTTGATCGGCGGAGTAGCGACGATCTCGGGTTCGATAATGGGTGCCGCTTTCGTCACGCTTCTTCCCCGCGCCATCCAAGAGATCCCGCGTTTCGTCCCGATAATCAGCGAGGCTGCTACCGGGGGTGTGCTTACCACCCAGCAGCTAGAACAGATCATCTACGGACTGTTGATCATCTTTTTCCTGATCCTAGAACCGCGCGGTCTTTACGGGCTGTGGGTGAGGATTCGCAATTACTGGACACAATGGCCGTTCTCTTACTGACCGAGGGAGGTGAAGCGGGCACGCGGTTGTAAGCGAGATCCTGACAGTCCGTCCGAAAGGGAGGCTCGGATGAAGGGCAAGCTTGGTTGGGTAAGAACGATCGCTCTGCTGATGATGCTCGGTGTCATTGCGAGCGCGTGCGCAAGCGGGGGAGATGTCGCCGAGGAGGATGACGGCGGCGGCGACGCCGAGATCGCAACCGACGTGGGTGTGACCGATGAGCCCTGTCCTAAGGCGGTGAATGAAGACAACGGTTGCATCTTCTTGGGCACGTTGTCCGACCTCACGATCGGTCCGTTCGCGCCGCTGGCCGTACCGATCACCGATTCGCAGGCGGCTTTCTGGAACCGCGTGAACGAAGAGGGAGGCATCGGAGACGAGTACGACGTCGATGTCACGACGCATGTTCAGGACAACGAATACAACCCCGAGGTTCACGTTCGGAAGTACCAGCAGATCGAACCCGACGTCCTGGCGCTCGCCCAGACCCTCGGCACGCCACCGACGCTCGCCGCGCTCGACCTCTACAAGCAAGGGGACGTCGTGGGCGCACCCGCGTCGTGGTGGTCGGGCTGGGAGTTCGAGGACGTCATCATCGAGTCGGGGACGAACTACTGCCTCGAATCGATGAATGCGATCGACTACGCGATCGAAGAGTTCAACTCAAAGACTGTGATGGCCGTCGGCTATCCGGGCGACTACGGCGGTGACGCCGCCGCGGGGGCCGAGATCGCGGCGAAGGAGAATGGACTCGAATTCGTCGGCGCGATCGAGACGGCACCTAACGCCGTCGCCGGAAGCCAAGAGGAAGCGATCGGAGCAGTCCTCGAGGCGAACCCCGATCTCGTTATCGTGACCACGGGACCGACGGAGATGGCCGAGATCGTGGGTGGAACCGCAGCGCGCGACTTCAAAGGCAGGTTCATGGGCACGTCCCCGACGTGGAACAAGGGTGTGCTCGACAGCCCTGCGGCACCGGCGATAGAGGCTCTCTATCTACAGACGGCTCCGTGGGCTCCGTTCGACACCGACACGCCGGGCCACCAAGCGATGCGCGAAGCCGTCGGCGACGTCGACCCCAACGACGGTTACACGTCGGGCTGGGTCTGGTCGTATCCGTTGAGGCAGGTGCTCGAGGACGCGTTCGCGAGTGGCGATCTCACTAGAGCCGGCTTGGTCGAGGCCGCGTCCGCGCTCGAGACTGTGGACTACGAGGGCATGCTGCCGGAGGAGGCGGGGAGATTCGCGGGGGACCCGAACGACACCGTCTTCCGCCAGATCGTGATCAACAAGCCCAACAAGAAGGCGCCCTCGGGCGTCACCTTGCTGGAGGACTTCTTCGTCGGTCCGACGGCGGAGGCATTCGAATTCACCGAGCCGTGCCAGGCGGCCGAATGAGCTGAGAAAGACCGGTAGCTGGAGGGCGGAAAGCCGCTCTTCAGCTACCGCAACGGGGCTAGCCGCAGCGTTTGGGGATCAAGACCTCGTTCAGATCGGTCGGAGGGATCCGCAGTTTCGTTGCGTGTTCGTAGTCGTATGCGAACGAGATCAATCGCGGCTCGCTGAATCCGTCCGCCAAGAAGCTCAGACCGAATGGGTTCTGCCCTGCGTACCCGGCCGGCACGATGACCGTCGGGTATCCGGCTGCAGCGCTGACGTTCGCGTATGTGTTACCCGGTGCCACGATCGCATCGAGATTGTCGGCTGCCAGAGTCGCGTCGATAACCGCCCGCGAGGACTGGATCGTTGGTTCCGCGGTTGCGGGGTGGTAGACGCCTGGCTGCGCATCCGACGCGATCAGGAGATTCTGCCCGTACTTCACCTTGTCCGGATGCTCCTCGTTGTAGGCAACGATGTCGCTCAGCGTTCGCACTCGCAGTGAGTCGGGCGTCTGCTCGGCGAGGTACTGATTCAATGAAGCCTTGAACTCGTTGGGGATCAGACCGATCTCAGTTAGTCCCGCAAGGCTCGTGTTCGAGAGGTTGTCCGTCTCGACGAGAGTTGCACCTTGCTCCTCGAGCACTGTCAGTGCTTTCTCGAACAGGCCGTTGCTGCCGACGTCTTGAGGGCTGTACCCGAGCCGCACTCCCTTCAGCGCGTTGTCATCGAGGAACTTCGAGTAGTCCGACGGCGCGTCTCCACTATCGGCGGTGCGGGGATCCTTATCGTCGACGCCGGCCATCGCTCCGAGCATGATCGCTGCGTCGGTCACGGTTCTCGTCATCGGTCCGGGCGTATCGAAGCTCGGTGCGAGCGGCAGGATCCCGAAGCGACTAAGCAGACCCGTCGTCGGCTTTATCCCGACGAGGCTGTTGGCCATGCTCGGGCTCAAGATGCTGCCCGAGGTCTCGGTCCCCACCGTGCCGGTTGCAAAGGCCATGGAACCTGCAACTCCGGAACCGGAGCTGGATCCGCTCGGGTCACCATTCGTGTAAGCGTTGCGGACCTGGCCGCCGAGCGAGCTGTAGCCGTTGGGCATGCTGAGATCCACCCAATTGGCGAACTCCGACAGATTCGTCTTGCCGAGGATGATCGCCCCGGCCTCTTCGAGTTTCGTTGTGATCGTCGCCGCCTCGAGAGGAATGCTCCCTTTGAGCGCGATCGATCCCGCGGTCGTCGGCATGTCGAGAGTGTTGATGTTGTCCTTGAGCAGGACCGGGATGCCGTGGAGGGGGCCGCGCGTTTCTCCGGAGCGACGCTCGGCATCGAGCTTCCCGGCGATCTTGAGCGCCTTGGGATTGAGGGCCCGGATCGAATTCGTGTGTTCGTCGTAAGCATCGATTCGTGCGAGGTAGGCCCAAACGAGATCTCGGCTAGTCGTCTTTCTGGAAGCGAGAGCTTCTTGCAGCTCCGGGATCGTCACGGTTTGAAGATCGAGACCCGCAACCGAGGGAGGGCATTCTTTCGTCGGCGCGGCGGATGCCGCGACGCTCGTGGTACCGGCGGCAAGCGCCAGACAGGCGACCGCGATGAGTGAGGCGAGCAGTCTCCGGCCGGATCTGGGTTCCATGCCTGAACATTCGCCCAGGGGCGCCCGATTCCTACAGAACGTCAGCTCTTAGGGAGGATGCCCCTGATGAACGCCGCCTGGCCCACGTGCTGAAGATCGTCCTCGATCACGCTTACCAGACGTACCCCGAGGGTGACGGGCGGGTCCCATCTCTCATCGACGATGCGGTCGAGGTCGGATTCGCTCAGACCTCGTAGATAGTCGAGTGTCTGGTCGTGCACGGCGTTGTGGTAGCCGGTCAGGAGATCGGACGACACTCGTACAGCGGCTACCTGATCCGAGGAGTGGCCGTATCCCGTGTCCGATGTGTCGAGCGGTAGGGCGAAGCGGTCTGCCCATCCCGTCGACGTCCACACTTGTTCGGTGCCGGCAACGTCGGCGACATGGTCGTCCTGGACACGGGTGAGGTGCCAGACAAGCCAGGCGATCGTGTTGGCGTCGACGCTCGCGCGGAACTCCAGTTGTTCCGGGCGCAGATCCTTAACCACTCCGTGGACGGTCTCGTGGACCCTGCCGAAAGCGTCCACCAACAGGTCGGAAACGTTCAATACGACTCCTCTCGATCTCAGCCCATCTGTAGCCAGCTTTCCTCCGTCTATTTTGTCCGATATAGTCCCTCGTTCTGTAAGCAAGAGAAGCTCGGAGGAGAGGGATTATGAAGAAGATACGCGTCTTACTGGTTGCCTGTTTGGCTGCGGCGTTCATGGCCGTTGGGGCGGGCCCGGCCAGCGCCAAGTGCGTCGGCGAGCCCAACGTGTGTGTACTGGTCTGTGAAGTTGGGACCAGCAACAAGTACACCGAAGAGCTGTTCGAGTTCTGCTACGTCTGGTAGGTCGACGCAAAACGTCGTAACGGTTAGAACTCAAAAGGGGGCGCCTCGGCGCCCCCTTTTTCAGTTCATCCGAGTGCTAGTTCGGATCTAGGCACTGCTCCTGCCTGATGACTTCGGCCACACATTGCGCTACATGCTCCCAGGAACAGGCTACGTACTCATGATAGTTATGGATGGTCGTGTTGCAGTGGCCGGCTTGGGCCGGCGGCGCCGGCAACACAACTGCACCGATGACCATTGCCGACATACTTATTACAGCGAGTCGCTTCTTCATGCACACCTCCGTGATGCCAACAGTTAGGGAAGTGGTTCTGGCAAGGCGAGGAGTCTCCTGCTGGCACAAGAGCGCCAACTGCGGGTCGCTAATTCAAGTAAGGCGCCGCCGCGAAGCGGCAAGGGGCGCCGTCTTGATCAATTACGGAGCGTAGTGCAGCGCACCTGCCAGTAATCGCCGCAACCCGGACCGGTCGCACCCAGGTTGCTGATCGCAGCGACGGGTACCACAGGCAGGGTGATCGAGGATGGGTAGTCCGCGTCGTTGTAGATGACCGTGTTGATCGACGCGGGCTGGTTCGATTGCACGGCGAACGAGTAATTGCTGTCGATCGCCGGCGGCGCCGTAACGATCACAACGAGTTGGTGGCCCGGCCGAAACACGTGGGCCGTCGGCCACACCTCGATCTTGTAGTCGACCGGCTCATCCGGCGCCACGTTCTCCGGTTCTGTGTGGTGCCTAAACGGCCGGTACATGAACCCGCCCGAGTAGTCGCTGAGTTTCTCGTCGATGGCGTGGTGGCTCGCTTTCAACCACCCTCGGGTTAGGAACTTGATCTCTTTGCTTTCGGTGTCGAGGTCGGCAACCTGCACGAACAGATCGGTGTTGTTCCCCGTGATCGACATGCGGAGGTCGGCGATGATCGGTCCTGCGATGGCCCACGTCTCGTCGGGGCCTACGACCGGTCCCTGTAGGAACACCTGATCGGGACCGTCCTCGCTGGTGATGGGGGGGCCGAGATCGGGGCCCGCCTGGAACAACCACGATTGTCGCCGGGTTCCGGAGAGGTAACTGTCCGAACCCTCGCCGCACTGAGTTCGGTCGAACTCCAGGGCCTTCCCTGCGCACAGGTACGCGGTCGTCCAGTTGGTTCCGTCGAGCGGCCAACGCGTCGAGTCGTAGTGGCCGTTGGAGACGAGAGCGCCGTCCTCATCGGGATGAAGTTCGAACAGTGTCCGCACGGATGCCCGCGTGATCTTTCCACTGGGTGTGGCCATGTCCCAGCGGGGATCGGGTGTCACGCCGCGCATCCAGTAGTCCATCCACGCTTTGCGGTCGGCCCACGTCTCCTCGGCTACGACATTCGTGTCGTGGTTGCCGTTCGATTGCAGGAGTCGCTTCGGGAGGCCCGGTCGCACCTCTTCCCACAGGTGCGCCGTACCCCTAGCTCCCGTCTGCTCGTCGTTGAACGTGCCGGTTATGTGGATCGGAACGTTGATCTTGTCGATGTAGGTGATCATCGAGACGCGGTGCCAGTAGTCGGAGTCAAGGCCTTGCGACATGACCCCGTTCAGGATCGGATCGTTCGTCATATCGACGGTGTGCGTGGCGGTGTTAGCCGCACAGCGTTGCCCGTTCTCGTTGTCGAGATTGCGCGCTATGCCCTGGCCACTTCCGCCCACGATGTGGTAGCCGTTGCGGATCCCGAGGTACCAGAGAGGAGGGAACAGCGTGTTGAGCACGCCACCCGGGAACGTGATGCCCCGATAGTTGTCATCGACCAAGCCCGAAACGGTCATCGCAGCGAGATGCTGCGGCTGATGCGACGCGATCAGCGTTGCCGTGGCGCCGCTGTAGGAGTGACCGAGTAAGCCGACCTTCCCGTTCGACCATGGCTGCTGCGGGATCCACTCGTCGATGAGTTCCGCACCTGCCTTGGCGTCGTCGCGGCTG
>Ga0190265_10002962_pt1 | contig 11520 bp, 10 predicted proteins | sample Popmic124T_FD_133135 | JGI IMG/M metagenome (GOLD analysis project Ga0190265, IMG submission 133135) | Populus adjacent soil microbial communities from riparian zone of Indian Creek, Utah, USA - 124 T | ecosystem: Environmental > Terrestrial > Soil > Riparian zone | place: USA: Utah | collected...
CAGGAACGCCTCGGCCTCGCCCTCGGCGAAGTACCCGAAGCCCTCCAGCGCCACCGGCACGTGGATGCTGAAGGAGTCGTAGATCTGCACGCAGCCGATGTCCTCGGGCCCGACGCCGGCCGCGTCGTAGACCGCGCGGGCCGCCGCGCGGTGCGCGCGGTGGTAGAAGTCGGCGAGCCGCGGCTTGAGGGCCGTCGCGCCGTCGTTGTCGTCACGGCGCGCGATCCCGGCCACCGTGACCGCGCGCCGGGCGCGCTCGGGCGTGGTGACGAGCAGGCAGACGCCGCCGTCGTTGACGAGGCAGTAGTCATAGAGACGCAGCGGCTCGGCGATGTACGGCGCCGCCATGTAGTCCTCGACGCTGAGCTCGCGTTGCATGATCGCGGCGGGATGGCCGGCGGCGAGCCGTCGCTGGTGCACGGCGACGCGTCCGAGCGACTGCTCGGTGAGCCCGTACTGCTCCATGTAGCGCCGCGCCATCAACGCGTACAGCGCGCCCTGCGACGTCAACCCCCACGGCGCGTAGTAGGCGTAGGCGAGGATCTCCGCGGCGCCGGGCGTTGCCGCCCCGCCGTAGCTGACCCCGGCGCTGCGCTGGTCGTTGCCGTAGACGAGCGCGATGCACTCGGCCGCGCCCGTGGCGATCGCCATCGTGGCCAGCAGCAGCGCCTGCGCGTGGTCGGCGCCGGCGCCGAAGCGCGGGTTGGCGCCGAGGATCTCCGCGGTGCGTTCGTAGGCGAGCGGCGGGCCGGCGACCAGCCCGTCGACGTCGGCGGCCGCCAGCCCCGCGTCGTCGAGCGCGCGCCGGTAGGCCTCGGCCGCGTACGCGTAGGGCCCGGGCGCGGAGGCGGTCCCGGCACGGTGGGCCGCGTAGTCCGACCGGTAGTCGGTTTCGCCGATCCCCGCCACCGCCGCCACACCGGCCAGCGCGTCAGGCATCGCGCGCCTCCTCGAGCAACTCGCGCAGCAGGAGCTTTGAGACCTTGCCGGTGTCCGTGGTCGGCAGGTGCTCGTTGGCCAGCAGCAGGAAGCGCGCGGGGACCTTGTAGCTGGCGGCGTTGCTGCGGATGTGGCGGACGAGGTCGGCCGTGAAGCGCTCGCGGTCGTCGACGGGGGAACAGGGCACGACGGCGCAGCCGATCGCCTCCTCGCCCGCGCCGTCGCGGAAGCCGACCACGAAGACCTGGTCCACGCCCGCGTGCCCGACGACGACCTGCTCGACCTCGGCCGGTGCGACGTTGATGCCCTTGACCTTGAGCATCTCCTTGAAGCGCCCGATGAAATGCAGGCGGCGGTGCTCGTCGAGGAAGCCGATGTCACCGGTGCGAAACCAGCCGTCGGCGGTGTAGGCGACAGCGTCGAGCTCCGGCGAGTCGTCGTAGCCGTCGGCCACGCAGCCGCGCAGCTGCAGCTCCCCCGGCTCCCCTGGCGCGAGCGCGCGACCCGCGTCGTCGACGACCCGCAGCTGCTGCGTGGGCACCACCGTGCCCTGGGTGTGCAGCTTGACCTCGAGCGGGTCGTGCGCGTCGGTCATCGTCGAGTGCCCGTAGGCCTCGGTGAGCCCGTACACGCTGCAGACCTCGGAGACGCCGAGCTCCTCGATCGCCAGCCGCTTGTCGTCGGCCGTGAAGCCGGTCGTCCCCGTCCGCAACGAGGAGATGTCGTACTGGCCGAGGCCTGGCGCCGCCAGCAGCAGCCGGGTGGCGGTGGCGAGGCCGTAGTAGACGGTGCAGCGCTCGTCCTCGATGAAGGCCAGCGAATCGTCGCTGGCACGCTCTTCCAAGCACAGCGTGGCGCCGTGGGCGAGCGCGACCGGCAGCGCGTTGCAGCAGCCGTAGCCGAAGAAGAACGGGGCGCTGAACCAGATCCGGTCGCCGGGCCGCAGGTGCTGGCGGGCGCCGATCTGCCAGCCGTTGAGCATCAGCTTGTCGTTGTTGAGCGGCACCGGCTTGGGCTTGGCCGTGCTGCCGCTGGTGAACAACAGCAGCCCGATTCCACCCGGCGCGGCCGCGCAGTCCTCCAGCGGAGGGGCAGCGGCGGCGAGCTCGGTGGCCGCCGCGCCCTGCGGCAGGAACGTCGTGCCCGCGAAGTCGCTGCCGGCGAGCTCGGCCGCGATGTCGTGCCCGAACACCACCGGATCCGCGATGAGCATCCGCAGCCGGCCCTTCTCGATCACGTACTCGAGCTCGCTCGAGCGGTACCACGTGTTGACCGGGATCACGGTCAGCCCGGCCCACTGGGCAGCCAGCATCAGCGTGACGGCGCGCACGCTGTTGGGCATCAGCACGCCGACGCGATCGCCCGGCGCAAGGCCGGTCGCAATGAAGTGGCCGGCCAGCGCACGGCAGTCCTCGACGAGCCGTCCGTAGGTGACGCGGCCGTCGGGACCGACGATCGCGTCGCGCTCCGGCGCCTCGATGGCGAGCGCGGCGACCCGCGCCGGCATCGACGTCACGCCGTCGCTCCGTAGGTCCCGAGGAACGCCTGCTCGATCACCGACGAGCGTTCGAGCGCGGTGCGATCGCCGGCGTGCACGATCCGGCCGCGCTCCATGATGTAGCCGCGGTCGCAGAGTGCGATCGTCTCGGCCACGGACTGCTCGACGATCAGCACGCCCAGCTCGGGATGGATCTCGCGGATCATGCGCAGCCGCTCGAAGACCTCGTCGACGAGCTTCGGCGCCAGGCCGGTCGATGGCTCGTCGAGCAGCAGCAGGCGCGGCGAGGCCATCAGCCCGCGCGCGATCGCGAGCATCTGCTGCTCGCCGCCGCTGAGCGTGCCCGCCGCCTGCTCGACCCGGTCCTGCAGGCGCGGGAAGATCTCGAAGATGAGCTCGAGGTTGGCCTCCAGCTCGCGACGCCGCGGCTTGGCGGCGGCGTGCACCGGCACGGTGAGGTTCTCGAGCACGGTCATGCTCGGGAACAGCCCGCGGCCCTCGGGGACGTGCACGAGCCCCGACCGCGCCAGCTCGAACGCCGGTCGCGCGGTGGCGTCGACGCCGTCGAACTCGATCGTGCCGGCGTAGAGGGTCGTGAAGCCGAACAGCGTCCGGAACAACGTCGTCTTGCCGGCGCCGTTGGAGCCGAGGATGGCGACGGTCTCGCCGGCGCCGACAGCGATCGTCACGTCGTCGAGCACCCGGACCTGGCCGTAGCCCGCACAAACCCCCACGACCTCAAGCATGTTGCCTCCACTTCGGGCCGAGGTAGGCGTCGATGACGGCGTCGTCGCGCGCCACCTGCTCGGCGGGACCGTCGGCGATCACCTGACCCTCGTTCATGACGACGAGCCGACCGCAGAAGTGCATCACCGCGCCGATCAGGTGCTCGATCATCACCACCGTCCAGCCCTGGCGCCCGGCGACGTCTGAGATCACGTCCAGCAGCGCCGACATCTCCGACGGGCGCAGGCCGGCCAGCAGCTCGTCGAGGAAGACGACCGACGGCCGACCGGCGAAGATCCGCGCCAGCTCGACCTCCTTCATCTCGACGATGTTCAGCTGGCGCATCGGGACGTCGCGCTTGTCGCGCAGGCCCAGCTCGCGCAGCGCCTCGTCGCCGGCCTCCTCGGCCTCGCGCACGCTGCGCGTGTGCGCGAGCGCCCCGAGACTCGTGCTTTCGAGCGCGGTCAGGGCCGGGAAGGGGTTCACGACCTGGTACGTCCGGGCCAGGCCGCGGCCGAAGAGCCGGTGCGGCGGCAGGCCCGTCACGGTCTCGCCGCCGAGCAAGACGTCGCCGTCGGACGGCTTGAGATCCCCGCAGACGCAGTTCACGAGCGTCGTCTTGCCGGCCCCGTTGGGCCCGAGCAGGCCGACCCGCTCGCCCTGGCCGAGCGTCACGTCGACGTCGCGCACGGCCCGCAGGCCCCCGAACCGCTTGCCCAGGCCACGCAGCTCGAGCACGGTGGCCGTGGCCGTTGTCGCTTCGGCGGTGGTCATGGTCCCTCCTTGCGCACGACGGCGGCCGGTGCGCGTGGTCGGCGCCGGCCGAGCAGCTGCCCGAGCCGCTCGGTGCCCCGCGCGAGCAGCGGATAGAGCCCCTCGCGCGAGAAGAACGCGACGATCAGCAGCACGACCGCGTACGCGAGATGGTCCAGCCCTGGCAGGTGCGAGAAGTGCTCGGCGGTCAACTGGCCGGCCGGGATCACGAGCGCGGCGCCGATGACCGGCCCGAGCACCGTCCCCGCACCGCCGATCAACACGATCAGCAGCGCCTGGATCGACGTGACGGGCGAGTAGGCGTCCTCGGGCGTGAACACGAACGCGATCTGGCCGTAGATGCCGCCCGCCAGCGAGGCCATGACGGCCGCGATCAGGAACGCGTAGAGCTTGTAGCGCAGGGTGGGGATCCCCGAAGCCTCGGCCGCGCGCTCGTTCTCGCGGATCGCGACGAAGTAGCGGCCCATCCGGGTGCGCTGCAGGTACGCGGTGAAGAACAGCGCCGCGGCCAGCAGCACCGCCGCGGTCACGTAGTACGGCAGGCTCGAGTTGAACTGGAAGTGGCGGGCCGACTCGCCGACGTACGGGCGCGTGAGCTCGAACCAGTCGAAATAGCGCGTCAGCGTGCCCATGATCAGCGGGATCGTGAGCGTGGCCAGCGCGAAGTACAGGCCCGACAGGCGCAGCGTCGCGAGCCCGATCACCACGGCCAGCAGCAGCGAAGCGACGACGCCGATCGCGATCCCCAGGTACGGCGTCAGGTCGTACTCGATGAACAGCAGCGTGCTCAGGAACCAGGTCAGCCCGAAGAACGCCGCCTGCCCGAGCGAGAGCGGGCCGGCGTAGCCGGAGACGATGTTCCAGCCCGCCGCCATCAGGCCCCACACGGCGGCCATGGCCGCCATCCGGGCGTTGGTCTCCGAGGTCGTGGCGATGAGGCCGCCGAGGCAGAGCAGCGCACAGCCGACGAGCGCTGCGCGGTAGGAGCCGGTGCCGGTCATACGCTCACCCGGTACTGGTCGGTGGAACGGCCGAAGATGCCCTGCGGCCGCACCAGCAGGAAGGCGAGGAACGCCGCGTAGACGACCGCGTTCTGGAGCTGGATGTCCAGGTACTCCGTGCTGAGCACCTGCAACATCCCGACGATCACCCCCGCGAGTGCGGTGCCACCGATGCTGCCGAGCCCGCCGAGGACGGGCACGACGAACATCAACACGAGAAAGCTCCAGGCCGACTGCGGCCCGACCGGCGTCGACACGATCAGAATCGCTCCGACGACACCCGCCAGCGAGACGGAGAGCGCGAACGCGTAGCCGTACACGCGGCTGATGTCGATGCCCATGTACTGCGCCGACTCGCGGTTCTGCGAGGTGGCTCGGATCATCGCCCCGAGCGGCGTCCGGTTGAGCAACCACCAGGTCCCCACGAACGCGATCACGGCGATACCGAGGCCGATCAGCTGGGCCCAGTTCAGGAACACGCCGCCGATCTCCAGGGCGGAACTCGACGCCCAGCTGCGCACCGAGCGCGGCTCGGGGCCGGCGATCAGCAGCGCCGCGTTCTCGATGATCAGCGCCAGCGCGAGCGTGGCGATCATCTGCGATCGGTCACCGAGGTCGACCAGGCGCCGCACCATCACGCGGTCCAGCACCCAGCCGATCAGCGCCAGCGACACGACCACCAGCGGCAGCAGCAGGAACGGGTCCGCGTGCGTGATCGTCCAGTACAGGAGCCCCAGGTACATGGCGAGCATGACCAGGTGCCCGTGCGCGAAATTCACGAAGTGGATGACGCCGAGCACGATCTGCTTGCCGAGGCCGAGCACCGCCCAGACCGCGCCGACCAGGACGCCGTTGATGAGGGCCTGGACGAGCATCAGGCCTCGTTCGGCCAGATCGCCGGCTGCTCGGCCATGTCGAGCGGGAAGACGGTCTGGGTCTTGCCGTCCTGCCACTGCACGACGACCGCGGTGCGGTCGATCGCGCGGCCGGTCTCGTCGAAGCGGACGCGGCCAGACGGCCACGCCTGCGTCGCCGGGCCGCCCTTGACGTCGAGCTTGGCCAGCGCGTCGCGGATCTCCTGCGGCTCACGGCTCTTGGCCCGCTCGATCGCCTCCTTGAGCAGGTAGACGTGCGAGTACTCGACGAGGTGGTACTGCTGCGGGAACTGGTCGCCCTTGTCCCGCACCTTGGCCGCGACGTCCTCCTGGCCCTTGAAGACCGCGGACGCGGCCACGGCGAACGTGCCGTTGACCCCTTCTTCGCCGAGCGCGTCGAGGAACGCTCCGCTCAGGTACGGCGCGCCCGAGAGCACCCACGGCACCGGCTCCAGGCCCAGCTCGACCTCCTTGCGGGCGATCTTCTGCATGTCGGGGAGCGTCGGCCCGACCAGCAGCAGCTGCGGCTGCGTGCTGCGGATCTTGTTGACGATCGAGGTCGCATCGCTGAGCGTGCCGTCCTCGATCGTCTGGTCGAGCACGATCTGCCAGCCGTACTTCTTCGCGTACTGCTCGCGGATCGCCTTGGCGGCATTGACCGCGACGATGTTCGTGCCCTGGATGATCGCGACGCGCGTGATCTTCTTGCCGTCGCTGGCGCTCAGCTCGCTGATCGCCTGCGCCCAGAGGTTGGTGAACTCCGAGGTCTTGGGGCTCGTGGCGAACACGAACTTGAACCCGCGATCGGTGATCGTGTCGTCGAAGGAGACCGTGATCCACGGGATCTGCCGTCGTTCGGCGAGCTCGGTCCCGGCGACCGTGCTCGAGCTGATCCCCGTGCCGATGCCGGCGACGATGTCCTCGCCGAGTGCCCGGTTGATGGCTGTCGCCGCCCGCTCGAGCTGCGGCCCGGCGTCCTCCTCGACGAGTTCGATCTTCGCGCCGCCGAGGGACTTGATGCCGCCGGCGGCGTTGATCTCGTCGACGGCGAGCCGCGCACCGATCGAGGACATCCGGCCGGTGTCGGCGTAGGGCCCCGTCTTGTGGACGACGAGCCCGATCTTGACCGGGTCCGAGCCGCCGCCGGCGCTGGCGCCGTCGTCGCCGCAGGCCGCGACCGCGAGCGCCAGTACCGCCGCGACGAGCACCGTCAGCACGGGCAAGGTCTTGGGGAACCGCTTCCTCGACATCTCGAGCCTCCTCCCCGGCGGGCGCATCAGGCGTCCGCCGGCCGGAACTTGACGACTGCACGGCCGTTCGACTGCTCGAAGACCGCCTGGACGGGCATGTCCACTTCGACGTCCCCGGAGGTGCCGGAGACGACGGTGCTGATCAGCCGCGGACCCTCGTCGAGCGCGACGACGGCGACGTTGTACGGCACCTGCGGACCCTCGGCGAGGTACTGCTTGTGGAAGATCGCGTACGACCACACGCGGCCGCGCCCGGAGACCGCGACCCAGTCGGGCGGCTCCGGCGACGCGCAGCCGCCGCAGACGACCCGCGGCGGGAAGCGCAGCCGCCCGCACGCGGTGCAGCGGGCGACGCGCAACTCGCCGCGCTCGAGCCCTTCGTGAAACGGCGCGAGCGCCTCGCGACCCGGGGTCGGTGGCGCAACCCGCGCCTTCTGGCCGGGCATGGTCAGTTCTCCCTCCCGTAGATCACGCTGGAGACGAGCGGCGACGAGCAGACGTACTGGACGACGGCGGCGCCCGCGACCTGGCGGTCGCCGCACTCGCCCCGCAGCTGCCGCACGGCCTCAACGTTGAGTCCCCAGCCCTGCATGTAGCTCTCCGACAGGTGGCCGCCGGACGTGTTGACCGGCAGCTCGCCGCCGAGGCCGATGCGGCCGTCCTGGATCCAGTCCCCCGCTTCGCCCCGGCCGCAGAAGCCGAGGCCTTCGAGCGCGAACAGGACGTTCGGGCTGAAGTTGTCGTAGACCATCAGCGCGTCGACGTCGGCGCGCTCGCGGCCGGCCATGGCCAGCGCGCGGGCGCCCACGTCGGCGATCGCGTCGTGCCAGAAGTCCTCGGGCGGGAAATCGGACTCGACGAGCTGGCCCTGCTGGGCGAAGCCGTGCACGTAGGCCGGCGTCTGGACGAGGTCGGCCGCCTCGTCGGCCGCCGAGATGATCAGCGCGACGCCGCCGTCGTTGATCAGGCAGTAGTCGAACAGGTGCAGCGGCTCGACGACCCAGCGCGACGCGAGATAGTCCTCGAGCGAGACGAGGTCGCGCATGACGGCGTTCTCGTTGAGCGAGGCGTGGCGGCGGAAGGTCAGCGCGACCGTCGCCAGCTGCTCCTGCGTGACGCCGTAGAGGTGCGCGTAGCGTCCGAACATCAGCGCGTAGAACGCGCCCGGTGAGGTCATCCCGTACGGAAGCGTGAGGTCGGGCGAGGTGCCGTACGCCTCGCCAGCCGAACCGTAGGTGGCGCCCGCCGACTTGCCGTCGTTGCCGTAGACGAGCGCGACGCGGCGGCACAGCCCGGCGCCGATCGCCGCGACGGCGAGCTGCACCGCGGCCCCGCTCATGCGGCCTTCGGCCGGCAGCGAGACGGCCCACGACGGCTGGATGCCGAGGTTCGACGCGATCGTCTCGTAGGAGCTGACGCGGCTGGCGATCAGCCCGTCGACGTCCGCCGGTCCGAGCCCGGCGTCGGCGAGCGCCTCCAGCAGCGCCCAGCCGCCGAGGTCGTCCGCATTGAAGGCCGGCATGCGGCCGAACGGGGTGGTCCCGACGCCGATGACGGCGGCCGCGGCGCTCATCGCAGGCTCCCGGTCAGCGGCCGCCCGGCGGGCGACAGGTCGCCGATCTCGTCGGCGCCGAAGCCGAAGCGCTCGAGCACGGCGGCGCCGTCCTCGCCGGCATCGGGCGAGGCCTGCGTCAGCGGCGCGTCGCGACGCCGCCACGGCGGCGCGAGCGCCCCGTCCGCGAGCAGCCCGAGCGCCTGCGTCTGCGGGTGCGCGGCGAGCGCCTCGTAGTCGTTGACCGGCACGGCGATGCCGTCGGAGCGGACCACACGCTCGGTCACCTCCGCGCTGGTCAGCTCGCGGAAGTACGGCTCGAGCGCCCGCCGCAGCGCCGGCATGTTCGGCATCCGCTGCGCACGCGTCGCGAAGCGCGGATCGGACAGCAGCTCGTCGGCGCCCAGCTCCTCGCAGAAGCGGCGCCACGCGTCCTCGGAGCGCAGCGGCGGCCCGTAGTAGATGCGCCCGTCGCGCGTCTCGATCGCGTGGTCGGGCGGGTCCGTCGCGGCGTTGCAGTGAAAGCCCTCCCAGGCGTCGGGCCCGTCGAGCGCCGCGAGCATCACGGTGTTGATGCCCATCAGCGCGCCGAGATCGCTGACGGCGGTGTGCTGCCCGCCGACGCGCCCGCGCGCCAGCAGTGCGGCGAGGACCGCCTGCACAGCGGCGCAGCCGCCGAGGATGCCGCCGACGTCGGCGCCGAGGCGAACCGGTGGGCTCCCGAGCGCCCCGAGATAGCGGTGCAGCCCGGAGAGGCTTTGGACCTCGAGCTCGGACGCGGGCAGCTCGGCCCACGGCCCGACCTCGCCGAGCGCGGTGACCGAGCAGTCGACCAGCGCCGGGTTCAGGCCGCGCAGGCGCTCCGGCGCGAGTCCACGTTCGGCCGCCCGCTCGGCGGTCAGGTCGTGCAGGAACACGTCGGCGCGCCGCAGCAAGCGGCGCAGCACGTCACGCCCGGCGGCGCTCTCGAGGTCGAGCGTCAGCGAGTGCTTGCCGCGGTTGAGGAGCTCGCCGGCCGCCCCCTCGGGCTCGGCCGCGCGCAGCCAATCGCCGCCCGGCGGCTCGACCTTGACCACGTCGGCGCCGAGCGTGCGCAGCAGCGACGAGCAGTACGGCCCGGCGATCCCCTGCGTGACGTCGACGACGGTCACGCCCGCGAGCGGCGGGCCGTCGTCGCCGGCCTCGAAGGGCTCGGCGGCGAGCGGCTCCCCGACCGTGGCCAGCACCTCGCGCGTGTGCGTCCCGGGCAGCGTCCCGCCGCGCACGCGGACGGCCGAGCGCTCGAAGCGCCACGGCGGTCCGCCGACGCGGATCGTGCCGGAGACCGGATGCGGGACGCGCTCGACCATGCGGTTGGCGGCGAAGTGCGCGTGTAGGTCGGTGTCGTCCTCGAGCGTGCGCGGGCACACGCACGGCACGCCGGCGCGCGGCAGCCGCGCGGTCCACCAGGCCGCGGGCCGGGTGGCGATCGCGGCGGCGACCGCCGCGTCGACCTCGTCGCGGTGCGCGCTGCGGGCGGCGTTGCCGTCGAAGCGCTCGTCCGGCGCGAGGGCGAGCGCGGCACCCAGCGCCGCCCACTCGCGCTCGGTGCGGACCGTGAGCGCGACGTACGCGCCGTCCTGCGCCTGGTACGCGCCCGAGGGGACGAGCGCCGCGGTCCCGCTGCCGAGCGCGGCCGGCGTCGCGCCGGTGGTGAAGAACTCCGCGAGGCGCGTCGTCTGGACCGCGACCGAGGCCTCGAACTGCGAGGTCTGGATGTACTGCCCGCCGCCGGAGCGCGCGCGGGCGTGCAGGCCGATCAGCACGGCCTGGGCCAGGTACATCGACGTCGACAGGTCGATCAGGGCGACGTAGCGCAGCAGCTCGGGCGACTCGCCGGGTGCGCCGGTGATCGCGGCGAAGCCGCTGAACGCCTGGCCCTGCGGATCGGTCGAGCCCATCGACCGCAGCGGACCGATGTCGCCGAACGAGCTCGACGCGCAGTAGACGAGCCGTGGGTTGACCTCGCGCAGCTGGTCGTAGCCGAGCCCGAGCCGCTCGAGCGTGCCGGCGCGGGCGTTCTCGATCACGACGTCGGCCTCCGCGGCGAGCGCCACCGCCGCCCGCTGCTGCTCGGGGTCCTTGAGATCGAGCTCGATGCTGCGCTTGCCGAGGCTCGTCGACAGGTAGGTCGTCGGCTCGCCGTGCTTGGTCGGCCGGACCCCGCGGATCGGATCGCCGTACGGCGGGTCGACGCGGGTCACGTCGGCGCCGAGCTGCGCGAGCAGGACGCCGCACCACGGCCCGACGGCGTAGGCGGTCAGGTCGAGCACGCGGATGCCGTCGAGCGGCCCCGCGGTCACGTCTCCGCCCTCCGGAACGCGGGCACGGCGAAGCCGTCGCGGTCCTGCCAGACGAGCTCGACAGGCATGCGCCACGATGGGGCGTCGTCGAGGATCGGGGCCTCGATCCGTGGCCCCTCGTCGAGCTCGACGAGCCCGATCGTGTAGGGCACCGGGAAGGCCTCGTGGTACTCGCGCCGGTACACGACCCAGGTCTGCAGCTCGCCGCGCCCCGACAGCGGGACCCACTCGCCGGCTTCCGAGAAGCAGCGCGCGCAGACCGGGCCCGGCGGCCAGCGCAGCGTGCCGCAGCCGGCACAGCGCTGGACGCGCAGCTCGTGCGCGCGTGCGTACTCCCAGAACGGCGCTGTGTCCGGGCCGACGTGCGGCCGCGGCCACGCGGTCTCAGTGGTGACGGTCATCGCAGCTCCTCTCCCAGGACGAACGAATCCCCGAACGCGGTGCCCCATTGCACGACCGAGGCCTGGTCCAGCTGGCGGTCCCCGGCCTCGCTGCGCACCTGGCGCACCATCTCCACGACGTGGTTGAAGCCGCTGACGTGGGCCTCCGAGAGCAGGCCGCCG
>Ga0190265_10002963_pt1 | contig 11518 bp, 7 predicted proteins | sample Popmic124T_FD_133135 | JGI IMG/M metagenome (GOLD analysis project Ga0190265, IMG submission 133135) | Populus adjacent soil microbial communities from riparian zone of Indian Creek, Utah, USA - 124 T | ecosystem: Environmental > Terrestrial > Soil > Riparian zone | place: USA: Utah | collected...
GCTCACGACCATGTTAGTCGGGGAGTATTCGGTTCATTTTGCAGGTCTGCTCGAGAACAAACAAGTCCTTTGGGACTTTCTCAAGAAGAGACTTGCACTCAACGCGCTGGTGGCTTGCCAGGCGCCAGTCGAGGAATGTCGGGCCTGCGCCCTCGCAATTGTTGCACAGCGAAAAATGCAAAACTCACCAGCTCACGATCTGCTTCAATACCTTGATTCATCATCACGTCCGGTCCTGCGCGACATGGTAAGCGCGTCGGACGATCCGTTGAATTTCCACTACTGCACAGCCGCAACGCTCGCATACCTGGGCGACCCAGGGTTAATACCAATACTTGAGTCACGGCGGGCGGCATTTCGTTCGACGAGCCCGCGATACGAGGAGGTGCTGGTTGAGTACCTATGGCTGATTCGCGTTCAGAATCCACCTTCCAAATTGGTGGAGTACATTGGTTCGGATCACGAAAAGGATACTGTCCTTTATCGGCGCGGTATTGCGATTCGTCGCGCCCGCGAATTAGGAATTCCAGATTCGGAAATTCGTAGCGCGATACTGGACCATGTAAGTCATTTTGAAAATCCGCAGAACCTCTCCGTCGGCCATCCTCTCGTTCAACTCAAAGAACTGGCTCGCGGTTTAGGTATCTTGCACGAAAACGATCTGGCTGATGTTCCATGCCTCAGCTTGTAAAGTTCCCAAAACTTGGGCATACACCTTATGAATTTCCGTGTCCGCCGACAGCTACGCAACCCGCATCGACTCGAAAACCGGCACGTCAGCCGTGGCTACAGGCGAAGTGGCACCCCAAGGAGGAAAACAATCAAAGTCTCACTGATTGGATGGGCGGCATCGATTGGGAATCGTTGCCCGAAGACGAGGGATTGCAACTGCTGACCGCCAAACTATGCGAACTCGATCTTATCCCACCGGATCGCTGCGAGTCGCCGACTTCACAAGCGTCGGACTAGAGTTGCTGCGGTGTGCGATCAAGCCTGTCTCGGCATCTTACCGGAAAGCCGATTTGCGCCGCTTGCTCGGCGACTTCCGCGCGGATCGCGAATTCTTTGCGGGCGAGGATTTGTCGGTCAGCGGGGTCTTGATCTCGCTTTGGGTTTCGTCCTCGGGCTTGGCGCCTTTGGGGCGGAGAGCGGCGGCGAGGACTTCGTCCACGTTTGTCACCGTCACGAACTTGATCTGGTCGCGGATTTCGGGGGGGATTTCGACCAGGTCCTTCTTGTTTCGCTCGGAGATGATGATCGACTTGATGCCCGCGTGGTGCGCCGCGAGCGCTTTCTCCTTGAGGCCGCCGATCGGCAGCACCAAGCCGCGCAGCGTGACCTCGCCGGTCATGGCGACGTCGCTGCGGCATGGGCGGCCGGTGAGCAGGGAGACCAGGGCGGTGAACATGGCGATGCCGGCCGAGGGGCCGTCCTTGGGAATCGCGCCGGCCGGAACGTGAACGTGAATGTCCTGCTTCATCAATTTGGCGGCGTCGATGCCGTATTTCTTCGCGCGGGTGCGAACCAGGCTCAGGGCCGCGTGCACGCTCTCGCGCATCACGTCGCCGAGCTGGCCGGTGAGCTGCAGATTGCCGCGCCCCAGCATGGCCGTCGCCTCGACGAAGAGCAACAGGCCGCCATAGGGCGTCCATGCCAGCCCAGTGACAACGCCCGGGGTGCTGGTGCGCAAGGCGACTTCTTCCTCGTGCTTGGGCGGCCCCAGGAATTTCTCGACCTGTTCGGGCGTGATCACGCGCGGCGCGTCCTTCTCCTCGGCAACCAGGGCCGCGACCCCGCGGCAGATCGCGCCGATCTCGCGTTCCAGGTTGCGCACACCCGCCTCGGCCGTGTAGGAGTCGATGATGAGCTTGATGGCTTCGTCGTCGAACTCGAGCATCTCCGGAGAGAGGCCTGACTCGCGCATCCGCCGCGGCACGAGGTATTTCTTGGCGATCCACTTCTTGTCGATCTTGGTGTAGCCCGCGATGTCGATCACTTCCATGCGGTCCTTCAGCGCCGGCGGCACCATCTCCATGTAATTCGCCGTGCAGATAAACATGAAGTTCGACAAGTCGAACGGCACGCCAAGATAGTGATCCTGAAACGTGGCGTTCTGTGCGGGGTCCAGCACCTCCAGCAGGGCGCTCGATGGATCGCCCCGCGCGTCGCTGCCGATCTTGTCCACCTCGTCGATCATGAACACTGGATTGTTCGAGCCGGCCTTGCGCACCTCCTGAATGATGCGGCCCGGCATCGAGCCAATGTACGTGCGGCGATGGCCGCGTAGCTCGGCCTCGTCGCGCACGCCGCCGACGGACATGCGGATGAAATGCCGCCCCATCGCCCGGGCGATCGACTGGCCAAGAGACGTCTTGCCGACGCCCGGCGGCCCCGCGAAACAGAGAATTGATCCCTTGCCGGTCGGATTCAGCTTGCGCACCGCCAGGAATTCCATGATGCGCTTCTTGACCTTGTCCAGGTCGTGATGGTCCTCGTCGAGAATGACGCGGGCGCGGGCGATGTCGAGATTGTCCTCGGTCGAGATCGCCCACGGCAGCTCGCACATCCATTCGAGGTAATCGATGACGCCGCTGTACTCCGGCGACGCCGGATTCATCCGTGCCAGCCGCTCGAGTTCACGCGTGGCTTCCTTCTCCACGTTCTCCGGCATCTTCGCCTTCAGCACCAGTTCGCGAAGGCGTTCGATCTCAGCCTCGCGGCCGTCGGAATGGCCCAGCTCCTTTTGAATCGCCTGCAACTGCTCCTGCAGGTAATACTCTCGCTGCGACTTGTCGATCTGCGATTTGACCTGGTTGTGAATCTTGGCCGACAGTTCCAGAATCTGAAGCTGGCCCGCCAGTGCCGAATTGATCTTTTCGAGGCGGGCGCTGATGTCGAAGGTTTCGAGCAGCTCCTGCTTCTGAATCAACCCCATCGAAAGATTGGCCGCCAAAAAATCCGCCAGCGCCCCGGGCTTGCTGATGTTGTTCAGAATCGTAAGCGCCTCTTCCGGGACCCCCGGCGTCAGGCCAATCACCCTTTCGGCCAGTCGCTTCGCAGTCTCCACCAGCGCGTTGATTCTCGGCGATTCGACGTAGGTGTCGTCGCGGGGATTCGCCTTGCCGATGAGATATGGCTCGGTCTGAACCAGCTCTTCAATCCCAAACCGGGTCAGACCGTGGACGATGATCGACTGACTCCCATCCGCCAACTCGAGCCGCTTCAGCACCGCCACGACCGTACCGACGCGATACAAATCTTCCAGAGTCGGGTCCTCGATTTCGCCGCGCTGCTGCGCCACTGCCCCGAGCACCCGCATCCCCTTGCCAATCTCCGCCACCAGCCGCTTGGACTTCTCGCGGCCCACGGTCAAGGGGACGATGGTGCCCGGAAAAACGACCGTGTCGCGAATGGGCAGGATCGGGAGCAGCTTGGGAATGCGCGGACGCTTGGACGGATCGCTGTTGGATTCATCCATGGCCGCCGAGAGCGCGCTGACGCCGAGTGGATGACTGTCCGGCGCCACGTCGTCGGCGGATTCCAGGGCAAGGTCGCCGTCGTCGCCATTGCCCGCGTCGCCGTCGGTGTCCTCCGACTGCTCCGCGTCGGAATCAGGCACGCCGTCTTCGACATACTTAAGATCGTCTTCGCTGACACTCATCAGGATTGACCCTTCCGGACCCGGCACGACTCCTTGCGAATCCAAAGCGACGCAGAGAACCAGAATTATCAGACGCTGGATTGTAGTGCTGCCTGCGCTTCGGGAATAGCACATTCACGCCATGATCGGCGAAGATTGTGGCATAAGATCATGTATTCAGCGTTGGACGCATTCTCGTGATGGCGCGAACGTATCTGTTCTCCGCTTTTGATCGGGCGCCCTCCCGCCTCTAAACTGATGGCATGTCCTCGCGTCCACGAGTTTTGGTCGCCATGAGCGGCGGCGTCGATAGCAGCGTCGCGGCCTGCCTGCTGCACGAGCAGGGCTACGACGTTGTCGGTGTTTTCATGCGCCTCGGCGCGGAACATCATGTGGCCGCCGCGGGCGTTGATGATCCGTCATGCGAGCTGACCACGAAGTCCCGAGGCTTCTCACTGCCCATCGCCTCGCCGCCCGCATTGAATCCGAGCGCGCCCAAGTCCAAGGGCTGCTGCTCCGCGGCCGACGCTACCGATGCTCGGGCCGTCGCCGCGAAACTTGGTGTCCCCTTCTATGCCTTGAATTTCGAGGAGGAGTTCGGCCGACTCGTCAATTACTTCGTCGACGAATACGCCAATGCCCGAACGCCCAACCCCTGCGTCCGCTGCAACCAGTGGCTCAAGTTCGGAAAGCTGACGGCCTACGCCGACGTCGTCGAGGCCGATTTCATCGCGACCGGGCACTATGCATGCGTCGATCATGCGCCCTCCGGAACGCATCTCCGCCGGGCGATCTATCGCGAAAAGGATCAGTCCTACGTGCTCTTCGGGGTCGCTCCCGACGTGCTGCGCCGCACGTTGTTTCCCCTCGGAGGCATGACCAAGCCCGAAGTGCGCGAACACGCCCGTCGCTTCGGCCTGGCACTCCATGACAAGCCCGAGTCACAGGATATCTGCTTCGTTCCCGACGGAGACTACACCAAACTGGTGCGCGCCCGCCGCGGCAGCGCGTTCAAGCCTGGCGACATTCGACACGTCGACGGACGCATCCTCGGCGGACATGACGGGCTGGCCAATTTCACCGTGGGCCAGCGCCGTGGCCTGCGTGTCGCCGTGGGTTCCCCGCTTTACGTCACCGATCTTGACGGCGATACCGCCACGGTGACGGTCGGACCGCGCGAGGCCGGGTTATCGCGCACGGTGAGCGTGGAAAACATCAACTGGCTGTGTGAGGCACCGAACGCGCCCATTCGCGCGGAGGTTCAGATTCGTTATCACCACGCCGCGTCGACCGCGATGGTCACAGCGCGTTTGGATGGCACGTCAGCTCTTGTCGAGTTCGACGAACCGCAATCCGCTGTCACCCCCGGGCAGGCCGCCGTATTCTATTTGAACGACGAAGTGCTCGGTGGCGGATGGATCGAAGGGCGTTAGCAAATCCTAATTTGTGACCGTGGCCGCTTGTTGCTTAAACGCGTCCTGAGCAGGTGGCGTGCTGGCCCGTGGTTTTTCCACTTCGGTTGTGATCATCGTCGGCGGCACACGCTCCCACGGATTGATTTGCCAAAGCACCGGCCGTGCCGCCTGAAGCACCTTTTCAACCGGACCCCATACGTCGCACATCGCCCGGCCCATTAAGGTGACTTTGCCGAGCCGAGTGACGCCGAATCGAATCGTTGTAAACGACTCGCAAGTGCCGATGTAGGCGCCGTCGGCATAGAGCGCCACGGGGCATTCGGTCAGGTTTCTCACAATCAGGCTCGCGGCGCGAGCCTGTGTCCGAGCCGCGCTGACATTTGCATCATCTCCGGCCGCGCCTGCATGAACGGGCGTCGCGCAAAGCGCCAGTAGGAATGTTCCAATAACATACGTTTGAATTCGAGACATCATCGTTGCACCTCCGCAGGTTTCTTTCGATCACCGCGCTCGCGGCTTGGCGCGGAGCATCCACGCTCCTTCGCCCTACCGCTGGTACCACCGGGACTCTCGGACTCTTACTCAACGCCGCTTTTCTCCTAATCGGACGGCTGCGTCGCCGTCGCCGATTTTATTTTCTCCACTGCGCGCGTCGTCGCCGCCTTCACCTCATGCGCGGCCTTGCGAGAAGCGTCGCCAATTCGTTCCGCGGCCTGCGTCGCCGCGACCTTCGCATCTTCAATGTAGGGCCCGGCCTGCTCTTTCAAGTGGCGGGCCTGCTCTTTTCCCTTGTGGTAAGTTTCCTTCGCTTTTTCGATGCCTTTTTGCACGTACGGTTCAGCCTTCTCGACCGCCTGCGTCGCGGCATTTTTTGCCGCCCGGGCCGCATCTTTCGCCTCCTGCTTGGCTTCATCCACCGTTTCCGGGTCGCAGGCTAGACTGCCGATCAACATCGCCATCGCCATCAACGCCCATTGCCTGGTCATGTCACGCCTCTGTCTCAAAGCGGCAGCCACCGCCTTCGATCGCTGCACCCGGATTTTAGTTTTTCTGCCTTCGATTACGCCGAGGTTATTCGATTTTCAGGCGCACCTGCCCCCGCGGCTCCGCCAGGACGCGAATCACCTGTTTTCCGTTCATCACGTTTTCCAGCAGGGTCCCCACGGCCTGCTCGCGCCAACCGGTGCTGAATGGATGTTCAGCGGACGCCCCATCGTCGCGCGTATAGGCGCGAATGAAACTCCGAAGCGATTGCTTCTTGCTCAACAATCCATACGCCAACTGATTTGTCGCGCAATGGTCGAGCAACAGCGCGGTCAGCAATGAAATAAGCATCTGTTCCTGCGGCAGATCCTCAGTGCTCGGCAGCTCGGGCCGGTCGCTCGCCGGCACGCTGCGGCCGCGCTCGACGGCTTTTGCCAGTTGTGCCAGCGCCGGCGCCCCCAGGTTTACACCGCGCAGCGACTGCATCTTCTTCACGTCGGTCCATCCGCGCCGCGCGATCTCCACCAGCAGGTGATCTTTCAACACAACCCGTGCTGGGCGGTTGTACTGCCGGGCGATCTTCTCCCGCTCCTCCAACAACGCATGCGCCACCGCCAGCTCGCGGCCATCCAGCGAGCCGGCGCCCTTCAGTCGCTTGAGCTTTTGCACTTCCTGCTCCGGCGCTGCGGCCGCACGGCACAGCGCGTCGCATTCCTCCCACAGCCATGCCGTTCGCCCCAGCCGTTCGAGCCGCGCCGCAACCTTGTCATAAATCGGGCGCAGATGGATCACGTCCTCCACCGCATAGCGCACCTGCTCGTTTGCCAGCGGGCGGAGACGCCAGTTGGACAATGTCTGCGATTTGTGAATCTTCTCGCCGGTTGTTGCCGCCGCGAGACGTGAGAGGCTGATCGGGTAATCCATCCCGATGAAGCCGGCGGCCACCTGCAGGTCGAACACCCGCTGTGGCGCCTTTCCGATCAGGTCGCGGCACTGGGCGATGTCCTCGCTGCCCGAGTGAACGATCACCAGCACGTCTTCGCCCGCGACCAGCTCCCACACCGGCGAAACGTCCAGCCCGCTCAACGGATCCACCAGCACGCACCGGTCGGCATAGGCCACCTGAATGAGGCACATTTCCGGCCGAAACTGATCTTCGCCCACGAATTCGGTGTCGAACGCGCACCATCCGCAAGCGCGAACGTCTCGGCACAAGGCATCGAGCCGCGCCGGTTCCGTGATGATCTCGACGCCGCCGGATTGAGTATCACTCATGAAGTCCACCAACACCTGACACCGCGCATCCGATGAGCTTCCACAACTCCCCTGATGATGCCGGTCACGAAGTTTAGACGCCCGGCCTACGTCCGAAAAGTTGCCGACTCCGCGGCTGCCTGTCCTGCTTTTCCTCTCGTTCCAGCGGCGTCCCTGCCAAGCCGATTTGCCTGATAACCAGATGGATCGACCCATGCGTCATTTTGAAGCCCCTGGCGGCCCAGCACTCCTGCTCATCTGTCTTGCAGGCTGCGCCGTATCGGCAATCCACCTTTCCACTCTGCCGCGCATCATGGTGGACGATGCGTTCATTTCCTATCGCTACGCGCAAAACCTATTTGAGGGCCGCGGCCTCGTCTTTAACGCCGGCGAGCACGTCGAAGGTTATTCGAATTTTCTCTGGGTCCTCCTCACGAGCCTGGGAATGTTGCTCGGGGCCGAACCCATTGCGTGGACGCGCTCCCTGGGAGCCGCGTCTCTCTTGGGAACCGTCGTGGCCGGGGCGTATCTGACCCACCGGCTCACCGGCTCACGCTTTGCTGCCGCCAGCTCGGCACTGGTCATCGCCTGTTCAACAGCGCTTTGCGCCTCGTCCATGTCCGGTCTTGAAACCGGGCTTTTCGCCTTTCTCCTGACCGCTGCATTTTTGGCTTTCTCCGGTCAGCGTTATGCCGCCGCATCCCTTTTGTGCGGCGTGGCTGCCATAACCCGGCCGGAAGGGTTCGCTGTGTGGGCGGTGATGCTGGCATCGGTCGTGCTTTCCCGCATTCCCGGTCGGTTGCGAATTGTCCGGCGACTTGCGATTCCCTGCGTGAGCATCCTGCTGGGGCTGATTGTGTTTCGACTGGCGTATTTCGGCGCGGTTCTTCCCAACAGCGTGCAGGCCAAGAGCGCGATGCTTCCCTTGCTCAAAGACGCCGTCTGGCCCGATCATTTCCGCATTCTCCTTAATACGGCCGGCCTCTCCTATGCATGGGATTTTCTTCGTTACGCGTTCGGACCGCTGGCGTTGCTCGCTATCTTTCCGCTCATCGCAACGTCCACTCGGACAAGCGCCGTCGACGCCCGACAGTCTGTCCTGCTGCGGTCGATGCTCGCGACAGTGTGCCTCGGACTGGGCATCGCGGTCTACAACTTCGGCGACTGGATGAGTTCCTTCCGCCTGCTCACCCCCTATCTTCCCGCGCTGACGGCGTTGGTGATCTGCGGCCTATGCCGCCTCATTGACATGCCCGCGGCGCGCCGTCCGGTTCTTCGAGCCCCCGCGCGGATCTTCGCCGCTTGCCTTGTTGGCTGGTGCGCCGTCCGCCAGTTTCAAACGTCAACGCCGCCTGCCGCCGGTTCTCCCGACCTCGAACTCGCTCAAATCCTGAACCAGTCGCGTCAGCCGCAGCTCCTCGCCGCCACCGACGTCCTAGGCCGCCTCGGGTTCTACGCCCCGGACACGCGCATCATCGACATGGCCGGCCTCACCGATCCTTACATCGCTCGTCACGGCAAACCGCGCCCTCCGTTCGGCCGCAACGACTTCAAATACGTTCTGTCTCGCCGGCCGCACTTCATCATGAACAACGTCCGCTCTGCGTGGCTTCGGCATCTTTCCAAACCGGATTTCGTGGAGAATTACCACTGGGTCGATCGGCCGGCCTGGACATGGCCTGCCGCGGCCCGGAACAAGCCTCGCTATGTCTTCGTGCTCCGAAACTCTGTTCTGGAGCAGGAACTTCGCGTCCGCTATCACGACGCCGCGTTTCGAAGTCCGCTGTCGCTCTCAGAATCGGTTCCGGACGACCAAGCGCTGGCCATTCACACCGAGTGATGCGGCACGTCTGAGTCATCAGCATGGCGTGGCGATGACCAGCCCGTCGCTCGCCGGCGCGACGCGCCCCAAAACGATTCTCGTCATCGCGAGTTTTCGGACGATACTGCTTGATCCGCTTTGAATGCCGCCCTGCCCGCAAGGTATAATGGTCAGCCTCTGAGCGGAGGCTTGCCGTTCACGCCTGCGGGGTTGGGAAAGATGCTATTGTCGCGATACGTTCCTCGCGCCGCGAGGACTTTCTCTCTATTGCCGCTCGTCGCAATTGCGGCGGTCTGGGCGTGCAATCCCAACGACACCCCATCCATCCTCAATCCATTCTCACCCCTGCCGCCCGATCCATCCGCATCCACGCAACCCGCTGCCGACGACGACGAAGCCGGCCCGCCCCTGCCGAAAGATCTCGCCGAATTCTTCGCGATCAATCCGATCCATCATCGCATCAACTGCGGCGGACCGGATTACACCGATCCCGACGGCAATCTCTGGGTGCGCGACGCCGGTTTCTACAACACGGGCAAGATTTTCTCGACCTCGCAGGCCATTGCCGCCACCGATTCCGACCCACTGTATCAGGTCGAACGCTATGACACCGCGTCCGGCGCCGAAATGATGTACACCATTCCGGTCCCGGCCGGTCAATACCGCGTGCGGCTTCATTTCTCCGAGAATTACCCGCCCAATGGCCAGCCCGGCCGCCGGCTCTTCCACGTGCTTCTCGAAGGCGGGACTGTCCTGGACGACTTCGACATTTTCGCAAGCGCGGGGCAACTCTACACCGCCATTGTCCGCGAATTCACCTCAACCGTCTCCGACGGATCGCTCAACATCGAATTTCGCCACGTCGTTGAAAACCCCAAGATCAACGCAATCGAAGTCGAGGCCCTCGACATCGGTGAACCGCCGCAAATCACCAATGGCGCCGCAGCGGCCATATCCGTGGCACTCAACAGCCGCTGCACCGCTTCGCCCAACCAGATCATGCTTACGGCGACCGATCCCGACAGCCCGCTCACTCAACTTCAATGGTCGATTGCCGCAGCGCCGGCACATGGCGCCGCCAACTTCGTTGGCCAATCCAATGGTGGGCAAATCACGCTGTGCTATGCGCCGGACCCATTCCAACTCTCCGCCGATTCATTCAGCGCCATCGTCGCCGACCCGCAGGGTGGAACAGACACGATCCAGATCAATGTGTCGGTCACCGGCGTCTTGCCGTCGCTCGCCATCACCCAACCCGCTGCCAATCAAACCATCGCTGGAGACGTCGTCACCCTTGGCTGGGCCGCATCGGGCGATATGACCGGCATCGCCCGTGTCCGAATGCGGCTGGATAACGGGACACCCGTCGAATCGGGCCAACTTTCCGGCACGCACGTTTTCACGAATGTGACCGCCGGCGCGCACGTCGCGAATGCTCAACTTATCGACAACGGCGGCGACCCCGTGCCGTTGGCCCAGGCATCGGCCACCGTTAATTTTGAAACACAAGTCATCGGACAGGGGCCGCCGGCCGTCGCGGTACTTTCGCCCGCGCCGGGAGCCCTCATCACCGGGAATGACGTATCCGTGCAGTGGACGACCTCCGGCGACCTCGCCGGCGTGGACCACGTTCATCTGCGCATGGACAGCGGCCCCCACGTTTCTGTTCACGATCTCTCCGGCGCCTACACGTTCAACGGCGTGGCCGCCGGACCGCACACGCTGACGGTCCAGCTCGCCGGCGCGGACCACACCGTGCTGCAAAACCCGGAAGCCACCGCTGTCGTCAGCTTTCAGGTGCAGACGCTCGTTCCTTCAATGGCGTTGTCGCCGTCGAGCGTCGATTTCGGATTCGTTCCCGTCGGCACGACGTCCGCGTCCATCACCGTCACGCTTCAAAACACGGGCGAAACGGCCCTGACGGTCGAATCGCTCGACCTGTCCGGCCCAAATGCGAGCGAATTCGTCCTCTCCGGCCCTGCGTTGCCGTTCAACGTTCCGATTGGATCGCCGCAAAGCGTCAGCCTGTTTTTCTCGGCCGCTGCCGACGGCGCCCGCACCGCGACACTGTCGGTTGATGCCGCCGAATTGGCATCTCCGGTGACGGCGGCGCTCGTCGGAACCGGGTTCACGCCGTCCTCCGGCGGGCAGACGCTCTATCGCGTCAATTGCGGCGGCCCGTCATACGTCGATCCGACTGGCAACACCTGGACGCCCGATGCCGGCTATTACAACGTCGGCAAGCTATTCTCGACCACCGCCGACATCAGCGGCACCGAACTGGACCCGCTCTATCCCCCCGACCGATACGACACCCCCCCCAACCCCGAAATGATGTCCTCGTTCACGGTGGCACCCGGCACCTATCGCGCCCGCCTCCACGTTGCAAAAACTTACAGCCCC
>Ga0190265_10002964_pt1 | contig 11516 bp, 8 predicted proteins | sample Popmic124T_FD_133135 | JGI IMG/M metagenome (GOLD analysis project Ga0190265, IMG submission 133135) | Populus adjacent soil microbial communities from riparian zone of Indian Creek, Utah, USA - 124 T | ecosystem: Environmental > Terrestrial > Soil > Riparian zone | place: USA: Utah | collected...
GACGCCGTTGGGCATCACAGCCGTACCGTGGATGCGATAGAACGCGTGGTGCAGCTGAACCTGGTACTCGGGCTGGCCGCCGGCAATGTCGGCTGCGTCGACGCGCGGCACGGTCTGAATCGAGCCGTCAGGGTTGCGCGCGATGAGGTTGAAGACGCGGCCGTCCATGTTGATGATCGTGCGGGCGCCCGGCAGGTTGCCCTTCTTGTTGACGCAGCCGAAGCGGGGCGTGCCCGACACGACGCGCACCGGCCACTGGCACTGACCGCCGACGCGGGCGTTGCCGTCGGGGCAGCGCAGCTGCGCGGGGGAGATGCCGCCCAGCGGCATGGACGCATAGCGGAACTGGCCGCCGACGGCGAGCGCCGAGCAGCCGGTGGTGTCGTGGTAGGGGTCGACCGGCGGAATGACGATCGGCAGCACCAGACCGAGATCGGCGCTCTCGGCGTTGGCCGGGTTGGTGGTCGGACCGCCGCGCCAGCCGGGGTTCATGTTGGTGCCGACCGGCGTCTGGAAGCCGTTCGCGGAGGCGCCCAGCAGGCTGCGCGCGACCGTGTTGCAGACCTGCTCGTAGCCGTTGGTGCCGGCCGAGTTCGCGGGCTGGGTGAGGTCCTCGGCGCAGTCGCGGCGGACCGGATCTTCGTCCTCCATCTCGCGGCCGTTGCAGAACGGGACGCTGCCGATCGCGGGCAGCGCGAGCAGCTCGGCGAACACGTCGGTCGTGCCCGACACGTCGTCACGGCGGAAGGCATGCTTGAGCTGCGCGCATGCGTCGGGATCGGCGCCGTTGCAGCCCGCGCCTTCCTCGAACAGGTTGTTCCAGCTCGCGACCAGCGTGTGGCGCACGTCGCTGTTGCAGAACTTGGTCGTCGCGAGTGAGCGGCCCGGCGGCAGCTCCGCGCAGGCGTCGGCGATCTTGTGGTCGTGCTGGCCGCCGTACACGATGCGCACCGCGTCGCGCCAGTCGGTGAACTCGTAGTGGTCGATCACGCCCGGCGTGGCCGGGCCGTCCACGCAGCCGGGACACGCGCCGCCGGCGCCGTTGTCGAGCCCGGCCGCGCCGTTGAGGTTCTGCACCTGCATGAAGCCGCTGTGGCGCATCGTGTCGCAGCTATTGGCCTCGGTGTCGTCCGCGAACAGGCCGATCGCATCGAGCGCGACCTTGCAGCCCTGCGCCTTGTTTGCCGACAGCGTGCACGTGCCGCTGTCGATGAAGCGCGACATGGGAGCGATCTGCTGATTGTCCGTCTCCATCTCGGTCTCGCCGAGCGTGGAGCCGCCGCCGCGGTAGATCAGCTCGCCGGCGGTGATGTTCGGCTCGCAGATGTCCACCAGCTGGTTGGTGAACGTGAACAACGTGTCCGAACCCCGCAGCTGTAGGGTTTGGGAGCTCGCGGTGCCCGCGAGACCGAGCACCAGAGACGCTACCAATGCTTTTCTCATGTAGAGGTCCTCCTGCTGCCGATACGTGCGGCAGCGGATAGCGCTGATAGTGGGAGGTTGTGACCGCACCGCGGCTACGCGATGAAGTTGGCGTGACTAGTGAGCAGCAATCGTCTGCTCGCACGGCGCACCGCAATAGTTCCCGCTGCGCCACCCGAACGCCATGCCCAGCGACTATCCAGCTTCCCGCTGTCGAAAGGTCGGCGGCAGGAGGCTAACGAGAATGAGATTCTGTAGAACCGCAATGCTTACGGTGGCCGCGCTCGCGCTCGGCGCTATGGGGTGCGACGGCGCGAAGACCACGGCCGGCAGCGAAGGAGGTCGCAGGGTTGCGGAAGCAGAGATGCAGATTCGCTTGCCCGATGGCAGCGACCTCAGCGTGCTGGAGTGGGACATCACCGGCGGGCCGGCGATGACCGCGCGCAGTGGCATGGTGAACGTCGGCAACAGCGCGACCATTCGTTTCCGCGTCGGCGGCCTGCCCGTCGGACCCGGCTATCACATCGAGCTGTCGGGTACGAGCTCGACCGGTACGGCGTGCGCCGGCGAGGCGGACTTCGCCATCACCGATAACCTCGTCACCCAGGTGATGATGACCCTGATCTGCGGCGACGGCGTCGGCGACGTGGACAACGACGGCGACCTCGACCTCAGCGTCAACGTCGAGCAGAACGACGGCTGTCCGGTGATCACCGCGATCACCGCGCTGCCGCTCGAGGTGTTCGTCGGCTCGAGCCTCTCGCTCGAGGCGGCTTCGACCTCACCGAGCGCCAGCTACGCGTGGTCGGGACCGGGCGGGACGTTCTCCTCGGCGAGCAGCGCGGCCACGAGCTACACCTGCACCGCCGCGGGTAGCCACGAGCTCGCCATCGCGATCACCGACGGCGCCTGCGTGGACGACTGGTCCGTGGTCGTGACCTGCACCGCGGTCTCCGGCACGACCGTGTGCGGCGATGGCGCGGTCGAAGGCGTGGAAGAGTGTGACGACGGCAACGTGATGGTCGAGGCGTGCGCGTACGGTCAGATGAGCTGCACCGTGTGCGGCGCGAGCTGCACCAACGTGCCAGGCCCCGTCTCGTTCTGCGGCGACGGCATGCTCAACGGGCCCGAGGAGTGCGACGGCACGCCCGGCTGCTTGGCCGACTGCACGAGCCCGAACCCGGTCTGCGGCAACGGCGTAACCGAGGACGGCGAGACCTGCGACGACATGAACACGGTCAGCGAGGCCTGCGAGTACGGCGTGATGAGCTGCATGATCTGCGATGCGACCTGTCAGACCGTGACGGCTACTGGCGCGTTCTGCGGCGACATGATCGTAAACGGTCCCGAGGTGTGCGATGGCGGCGCGGGCTGCAATCCGGACTGCACCATGGGTGGCGGCGGCAACGCCTGCGAGACCTGCCGCGTCGAGCAATGCGACGACTACCAGGGTGTCGACTGGGTGCTGGGCTGCTTCGATGCGGGCGCAGCCGGTGACGAGGCGCGCAGCGCTGGCGGCATCACGCTCACCCCGGCGCAGGTCCAGACCTGCGTCGACGCGATCGCGTGCGCCGACGAGGCCAACTGCGCATACGACGCGGCCAATCCGTTCAACCCCTGCTACTGCGGCGTCGGCACCACCGTCGACTTCTGCAACAACCCCGCGAACCCGGCGACGGGTCCCTGCGTGATGGAGTGGGAAGCCATGGCCGGTTCGGCGGTGCGCGGCGACGTGATGCTCGCCGCCAGCAACATCGAGCTGCCGAGCGGCTGGGCGTACTTCCTGCTCGAGTGCTCGCGCCTGCGCTGCAACACCGAGTGCAACACGCCGTAGCCTGAAACGCTTCGAATTGCGCGAGCCCCGATGGGCTCGTGTCCCCCAGCGGGGCGCCGGTCGCAGCCACGGCCGGCGCCCCGTTTCTCTTTGCAATGCAGCGCGCAGCGCGCTTGTTGCGCAACTATCACAATGCCCGGCGGCGGCGACTGCTAGCGTGCGCGCTCGATGGGTAGCTGCAAGGCGCGATGCGGGCTGGTGGTGATGGGCGTGGTGAGCGCGCTGCTGTGGTCGTGCGGCCGTTCGACGATGCAAGAGCAGGCAGCGGGCAGCGCGCGTCCTCTGGCGGCGACCGAGACCGAGGCGAGCAGCTCACCGCAGCCTGCCGCGCTGCAGCAAGCGGCGGGACAGAACGCGATCAAGCCACGCTCCACCTGCGAGGCATGCCGGACGCGCTGGTGCTCCAACTTCGAGGGCGTCGACCTCGTCGCCGGCTGCTTCAAGGCGCCGGATCCGAAGATCGTGCCCAATCCCGACCCGCAGTTCGCCGCCGACTGCGGCGCGGTCATGCGCTGCGCCTTCGAGCACGACTGCGCGTACGACGCGGCGCGCGGGCCGGTGCACTGTTATTGCGGCTCGCGCTACGTCGACGAGTGCAAGCTGAGCGGCCCCACAGCCGATGCGCCGTGCGTGAAGGAATGGCAGGCGGCCGCGCGCTCGAAGGACAACCTGGAAGTCCTGCTGCGCTTCGATCAGGTCCTGTACCCGAGCGGCTGGGCATTCCACTTGCTGCAGTGCGACCGCGAGCGCTGCGGCAAGACCAGCCCACTCGGGCGCTGCACGCCCTGAACGCGGAGGGCGACTCCGGCCGGCGAGCCACGCGCTCGCCTTGAAACAGGGAGGTGACGATGAGTGCCGTCCGTGCGCTTTTGTTATCGCTATGCGCGCTCGTTGCCTGCGCTTCCGAGGTGGTCGGGCCAGAGGCCGCCGCGGTGCACGTGCACGCCGGGATCAGCCGCTGTCCCCAGATCACGGACCTGACCGTGCTGCCGCTCGAGGTGATCGTCGGCGGCGAGATCGAGGTCAGCGCGACGCTGGAACCGGAAGGCGCGGGGCTGCAGTGGCGCGCGAGCTCCGGGAGCTTCGACGATCCGGGCGCCGCCAGCACCGTGTACTTCTGCGAGCACGGCGGCGAGCAGCGCTTGAGCGTGCGGCCGCTCGATCCCGCTTGCCCGCGGGGGAGCGACGTCACCGTGACGTGCAGCTACAGCCCGTGGTGCGGCGACGGACGGCTCGACTTCGGCGAGGAGTGCGACGACGGCAACCAGCTGCCGGACGACGGCTGTTCTGCGAGCTGCCGGCTCCGGCTGGTCGAGGGCGTGCAGTGACGCGCGTGCCGCAGCCTTGTCACGCGACCGGCACGCACGGGTGCTAGGGAGTGCTCGCCGCCATGCATCACGCTCCGCTGCTCTGCCGTGCGCTCGCCTGTTCGCTGCTGGTCGCGGCCTGCGGCGACGACCCGCGCCCGATCGATCTGCCGGAGGAGCAGCGGGGCGGTGTCGTGCGCGGCGCGAGCGCGGCGCAGAGCGCGCGCGCGGACTGCGACGGAGCGCGCACGGGCAAGCCGTGCGGACCCAGCATGCACTGCGTGTTCGACGCATGCGTGCGCAACGCTTGCGGCGACGGCTGGCCGGCGTACGGCGAAGACTGCGACGACGGCAACGAGCGCGACGGAGACGGCTGCTCCGCGCGCTGCGCGATGGAGCTGCCGCCGGGTTGCGGCAACGGTGTGCTCGAGCCGGGTGAGGATTGCGACGACGGTAACGAGCAGCCCACCGACGGCTGCGAGCCCGATTGCACGATCATCACGGAGCCGACCGGAGGTCGCGGCGGAAGCGCCGGAGCCGGGTCGGGCGGTCGCGGCGGATCGGCCGGTACGCCTCCTCCGGACGGCGGTGCAGGGCAAAGCGGCAGCGGCGGTTCAGCTGGCAGCGACGCGGGTAGTGGCGGCGGCGTGGGCCCGAGTGGTTCGGGTGGGGAGGGCGGCAGCGCGGGCTCGAGCGGCTCGGGCGGCGGCAGCGGCTCGGCTGGCAGCGCGGGCTCGAGCGGGACTGGCGGGACTGGCGGCACCAGCGGCACCAGCGGCATGGGCGGCAGCGCAGGCTCGAGCGGTTCGGGCGGCGACGGTGGCGGCGAGTCGTGCACGATGTGCCGTGAGCTGCGCTGCAAGAGCTATCAGGACGTCGACTGGGTCGCGGGCTGCTTCGAGCCGGGCGCGCTCGGCGACAGCGCGCGCGCGGTGGTGATTGCGCAGGTGTTCACGCCCGCGCAAGTGCAGAGCTGCGTCGACGCGGTGCAGTGCGCCACGCTCAGCGGCTGCGGCAACGACGCGCTCAACCCGATCAACCCTTGCTACTGCGGCAACATCACCGTCGACGAATGCAGCAAGCCGGCAGTCGCGGCGACGGGGCCCTGCAAGCAAGAGTGGGAGGCGATGGCGGGCACCACCGACCGCGGCAACGTGATGCTCAGCATCTCCAACATCGAGCTGCCGAGCGGGTGGGCCTACTTCCTGCTCGAGTGTGACCGGCTGCGCTGCAACGACGGGGCCGACGGAGACTGTACGCCGTGAGACGCGCGGCGATGGAGCGCGCCGAACGCGGCCAAGAGAAGGAGTGAGCATGCGAAGCGAGCCGAGAAGCCCAGCCGATCGATTGTCCCGCTTGCTGCGCTGCGCGGCGCTGGTAGCGCTGCTGTGCCCGGGTGCGCCGCTCGCCGCGCAGGACGGCCTCACCAGCCGGTTCGCGCTCGACGACGCGGATCCCGAAGCCAGCGTGCCGACGACGGAGCAGGCGCTGAAGGCACCGCTGCAGATGGCCTACTGGACGATGCTGGCCGCGGAGCGCGGCGACGCCGCGCTGAAGCAGGGCGACCACGCCGCGGCGATCCGCTACTTCCGCGCGCTCGCCAAGGCGGTGCCCGACCGCAGCGTGAGCTACTCGCGGCTGTGCACGGCGTACCGCAGCGCCGGCGACTGGCCGAACGCGATCACGAGCTGCAAGGCCGCGCTGGGAACGGCGGGCGTGACGCTCGAGGATCATGCGCGCTTCGTGCGCCTGCTGCTCGACAAGCGCGGCTCGCTTCTGCGCGAAGAGATCGCAGACGCCGACGCGGTGATCGCGCACGCCGAGCAGGCGCTGGCCAAGGACGCCAAGGACGCCAAGGACGCCAAGGACGCAGCCGTCACCGTCGCGCAGCTGCGCTGCGAGCTCGGGCTGCGGCTCGAGGACGCCTCGCGGCTGCAGGCCTGCACGGGCTCGCTGCTCGCGCTCGCTCCGAACGACCCGCGCACGATCGCGTTTCGCTGGTCGCTCGCGCTGCTCGAGCGCGACTTCGCAGAGGCCGAGCGCGCGCTCGGCGCCGCGCGCGCGGCCAAGCTGCCGGCCGAAGCGCTCGCCGGCATGGAGCGCCGGCTGCAGGTCGAGCGCGAGCGGATACCGTGGCTGCAGGCGCTGCGCGAGCCCCGCGTGCTGGGCGTGCTCGTGGCGCTCGCCGTGGCCGTCATGCTCACGCTCACGGTGGTGCTGATCCTGCGCCGGCGCGGAGTGCGGCGCCGTGGCCTGGCGCAACCAGCCTGAGCGCCGCGCGCGCGTGGTCGAACGCCGGGCTGTGATCGCGGTCGTGGCAGGCGCGGCAGCGGCGCTCCGGCACCGCGCTTGGGAGCGGGTGTGCGGCCGGGTTGTCGGCGTGCGCGCGGCCCGCGCCGTGGCAGCTCTCACAGCCCACGCCGGCGTGGGCCGGCGGTGCTTCCGGCGCCCGCGCGCTTGGCGGCGGACCGGTCGCGTGGCAACCGACGCAATCGAAGTCGAGCGCGCGGCCGCGCCCCTCGAGCGTCGCCAGCGAGCGGCCGTGCGGGCTGTTCCTCCACCAGAAGTACGCGGGCGTGTGGCAGGCGGCGCAGGTCTCCGCGCCCGCGTGGTCGTCGTCGGGCAGGGGCCTGGCAACGGCGTGTTCCGCCGAAGGCACGGCTGCGTTGTGCGCGCCGATGCGGGCGAACAGCGCGTCGAGCTGGGCGCGCACTTCGGCATCCTGCGGCGCGCTGGCGTCGAGCTGGCGCGCGCCGATGCGCGCAGCATGCGCGATCGCGGGCTCGCGGGGTGCTGCCGTGGCGACGCGCCAGCCGGCGCCCGCTTGGTCCGAGGGCCACACGTCGATCCAGAGCAGGCCTTCGCTGCGGCGCGCGCCGCGCACGACCAAGGCCTCGCCGCTGGCCGCCGCGCCCGATGCCTGCGCGTGCCCCGTGTGCAGCGCGATCGCGCCGCTCAACGCCGCGAGCGCGTAGGGCGAAGGCGCCTCGCCGAGCACGGCCACGCGCAGCGGGGTCCCGGGCAGCGCGACCAGCGCGCTCTGCGCGTCCGCGATCAGCAGCGCGTTCATGCGCGCGAGCACGTCGGCGATCATCTCCGCTTTCCAGCGGTCCTGAACCCGGGCCGCGGGCTGCGCTTCGCGCGCGTAGAACGAGTCGCCAGCGGCCAGCACCTCTGCGCGATCCGCTCCGTGCCGCAGCTCGTCGACGGCGGCGACCAGGCGATCGACGCCGCCCGCTGGACCACCGCCGCAGCCGCACGGCTCGAGCACGCCTTCGAGGTCGGTCACGAAGATCAGGCGGAGCGGCGCGCGCTCGTGCGCGCTGGCCGCGGAGACCGCGTCTGGAGGCTCGCGGCCGGCGCGGACGGTGCCGCGCTCGGCGCATGCCGTGGGTACGACGAGAGCGAGCGCGACGGCGAGGCCCCGCGCCAGAGCGCCCAGCGCCAGGCGCGCGTGCGTCCGGGTCAGCGCAAGCACTCCTCGGCGCAGTGATCGCGGTCGCACAACATCAGGTAGTACGCCCAACCGCTCGGCACCTCGATGTTCGAGACGTTCAGCATGACCTCGTCGTTGGTGGCGCCGCGCGTCGCCGCGCGCCACTCGTCGCTGCAGGGAGCGTCCGCCGCGGGGCCGTCCACGTTGCACGCGTCCACGGTGATCGCACCGCAGTAGCAGCCGATCATGGGCGGCAGCGGAGGGTTGAAGTCGCTGCCCAGGAAGCCGCAGCCCGTGCGGCGCGCGCAGCTCACCGCGTCGATGCAGTTCTGCGCAAACTGCGGATCGACCTCGGGTACGAGCTCGCTCGGCGGGCTCTCGAAACAACCCGCGACCCAGTCGGCTCCCTGGTACGTGGTGCAGAACTGGTCCTCGCACGGACGGCACATGTCTTCGACCGTCCGCGTACAGTCTGGCGCGCACGCGTGCTCGACCGTGTCTCCGTCGCAGGCCTCGCCCGGGTCGAGCCGGCCGTTGCCGCACACGCGCGCCGTGCACGAGTCGCTGCAGCCGTCGGCGTCGACGCGGTTGCCGTCGTCGCACTCCTCGTCACCCTCGGTCTCGCCGTTGCCGCACACCACGATCCGGCAGCCGTTGCTGCAGCCATCGTCGTGGACGCGATTTCCGTCGTCGCACTCCTCACCCGGGTCGAGGCGGCCGTTACGGCAGCGGTTCTCGCGGCAGGCGTTGCTGCACGCGTCGGCGTCGACGCGATTTCCGTCGTCGCACTCCTCGCGCCCGTCGACGCGCGCGTTGCCGCACGCGTTCTTGGTGCATGCGTTGGAGCAGTCGTCCAGGTCGTGGCGGTTGCCGTCATCGCACTCTTCGTCTTCGCCGGGCTCGCCGTCTCCGCACGAAGGCGGCGGCTCCTCGCGGCATGCGGGATCGCAGCCGTCGTCGATCGCCTCGTTGCCGTCGTCGCACGCTTCGTCGCCCGCGCGGATGCCGTCGCCGCACGTGTTGAACAGGCAGCGGCCGTCCAGGCAATGACGGTCCTCGCCGCAAGCGGTGCCGTCATCGGCGCCCGTGCAAGTCGCCTGCGCAGCGTCGCCCGCGGGGCGGGCTGCGTCCGCGCCCGGGGTGGCGCCATCCGCGCCCATGATCCCGGCCTCGGACACCGCGCTGGCATCGTCATCGTCGTCGCCGCAGCCGGCGAGCAGCATTAGCAGCGCGGCGCACGTCCGTGCGCCGCGCTGCAGTTCACTGGCACTTCGCGTATTCATAGTCGATGTTGTCCAGGGCCACGAGCGCCGTCGTTGGACCCGAGTTGCGGAGCTCGAGCACCTTGATCGGGACCGCGAACGTGTAGCGCGCCTGGCCGATCGCGCGTCGCGCCGCGGTGATCGCCTGTGTCATCGGCACGCCGTCCGCGCGCACCTCGAGCTCGAGCGCGCTCGGAGCGGCGTAGTCGAAGCGCAGCTCCACGATCCCGTCGCCGAAGATCAGCTGGGCCGCGTCGCTCGCTCCCGCCTCGAGCAAGACGTGCTTGGTCTCGAGCCCGTAGGCGCGGCTCGGGCCGCACGCCCAGAGCGGACCGTGGCCCGCGCTGCTGGTCATGGTCAGCGCCACGGTGTTGAACGGCACGCCGGTCTGACACGTGTCCTGACTCGCCGGAAACCCGATCAGGCCTTCGAAGCTGACCGGCGGCGACGGCCGGTCCGCGCAGCCGATCTCCCGGCACTCGCCGCTGGTGGGATCGCGGTAGTAGAGGCCGCGAGCGCAGCTCTGACAGCGCTCTCCCCAGGAGCCCTCGTCGCAGATGCAGCGGATCGTCCCGGAGGTCGCGTCGCACGTGCCGGCGCGGTTGCACGACGCGTCGGCGCATACCTCGTCCGCGACGCACAGCTCGCCGACGCGGTGGTGACCGCTGGCGCAGCGCTCGCAATGCGGCGCTGCATAGCCGACGTCACAGCTGCAGCTCGCGATGCCACCGGCGACCGTGCAGGTGCCATGGCCCGCGCACGTGCTCGGCATACATTGCTCGTCGAGCGCGCAACTGCCCAGGCCGTCCGGGTGAAAGCCGGCCGCGCAGAGCTCGCAGCGCTCGCCGGCGAAACCCGGCTCGCACGTGCAGCTCGCGAGCCCGCTGCTGTCGTCGCAGCTGCCACGGCCGCTGCACCGCTCGGGCGCGCAGCGCTGCGCGGGCACGCACGCGTCGGTCGCGTCCCGCCGGTGCTCGTCGCCGCACTGGTCGCAGCGCGGCCCGGCGTAGCCCTGATGGCACGCGCACACGATCGCGCCGCTGCTCGTGTCACAACGGCCGCTGTCGGAGCAATCGACCGGACCGCACGTGCCGGGTGGAGGGCTGATCGGCGAGTCGGGCGGATCGGTCGGCGGCGGCGGCTGCATCGGCGTCGGCATCTGCGCGCCGTCCGGCACCAGCACGAGCTGCAGGCACTGCGCGTGGTCGTCGGGCTCGAAGCCGCTGCGGCACAGGTTGCAGCGCGGGCCCTCGTAACCCTCGTCGCACTGGCACGCGATCACCCGCTGGGAGTCATCGCACCGGCCATGCGCGCCGCAGGGGTCGGTCGCCTGTTCTGCGCACGATTTGTCCGGCACGCAACGATCGAGCGCATCGAGGTGAAAGCCGGGCTCACAGGTCGTGCAGCGCTCGCCGGTATGGCCGACGTCGCACAGGCACACGGGCGCGCCGTCCGGGTCCTCGGCGCACGCGCCTCGCGGCGAGCACTGCACGAAACGGCAACCGTCACCGTAGACCGGGGACACGATGCTGGCGCTGCGCGGTGCGTCGTCGGCGCAGGTGCAGAGCGCGCAGCTCAAGGCCAGCGCGGCGGCGAGCCGCGGCGCCGCCCTGCACAAGCGCGTACGCGCGAGCCGCGCGACCGTCATGGCGCACCGCAGTTCTGCGCGGGCGCGCCGGCGGCGACCCAGGCCGTGATCCACTCCACGGCGTCGGGGGGCAGCGCCGAAGCCGGCGGCGGCGGCATGCGCTGCCCGCACGCCGGCAGCTCCTCCGTGATCTTCTCGATCAGCAGAGAGCCCTGATCGCCGGGCACGAGCCGGGGCGCGCCTCCGCAGCTCGCGCGCGCGCGCAGCTGCTCGTAGGCCTCGCACTCGTCGACCATCACCAGACCGCCCGCGGTCGCTGCGCTGTGGCAGCCGGGCGCGCACGTCGGCCGGATCACCCGTTCGAAGATCGCGCTCCAATCCGCTTCGCCGCCGCTGCCCGCATCGCGTGGCGGCTGCGCCCAGACCGGCACTCGCGTCGCACCCACCACCGGCGCTCCGCACGCCAGCCAGTTGCGCAGCGCGCCCTTGCCCTCGCGGGTCGTGATCGCCGGCAGCGTCTCGGCCGTGTCGTCGCCGAGCCCGAACGACCAATGACCGTCGCCCACGACATCGTGGCCGCGGCCCGCGGGCGGCATCTCGCCAGCGGCGACCGCGGACCAGATCTCTTCGCGCCATTCGATCACCGACGGCCAGCCGCGCGGCGGCA
>Ga0190265_10002965_pt1 | contig 11516 bp, 8 predicted proteins | sample Popmic124T_FD_133135 | JGI IMG/M metagenome (GOLD analysis project Ga0190265, IMG submission 133135) | Populus adjacent soil microbial communities from riparian zone of Indian Creek, Utah, USA - 124 T | ecosystem: Environmental > Terrestrial > Soil > Riparian zone | place: USA: Utah | collected...
CGACTTGACGGATTCGACGCCGGCCCGTTGATCGCCGACCGTGCTCCCCTGCAAGTCGGAGAGGTCGCGCATGGGCAGCGTCTGTAGCGAATCGATGTTGACGCGGCCGTCTTCGACGTAGGCCGCGACGTCCGCTTCGTACATGCCGCGGTATCCGAGCTCGGGGAAATATTTGGCGGTCGGGTAGTACTGGCGAAGGTCGAGGAAGTGGACGAACGTCCATTCCTGGCGCTTGCTGTCCCAGAACTGCGGGTGGCCGAGGTTGTAGAAGGCCATGAAGCTCAGCGCGGCCGAAATGCCGAGCGCCCCCAGGATCGCTCCCCGATGCGGCACGAGTTTGGCGGGGAAAAACGTCTCGCGCAAAATAGCGACCATGGCGACCAGCGCCAGCGTGCACCGTATGGTGGAGATTTCGCGGTTGCCGAGCGGCCAGTCGTCTCTCACGGCGTCGAAAAAACCGTAGGCGGCAAGGAGGCCCAGCGCCGCGAGCATGCCGGACCACCACCGCGGAGCGCTTCGGTAAGCGAGGACGATGATGCCGATCAGCGCAAACCCGAAAAGCACGCTGGCATCACGTACGCGTCGCTCGAGGGGTGAGCCGCCGACCTCGGTGACGGCCGGGGGAAAGCGCTCCGGCGTTGGCCCGAAGACCTGCAGCTCGCTGACGGCGAACGCGCCGTCGCCCGTGAGCGCGCTGAGGCGAATGTAGCGCGCGCTTGCGTTGAACCCGCTGCCGTAACGCGACCGCATACCTACGTCGGTGGTCGGGTTGGCGCGGAAGATCGTCTCGTAACGTTCGCCGTCTTTCGAGCCGGCGACGTCGTAGACGTCGTTGGAGTCGCCCTGGAGCCAGACGGCGCCGATCTTTTGCTCCTGTCCCAGATCGTAAACGACGAACGACTCGAGCGAATCGAGCTGGGCAGTCACGGTGCTCTTCCAGTAGCCGCCCGGTCGCGCCGAGCGGCCGTCGGTGAGTACCTGCGCTCGCCTGGCGAGCCGGGTGGAGACGGGTGAGCGACCAGCGAGAAGGTTGTCGGAAGATGAGGCCGCGTTGGCCGGCGCCCCCCAGAGGGCGACGAGGACGCTCGTCAGGACGACGAAGAGACCAAGGGAGCGAAGGAGCGGCGGGGCCAAGGCCTCGCTTACTCCTCGCCGCCGTGTTTGACGGCGGTCTTTTTACCGCGCGGCTGGCCGATGGCGCCGAGCAGCTCACCGAACCAGGGCTGCTCGATGTCGAGCGGCTTGCCCCCCTTGATGCGCGTAAACTCGATGGCGCGCAGCACGCCGCCCCGCTCCTCGTCGTGTCCGATGACCCCCGCCTGACCTCGCAGCCCAGAGTCGACGGCGAGATCGACCATCCCCTTGATGAGGCGCAGATCGTCGCGTCCGGGCGCGGCGGAGCGAGCGAAATAGCCGCTCTTTTGCACCAGCGTTTTTTCGGCGCCGATCAGCTTGGCGAACTGTTTGGAGAACCAGTTTCCGACGTTGACCTTGTCGAGCTTCACGTGCCCGAACGCGTCCTTTTCCACGTTTTCGCCGCGCGACTGCATCTCCGCCACAATCTGTTCGACCGACGCCCCTTCGCTCACGAAGATGCTGACGCAGTCCTTCTGATCCATCTTCTGCTTGAGACGCTTGGCCTCGGCGGCGATGTCGAGCTCCATTTCCGGCACGTAGACGGCATCGACGTCGACATGCGATCGAGCGAAATTGAAGTCTTCTAGGAAGGCGAGCGAGGAAAGTCGCTCGCGGTACATCTTGGCGGTGTAAGCGGTGAGCCATCCGCAGTTGCGGCCCATCACTTCGTGCACGACCAGCATGCGCGGGTTCGCGCTCTGCTCGTTGACCACGTTCTCGAAGAAAATCGCTCCCTGTTCGGCGGCCGTCCAGGCACCGAGCGATTGCCGGATGGGATAAACGTCGTTGTCGACCGTCTTCGGTAAGCCCACCACCGTCAGCGGGTAGTCGTTTTTCTTGAGGTAAGCGGCGAGATCGGCCGCGGTGGTATTGGTGTCGTCACCACCGATGGTGTGCAGGATGGTGATCCCATCTTTGGTGAGCTGCTTGGCGGCAACGGTCAGCGGGTCGTCGCCGGTTTTGACCAGACCCCGTTTGACGCAATCGTCGACGTTGGTGAGCTTCACCCGACTGTTACCGAGGGGGCTGCCCCCGTGCCGGGCGAGCACGGCCGCGCGTGCGCGCACTTCGGCCGTCGCTTTCACCGACTGACCGAGCAAAAGGCCTCTGTAGCCGCCCAGGTACCCGATGATCTCGGTCTTCGGAGACAGCTCGGTGTACCTCTCGACGAGCAGACCCACGGCTGCCGAAAGGCAAGGAGCGATGCCCCCGGCGGTGAGAAGCGCGACTTTGTGTTCGGGCATGTCGGATTTTCCCCTGGGGGCCATCTCATAGCTCCGGGCGCGCCCGGGGCCAAGGGGGCGGCGCTACTTGCCTCGTTGTTCGGCGATCCAGGCGTCGATGTTGCGCTCGAGCAGCGACAGCGGAACCGCGCCCGAACGAAGCGCCACGTCGTGAAAGGCGCGCAGGTCGAAGCGCGCCCCGAGCTTGTCCTTGGCGCGCCGCCGGAGCTCGAAGAGCTTGAGTTGCCCGATCTTGTAGGCGAGGGCTTGCCCCGGCATGATGACGTACCGATCGATCTCGTTGACGATATCGAGCTCGGCCTTGGGCGTGTTGTCGCGGAAGTAGGCGATGGCGCGCTCGCGAGTCCAACGCTTGGCGTGCATACCCGTATCGACCACGAGCCGCACCGATCGCCACATGTCGTAGGTGAGCTGACCGAACTTGTCGTACGGGTCGTCGTAGAGGTCCATCTCTTGGCCGAGCGACTCCGAATAGAGCGCCCACCCTTCGATGAAGGCCGTGAAGTGCCCGTGCTTGCGGAAGGTAGGGACGTTCGTCTGCTCCATGGCGAGCGCGATCTGTAGATGGTGCCCCGGCACCGCTTCGTGCACCGAGAGCGCCATCATTTCCCATTTCGGTCGCGCTTCCGGTTTGTAGAGGTTGACGAAATAGGTGCCGGCGCGCGAGCCGTCTTCCGCGGGCTGGCGGTAATACGCCGTCGTCGTATCGGGCGCGACGTTGGCCGGGATCGCTTCGAGGCCGAAGGGCATGCGCGGCAGCGTGCGAAAAACGCGGACCAATCGCGGCTCGATGCGTTTGACGATGCTGGCATAGCCGTCGAAAAGTTCTTCCGGCGTCTTGTAGAAGAACTTGGGGTCTTGCCTGAGATGGGTGAAGAACGCGCCGAGGTCGCCTTGAAAGCCGACCTTCTTCATGATGGCGCTCATCTCGTCGCGCAGCCGCTTCACTTCGGCGAGTCCGGTTTCGTGGATCTGATCAGCCGTAAGATCGGTCGTCGTGTGGCGGCGAATCGCGAAGCGATAGATCTCCTGTCCGTTGGGCAGCTGCCAAACGCCCACGTCGGCCGGCGTGGCGGGCAGATATTCGCTCACGAAGAAGGTTTTGAACTTGCGGAACGCCGGCACGATCTGGCCGGCGACGGCGCGTTTGGCTTCCTCCCGAAGCTCGCCCGCGGTGCGAGCGGGGATCGTGTTGGCTATGGCACGAAAAGGCTTGAAAAATGGGGACTTCTCGGGATCGTCGACGATCTGGCGATCGAGCTGGCCCGTGACGCGATCCATCACCACCCGCGGATGGACGAGCTTTTTCGCCACGGCTTCGCGCAAAAGCGCCATCGTTGCCTCGACCCGCGCGGGAAAGGCCGATAGTCGCGCCAGCCAGTCGCGGTAGTCCCCTTCCGTTTGGAAGTCGACCGTGTCGGCGATCTCGTTGGCCGTCTGGATGCCCTGACGTTGGTTCAGGGCAAAGTAATGAAGCCCGAGCTGAAGCTTTTCGCGCGCGTTCTCTTGTTCCAGGCGGAAGATGTCGAAGTTCTCGCGATCGCTCGGCGAAAGCTGGGCGCGGTCGATGCGCAGAAGCCGCTCGAGCAGCGCGCCCGTGTAAGCCCGACGTCGTTCGTACGCGGCGGGACTCTCGTCGCGCCACGCGCGTGCGTAGCGTTTGTCGCCGAGCAAGGTCGCGTATTCGGGGTCTTCCCGCAGCGTGTTTTGCCATTCCTCTTCGAAGAGCTGCGTGAGCGCGGCATCGGGTTTCGACGCCGCACCGCGATCAGCAAGCCCTGCGGGCTCGGCGCAAGTACGTTGGGTCGGGGCGCAGGCGGCGCACGCGATCGCCGTCGCAAAGGCAGCGAGGGCCGCCCGTCTCACGGCTGCACCGGTTTGACGACGCCGTCACGCAACAGCTGCAGCGCCGTCGCGCGCATCGTCTTTTTCTGGTTTGCGTCGAAAAACACCGGTCCGCCGGTGCGGTCGTAGCTCATGACGTTGTCCACCACCTTGCTGTGGCCGTTGCCGAGGAAGTGTCCGAGCTCGTGAGCGAGCACGGTGCGTTTGGCGTTGGACGCCACGGCAACGAACCTTTTTTTCTGGGGCGTGCGCCAAACGACGCCCATGCGAATTCTTCCGATTTCGTCGATATCCATCAGGCTCTTGACGAAAAAAACGTTGATCGTGCTCTCGAGCACGTGCTCGCCGAGCGCGTCGCGATCCTCCTTCGTTTCGAGCCGCGCCGACGTTTCCGGCAGCGGATCGACCCAGCGGCGATCGAAACGAATCCCGAAGCCGGAATAGAGGCGGTCGACGGACGCCCATTGCGCATCGACCCAGGCGTCGTCGACGACGCGCCCGCCGTCGATCGTGACCGCCGCCACTGCGACGGGCAGCGTGAGCACGGGCTCTTGCTCCTCGGCTCGGACGCGACGCTCGCGCGACGTCAAGAGCGCGACCGCCGCGGTCGCGGCGAGGGCACATCGCCGTGCGCGAGCGAGGAGCGGCGACGCGAACCGCGGAATCACGCGTTTGGAAGCCACATCGAATCTCATCGATCTCCGCAAGCGCACCGCCGCTTCGCATGCGCGCGTCGGACGCTATCGTCTCTCCGTTCCCGGTGGAAGTACGACCTCTCCCACGATCGAACCTCAGGTGCACCTATGATCGTCGTGTCGCGGAGGCGAACGAAGAACGAGGTCGTCCCATGATCGTCGTGTCGTAGATGCGAAGGAAGAACCGCGCTGACCATGATCATCGTGTCGTGGACCCAAAAGAAGAAGGCAAACGCACCATGATTTTCTTGCGCGGGACAGTCGGTCGAGATATTTCCACCCGTGGCGCGGACGGTCCGCGTTTCAATGTATGGAGCTTAAACCAATGAAACAGACGACCGGGGTCTATGCGGTACTCACCGCGGCCCTATTCCTGGGCGGTATGGCGGGAGTGGGGTGTGGGGGAGACGACGATACGACAGGCAGCAGCGGGGGTGCCGGTGGATCCGGTGGCTCCGCGGCAACAGGAGGATCAGGAGGAGGTAAAGGCGGCTCGGGTGGATCGGGTGGAGCGACCGGCGGCACCGGCGGCACCGCGGGTAGCGATGCTGGTGGGAAAGGCGGCACTGCGGGCGCGGATGCCGGCAGCGACGCGGCGGTCACAATCACATGCGGCACGCGCATCTGCGGACCCATTATCACGATGGTGGGCCTCACGCTGGCACCGTGCTGTGCAATGGGTGAGATGAACACGTGCGGCGGTACGGTGACGCAAGCCGGCGGCGCGTGCATCACCACGACGCCCGGTACGGCCGACTCAAGTTGCCCGGCGATCACCGGGCAGGCCATACCCCTTCCGGGTTGCTGCCGTCCCAACGGGCTTTGCGGTATCAACTTTTCGATCCTCGGGCTCGGTTGCACGGATCCGACGCCACTGGGTGGCAACGGCATGCAGGCCTGCGGCGGCGACGGCGGACAACCGCCTCCCGACACGGGTACGCCGGACACGGGCGGTGGTGACACCGGCACCGGCGACACGGGCGGTGGTGACACCGGCACCGGCGACACGGGCGGTGGTGACACCGGCACCGGCGATACCGGCACCGGCGATACCGGCACGGGTGATACCGGCACCGGCGACACCGGCACCGGCGACTCGGCTCCTCCGAGCGACGCGCCCGCCGGCTGATCGAACCGGCGCACCTCGTTCGTTCAGGCGCGCGCCCGCGGTTATCCGGCTCGAGGCGAAAACTTCGAGCCAGATGCCCGCGCGCCGCGCCTGAGCGACGCGAGGAATGTGCCTTCGGCGTCAGTGTTGCCACGGACGGCGTCGCGTCGTAACGTCGTCGAGCCGTGAAGATTCAACACCTCGCCCCCGCGATATGGGCAGCGCTTGGTGCTGCTTGCTCGAGCAGCACGACGAACGATCTTTTGCCGACCAACGACGCGGGCGACAGCGGACAGGGCGACGTCGCGACGTCCGGCGAGCTCACTGCGCTCACCTACAACGTCGCGGGTCTTCCGGAGGGGCTGAGCAGCTCGAACCCCGCGATGAACACGCAGTACATCAGTCCGCTGCTCAACGATTACGATCTCGTGCTCGTGCAAGAGGATTGGCTCACCCCCGACCCCAATCCGACCGGCTTTCGCGTCTTCCATGACATCCTCGCCGCTTCGGCGCGTCATCCGCATCAATCGATCCCCGCGCCTTGTCCCCTCGGGATGAACCCTGTGCGCACCTCGGCGTTGGTCAGCGATGGTCTCAACGAGTTTTCGAACTTCGAGTTTCGCGACATGACGCGCACGGCGTGGGAGGGCTGCTTCGGGGCGCTCGGTGCGAGCGATGGCGGCGCCTCCGATTGCGGCGCCATGAAAGGCTTCAGCGTCGCGGTGCATGTTTTGGCCCCGGGGGTCGAAGTGGACGTGTACGACCTGCACGGCGAAGCCGGCGGCACGCCGAGTGATCAGCAGCTCCAAGAGAACGGCTATCGGCAGCTCGCCACCTTCATCAAGAGCTTCTCGACGGGCCACGCCATCATCATGGGCGGCGATACCAACCTCCACACGCAAGCCACGAATCCCGACGCCGCAATCTGGCAAGAATTTCTCGCTGCGACCGATCTCGCCGACGTTTGTCAATCGGTCGAATGCGGCGCCGATGACGCCCGAATCGACAAGTTCGCTTACCGCAGCAACGACACTGTGACGATCACGCCGCTTTCGCACCGCTTCGAGCGCGAGAAGTTCGTACGCCCTACGGACGGCGCGCGCCTTTCCGACCACGACGCGCTTGCGGTGCGCTTTCGCTGGACGAAAGCTCGCTGAGACGGCCCCACGATCCCCCGTTCGAGACCGTCAAGAATCCGACAGACAGGCTGGCGGCCGGAGGCCGCACCAGGTGGTCTGCGGCGCCCGGAAGCCGCAACAGATGGGCGGCACCCGCGGGAGGGGGCGCAAACGACAAGAAGGACGAGAAAGACAAGGGAGCGCGCAGCCACGACGAGCCGGGAGCGCGCCTTTCGTAAAGCCCTTCGGCCTGGTAAGCTCGACTCGAGCTTGTCAAACGTCTGAGTCCGGGTCAGCGTGTTCTTCGGGGTCGAAGATGGGTGACGTGGCAACGGTATTGATCATCGATGATGACAAGTACGTGCGCCGCGCCTTTCGGCGGGAGCTCGAGCGCGGCGGCGTGCAGGTGCTCGAAGCCGAAGACGGTGCATCGGGGCTCCGCTCTTTCCGCGAAAGAGTACCGAGCGCGGTCGTTCTCGATCTACGAATGCCGGGCCTCGACGGTCTCGATGTTCTGAGCTCGCTCGTCGAAGAGTCGCCGGAGACGCCGGTCGTGGTCGTTTCCGGGGAAGGGACGATGACCGACGTGGTCGAAGCGCTGCGCCGCGGCGCTTGGGATTTCGTTTCCAAGCCCGTCCTCGACAACGAGATCTTGCTGCGTGGCATCTGGCGCGGGCTCGAGAAGGCCGCCCTCTTGCGGCAGAACCGCGAGTACGCGGAAAGTCTCAAACAGATGAACAAGCGCCTGACCTTGGCGCTCGACGAGCTTCGGGCGGACGAACGGGCCGCGCGACAGCTGCAGTTCCAGCTACTGCCACCGGATGGACTGAAGCTCGGCCCGCTGCGCTGTTTTCGGCGCCTTTTCCCATCGCAGCTCTTGAGCGGCGATTTCGTCGACTATTTCCCGCTTGGTGACGGGTTCGCGGGTTTCTATCTCGCCGACGTTGCCGGCCATGGCGCGGCTTCGGCGTTCGTGACGGCAATCTTGACGACGCTCGTCGAAAAGTACCGCGAGCTCCTGGCCTCGCGCGGCGACGAGACCATTCTGCGTCCCACGCATTTTCTTCAGCGCCTCGACGCCGACTTGAAGACGCACCGGCTCGAGAAGCACATCACGATGTTTTACGGCGTGGTCAATCTCGCCACCGGGCATCTCATTTACGCCAACGCGGGGATGTTTCCCTTTCCGCTGCTCGCCCACGGTTCCGAAGCTGTCGAGCTCGAGTCGAGCGGTTGCCCACTGAATTTGCCCGGCGGCGGTCCGCTCGTTCAGGGCGAAGCGGCGCTCAAGCCGGGGGGCCGCCTTCTGCTCGTGTCCGACGGCGTGCTCGAGCTGCACGGCGTCGAAACCCACCGCGTCAAGCGCGCCGAGCTCGCCGAGATCACGCGTCAAGCGCGCGATCTCGAATCGGTGCTGACCCGTCTCGGACTCGACGAATCGACTGCGTTCAGCGACGACATCGCCCTTCTTTTCATTCGCTGGGAGGAGCGCGATGCCTAACGGACACGTCACCCATGCCCAGAAAGAGGGCTTCCACGTCCTTCGGTACTTCGGTCGGGTGGACTACATGCTGGCCACGTCCATCAATCGATTCGCCGACCGCATCCTCCAAAAGGGAGGGGTAGGAGGGCTCATCTTCGATCTCACCGAAGCCGAGAACCTCGACAGCACCAACCTCGGCCTCTTGGCACGCATTGCCGAACGGGTGCGGACGGCGGGTGGTGGACGGAGCGTCATCGTCTCGACCAGCGACAACATCAACTGCGTACTTCGCAGCATGAGCTTCGACCAGATCTTCGAAATCGTGACCGACCCTACGGACTTTTCGACCGTGGAGGACGACGAAATCGAGGCCGAGCCCCAGTCGCAAGAAGAGCTGCTCAACACCATGCTCGACGCGCACCGCACCCTGGTTTCGATGAGCGAGGCCGATCGCCTTCAGTTCCAGGACGTCGTCGCTTGCCTCGAGTCCGAGCTCAAGTCAAAGCCATAACGGCCGAACCGAACCGCGCGCGCCGTCCTAGCGAACCCTCTGCACCATCCGCGCGACGAATGCGCCCTGGGCCAGCGCAAAGCCGCTGGCCCGGGGCTCTCTCGTAGCGTAGAACCGTGCGGCACATGGCCCTTTCCCGCGACGACCTGTTCCGGACCTTTCACGGGCCCATCAAACCGCGCGACCAGTGGCGCATTGGAGCCGAGGCTGAGAAGTTCGGCGTGGTAACCGCGACCGGCGCGGCGGTGCCCTACGACGGTGAACGCGGAATCAGCGGCGTCTTCGCCGGCTTGCAGCAGCAGGGCTGGAAGCCTGTCTCCGAGGTCGACGGGGGGCCGATCTTGGCGCTCACCCGCGACGGGGCGTCGGTCACGCTCGAACCGGGAGCCCAGCTCGAGCTTTCGGGCGCCCCCCTCGAGGACGTCCACGCCATTGCCAGCGAGACGAACGCTCATCTGGCCGAGCTCCATCGCGTGAGCGATCCGCTCGGCATTTCTTGGCTCGGCGTGGGGTTTCACCCCTTCGCCAGACAAGAAGACCTGCCGTGGGTCCCCAAGCTCCGCTACGCCATCATGCGCGAATATCTCCCCAAGCGAGGCAACCGCGCCCTCGACATGATGCGGCGCACGGCGACGGTGCAGGCGAATTTCGACTACGGGTCGGAGGAAGACGCCATGCGCAAGATGCGCGTCGCCCTGCGCCTTTCGCCGATCGTGACCGCCATATTCGCCAACTCCCCTTTCTGCGAGGGCAAGATCACCACCGATCGCAGCGAACGAGCCAAGGTCTGGCTCGCCGTCGATCCCGATCGTCAGGGACTTCTTCCCGCCCTGTGGAAGGCGGACAGCACTTTCGCGGATTACATCGAGTGGGCGCTCGACGTACCGATGTTCCTCATCAAACGGGACGGCAAGGTCATTGCCAATACCGGTCAGACGTTTCGCGCCTTCTGGGCTGACGGCTTTCACGGCGAAAAGGCCGACATCCACGATTGGGAGCTGCACATCAATACGCTCTTTCCCGAAGTCAGGCTCAAACACACCATCGAAGTGCGAGGCAACGACTCCCAGTCCGTGGCGTTCGCCGCGGCCATACCGGCCCTCTTCACGGGCATCCTCTACGACGGCAAAGCGCTCGACGAAGCGGAAAATCTCAGTTCGAGCTTCACCTTCGACGAGATGCAGGCCCTTCGGGCAGAAGTCGCCAAGCTCGGTCTCGCTGCGCGACTGCGCGGCCGACCCATCGCCGAGATCGCGCAGGCGCTGGTCGGCATTGCCAAAGGAGGCCTCGCGCGCCGGGGCCGGCGTTCGCACGACGGACAGGACGAAACCGTGCACCTCGCACAGCTGGAGCCGCTGGTCGAGCGCGCCCAGTGCCCGGCGGACGTCCTGCTCGCCGACTTTCCCGCCGACCCGGCCATGTTCAGGGCTGAAGTCATTCGCCGGACGAAGCTCTAGGCAAGGACGGCACGAGAGGCGCGGGCCGCGCCGTGGGCGACGGACCGCGAGACGGCTTGCGACGGAACACGACGGCGCGAGAAGGAAAGCACCGTCAGGGTCTGTCGCGGGTGTGCCACGGTCCGCCGTGCGCAACGCGACACCCGTGTCATGTGGGCCGTCTTGCAGCGGGCGCACGTCACCAAGCAACCGGGCGATCGCTCGTAATTCCCTTGCACTTCCGAAAAACCTCGTGTTGGCTCGTAGATTGCACATCTCTCGCCGACGTTGACTTGCGGCGCGCCCCGCGCCGCCGTTTCGAGGCGCAATGCGACAATTCCCTCACGGCTGGCTGCTCCTTGGCTTCGGTCTCCTGACAGCTGCGGCCTGTGGCATGAGCGACTCGATGGCGGAGAGCGGCGGCCGGGGCACCGGTGGGCCGAACACCAGTACGGGTACGGGAACGGGAGGATCGGGCACCGGCGGGGGGGGGATCGACCCCGGTGGTAGCGGAGCGCGTGACGCGATGCCGCCCCCCGAGACGGAAGTCGAAAAGGCGTTCGAAGCGCCGGTGGCGACGGAGCGGTACGTCTGGGCAACCAACCCCAAGACGGGTCGCGTGGCGCTCATCGACTCGACGACCTTCCAAGTCAAGACGGTCGCGGCGGGGCAGGGGCCGACCTTCATCGCCGCGCTGCCGGGCACGGGTGATCGCGCCATCGTGCTCAATGTGCTGTCCAACGACGCCACGTACCTGGCGCAAGGGCGCGACGGCACGCTGGAGGTACGGACTTATCAGATCGCTCCGCGCGCCAACGCCTGGGCGATCTCGCCCGATGGGCGCTTTGCCATCGCGTGGACCGACGCCACGCGCGTGACGCGCCCCGATGTCATCGAGGGGTTCCAGCAGATTTCGATCATCGATCTCGAGGACACCGC
>Ga0190265_10002966_pt1 | contig 11516 bp, 8 predicted proteins | sample Popmic124T_FD_133135 | JGI IMG/M metagenome (GOLD analysis project Ga0190265, IMG submission 133135) | Populus adjacent soil microbial communities from riparian zone of Indian Creek, Utah, USA - 124 T | ecosystem: Environmental > Terrestrial > Soil > Riparian zone | place: USA: Utah | collected...
CCTGTGCTTTCTGTGGAGCTGCGGGGCCGGCTCCCGAGACGAGCAGGCCATCCGCACGGTGCTCGGCGACCAGGTCGCAGCTTGGAATCGCGGCGACATCGATGGATTCATGGAGGGTTATTGGCGGTCGGACGCCCTGCAGTTTCGCACCCCAGAACGGGTGTTCACGGGTTGGCACGCCACCCGCGATCGATACAAGGCCAAATACTCGACCCGGGAGAAAATGGGCACACTCGATTTTCTCGACCTGGCGATCACACGCGCCGAAAAGAACCACGCAATCGTGACCGGTCGTTACCGTCTGCGGCGCGCGGCCGGCGCGCCCGATACCGGGCGTTTCAAGCTGGACTTTCGGTTCATCCGCGGTTGCTGGCGAATCGTCCGGGATGAAACCGAAGCCGATTCGCTGGACAGGTGAGACTGCATGGGGCCGGGGCCAACTGCAGAAAATCTCCGGAGTGAGGATCAAACATTTCCATCCCTTAGGCATTTCTTAGGGCATTCTTCCTTTCTGGATTATAGAACAAGTGCTGAAATGCCTGGAGATCTCAAGCAATCCGCCGCTCCTTCGGAGCGGACTGTAATAAGGGCAACCTGTCCACGGGTTCCGCTTCACTCCACCCGTGGCTAACAGCCCGTCACCCCTTCGGGGCGAGGACAGTGTCGCGTCGTAGCATTAGGTTACCCGAAGCACAGTGGGTCCGAGACCGACATTGTTCAAGAAGCACAGATGTCGCTATGGCCTTGGCAGATGGAGCGAAATGATGAGGAGCGGGTTGAGAGGACCTATTCAGGGGCATTTGGAATAAAGCGAGCGATTTGATTCCAGCGCGGACCGCTTCCTAACGGGCGCGGCTCTGTTTGATGCGGCTTCGCCGCCACCGGTTGGAAACCGGTGCCACAGTCTTGGTGCCACAGGCTTATGGGTAGTAGTTGCTGAATTCCGATTCGGCTTCGGCGAAGCCGCCGGAGACTTTTTCGCCCAGGGCCTGGATGGCGGTCATGCAGACCAGGATGATCAGCGCCAGCATGACGGCATATTCGGTGGCCGTCGCGCCGTCGTCGGATTCCCAGAAAGCCCGGGCGCGTTTTAGGATGGAAGACATAACGCTCTCTCCCCAATTCACTTCGCGGAGCTACTCGCTCCCACTCGGTTCGCGCCCGCTCCCCAGAGCGAACGCCGCCTGGCTCCGGCTGACTCCTCAGCGCCGAGGCCGTGCGAGACCGACTGCCATCCCATACCCAGGATCAAGTCTCCAATCCATTCGGGCAAAATGCGAATGGAATTTCCGACAAATTTGGTATGGGTGCGAAGTTTAACAGTCCTTATGGGAGCGCGGCGCGGCGTGCGAATCCATGGCGAGCCGGCCGGACCGAGAAAACGGCTCAGGCCAGGGTGGCGCGGACGAATGAGGTGTTTTCCCCGTCCGGAGATACTTTCACGGTGATGGGCGTGCCACAGCGAGGGCAGCGTCCGTTATACACGTCGATTGCCGGGTCACGATAAATGCGAACGTACACCCCGCAGCAATCAAAAAGGACTCCAAGCCACGGCCGGGATCGGTTGGATTCCTCCTGGCCGGGATTCGCACTGGCCGTCCCGTTCTCGGGGGCGGAGACAACGTCGAGCGCCCGCGGGGAATTGGCCAGTTTTCCTTTTTCATCGTATTGTCTCACACCAGTTTATCGGTCGAATCGCGGCCGGCGTGCATCACAGTTGATCTGGAGTTTTTCGACCATGCCCGAAACGCGTCCGTTTCAGATTGCGGGTTCAATCCTCGCGGGGGATCTGCTCGACCTTGCCGGCGCCATCCGCACCTGCGAACGCGCGGGGGCCGACATCGTGTCGCTTGATATCTGCGACGGGCATTTCGTCCCAACGATCAGCTTTGGAGAAGAGGTGGTTCGCCGAACCTGCCAGGAGACGAAATTGCCGGTCGAGGTTCATCTGATGGTCAGCCGGCCGGACGACTGGGTGACGCGCATGGCCGGCATGGGGCAATTCAGAATGCTCTTTCATATCGAGGCGAGCCGGCGGGCGATGGGCGTGGTGAACGCGATCGCGAAACAGGGGGTGAAGCCCGGCGTGGCGATGAATCCCGAGACGCCGGCGGCCGCGGTAGAACCGCTGCTGTCTTACATCGACAATGTCTGCGTGATGGGCATCGCGCCGGGCTTCGCGGGGCAGCAACTCCTCGATTACACGTTTCGCAAAGTGGGCGAGCTTCGATCCATGATCGAAAACCAGGGATCGAAGGCGACCATCACCGTGGATGGCGGGGTGAAGGCCCACAATGCGAAGCAATTGATCGACGCGGGTGCCGACATTCTGGTGGTGTCGTCGGCGATATACGGGCATGCGAAGCCGGAGGAGAGCCTGGCGGAAATCCGCGGAATCATTGCGAAGGCCTGATTTGGCAAAACGGGTAAGAATTTCAAACTGACGAAATTAACACGCACTGGCCCTTTCTAATGAATCCGCCGCTCCTTCGGAGCGGACTGTCATCCGTGCAACAAATCCACGGGTTCCGCTTCGCTTCACCCGTGGCTACAGCCCGTCGCCCCTTGGGGGCGAAAGGCCCCCGGCGGCGCGAGCATTTGTTCGACGGGCGTGTTGCCGGCGAAGCTCTGCCGGAGAAATGATTCATTGGCGGTATTCTCGATCAGGCGCCGGATCAAGTAGGCCATTCCAGTCAACATGTCGCCGAAGGGGGCATAAACTCGCAGCCGCTGGCCCATGCTCACCACGGCGCGCTTCAGCGGGTCGCCCATGCCGGTCAGCATCTGCAATTCGAGCGTGCGTGGCGGAAGGCCCATGGCCGCTTCCATCGCCAGGACGGCCGCGATGGAGCGGACGTTGTGGCTGGCGAATGCCGGGCGGATGACATCGGCGTTTCGCAGCAGCAACTCCGCGACGCGCTCAAAGGAAGCATCCGACTCCCATTTTTCCGTATAAACAGGAATTGGTGCGTTGTCGCGCCGGGCGGCGGCCACTTCAGAATCCCAGTAGGCCCCTTTGACCACGCGCACGGTCACGGTCGCGCCGCGCGGGCGGGCCCAGTCGATCATTGAGCGCATGTCGGATTCGGCGTCGCGAAGATAGGCCTGGATGACGATGCCGCAATGCTCCCAGTCGCGAAACTCCGGCTCCGTCAGGACGCGCTTGAAGACATCGAGCGTCAGGTCCTTTGCCGCGTAATACTCCATGTCGATGTTGATGAATGCTCCGTTCAGCCGCGCGGCGCGGAGAATCGGTCGCAAGCGCTCGAGGACGGCTTCGGCATCGCTGCGTGAAGCGATTGCATGGAGATTCGCCACGATCGCGGAGAGTTTGACGGAGACGTTGATCCTGGGAAGGCTGCCCCAGGGCGCGGTGTCGAGGAGGGGAACGGCCGGCCATTCGCGGGCCTGGCGGCTGAGTTGCTCAATCAGGGTGATGTATTGCATTTGATGTTGGCGGGCCAGGTCGTCGTCGAGGGTCGTTTCGCCGAGGAGGTCGAGGGTGAAGCACATGTTTCTGCGCCGCAATTGCCGCACTGATGCGATAGCCTGGTCCGGTGTGGAGCCCACGATGAACTTCCGGGCACCTTGTTCGCAGGCAATCAGCGCCGCCTTCGCCACGGCATGGGCGAAAATGCCGTTTGGATTGTCATAACTCACGGCGAGATCGAGCAGCGGCGGCAGCGGTTGCCGACCATTTTGAGAGGAGGTATGACCGTCAGGTGAGGTTGCGTTTCTTGATTTCGCAGAGCCGGATTTGAGATGCTCCCTCAAACTTCGTGCGATTGTCGTGGAGTCCTGAAGTGAAGGCAGCACTTCGATGAAGCGAAACAGGCGGAGCTTCAGGTCTTCGTCCGCCGTCATGCGGTTCATCGCGAACTGCTGCCAGAATTCCACTGAAAAAATGGAGGGCGCGGCGGCCTCGGCGCGCTTGAAGATTTCCCGCCCGATGGCGTTGATGTCGGCCTCGAGATCGTGTTGATTCACTTTTCGCGTGAGCATGAAGGAGAGGTGTCCGCCGGTTGCGATGGCGCGGGAGGGATCAACCCTTCCCGCGCGCCCCGGCGATTCTACCCCGCATTGCTCACGGCTCAACAGGGGGTTGCGACGGCGTCAGAGGTCGGCCCCAGCCAGGCGCGATTTCCGTAATGGACATCGCGTACAGTGAATTTCGCACGAACTCACGCAGGTGCGTCAGCCGAGCGCCAACCGCTTCCTAATCCCGGCGCGCCGGGACGGCTCTGTTTGCGCCGCCGCTTCGCGGCGGATTACAACTTGTTTTTTCGATTTCGGGCTGGAGGTCGCGCGTCGATGGCGTCTTCATCGTTGTCGGACTCGCGTGCCGCCCGCTCCACTTCCTCGTCTTCATCGACGAAGGTGCCGGTGGCTGCATTGATGAACGGACCGAATTGTCTCAACGCGTCGTTGATTTTCGGCAGGCCGGTCATGGCGAAACTGGCGGTGAACTGGTTTGGAGACTGGCTGATGGTGACCCAGGTGACGGTGTCGCGACAGAGCTGGCTCATCGGGTTGGCGACCATGCAGACTTCGACGTCGCCCGTTCCCGCGCCGACCTGTGCCAGCCGGCCGAGGTGCCCCGCGAATACGACGCTGGTCGCGCCGCCGAGTTTCGAGAGGACCGGGCCGAGGGCATCGTCATCGAGGATGGACTTGTTGCTGGCCTGCGCCCGGGCGGCGCTCTTCAACGCCTGCCGCGTGACACCGAGGCTGATGCAGCCGTCGATTTCGGCCAGATAGACGTTGCCGAACTCGGGAATCGTGTAGGCCGTAGCCTCGACGCCGCCGATTTTTGTCGGCTTCGGGGAAACGGGTTCTTTCTCGGCGATCAGGCCGGGGAGTCGGAGGATTTCGTTCCATAGCGCCATCGACTTCTTCGAGTCATTCACCGCGAACAGCAGCCCGACGTTTGGCACCGGGAAGCGGTCGTGTCCCGATCCCGCAGTGCCCATCGTGCCGGGCACGACGTAGGCGCAGAATTCCTGCGTGTTGCCGAAGAATTCGCGGCCGATGTCGAATGCGCTGATGGGGGGTCTCGCGCTCGCCGCACTATCCGTGTCCGACTTTCCGTCGTCGGTTCGCGTCGCCATCGGCGGATTCAGGCCCACGCCTATCACCGCGGCCGCATCGGGCGGAACCAGCGAAAGGCATTTGCCGCTCATCGGTGAGAGCCGCAGCAGGTTATAGACGAGGCTCTGATGCTCATCGTCCAGCCGAACGACCGCCCGGGCTCCCAGAATTCCATCATCGACGCCCATCGAGAAAGTCGCCCAGCGCAGGCTCTTGAAATCCGCGATGGCATTGACGCGCTCGAATTCCTCGCGATCTCGTCCGTCGAGCGTTTTCTCGACGATGCCGAGCACGCGCTTAATGTCGACGTAGGCGAAGAACATTCCGCGGCCGTCGGCGGGGATCGCCTCGGCCAGTTGCTCGCTCGATGCCAGCGAACCGCCACCGCCGCCGTCGATTCGGCCGACGACTTCCTCTACCAGATTTCGGCCGGTTCCCACGATCAGAAGCGATTCGGTCAGAACCCCGGTGATCTCACCGACATCGGGAATGTTTGTGCCGAAGGTGGGCATGTTTCGGATTTTCTCGGCTGTCGGTGCAAACTGGAGGGCCGTCTCAAGCACGCCCTTGAGCAGGCTGAAGTCGCCGTGGTGCAAGACCAGGACGCCGGCGGGCGGGCGATCGCCTTCGACGTCGAACTCGGTCACGGCCACCGCCATGCCGCCGAACGTCTCCAGCGCGTCGAAGATGGCCGGGCTGATGACGATCTCGTTGGGAACGTAATAGGGCACCGGTGATTGGGCGTTGGGGCGGCTCGCAAGCGCCGCGAGCACGGATTTGTCCGTCAGGCCGAGCATTCCGGCCAGCTCGCGGACGATTTCGCCCGGTCGATGAAATTCGACGTAGGCGATGGTCTCGGCCGGCATGACGCGGGCGAAGTTGCGGGCGACCAAATGATCGCGGCATCGCTGCGAGCCGGCGACGGCGACGGGTTGAAATGCGGAGGATTCGTCTTCAACCAGTTCGTCATACAGCCGCTTGGCAGCGTCGTAATCCTTCGCATGATGTTCGAGAAAATAGGCCCGGTGGAGCGCGGCCGGGGCGTCGGCGTACTTCTTATCCAGCGGCTCGACCGCGGCGAGGGCAACATTTGCCGCCGGGGCGAAACTGATGATGACAAGCAAGACGCGCGGGAAGACATTCAACGGGAACATGGCACAATCCTTTCCGAAGAAGCGACGGTCCGCCGGCCGCGGTTCAGAATAGAACGGTCGACGACGCGGCAGTGCCGGGGAGATATTATCGCCTCCCGCAAAAATATTTTCCCACCGCAATTTCGGCGATGCCGGCGATGAGCCGGGGGAAGCTTCCCGTCTAGCGCCGATGCGCCAGCGGACAGGCGAATGGGGTACCGGGTGTCTTGATACGGAAATCGCCGACGAGGCGTCCACCTAATGTTCAACCACAACCCACGCTCGAACCGCTTGCCACTCTCACCATCCCCAAGCAGCCGAATCTTCAGCGGTTTGGGCTGGACGGGGGCTACCTGCTTGTTCCTTGCACTCTTGCACGTGGTGCTCAATCGCCTGGTCTGGCGGGAGATTCCGCTGCAGACCGACACCGGGATGTGGGCCTATATCGGCCGCCGAATCCTGGACGGCGCCCTTCCCTATCGCGATCTCTGGGAGAGCAAGCCGCCGGGAATCTATTACCTGATTGCGGGCATCGAGCGACTTTTTGGCGACCTCGCCGTTTCGGCACTCTGCTGGCTGGACGGCCTTGTTTCAATTCTCGTGTTTGGGCTGACGTTTTGGATCGCACGCCTACTTACGTCCGGCAGAGCCGCGGCCGTCGTGACGTTGCCGCTCTCGCTTGTGTTCTGCCACCGCGTGCTCGCGGATTGGGGTTGCAATCTCGAAAAATTCGTCGCGATCTTTGAGATGGCGGCGTGTGGATTAGTGCTCATCGCGACGGCGCGCGAGAAGAGAGCGTTATTCTTTTGGGCAGCGGCCGGGCTTTTCTGCGGCATCGCAAGTCTGTTCAAACAGACGGGCATCGCGTTTTTGGTCGCCACTTCGCTTTACGCGATCTGGCGAAGTTGGACAGGTATCGATCCCTTCACAGCCGCCCGCCGGGCGATCGCGATGCTCTGGATTGGGTTTATCGTTGTGTGGCTGCCGGTTGTAGGGGGGATGGCATGGGCGGGAAATCTGACCAGCTTCGTCGATCAAGTCGTTTTTTACGATCTCGGGCGTGCGGCGGGGGGTGATGGAGAGGCAGACCGGCTGCTGACTTTCGAGCACTGGCGATCCATCGGCGAATCCCTGCGCCTGGGGACGTTGCTGTTCGGTCCTGCACTGGTGGCCATCGTGTTGCTCCTCTGGCGTTATGCCCAACGACGTGCCGCCGGGAAGTCGCAGCCCGAACAGCCTCGACCGTTGAGCTATTCCACGCCGAACTCCCAAGGCGAAGTGCTTGTCGCGATTTATGCACTGCTCGCGCTGCTGCCGATTGTCGTCGCCCCGTTCGGGTACGGTCATTACCTCTTGCAGGCCGCGCCGCCGTGTGCCGTCCTGATGGCGTGCTGGCTGGAACGAGTCAGGATGCGCCGACTTCCGCGGGGAGCGACCCTTGCGGGCGGCCTCTTCGCGGCGATCGGCGTTCATGCGTTGGGAGATCAACTTCGTTTCACGCTGTCTGGCGACACGGAGAATGCCGCCTACGCGGCACAGCGAGAGCGAGTCGACTCGAAAGTCTCCATCATCCAGCGGCAAACTCGGCCAGCCGATTCGGTGATGCTCTGGCCGCCGGATTACGCCGCTTCCTACTACGCGCGCCGGCGAACGCCGCTGGAATGCTCGAATTCGGATGTGATATTCAAGGGCAAGATTTATCGGCTCGATCCGCCGATGAGCGAGCTGTTGGCACGTCTGAGAGCCGCCCCGCCGCAGGTCATCATTGACTTCACGCGCCTTCGCGTTGATGGAGCGGGCAAGGGCGAAACCGGGTCGGCGGCGCAATCGGTACTGGCTGAACCCGGCGTTTCCCTGCTTGAGGAGCCAGACGAGAATCACCGGATGCCGGTCGGGCGGATGCTGGCGCCGCTGAAACAGTGGGTCCGGGCGAATTATGGGGGGCAGCGTCGAGTGGGACACTGCACGATTTACCGGCCGGGTGAATCGTGGCGGCCGTGGACGGAGTACCTCTTTGAGTTAGGAGAAAAATGAAGAATCTCTCTCGCCTCGCTAGCGCTTCGGCCTCGGAAAGGCGCGCGTCTCGCCGCGTCGGTTATGTGTAGGAATGCGATAACTTCGATTCACACGCGAGGCTTAAGCGTAGATTTTCAGCACGTTTTCCAGGAGCTTCAGCGCCTCGGGGCGCTTGCGCTGGAAGCTGTTTCGCCCGATGATCGACCCGAACCCGCCGCCGTCGCGGATGGCCTTGCACTCGTCGTAGATGTCCTGGTCGTTTTCCTTCTTGGCCCCGCCGCTGAAGATGACGATCCGCCGGCCGCCGAAGGCGCACTGCGTGACGTGCCGGACCCGCTCCGCCAGCGAGCCGATGGCGATTTTTTCCTTCTCGTAGATTTTCTTGGCCGCGTCTTGTTCGATGTGGGCGCTGGGCAGCTTCACCTTGATGACGTGGGCGCCGAGCTGGCACGCGATTTGCGCCGCGTAGCCGCACACGTCGATGCCCGTTTCGCCGTCCTTGCTGATGCTGCTGCCGCGCGGGTAGCTCCAACAGATGACCGCCAGGCCGTGCGCCTTGGCCTCGGCCGCCGTTTCGCGGAGTTCTTCATACATTTGCTTGCGCAGGGCGGAGCCGGGATAAATCGTCATGCCGATGCCGACGCAACCGAGCCGGATCGCGTCCTTCACGCCGGCCGTCACCGCCTGCCAGGAGTCCTTCTCATCGGCGAGCAGGTCGTGGTTGTTCGCCTTCAGAATCAGCGGAATCTCGCCGGCAAAGTCGGCCGCGCCGGCTTCAAGAAAGCCGAGCGGCGCCGCGTAGGCGTTCAAGCCGGCTTCGATGCCGAGCTTGAAGTGATAGTGCGGATCGTAGCCTTCCGGGTTCGGACCGAAGCTGCGGACCGGCCCGTGCTCCCAGCCCTGATCGACCGGCAGAATCACCATGCGCCCGGTGCCGCCGAGCCGCCCATGATTCAACATGCGCGCCAGATTGGTCAGCACGCCGGGGGTGTCGCTTCGATACCAGCTCAAAATCTCGCGAACGCGTTCGGTCATCGTACACGCCCTTCGGTAAGGTCAAACATGCAACTCAGCTCATCGTTCAAATCTTAATCAGAGCCGCGCCCGTAAGGAAGCGGTCGGCGTTTTGTCTCAAGCACTCAATTATTGCGCGGGGCGTCCTTGACCCATGCTCACGGCTTCGCCTCCCCGGTGTCCCTCGGTCCCGGCGCGATCAGACCGCCGGTCGGAACGGTCAGAGTGAATTCTCGTTCCTCCCCATTGGCATGTTCCCAGAATTGCTCGCGGGAGCCATCCGTGTATTTGCATCTGGCCGCGGCAAACGCCAGACGTCCCAGCACCATCACAATCGGCGTGGCGGTCTTTCGTTTGAAGATTCGACCTAACGCTTCATCCAGCCGGGCTTCGACGGCCGCCAGCGCCTCGCCATCAGGCGCCTCCACCGAAGCCGGGTCGTCACGCCAAGCCTTGTTCACCTTCGGAAATCGCTCCGCGAATTGATCGGCCGTCAGACCTTCCCAGTGGCCGAGGTCCATCTCCCGGAGTTCATCGAGGGCTTTGGCTTTCAGGTCGATCGCCTCGCCGATGATTCGGGCGGTTTCGCGGGCGGGATTGTCGGAGCCGCAGAAAAGGGCCTTGGGATGAAGCTCGACCAGCCGTCCGACTGACTGGCCCGCCTCGGCGCGGCCCTGTTCGTTGAGGTCAAGGTCGGTGTCGCCGGCGATGCGCTCCTGGTCGTCCCATTCGGTGCGCCCGGCTCGGATAAAGATCAATTTCTTCATTTTGCGTTTCGCGATACCCCGCGCCGTGCGCCGGGTCGCGTCGAGTCCTCCACCCTTCAGGCGTCATCCAGGATTTCGATCGTCTCGAATTTTTTCCCTTCGAGAAATTCGAGGCTGGCGCCCCCTCCGGTTGAAATGTGCGTCATTTGATCGGCCATTCCAAACTGCTCGACCGCGGCCGCTGAATCGCCGCCGCCGATGATGGTCGTGGCGCCGCGCCGCGTCGCTTCGGCGAGCGCATGGGCGATGGCCCGCGTTCCGGCATCGAAGGGAGGCGTTTCGAACACGCCCATGGGGCCGTTCCAGACGACGGTCTTCGCGGAGCGGATGACGTCGCCGTAACGAGAAATGGTCTGCGGGCCGATGTCCAGGCCCATCATGCCGTCGGGAATGTTCGTTTCGGCCACCAGAGTTTTTTCCTTCGGGTCAATTTCGGCCGCGCAGATGCTGTCCGATGGCAGGTGCAGCCTGGCTCCTGCTTTGGCGAGCAGCCCTTTCGCAAGTTCCAGACGATCCGGTTCGCACAGACTCTTTCCGATGCCGCGTCCCTGCGACGCCCAAAAGGTGAACGCCATCGCGCCGCCGATCAGGATCCCGTCGACCGTTGACAGAAGACTCTCGATGACTTTGATCTTGTCGCTGACTTTGGCGCCTCCCAGAATGGCGATGAAGGGGCGCGCCGGTGACGTCAGCGCGTCACCGAGAAATTGCAATTCACGTTGCACGAGAAAACCGCACACGCGTCTTCCGGCGCCGAGCTTCAACGGCACGTCGTACATGCTGACATGTTTTCGATGGCAGGTGCCGAAGGCATCGTTGCAATACAGGTCGGCGTGCCGCGCCAGGGCGTCGGCGAAGCGGTCGATCTTTACGCGCTGCTCCGCCGTCGGCATCTTATTCGGATTTTGCTTGGCCTTGTCGATCAGGTCCTCTTCAGGATGAAACCGCAGATTTTCGAGCAGGAGTACGTCGCCGGATTTCAACGTAGCGACGGCCGCGTCCGCCTTTGTTCCGATGCAGTCCTCCGCGAATGTCACCTCTTTGCGCAACAGCTCCGAAAGATGTTTCGCGACCGGGCGCAGACTGGAATCGGGGTCAACCTTTCCCTTTGGCCTTCCCAGGTGACTCATCAGAATCAGCCGGCCGCCGCGGTCAGTAACGGATCGGATCGAATTAAGCGCTTTGACGATCCGGCCATCGTCCGTGATGACGCCGTTCTCCAGCGGGACGTTGAAATCCACGCGCATCAGCACGCGTTTGCCGGAGACGTCCATGTCAGCGATCGACTTTTTCGGCACCGTTGTCCTCCGAGGATTCCCTGTCTGCCGGGCGGGTGGCGGCGCGCTCCAACGCGGCATTTTCGTCCGATTCCGATTGATCCAAAGCCTCGCGAATCGCATCCTGCAAGCGGAAACCGCCGGGGCCGGGGTCGTCGCTCCGGAGGTTATTTCCCATCAACGCAGGATCAAGGTCGCCAAAATCCCGATCGGGACCGGCC
>Ga0190265_10002967_pt1 | contig 11514 bp, 14 predicted proteins | sample Popmic124T_FD_133135 | JGI IMG/M metagenome (GOLD analysis project Ga0190265, IMG submission 133135) | Populus adjacent soil microbial communities from riparian zone of Indian Creek, Utah, USA - 124 T | ecosystem: Environmental > Terrestrial > Soil > Riparian zone | place: USA: Utah | collected...
ACCGGTGGTCGCGATCATGTCCAGGAGCTCGTACACCCACTGGTCCACGTTGAGGTCGACGGGACTGCGGTACATGAGTGTCAGGTCGTCGGCCTTCACAGACCAGCCGAACTGAGACGCCGTTCGCTCCAGCTGCGACGGATCCTCCTGCATCGTCGCGATGATCGCGCGTTCGCCCTGGTTGACGGCATGGAAGACGAAATGCAATCCCATCAGTGTCTTCCCTATACCGGTGGGTCCTGCCACCAGCGTCGACGCCCCCGACCAGTAGCCGGCCTCGAGCATGTCGTCGAGCGCCTGGATGCCCGACGGAACCCGGACACCCCGCAGTTCGTAGTCCGTCGAATCTGCAGGGTCGGCGAGCCGGGGATAGACCGTGATGCCGTCCTCCGAGAGGCGGTAGGAATGTATCCCGGCCAGGAAGCCTCCACCGCGGAGCTTGTGTACCTGAAGAGCCCGGGACGTGCGTTCGGCGGAGCGAACGCTTATCAGCGCGATGATCGCATCGGCCACAGCGAACTCGGGAGAGCGCTGGATCTCGTCCTCTTGGTACTCGCCGACCCACATCGAGGTCACCGGGAAGGCGCTCAGCATGCCGGCGAGGTCGTGAAGGAACGGACGGAAGCCACCAGTCCGGCCGGCGTAGGGATGCATTGCCTTGAAGCTGTCGATCACGATCATCGCAGGCTGCCTGACCCGGATGAGCTCGCGCACGCGGTCGAGAACGCCGGGCAGGCCGTCGTCGCGGAGGGTTCCCCCGAGGTCCTCGTACCAGACGCATCGCCCGACTGCCGTCGGGTCGAAGAACGACAGGGTCTGACCGTACCTGAGGACCTTCTCCAGCGGCTCGGAGACCGTCGACAAGTACAGGGCCGGCCGCTCAGGGGTGGCGTTGGCGAATACCCATTGCTGCGCGACTATCGTCTTACCCGCACCGGGAGCGCCCACTACCAGGACGATCGCGTCGCGAGGCAGCCCGCCGCCGAGGACGACATCGAGCGGGTCCGATCCAGAGGTCATCCGGTCGTTCATGGGATGGATTCAGCAGCGGAGCGTGCGCGCAGGTAGGCACTTTGTCCCAGCAGGTCCCGGACGACCGACACCAGCCGCAGCGGCTCGAGTGGCTTCTTCAGGAACGCGGCAGCGCCGGCCTCCAGCGCCTCGTCCCGGAGATCGAGCGTGGAGATCGCCAGCACCGGAACATCGAATTGCTGTCGCAACTGGGCACAAAGCCGCAGACCCTGCGCTCCTGAGATCAGCAGATCGATCAGTACGAGATCCGGAATCTTCCGTACTGCTTCAGCCACGGCCTGCTCGGCGGTGGAGATGACCGTGACGCTGTATCCCTCCGTCCGGAGGAAGTAGTCGGCGAAGTCGGCGGCGAACGGATCCTGCTCGGCCAGCAGGATGAGCAACCCGCCGCCGTCGGGGATCCTTGCGGACTCCAGCGGTACGCCGCTGGCCAACCGGCCCTCCAGCAGCCGGTAGGCGTCGCCGACTGACATTCCGTCCGACAATCGGTCGCCGACGAAACGTAGTTGCTCCACCTGCAGCCGCGAGTACAGGCGGTGGCCGCCGGCGCTCCGCTCGGGCACCACGACGCCGTATCGGTCCTCCCACGTCCGCAGCGTCGCCGCCGGGATGCCGAGCATCCGCACGAGGGCCCCGATGCTGTAGACGGGCTGATCAGCCATAGGACGAGCGCATCCCCCCGGTCTGTATGACACGCGTTCTAACGGCGAACATCCGCCGGGCAGGCTCCTCGTGGCTGCATCCATGTCTGGAGCACGTGATCATCAGCACGGACGCGTACTACATGATCCGCAGGCTACCCCATCTCCCCGGAGACCAGGCTGGTGTCCACCAGGAGGCGAGGGCGGTGGACTACAAGATTCCGGGATGACGAGGCGAGGCGCTGTGACGAGACTCGGAACCGTGCCACTGACGTGGGGCTGAACCGGCAACGGGTCGGCTACAGCCGGTCGCACCTACCGGACCATCTGATCAATCGCTCCCCTGCCGGAGCACACAGGAGGCAGTCATGCTGATGCGATTCGATCCCTTCCGTGAACTCGCGTTCCGCGAGCTCGACCGGATGTCCCAGATGTTCGGCGAGCAGGGTGGAGCGCTGCAACAGCGAACGATGCCGATCGACGCCTTCCGCGACGGCGACCGGTTCATCATCCGCTTCGACCTGCCCGGCGTGGATCGTGACTCCATCGAGCTGACGGCGGAGAAGAACGTTCTCACCGTGCGCGCCGAGCGCAGGTGGACTCCCGGGGAGGGGCAGGACGTGGTCGCCGCCGAGCGCCCGCAGGGAGTCTTCACCCGCCAACTGTTCCTCGGCGACAGCCTCGACGTCGACCGGATCACCGCGACCTACGACCAGGGCGTTCTGACGCTCGTCGTCCCGGTCGCCGAGCAGGCAAAGCCGCGCAGGCTCCAGATCACCGAGAGTGATACCGCTCAGGAGAGCGCGGACCGTCAGCCCGCCATCAGCGCAACCTCCTGAGCTGAGCCGCGGCGAGACAGGAGGCGAACCGTGGATCTGCAGTTGAAGGCCTGGCAGGTGCCGTTGCGGGTCAGCGCGGGCGCTTTCATCCTCAATTCCGGCCTGGCCAAGCTCCGCACGGAGGACGCGGCGGCCAAGCAGACCCACGGATTCGCCGCTGCTGCGTATCCCGGCCTCCGCTGGCTCGATCCCCGGTTGTTCGTGGGAGCCCTGTCGATGGGAGAGATCGGACTCGGCACGGCGCTTCTGGTCCCGGTGGTCCCCCCTGCTCTCGTCGGCGCGGGCCTGACCGGTTTCTCCGGTGCCCTCCTCGGCTTGTATCTGCGAACCCCAGGTCTGCGGCAGGAGGGCAGCCTCCGCCCGACCGATCAAGGCATCGCGGTCGCCAAGGATGTCTGGCTCCTTGCCATCGGGCTCGCGTTCGTCGTGGACGATGTCCGCGACCGGGTGCGCGGGAAGACGTGAACCGAGGTGTCCGCTGACGATCCGCTTGTAGCCCCGCCGCGCGGAGGCGCCACCTCGCGAGCACGTCTCCGCGCGGTAGGCGGGGGCGACCGATGACTGTCTCAACCAGCAGGTCGGCACATCGACGCGGCCGCGGTCAGTGGGTACAGATCCTCGTAGCCGGCCTCACGCTGTGGCTCACCAGCCTCGTCGTCACGCTGCTGACTGCCAACGCCAACCTGGTCCCCACGCTGATCCTGCTCGGCAGCTTTCTCGTCCCAGTCACGTTCGTCGCCTGGTCGTTCGACAGGTGGCGGGACGAGCATCTGACCGCCGAGCTCATCGTCAAAGCCTTCGTGGTGGGCGGGCTGCTCGGCATATTGGCGGCGGCTGTGCTGGAGACCTACCTGTTGGAACCCTCCCCGTGGTTGTTCCTCGGCGTCGGCCTGATCGAGGAGGCCGCCAAGGTCGGCGCCCTGATCTTCGTCACCCGTCACCTCGCCAGGCGCCATGGCCGGGATGGATTCGTGCTCGGCGCTGCGGTCGGCTTCGGTTTCGCGGCATTCGAGTCGGCCGGATACGCGTTCAACGCGTTACTGACCGTCGAGGGCCTGTCGTTGACGGCTCTCGTCGAGACCGAGCTGGTACGGAGCCTGCTGGCGCCGTTCGGACACGGGCTGTGGACAGCGATTCTCGGTGGAGTGCTGTTCAGGGAAGCGCGTGCGGATCAGTTCCGCTTCAATCGGGCGGTCCTGCTCATGTATCTGTGGGTCTCGGTGCTGCACGCATTGTGGGACTACACCCACAGCATCGCACTAGCGCTCACGTTCGTGCTCACCGGCACATCGTGGCAGTACGGGCTGCTCTCCAGGGGCTATCTACCGAAACCCACCTCTGAGCAGGTGCACGTGTTCACGGTGCTGTCCATCGGCTTCCTCGCTCTGGTGTCGCTGCTGGGCATCGCCACTCTCAGGGCTACCTGGCGAAGGACACGGCCCGAGAAGACGCATGCGGCGGTTCTGCAATGACGACCCCCGGAAACGTGCAGCCTGCACCCGGTCCGATCCGGAGCAGTGTGCCGGCCCGTCTCGACCGGCTTCCCTGGACGAGATTCCACTGGCGGGTGGTCATCGCGCTCGGTATCACCTGGGTGCTGGACGGCGTGGAGATCACCATCGCGGGCACGATCGCCGATCGTCTCCGCGACCAGGACAGCCTGGCGCTCTCCTCCTCGCAGGTGGGTCTCGCGGCGAGTCTCTATCTGCTGGGCGAGGTGTTCGGTGCGCTCGTGTTCGGCCGGCTGACCGACAAGCTCGGCCGCCGCAAGCTCTTCATCGCGACCCTCGGCGTGTACCTGGTCGGGAACGCGCTCACCGCGTTCTCGATGAACTTCTGGTTCTTCGCCGCGACCCGGTTCATCGCCGGAGCCGGCATCGGCGGTGAGTACGCCGCGATCAACTCCGCCATCGACGAGCTGATCCCGGCGAAGTACCGCGGCCGAACGGACCTCGCGGTCAACGGCACCTATTGGCTCGGCGCGATGATCGGCGCGGCAGCGAACCTCGCCTTTCTCAACGAGGACATCTTCGGCGTCGACCTCGGCTGGCGGATCGCTCTCCTGATCGGACCCCTGATCGGCATGATGATCTGGCCACTGCGGCGCCACCTCCCGGAGAGTCCGCGGTGGCTGCTCACACACGGGCGGGCCGACGAAGCAGAGCGCATCATCGGCGAGATCGAACGGGACGCCGAAGCGAAGGGCATCGAGCTGCCGCCCGTAGGCGAGGACAGCGTCATCGTGATCAGGCCGCGGGGAACGGTGAACTACCGCGAGCTCGCGCGCGTGGTCCTGCGCGACTACCGCCGACGTTCGCTGGTCGGCCTGACACTCATGGTGACGCAGGCCTTCCTCTACAACGCGATCTTCTTCACCTATGCGTTGATCCTCGCCGACTTCTACGGGATCCAGGGCGGCGCGGTGGCGTACTTCATCTTCCCGTTCGCCCTCGGCAACCTGCTCGGACCGATCCTCCTCGGCCGGTACTTCGACACGATCGGCCGACGGGTGATGGTCGGCGGCACCTACGCCCTGTCCGGCCTGCTGCTGTTCGTCACCGGCTGGCTCTTCAACGACGGCGCGCTCACCGCGATCACGCAGACCATCCTCTGGTGCGTCATCTTCTTCTTCGCCTCGGCGGCCGCGTCGTCGGCGTACCTGACCGTGAGCGAGATCTTCCCGATCGAGTTGCGGGCGCAGGCGATCTCCTTCTTCTTCGCGCTGGCAGTGCTCGTCGGCGGAGTCGTCGCACCATGGCTGTTCGCAACGCTGATCGGTGACGGCGACGACCGGGGACGGGTGTTCCTCGGCTATACCTTCGCGTCGATCCTGATGATCATCGGTGGCCTCGTCGAGTTCGTCTGGGGCGTCAATGCCGAGCGGCGCTCGCTGGAGGACGTCGCAACACCGCTGTCGGCCCGCGTGGCGACCGCCGCTGCTGAGAGCGGCCTCACGGGTGGACTCACGGCCCATGTTCGTCGCGGGCGTTGAGTATGGACCGGGGGTGGGTACAGCCGGCGCTTGCCCTGATCATCGCGGTGGCTGTTGCCTGGCTGGCGGCATTTGCTGTCGAGCGATTGGTACGTCGCAGGAGGCTGCGGTCAGCGGCGCCGGTGTGGTCGTCACTCGAGAAGCGTTGCAGACGCCCGTTCCGGATCACCCTGATCATCGCCGCTGTCCTCCTGGCGCTGCCGTACGCAGGACGGGGCGGGACAGTCACGCTGGTCGCGCGGCACGTCCTCGTCCTCGGTCTGATCGCCGCACTCCTGTGGCTGCTCATTCAACTGAGCGGCGTGTTCGAAGACGTCACCGTCGCGCGGTTCGACATCGATATCAGCGACAATCGGCGGGCCCGCAAAATTCGAACGCAGGTCGTCCTGTTCCGCCGGATAACGATCGCGATGCTCGTCGTCGTAGCCGTCGCCGCGGCGGTCATGACGATCCCGTCGGCACGTTCTGTCGGCGCCAGCTTCCTCGTCTCGGCCGGTGTGCTCAGTGTTGTCGTAGGTCTCGCCGCGCAGACGACGCTCGGCAATCTGCTGGCCGGGCTGCAGATCCTCCTCACCGACCCGATCCGCATCGACGACGTCGTCGTCGTGAACGGCGAATGGGGTCGTATCGACGAGATCACCCTGACCTACGTCGTAGTCCGCGCCTGGGACAACCGTCGGCTCATCCTGCCGATCTCTTGGTTCACGACCAACGTGTTCCAGAATTGGACGCGGCACGAAGCGCGGGTGATCGGCAGCATCGTGTTGCACGTCGACTTCAGCGTGCCCGTCGAGGAACTCCGCGCCGAGATGTACCGCTTCGTCCAGGAGTCACCACTGTGGGACGGCCAGGACTGGGTGCTGCAGGTGGTCGACACAACCCCGTCCACAATGGTCGTCCGCGGGCTGGTGAGCTCCGCCGACGCGCCCAGCAACTGGGACCTGCGCTGCGAGGTACGCGAGGACCTACTGATGTTCCTGCAGGAACGTTACCCGGACGCGCTGCCGAAGGTACGCGCCGATGTCGTCGAATCCGTACGACCGATCCAGATCCCGAGCCCGGACAGGGCGCGCGGCTTCGGCCGGGACGATCGATCGACGGCAGACCAGCAGTTGGGACAGTGATCCGATGGGCGTCGAACTGAACGACCGCGCGACCGCCACCGAGATCGAGAACAAGCACATCGAGGAACAAGGGGTGCTTGACAGTGCGCGTTGAGGAGACTCTGCTTCCCGGCGTAGGGATCTCCTACGAGTTTCGAACCGCCGCCGGACGGCAGATCGGTGTGGTGGCTCGCCGGGACGGGACGACCGAACTGGTGGTCTATGCCGAGGACGATCCGGAGTACGTTGCCGAATCGGTGATGCTGCAATCGGATGAGCGGGCAACGCTTGTCGAACTGCTGACGGCACCGCCCGGGCCGTCAGGTCCCCCGGGTCATACTCAGCACCCGATCTAGGTTCACCGAGGACACCCCGTGCACGCAGACCCAGGCGCGTGGCTGGCAGCCGGTGCGGCCGGCGCAGTCGGGCAGGACCTGCTCGAACTCGGGGCTGTGTTCTTCGGACTTGGGTTGCTCGGCATGGTCGCCCACCGGTTCGGTCTCTCACCCGTCCCGCTGTACCTCGTCGCAGGGTTGGCGTTCGGCGACCATGGACCGCTTCCCCTTGCCGCCGGCGAGAGATTCATCGACGTCGGCGCGGAGGTCGGCGGTGTCCTGCTGCTGCTGAGCCTCGGACTCGAGTACTCCGCTACAGAACTGGTCTCCGGTGTACGCCGGCAACTGCCTTCCGGACTCGTCGACCTCGTACTCAACGCCACTCCGGGCGCAGCACTTGCCCTCCTGCTCGGTTGGGGACCGACCGCTGCCGTAGCCCTCGCCGGCGTGACGTACGTGTCCTCATCGGGCATCGTCGCCAAGCTCATCGCAGACGTCGGGCACCTCGGAAACCGGGAGACGCCGGTGGTACTCAGCCTGTTGGTGTTCGAAGACCTCACGATGGCCATCTACCTGCCTGTCCTGACCGCACTACTTCTCGGCCTCGGCTGGGTGAGTGCCACCACCAGTATCCTCGTCGCACTGGGAGTCGTCGTCGCGTCCTTGTTCGTGGCGCTGCGATTCCCGCAGGCGGTCGCGCGGATGATGTTCTCGCCCAACGACGAAGTGTTGCTGCTTCGCGTACTGGGACTGGCCCTGCTCGCGGCCGGCCTCGCCCAGCAGTTGAACGCCTCGGCTGCCGTCGCGGCGTTCCTGGTCGGGCTGAGCCTGTCCGGAGAGATCGCCGAAGGTGCGTACACCCTGCTCCGGCCACTGCGAGACCTGTTCGCGGCCATCTTCTTCCTGTTCTTCGGACTCCAGATCGACCCCGCCACCATCCCCGAGGTCGCCCCTCTCGCCGGCTTGCTCGCCGTCGTCACGGCGGTCACGAAGATCGCCAGTGGCTGGTGGGCGGGCGGGCGATCCGCGCTCACCCCGCGGGGGCGGCTGCGCGTCGGGATCGCGCTGATCCCTCGCGGAGAGTTCTCGATCGTCATCGCAGGGCTCGCTGCGACGACCAGCGTGGATGCCCGGTTCGGAGCACTGGCCGCAACCTACGTCCTCATCCTGGCCGTCGCAGGACCGCTGGCGGTGCGGATGGCCGAACTGCAGCTCACTACCCACCGCCGCAAAGCTGTCAGGTCCCAGCGAGCGCGAAGGGGCGGCGCAGTCGGATCGCCGACTGAACGAGAGGACCACGGGGGCTAGGAGTCAGCGCGGCTGTTCTACACGTTTGCGTGGTGACGCGGGCATCTCGGCGCGGCAGCATGACGAAGGTGGTGTCGGAGGTCTGGTTCGATCACGGGCCCAAGCTGTTCCAGGGCCACCCGGGGCGGATGACATTCGCCGACATGGCCGGGATCGACGGGATGAAGGCCGAGGTGCAGGAGATCGTGACGCTGACCAGGACCAACCCGCCGGATCATGCGAGACGGGAACAGTTCCTGCGGGTGCATGCCCGGCCGGTGGCGCTGGCGGACGACGTCGATCTCGCGGAGCTGGCTCGGGCCACGCCCGGCATGGTCGGCGCAGAACTACACAACCTCGTCAACGAGGCGACGCTGCTTGCCTCTCGCCGCAACCACGACCGGGTCACGAGGGCCGACTTCAGCGATGCGCTGGAGAAGATCGTCCTCGGCACCCGCGCGACGCGCGAGCGCCGGGCACCCCTGCGTCGACACCGGGTGAACCTCGACTGACTCACGCCGGGCGCCTGGACAGGGACGCCCTCGATACAAGACCACGAAGAGGAGACGGAATGACGGTCATGGCTGTGCACAGGTTCGAGCGCTTCTTCCGGGCCGCGGCTGGTCTGGACGTCGACAAGGATGACCTCAAGCGCTACAGCGACTTCGTCAGCGACAAGCTCCACGATCTCCTCGTGATCGGCCAGGGTACGGCGAAGGCGAATGGCCGGGACGTCCTCGAACCGCGCGACCTGCCCATCACCATGGGCTTGCAGCAGTGCGTTCATGTGTTCCGGGAGCTCGACGAGGAGATCGAGCTGCAGCCGATCCTGGCGCAGCTGGCAACATGGCCGCCGCTGCTCGACGTGACCGTCAGCGAAGAGACCGAATCCCGATTGCCCCAGGTGGTGGGAGGTCTGAGCGTCGCACTCGCTCGCACCATCAAGGTCATCGACCCCGATGTCAAGAATCCGCAGACAGCACACTGGGAAGATGCCTTCCGCATCTTCGGCCTGCTGCTCTAGATCTGGAAGACGACCGCTACGCCAGGGCGGTCGCCAGATCCCTCGGCATGCTGGACATGATGTCGTCCCATTCACCATCGGTCACATGGCGTCTCAGAGCCTGGAGAACAGTGTGAACCAGCGGCTCAACGCCGCCCTCAACCTCGTAGCTGAACTCGTGCCGCACCCGATCCAGGAACTGCTCCTTGTTCATCTTCACTGGCACGGTGCTGGGGTGCCAGCCGTCGAAGTAGATGCCGCGGACGAGCAGCGGAAGCTGGGCCGCGAGCTGAGCGGACTCATTCACCGTCAGCCGGTCGCGCAGCGAGTGCAGAACCGCCCTCAGCGCGGCATACGACTGGTTGCGGCGCTCCTTGGGCCAGTCGTAGGCCTTCTCGATGTCCTTCAGCATCCTGTTCGTCTTCTGCACCGTAGTGCTGAACATGTCGCTCATACCCCTGGTCCCTTCTCGTACCGGCCCTTCAAAAGAGCCTCGGGCCGAGGCGAGAACAACACATCCCCGAATCACGCAGTCAGAAGCCGGGCGCGCCCTCCAACATCAGCAACGCACCGTGGAGGTTGCGAGACTGCGCGGATGCACCAACCCCTGCCTCGGACAGTCACTGTCAAGAGGGGTACTGGCAGGGCCTGGTAGCTCCTCGACTGTGACGTAGCGTGAAGACATGGCCGTCAAGAACGACTCCCGCAGCAACGATCTCCGGGAGTTCCTCACCACCCGCCGGGCCAGGATCACCCCCGTCCACCCGCAGCCATGACTTTCGCCGCCGCTGGGCCGCCCATGACGTCCGGTATCACCGCGCCGGCCGCAAACGCTTCCACCACCCCCTGGTCGGCGATCTGGAGCTCGACTACGAAGCCCTCGAGCTCTCCGGCGACCCCGGCCAGCGCATCAACCTCTATACGGCACCCCCCGACTCGGCCTCCGAGGAGGCCTTGAACCTCCTCGCCAGCTGGACCGCTCGCGAACCCGCAACAGCCGAGCCCTCCGCCGCCACACTGCACGGCGACAGGAAGGATTGACCATGGATTTCCAACCTCTCGGCCGCACCGGCGTCCGGGTCAGCCCACTGTGCCTCGGCGCGATGATGTTCGGCCCCTGGGGCAACGACGACCGCGCCGACGCCACCCGCATCATCCACCGCGCACTCGACGCCGGCATCATCGCGCCCGGCGTGACCGTCAATCCCGCCGACAACAGCTACGGCGACCACGAACTCCGGCCCGAACAACGCCGTCGCTGACCACTCCCCCGACTTCACCCCACGAGCAGAGATGGCCGTCCCCTGCAGACGCACCACCTCTAGTTGAAGGAGCCCGAACATGAGCACCTGGACTGCGGAAGAACTGCACGCCCTGGACAGGATCAATGAGATCCGCGTCGCCGGCCGTCGCCAAGACGGATCGCTGCGGACGCTCACCATCGTCTGGCACGTCGTCGTCGACGGGAGTCTTTACGTGCGATCGGTGCGCGGTGACGACGGCAGTTGGTACAAGGGCGTCATCCGCCACCACGAGGGCGCGATCTCCTGGGGCGACGAGACCCGCGAAGTCACCTACATCCCGGACGCGACAGCCGATGATCAGATCGACGCGGCCTACTACAGGAAGTACGGCAACGGATCACCCAGCCGCGCCATCACCAACGCCGCAGCCAAAGCCACGACACTCCGCGTCGAACCCAGATAGCACGCACACATCAAACTTGCGACGGCCAGCGGTTACTCACACGCGCCGGGTTGTAGTCGGCCTACTCGGCGTACTTCTCGTGCGCGGCCATCGCCGCGCCGACGATGCCGGCGTTGTTGAGTAGCTGGGCCGGCTTCACCGGGGTGGAGAGCTCGAGCAGCGGCACCCACTTGTCGGCATGCTTGCTGACCCCGCCGCCGACCACGAACAGGTCGGGGGTGAACAGGTTCTCCACGTGCCGAAGGTATCGCTGCACCCGCTTGGCCCACTGTTTGTACGACAGACCCTCGTTGTCCTTCGCCGCCGAGGAGGCCTTCGTCTCCGCGTCGTACCCGTCCAGCTCGAGGTGACCGAGCTCGGTGTTGGGCACGAGCTGGCCGTCGAGCAGCAGCGCGCTGCCGATACCGGTGCCGAAGGTGAGCATGATGACCACGCCGTCGACTCCCCTGGCCGCGCCGAACCGGGCCTCGGCGATACCGGCCGCGTCGGCATCGTTGAGCACGGTCACGTCGCAGTGGGTGAAGTCGGTGAGGACCTTGTCGACGTCGGTCCCGATCCAGCTCTTGTCGACGTTC
>Ga0190265_10002968_pt1 | contig 11514 bp, 13 predicted proteins | sample Popmic124T_FD_133135 | JGI IMG/M metagenome (GOLD analysis project Ga0190265, IMG submission 133135) | Populus adjacent soil microbial communities from riparian zone of Indian Creek, Utah, USA - 124 T | ecosystem: Environmental > Terrestrial > Soil > Riparian zone | place: USA: Utah | collected...
ACGTTGTAGCCGAAATCAGTGAGGGCCTTGAGCTGCGCTGCCGAGCAGTTCGCGCTCATGCCGCCCAGCCGCACCGCGCAACAGAGGAGGGCAGAGGTCTTGCGCTCGTGAATGTATTTCAGTTCATCAGCCGAAATCTTTTTCCCCTCGCCTTCCAGATCCGCAACCTGGCCGGCAATGAGTTGAAGTGAGCCGGAAGCATGGGCCAGTTCGAGCACGAGTTGTCGGTGCGGATACCGCTGCCAGCCTTTCGCCTTCGCAATGATTTCAAACGCTTGCGTGAGCAATGCGTCACCGGCCAGCACGGCGATTCCTTCACCATACACTCTGTGGTTGGTTGGCTTGCCACGTCGAAAGTCGTCGTTGTCCATCGCCGGCAGGTCGTCGTGAATGAGCGAGTAGGTGTGGATGCACTCAACCGCGCACGCGAGCGGCATCGCGCCTTCGGAGCTGCCTCCGCACGCCTCCGCCGCCGCCAGCGTGAGCGCGGGACGCATCCGTTTTCCGCCCGCGAACAGTGAATAGCGCATGGCCCGGTGAATGGTCGCCGGTTTGGCGGACTCTTTCGGCAGCAACTTATCGAGCGCGCGATTGACCGCGGCGGCGCGGACATCGAGGTAGCGCTGCAAATCAAATGACCCGGCGCGGGTCGCAGTAACTGGCATGCGCGCGGTTTTAGCGGGGGCGTTGTCCAAAGTCCAATGTCCAATGTCCGGGTTCGTCCGGCGTGCGCTTAAACTTTGGACCCCTTGGACTTAACCTGCGAGGCACGATGCAAACCCGGCACGTATGGCCTGCTCGTCCAATTCCCGGCCGATGAAGACGAACTGGCTGACGCGGCGCTCGCCCGGATTCCAGAAGCGATCCGGCGCTGAGTCGAACAGCATCTGGACGCCTTGCACCACGACGCGCTTGGGGATGCCTTTGATGTGCAGTACGCCCTTGCAGCGGTAAATGCTTTCGCCCGAATTCTTCAGCAGTTCGCTCAACCACTGTTCCAGCCTGGCCAGATCCAGCGGGCGCTCCTCCTCGATGTAGAATGAACGCACCAGCTCGTCGTGATGCCCGTGCGGTGCCTCCTGGTGTTCGTGCCCATGCTCGCAATGGCCGTGGTCGTGCTCGCAATCGGAATGATCATGCGGCTCCTCAGCCGCCGTGAGCGTCAATTTCCCGGGCCTCAAAAACTCCAGCGGCGCGTTCAGCTCGCGTGCTTTGATGTTCAATAGTTTGCCCACTTCGATTTGCGACTTTTGCGTGCGATGAATTTTGGCCAGCGCATTCATGCTGCGAATTCGATCTTCGATCCGACTCAACTCTTCCGGCGAAACCAAGTCTGCTTTGTTCAGCAGAACCACGTCGGCAAAAGCAATTTGGGCGCGCGGCTCGGGTCCTTGCTCCAGTTCCAGTTCGAAATGCCGCGCGTCCACCACGGTCACGATACCGTCGAGGCGCAACTTGTCCGCCAGATCCGAGGCCGCGAATGTGTGCGCAATCGGACTTGGGTCTGCGAGTCCCGTCGTTTCGATGAGCACATAATCGAAACGCTTCTTCTTCAGGAACAAATCGTTGAGACTCGTAATCAGGTCTCCGCGCACGCGGCAGCACAGGCAGCCGTTGTTCAATTCCAGTATCTCCTCATCCGCTCCCACCACGAGCTGGTTGTCGATATTGATCGCGCCGAACTCGTTGATGATGATCGCGCACTTGTGGCCGTGCGGCTGCGTGAGGAGATGATTGAGCAAGGTCGTCTTGCCCGCGCCGAGATAACCGGTAAGCACGGTCACCGGAAGTGGCTCTTTGTTTTTCATCGAGCCGCGGAGTTAAGCACAGGAAAGCTTCAAGCACCAAGTACCAAGCTTCCACAGATCCTCCACAGAGGATCCAAATCACAATTTCCGACCCGGGCAGGCCCAAGGAATACCTGGAATCGACGCCCAGCGATTGTGCCGCCTGTGCTGAAGCTCAATTGATCGCCGGAACTTGGAATTCTCTGGTGCTTGGGGCTTGGAATTTGGAGCTTCTCTTCTCGCATGGCACTCGCGCGCATACTCGTGGATGGTTACAGCCTGCTGCACAGTTGGCCGGAACTGGCTCCCGGGGCGCCCCGCCATTCCGCTGCGGCGCGAGACGAGTTAATCCATGTCCTGGCGCTTTACAGCGATGCCGTTGGCACGCCCGTGACGGTAGTGTTCGACGGCGGGGGCCATCGCGGAACTCCTTCCAAAGACGAATCAACGAAGGCGGTTGAAGTCCTCTTCTCTCGCACCGGTCAAACCGCCGATCAAATTATCGAGCGCGTCACGCATCGCATGAAGCCGTTCGGTGAGGTGCTGGCGGTGACAGACGATCACGCCGAACGCGATACTGTCATCGCGATGGGCGGCTTCGCTTCCAGTTGCGCGAGTTTCATCAGCACGATGGAGAGCGCGCTGCAAGACCTGGCACGGGAGGTAAAGAACTACAATTCGGCGGAAAAGCGCCGATATAAAAGGTTGTGAAGCTCCAAACGTCCATTTTTAGCGGCAAGACGCGATTCTCGCGGACAGTGTTCCATTTTTCGCTCGTGCTGTGGGCGTGTTTCGTCGCGGTTGCTCCCTCGCCGGCGGCAACCACACCACTGATCAGTTCGAATCGATTCCTGTTCATCATTGACGCATCTGCTTCCATGAAACCGTTCGACAATGCGCTGCGCGAAACTGTTTTTGATCTTATCTACAGCGGACTGCGCCGGCGAATGACCAACGGCGACAGTTACGGTCTGTGGGTGGTGCGAGACCAAAACGACACGTCATTCCCAATGGATATCTGGAGGTCCCGCAGCACGGTGGAGATGGGAGTGAAAGCCACTGCCCATGTGAAGGAGGACGGGTTCAAAGGCAAACCGCGTTTGGATCTGGCCCTGGCCGATGCGTTGCGGGTCGCCAGGAGTGTGGGGGATTTGACCATCATCATCGTGTCCAATGGCGAAACGCCGATTGCCGGGACGCCTTTCGATGATGCCATCAACGCGCGCTTCCGCGAACTCGCCCCACAAATGAAACGCGCCAAACTGACCGTGAACACTGCGCTCGTGGCCCGGGACGGCGCACTCGCGGCGTGGGCGGTGAATTCTCCCGACTTTCTGATCGACGTTCCATACGTCGAACCCAAACCAAAGTCAGTAGATATACAGATTGCCTTGCCGGTGACGAATTCGCCTGCGCCTTTGACAAATGTTGTTGCCGAGGCCAGTCCCGTTCCACCGCCTAACACCAATGCAGCGCCGCTCAAGCAGCGTCCGAACGTTGCGTCCATTATCATCACGAAGGAAACGGTGGCGCAGGAGAGGCGGGAATTCACAGCGATGACGACGACCGGCACGAACCAGGTGGGCGCGATTGTTCCGAGCACGAACACTGACACTTTGCTTTCCAATTCGATCGCCGAGGCCGCGACCACAATTTTGAGGGACGTTGCCATCGCGAGCGGGTCCAGCGACACGAACAACATAAAGGCCGCGAAATCCGTGGAAGTTGCGATCACGGAACCATCGCCGAAATCGAACAACGCGGCGGCTTCAAATGCGGTGGCAGCGGCGGCCAGACCACCCAAGGCGCCGATTCTGGACTCGGCCACATCATCGAAGGTAGCGGTCACGCCAGCCGTTCCGGTTGTTACGCTTCTGGAAGAACCAAAGCCACCCCAGCAAACCACCTCCAGCTTTCATCCGGTTCTGTGGGTGGGAATCGGTGCTGCGGCAGCGTTGGTGTGCGTCTTCTTTGCTGCGGTTTTGATCGTGCGTTGCCGCCGTCAGGAGCCGAGTCTTATTTCACAGGCGATCGCGCAACAGCGCGCCCACTGAGGCGAAGCGAAACGGCTGGCTGGCCAAAGTGCTTGTCAGCCACAACGTTTTAGCTGAGCCTCACGGCACAGCACAACGCGCAGCGGAACTGACGCACGAACAGGAATTTTATGGCCGACAAAACTAACAAGCAGCCTGAGAACGTTCCGGGAAAATGGTACGTCGATACGACGTGTGTTCCTTGCAACTCATGCATGGACGAAGCGGCGAGCCTTCTTAAGTACAACGACGATCAGTCGCACGTTTACTTCGCCCGGCAGCCGTCTGATCCGCAAGAGGAAGAGGGCGCCAAGCGCGCGGCAGAAATCTGTCCGACCGGTTCCATCGGAAACGACGGTGAGTGATCAACCTTCTTCTTCCTCTTAATCCTCCTGAAGGGTGCCGGGAACGGGAGAGTAGGAGTGAGATTACGACTACGACATAAAATGGCTCTTTCCAACAAATGGGTCCTCATTACGGGCGCATCCAGCGGCTTCGGTGAAGGTGCGGCGATCGCCTTTGCGCGCGAAGGCGCGAAACTGCTTTTGGGTGCGCGTCGCGTCGATCGCCTCGAACAGGTTGCGGCGGCAGCGCGTCAGGCCGGCTCGCCCGCGGCTCACGTTTGCGCCCTCGACGTCGCTTCGACTCCCAGCGTGAATGCCTTCGCTGATTTCGTGCGCCAACAAACGGACAAAATCGACGTGCTCATCAACAACGCCGGAGGCGCGAAGGGCCTCGACAAAGTCGCCGATGGCAAGGACGACGATTGGGAATTCATGATGCAGACGAACGTCCTCGGCGTCCTGCGCATGACGCGCGCGATGTTGCCGATGCTGGTGAACAATCCCGGCAGTTCGATCATCAACATTGGATCGATTGCCGGCCGCACCGCCTACGAGGGCGGATCAGCCTATTGCGCGGCCAAGGCCGGCGAGTTGCAAATCACCCGCGCCTTGCGGCTGGAATTGTGCGGCACCGGCGTGCGCGTTTCGACGGTCGATCCCGGATTGGCGGAGACAGAATTCTCCCTCGTCCGTTTCAAAGGTGATACATCCCGCGCCAAAAAAGTTTACGAAGGAGTTATTCCGCTCAAGGCTGAAGACATCGCCGAAACACTCGTGTGGGTGGCCAGCCGCCCGTCGCACGTGTGCATTGACGAGATGGTCATCAAATGCACTGATCAGGCACAGGTTTACAAACTCCATCGCCGCACGACTTGAATTTGGGCGGCGTTTCGGATGAGCGCCGCGTTCCTCCCCAATTGGCGGCGCTCTACCGAGACGCCGCTCCGAACTGGAATCAATAGGGCGGCGGTTGCGTGGTGTTTCGCCAGCTTTTCACCACGCCGTTTTCGAAGACCACTTCCGCCACCACGTAACTTTGCGGCACGTAGTCGTAGTCGAGGATTGGCGTCGTGTAGTAACCATGTCGCCCGCGCCGATAGTGATGGTAATTCCAGTAGCGATGCTCCTGCCACGTTGTGCCGTGATAAACCCAGGTCGTAAGGGCGGTGCCATCGCTGGACTGGCCGGTGATGATCTGCGAGGGCCTGCCCCAGGCGATATACACCGCGTCCATCAGCATTCCGATTTTGATTTGCCCCTTATCGACGAGTTCGCGCGCCTCCGGTGACAGCGAATCGTAAGCCGAGGAACGCTCCTGCTTGCGCTTCTCAAGCGTGTTCGTCGCACATCCGGCGGCCAGGGCGGCGAGCAATAAGAATGAAGTGACGTGGTTCAGCAGTTTCCTCACGGGAGGGAATATCCGCGACAAACAATTTGAAGTAAAGGCGCCCGGCGCTTAACGTCGCGCCCAATTTCGTGAACAAAACGAAGAAGATGAACTGGCTTTATTTTGCGCTTCTCACCGTCGTGTCGTGGGGCGTGTACGGTGTCTTTTTGCACATCGGCAGCACCGGCATGGGCGACAAAGTGAATGGACGCTATATGGCGTTTCTTTATGTCGGCATCGCCTACTTCCTCGTCGCCATCATCGGGCCGCTCGTGGTCTTGAAGCTTCAGAATGGGCGGCTCGATTTTTGGAACTACCCATCGCACGGACTATGGTGGTCGCTGATCGCTGGAATCGTGGGTGCGATTGGCGCGTTCGGAGTGTTGCTCGCGTTTGGGGCCGCACCCGATCCCAAGCCCGCGTATGTACCGGTGGTGATGAGCATCATTTTCGCAGGCGCTCCGATCGTGAACGCCTTCGTGTCGTTTGCGAAGTATCCGCCCGCGGATGGCCTCAGTGCAATTCGCTGGCAATTCTGGATTGGCATCGTGCTCGCGGCGCTGGGCGGGTTTCTCGTCACCAAATTCAAACCTGATGCTCCGGCGCCGGCCAAGCCGGCGAGCATGCAATCCGCGCAACGCTGATGCCACCCGTCAGCGCCTTCAGCGCCTTTCCCAAGCGGCTGGCCATTGGCACCAGCCAGTTCGATCAGTTGCGGGCCTTGCTTGGAACCATGCTGGGGAGCAACCCGTTCTATACTGCGAAGTTCGACGCCGCGCACGCGAACTACAAAATCCGCCACCTGGGCGAGCTGACCGATTCCGTTCCTTTCACGACCAAAGCGGAAATCGTGGCCGATCAGCAGAACCATCCACCCTACGGAACGAATCTGACGTTCCCGCTCGATCGCTATACCCGGCTGCACCAGACGAGCGGCACGAGCGGCGCGCCCATTCGCTGGCTCGACACTCCGGAAAGCTGGGACTGGATGCTGCGCAATTGGGAACAAATCTATCGGGCTGCGGGCGTGGGGCGCGGTGATCGGATTTTCTTCGCGTTCTCGTTTGGACCGTTTCTTGGATTCTGGACTGCATTTGAATCAGCAGGCCGGGTCGGCGCCTTGTGTCTGCCGGGCGCGAGTCTGAGCAGCGCCGCGCGCGTGCGGGCGATTTTCGATCACCAGGCGAATGTGCTTTGCTGTACGCCGACTTATGCGGTGCGGCTGGCTGAAGTCGCCGCGTCCGAAAAAATCGATCTGAGCCAGTCCCCGGTGAAAACCATCATCGTCGCCGGAGAGCCCGGCGGCAGCATTCCGGCGACGCGCGCGCGGCTCGCGCACCTTTGGCCGGGAGCGCGGGTGTTCGATCATCACGGCATGACCGAGGTCGGGCCGGTAACGTACGAATGCCCGGATCGTCCTGGCGTGTTGCACGTGATCGAGATGAGCTACATCGCAGAAGTGATCCGGCCGGCCACGGGCGAACCTGTTGGTGAGGGCGAAACAGGCGAACTGGTTTTGACGACACTGGGCCGCGTCGGTTCGCCATTGCTGCGCTACCGAACGGGCGACCTCGTGAAGCCTGGCTTGAGTGGTGGTTGTGAATGCGGACGGAACGATCTCATGCTCGAAGGCGGAATTCTGGGCCGGGCCGATGACATGGTGATTGTGCGCGGGGTGAACATTTACCCCAGCGCAATCGAGCAGATTGTTCGAAGCCGCCCTGAAGTCAGCGAGTATCGGGTTCGTATTCTGAGTCGCAATGCACTGCCGGAGATCGAATTGGACGTGGAGATTCCCGGAGGCGATGCCACGGGTGTGACGCAGCAACTCCAAGCCGATTTCGAAACGGCATTCCGGCTCCGGGTGCCCGTCTTTGCTTTGCCCCAAGGCACGCTGCCTCGTGCCGAAGGCAAGTCGCAGCATTTCACGAACGCCGGCTAGCCGTACTCCTGGACTCGCACTTCTGAAACCGGAAGTGAGATTGCGCCAAACTGTGTCAGCTTAACTCACCCTTGCGGTCATCTCGACGCGATGCCCGGCCTTTTCTGCCAACTTTCTTCGCACGAACAGCCCGTACCCGTTGGCATTCTGTTTGCGGAACGATATTTGCAGAAACGAATTCAACGAAAGAGAAAGGAAATCTATGGCTCTCATACGATGGCAAAGACCTGAAATGAATGTGTGGTCACCGTTCCGGCATCTCTCGACGCTGCGCGACGAGATCGATCGCTTGTTTGATTCTCCATTGAACGCGCTGACCAATGACTCGCAGCAGTTCCTCAACGGATGGCTTCCGACGCTCGACCTGCATGAGGACAAAGATCATCTCGTGCTCAAAGCCGAACTGCCCGGCATGAAAAAGGAAGACATCGACATTTCACTGCACGGCGATGTTCTGACGCTTTCCGGCGAGCGGAAAGAGGAAGAGAACTATGAAAAGGCGGAGACATACCGCGCTGAGAGATTCCTTGGGCGGTTCCAGCGCACGCTCACGCTGCCGTTCGCGGTAAATGCGAGCAAAGTGCAGGCTTCGTACAAGGACGGCATCCTGACCGTCACCTTGCCGAAGGCCGAAGAAGCCAAACCGAAACAGATCCAAGTGAAAGTGGATTAACGACGGGCAACGCGGACCATCAAATCCGCCCTGTCACAACCAAAGGAAACACGATTATGAACGCAGTTGCAGAAAAAGAGAAGCAGGCCAGAGCCGTCGCCGAACGTCCGTTTGTGGCGCCGGACGTGAACATTTACGAAATGGAGGACGGATACGTGCTCCAGGCGGAGATGCCGGGGGTGCCAAAGCAGGGGTTGGAGATTACGTTGGAAGGGAACGCCCTGACCTTCGTGGGGCACCGCCATGAAGAGGCGATGCCGGGCCACGTCTTATACCGGGAATCACGCGGGCTGAATTATCGGCGCGTGTTTGAGTTGGACCCGGCCATTGAGACGGGCAAGATCAGTGCGGAAATGCGCCAGGGCGTGCTGACGCTCAAGCTGCCGAAGGCGGAACGTGTCAAGCCGCGCAAGATCGAGATCCAATAAAGCGAGTGAATCATAACCCGCGGTTCGAAAACGAGCCGCGGGTTTTTCTATGGTAGGGCGACGGTGTCCTCACCGCGCCGCGCCTTAATGGCGAGTCACCGCTTCGGCATTGCCACTCGCCTCCACCGCGCTGGGACTTTTACCTCATGTTCATTGCATTCCACGCCGCGCCATACGCGCCCGCCAACTCGCCGAGTTGAGCCGGGAGAATCTTCACGGGTGCGCCCACTCTCCATTCCGTGTCCCGCACAAATTTTTCGAGCGGCTCGAAGAGCGCCGCACCCGAACGCGCGATGCCGCCGCCGATGATCACCGCTTCCGGATCGAGCACGTTCACGAGCGACGAGATCGCGTAGCCAAGCGCTCGCACGGATTTCAGCCACACCTCAGTCGCTGCGTGGTCGCCGCGCTCGTGAGCGGCCACGATTTCGTGCGTCGTCTTGAAAAGTCCGCCGGTGCGCTGTTCGATGGTGCAGTTGCCCATCATCACCTCGAGGCTCCCCGGCATTCCGCAAACATCGCGCGGCCCATCCAGGTCGAGTGAGATATGGCCCAGATGCCCCCCGCGGCCGATCGCGCCTTTGAGCAATCGTCCATCGACTATCGCCGCGCCGCCCACGCCCGTGCCGAGCGTGAGCATAAAAACATTCTTGAATCCGCGGGCCGCGCCGATCCATGCCTCACCCAGCAGCGCGGCGTGCGCGTCGTTCAGCACCGGGACGATGCGAGGTGGGGTAGGGCGCGGTGTCCTCACCGCGCCGCTCTCTGAGGAAGCAGTTTCATGCGTTTGGGAATCATCACGCGCTCGCGGCGCGGTGGGGACACCGCGCCCTACCTTTTTCGCCTCCGCGCTGGGAGCAATCTCCGCACTCAAAAACTCCGTCCAATCCAAACCTTCCAGCCCTTGCAGCCGCCCCGGCATTCGCGCGATGGAGCGGCTATCCGCGGCAGCGAGTCCAGGCGCGGAAATGCCAATGGCCTGTGCTTGGATTCTCCCGCTCACCTCAACGGGGTGAGGTGTGGGAACAGAGGAGGGATTGGGATTGAGATCGCCAGTACGGGTCTCGGATTGCTGCCCCTCCCCTAATCTTAATCCTTCTGCGTCATCACCCCTCACCCTTAATCCCTCTCCTCGTTGAGGAGAGAGGGAAGCCGGTGTCGCGGCATTCGTCATGTCTTCCACGATTTGTCGAATGCGGCGCGCCCAATCGAACTGTTCGCTTGCATCGAACGGCACATTCGTTTCGTCGAGCAGTTCGCCTTCCGGCGTGACAGCCACGGCTTTGACGCTGCTGCCACCGAGATCGATTCCCAAGGCGAAGCTCATTTCGCTGGGTGCGGAACGGCGATTGGCTCCACGGAGTTAGGCAACTTATTCTCACAAATCAATGCTCCGAACCAAGCCCTCTCCCGATCTAGAGACAGTTCCTGACCAAACCCGAGTTCTTTGCGAATAAGATTTCGAAACGCGTTAAGAAGATCGGTCAGGGGTTTTTCCATCTTCTCTTTGGAACCGAACATCAGGTCGCTGAATCTGTCGATGATCTCCGTGTTATCACAGGCTAGGATCAACTTACTGTGGCACTTTCGGGCAGCCTCGGTCGTAGCGTACTGCTTCACCAGTTTGCCACCTTCGGGAGCTATGAATTTGTGCGATAGGTGGGCGTCCACGAGGCACAATGCTTCCAAGCACGCTTCATGTTTCAGATTTCTCTTGGCTTGCTGAACTGCCTTTGATGCGTCTATCTCCAGCTTCACTTCTTCGATTCTCCTAGTGATCTCTTCGATGTCCTCTTTTGTTGCCAAATTTCTTCCTTTTTCCGCGAAATAGGAGGGGAGATAATTCTTGAGGATGAATCCAAGGGCAACGACACCCCCGAGAATTAGGAGTTCAACGACAAAAATGGCAGTGCTCATGATAAGGGATTGTTCCGGTCGTTTTAGAGTTGCTCGGTTTGCACGATTTTTGCACGGGTGTTGTTCAGGCTTCAGTCACACTCCACCCGCCATCCACCGCGAGCACCTGGCCAGTAACAAATTTCGATTCGTCGCTCATGAAGAACATGGCGGCGGAATCGAGATCGCCCGGCTGGCCGATGCGTCCACCGTCGAGCGGTTGCTTGGTTTTAATGAAACTCAAAATCGCTTCGTCGCCTTGCGCCCGCTGCGACATGGGCGTCGCCACGAGCGCGGGCGCGAGGACGTTGAAGCGAATGTTCTGTGGCGCGTAATGACTCGCGGCGGATTTGGTTAGCCCAACGATAGCTGCTTTGGCCGTGGCGTAAGCGTGAGTCGAAAAAAACTTCGGCGAGGGCGAAAAGCCGAGCACTGAACCCATGTTCAACACCGTGCCGCCACTGCCTTGCTTGAGGAACTGCTGCACAGCCGCGCGATTTGAGTAGAACAGGGAAGTCAGATTCTGGTTCAGCGTGTAGGCCCAACCTTCGTCGGTTATCTCGTGCAACGGGCCATCGCCCTGTTTCCGCCCGCTGCCGCCAGCCACATGATAAAGGCCGTGAAAGGAACCGAACTCGCGGTGTGCCGTGGTGATGGCGTTGGAGGCAGTCGCTGGGTTGTTGGCATCACCCACTAAAACTTTCGCGTTCAAGCCAAGTTCCTTCTGAGCCGCCGCCACCGTTTCTGGCATTCGTCCGACCGCGACAACATGCGCGCCTTCGGCAACGAACGCTTTCGCCGCCGACAGACCAAGCCCCGTCGTGCCGCCTATGATGACGAGCGATTTGCCTTTGAGCCGCATAACGGCGCGAGGTTGCAAAAGTTTGTCCGGCGAAGCGAGTGATTCCGTAGCGGCGGCTCGGTAGAGCGCCGCTGATCGCTCCCCGCGCGAAATATGGCGGCGCTCTACCGAGCCGCCGCTACGGAACGGTAGGCTTCCGCGAGCAACGTGACCGGATGCGCG
>Ga0190265_10002969_pt1 | contig 11513 bp, 12 predicted proteins | sample Popmic124T_FD_133135 | JGI IMG/M metagenome (GOLD analysis project Ga0190265, IMG submission 133135) | Populus adjacent soil microbial communities from riparian zone of Indian Creek, Utah, USA - 124 T | ecosystem: Environmental > Terrestrial > Soil > Riparian zone | place: USA: Utah | collected...
CGGCCGAGTACATGGCGGCGGTGATCTCCTCGGTGATGAACACCAAGGACAAGGTGCCTTTCTTCGTCAACCGCTGCGAGGAGATGGGGATCGACGTGCTGCCGCCCGACGTCAACTCCTCCGACCACGACTTCGTCGTCTACGAGAAAGCGATCCGCTTCGGCCTCGACGCGGTCAAGAACGTCGGCCACAGCGCCGTCGAGTCGATCCTGCGCGCTCGAGAGGACAGCGAGATCGCTTCGATCTGGGACTTCTGCGAGCGGGTCGACTCGCGCGCGGTCAACAAACGAGCGATCGAATGCCTGATCAAGTGCGGCGCCCTGGACTCGACCGGAGCCACCCGCAAAGGGATGTTGGAGGCGCTGCCGGCGGCGCAGTCGGCGGGACAGAAAGCGCAGGAGGATGCGCAGCTCGGCCAGGGCTCGATCTTCGACTTCGGCGACGGCGCCGGCCAGGGGGGAGGCGAGGGAGGCTCCAGCGCCCACCACCGCCCACCGCTCGCCGCGGGCGAGTTCGAGCGGCGCGAGCTGCTGGCGATGGAGAAGGAGACCCTCGGCACCTACCTCTCCTCGCACCCGCTCTCCGAAGTGCGCGAGGCGCTGCGCGCCCGGGTCGACTGCCCGCTGGCCGAGCTGGGCGGCAAGCCCGACGGCTCCTGGGTGACGGTCGGCGGCATCGTCACCGAGAGCAAGAAGATCCGCACCAAGAGCGGCTCGCAGATGATGTTCGCGACGCTCGACGACGTCGAGGGCCAGGTCGAGATGCTGGTCTTCAAGGCCGACCAGGCCGAGAGCGCCGAGACGATCGTCCCCGACGCGATCGTCCTCGTGCGCGGCCGGATCGACCACAAGGAGCGCGGCGAGACCAAGCTGGTCGTGCAAGAGGCCGAGCGCTTTGAGCCCGACGGCGAGGAGATCGCCCGGGCGAGCGCCGCCGCCGCAGCGCCGACTGAGCCGCTGCGGCTGACGATTCCGGCGGCGAGCCTCAACGACCACGTGATCGACGAACTGAAAGCGGTGATCGAAGGGCACAAGGGCAGCGCCGACGTCTATCTCGCGATCTCCGAAGGCAGGGGCGAGGCGAGGGAGTGGAAGCTGGGCGACAAGTTCAAGGTGAGGCCCTCGAGCAAGCTGATGGCGGAGCTGGACCACATTTTGAACTCCTCCGCTCTGGCGGCGTGAAATCAAGCAGATCGGTGGACGCAGGGAGCGTGGCGTGCTTATGCACGCGAGCGACTGAGGACGCCGAGATGCGCCGATGTCGCGCCGTCAGAGGTCCCTAGACTTTCTCCATGCCCGCTACGCGTGCGAAGACCGGAGAGTGTCGCCAGTGTCGTTCTTTCTGCGACAAGATGGTCGAGCCGCGTGGCTGCGTCGAGATCGGCTGTCGCTTCCTCTACAGCGTCGTCGACGGCCTCACCGGCATCCAGTACGTCGGTTGCATGCAGGGCGTCTACGGGGCAAAGGTCGAGCTCGGCGCCGTGCAACAGCCGGGTGGTTTCGGCGGCGTCAAGATGACCGGCACGGCGTTGCCCCACTGCCCGTTCACGGTCGAGCGCGCCTACGCCGGCGAGGGACCCGAGCACGACTGCGTCAACCGTGGCTTCTTCGACTGCACCGACGGGGGCCCCGAGGGTCTGCGCGCCTTCGACCTACGCGATCTCGCCCAGGAGTGGCCGGGCATCTGAGGACGACACCGTTCTGTGTAGTCTTCCGGCATGAGCGATTCTTCAGCGGTGGCAGAGGCAGAGCAGGCTGCGGCAGAGGCGACGGGCGACGGCGACGGGGCGGACGGCCCCAAGTTCACGCTCGAGCTGAACCAGGACCAGCAGGACATCCGCGACTGGGTCCACGGATTCGCCGAGGGCGTCGTGCGGCCGGCGGCGGCCGAGTGGGACGAGCGCGAGGAGACCCCTTGGCCTGTGATTCAGGAGGCCGCCAAGATCGGTCTCTACAGCTTCGAAGCCCTCGGGCAGTTCTTCGCCGACGAGACCGGGCTGACGCTGCCGATCGCCAACGAGGAGCTGTTCTGGGGCGACGCCGGCATCGGCATGGCGATCATGGGCACCTCGCTCGCGGTCGCCGCGATCTTCGGGCAGGGGACCCCGGAGCAGATGGGCGAGTGGATTCCGCAGTGCTTCGGCACCGAGGACGAGCCGAAGGTGGCCGCCTTCTGCGCTTCGGAGCCCGACGCCGGCTCTGACGTCTCGGCGATTCGCACCACCGCCAAGTACGACGAGGCGACCGACGAGTGGGTGCTCAACGGCCAGAAGGCCTGGGCGACCAACGGCGGCATCGCCGACGTCCACGTCATCATCGCCTCGGTCGACCGCGAGCTGAAATCGCGCGGCCACGCCGCCTTCATCATCCCGCCGGGCACCAAGGGCTGCGAGCAGGGCGCCAAGGTGAAGAAGCACGGCCTGCGCGCCTCGCACACCGCCGACGTCCACCTCGACGATTGCCGCATCCCCGGTTCCTGCCTGCTGGGCGGCAAAGAGAAGCTCGACGAGCGCCTGGCGCGGGTCCGCGAGGGCAAGCGCTCCAAGTCGCAGGCGGCGATGCAGACCTTCGAGGCGAGCCGGCCGACGGTCGGCTCGCAGGCGGTCGGGATCGCCCGCGCCGCTTACGAGTACTCACTCGAGTACGCGAAAGAGCGCCGGCAGTTCGGCAAGGCGATCATCGAGAACCAGGCGATCGCCTTCGCCCTGGCCGACATGAAGATGGAGATCGACGCCGCCCGGCTGCTCGTCTGGCGCGCCGCCTGGATGGGGCGCAACGGCCACAAGTTCGAGAACGCCGAGGGCTCGATGTCGAAGCTGAAGGCCGGCGAGGTCGCCGTCTGGGCGACCGAGCGGGCTATCCAGATCCTCGGCGGCAACGGCTACACCCGCGAGTTCCCGGTCGAGCGGATGCACCGCGACGCCAAGATCTACACGATCTTCGAGGGCACCTCCGAGATCCAGCGCCTGGTCATCTCCCGCGCGATCTCCGGCGTCCACATCAAATAGCCGCAGCGCGATCGGCGCTGGTCCGGGAATGAGGCCGTCGTCTTCCCGTTGTGCACCTTGAGCGTGCGATAGCACGTACAAAGTCCACAGCGACAGATGGAAGCCCGGTCGTGTTCCGGGCGAATGTCGCGGAGCGGCGATATGCAATCTGGTTTCTGCGCGGCGATAGCCGCGCTCGGACATCGTCGCCTAGCGCGTAGCGCGTGCGACCTCAAATTCCCGCGAGAGGGATCGGCGGCCTCAGCCTTTGCGTGCTTTGAGGCCAGCTTTACGTAGGCGCTTCGCTGCCAGCACTTCTTTGCGGTCCGGGCCTTTCTTGTTGGGGCCGGGGGTCTCCAGGGTGGTGGGGAGGCCATCGAAGCGGGGCTCGGAGAGGAAGGCGGCTAGGCCCTGCTTGCCCATCTCGCCTTTGCCGAGGTTGGCGTGGCGATCGCGGCAGGAGCCGAGCGGGGCGGCTGCGTCGTTGACGTGGAGGCAGCGGAGGCGGTCCAGGCCGACCTTCTCGTCTGCTTCGTCGACGACCGCGCTGAGGTGCTTGGCATCGGTGACGTCGTAGCCCTGGACGAAGAGATGGCAGGAGTCGAGGCAGAGGCCGAGCCGCTCGCCGCTGCCGGCCAGCTCGATCAGCTTGGCAGTCTCGTCGAAGTCTCGTCCGAGCAGTCCTTTGTGCCCGGCGGTCTGCTCGAGCAGCAGCGGGCAGCTCTCGCTGTCCTTTACCGCTGCGGCGATCACCTTCGCCGCGCGTTTCATCGAGGGCCCGTGCGGCTCGCCTTTCTGCGCACCCGGGTGCAGGACGACGCCGGCGGCGCCGATCCCGTCGCCGGTGCGCAGCGCGTGGGTCAAAGAGTCGAGCGACTTCTTGCGCATCTCCTTGTCTTTCGTCGCGCAGTTGATCAGGTATACGGCGTGGATCACCACCGCTTCGACCGGCGAGGCGTCCATCGCCTCGCGGAAAGCGGCGAAGTCCTCGAGGCCGTATTTGGTCGGCCGCCACATGCGCGGACTCTGGTTGAAGATCTGGATCGATTCGCAGCCGAGCTCCGTGCCGCGCTCGATCGCTTTCGCCAATCCGCCAGAGGTGGAAACATGCGCGCCGACCAACATCGTGCCCGATGACTCTCCTATCCGACTGAGGTTTGCTCCCTCGCCGACCGGTGCCCTGCACATCGGTGGCGCGAGGACGGCACTCTACAACTGGCTGGCGGCCCGCCACGCCGCCGGCTCGCTGGTGCTGCGGATCGAGGACACCGACCGCGAGCGCTCGACCGAGGAGAACGTCGCCCAGATCCTCGACGCGCTGGAGTGGCTGGAGCTCGACTGGGACGAGGGGCCGGTCTCCCAGGCCGGGCGGGAGGAGTCCCACCGGGAGGCGCTGGGGCGCCTGCTGGAGAGCGGCGCTGCTTACCGCGACACGGCGACCGCGAAGGACGTCGAGGCCTGGAAGGCCGAGCACGGCGCCGACCGCGGGTATCGGGGCGAGCCCGCCGCCGGAGACGAAGGAGCGGTGCGGCTGCGGGTCCCCGGCGAGGGGGAGACCGTCGTCGAGGATCTGATCCACGGCCCCGTTCGTTTCCCCAACCGCAGCTACGACGACTTCGTCATCGCCCGCGGCGATGGCTCGGTCCTCTACAACTTCGCCGTCGCTGTCGACGACGCCGAGATGGGGATCACCGACGTGGTGCGCGGCGACGACCACCTCTCCAACACGCCGAAGCAGCTGCTGGTCTTGGCGGCGCTCGGCCACGAACCGCCGCGCTACGCCCACCTGCCGCTGCTGCACGGACCCGACGGGCGCAAGCTCTCCAAGCGCCACGGCGCCGCCTCGGTGCAGGAGTTGCGCGAGGCGGGCTACCTGCCGGCGGCGGTGCGCAACTACCTCGCCCTGCTCGGCTGGGGGGCCGACGACGACGCGACGTTGATCCCGACGGCCGAGTTGATCGAGCGCTTCCGGGTCGAGGACGTCGGCAAGGCGGCAGCGATCTTCGACGAGAAGAAGCTGCGCTGGGTCAACGGCCGCTACATGCGCGAGCTGCCGCTCGACGAGTACACCGAGGCCGTCGCGCGCCATCTCGGCCGCGAGTCCAACCCTCAGTTGCGCGCCGCCTGCGAGATCGTGCAGGAGAAAGCGCAGACGCTGGAGGAGGTCTGGCCGCTGGTCCATTTCCTCTTCGAGCAGCCGGTGGAGGACGAGAAGGCGTGGCGCAAGGTGATGAAGGACGGGGCGCCACAGCGGCTGCGAGCGGCGCGCGAGGCACTCGCCGCCAGCGAGGGCTTCGACCCCGATGCGATCGAGGCGGCGCTCGCGCCGCTGCCCGAGCGTCTCGAGACGAAGCCGGGCAAGGTCTACCAGCCGATCCGGGTCGCGATCAGCGGCGGCACCGTCTCGCCTGGGATCTTCGAGTCGCTGTCGGTTCTCGGGCGCGAGACCTCGCTGGCACGGATCGACGCTGCGCTCGAGCGGCTCGCGGCCTGACGGACAACCGCGGCCGTTCCGATCCACCTAAGTGGACAAGCGCAGGCAAAGTCCTCCCTAATATTGGGGAGGCCGAAGCTAAACCGTGCGTCCTTTGATGCCGATGAGGGGGGCGGAGCAAGCCGGTCATGGCATCGAGCAAACAAACCACCAATGGGAAGGTCCACAAGGGCGACGCGCCGGGTGCCCCGGCAGCAAATGCCCCCGGGGCCAGGCTCGCAGCGGCCTTCGAGGCGGTCGAGAAGTTCCCGGCGCTGATCGAGTCCCGCGCCAGGGTGATGCAGGCAGCCACCGCAGAGACCTCCCGTATAGGCGACCTGGTCGAGGCGGTCGAGTCCGACGTCGCCCTGACGATCGCCGTACTGCGCTTCGCCAACCGCACCAGCGGCAGCACCGCGATCGGTGGCGTGCCCGCGGCGGTCGATGTGCTGAAGCCGTCCGGCGTTCTGGCGATCGCCGGTACCGCGCCCGTCTTCGACTTCTTCGAGTCCAACGGCGGCTGGGAGCTGCGTCCGGAGCAGTTCCGCGTGCACGCGCTGGCCACCCAGCAGGTGGCGGCACGGATTGGTCGCGAGATCGGCTGGGAGGACCGCGACGAACTGATGGTCGCGGCCCTGCTGCACGACATCGGCCGCCTCGTCATCTCCAAGCTCCACCCGGGTCGCCGTACCTATTTCGATGCGGTCTCGCGCCAGCCCGAGCAGCGTTTGCGCGAAGAACGCGACCAGCTGGGGATTGACCATGCCCTCGTTGGCGGGGTGCTGGCGCGACGCTGGAACGTGCCGCAGCGGATCGCGGTTGCGATCGAGCGTCACCATGCCGAGGACGCCGAAGGCCTGGCGGCGATCATCGCCAGCGCCGACATGATCGCCCACTACGCCCACGGCGAGGCGGTCAACCCGGAGCGCCTGCGCGAGAGCGCCAAGAGCTGCGGCTTGGGGATCGACGGCCTGCGCGAGCTGCTCTACGAGCTTCCCTACCCGCGTCAGGACGGTACCGCGATCAGAGAGCCCTGCCCGCTCTCGGCCCGTGAGCTCGACGTGCTCAAGCACCTGTCCCAGGGCATGGTCTACAAGCAGATCGCGGGAGAAATGCAGCTTTCGGTATCCACGATCCGCACCCACCTGCACAACGTCTACGGCAAGATCGGCGCCGTCGACCGCGCCCAGGCTGTCCTCACCGCGCGCGACCGCGGCTGGATCTAGCGGCTATTCGATCAGGCACTCGCGCAGGGCGATCGCCACCGCGTGAGTCCGGTTCTTCGCCCCGAGGCGGGCGAGGGCGTTCTTGGTGTGGGTCTTGATCGTTTCTTCACTGAGGCCCAGCCGGCGGGCGGCAATCGAGGTGGTGCCACCGTCGGCGAGCAGCTGCAGGATCTCGCGCTGGCGCCGGGTCAGCTTGCCGCGACTGCCCTTCGGCGGCACCGCCGGATCGACGAACGCTTCCTGCTCGAATGCGGCGCGCACGGCGCGGACCATCTCGGCGGCGCCGGCGGTGCGGGCGACGTAGGCGCTGGCCCCGGCCTGTATCGCGCTGCTGGCGAAGTGGCGGTCGGGCTGGTCGCCGTGGGCGACGATGCCAAGCACCGGCGCCGCTTTGCGCAGTTCGCGAATCGCTTCGGTGCCACCGAGAGCCCCGTCGACCTCGTCTGGCCGCCGCCCGAGGTCGACGATCGCCACGTCGATGCTGCCGATGTCGCGAACCAAGCCCAGCGCCTCGTCGCGGCTCTCGCTCTCCTCGACCTGGAAGTCGGCGCCGAGCGCCTCGCGCACACCCAGCCGGACCAACGGGTGGGGATCGACGACTAGACAGTGGGCAGGTTCCAAGACTTTTCGATCCTAACCGAGGCGGGTCTGCGCGGTGCGGTAGAAAGACCAGGTGATCTCCATCACCTCGAAGTCGCGCTACGCGGTCGTCGCGATGGCCGAGCTGGCCCGCGCCGGCGAGCGCCCGGTGCCGATCAAGGAGCTGGCCGAGCGCCGCGCAATCCCCGAGCAGTTCCTCGAGCAGCTCTTCTCGACCCTGCGCCGGGCTGGCCTATTGACCAGTCACCGCGGGATGAAAGGCGGCTACACGCTCTCCCGTCCCGCCGACGAGATCACCGTGCTCGAGGTCGTACAGGCGCTCGACGGCAAAGTCGGCCAGGAGGCCGATGAGGCCGGCGGCATCTGGGCCGAGGGCGTCACCGCCCTGCGCAAGGTCTTCGGCCAGACCACGATCGCCGAAGTTGCCCGCCGCGAGGCCGAGGAGGCCGGCTCCGGCATGTACTTCATCTAGGTCTGGAAAGGCATTTAGCGCACCTGAAACGTGCCGGACTCGAGGTAGGTGGCCAATAGCTGGAGCGCATGGGCGGTGGGCGGATGGATGGGCTCGGGCACCGCGTCCAGCTCGACAAATTTCACCTCTGTTGACTCGGTGCGATCCGGAAATGGATCCCCGTCCCACGTTCTCGCCAGGAAGCAGAGTGCGAAACAGTGCGTCACATCGCCGTTGGGATAGCTGATCGTGTGCGCCTCGGCCTCGGAAAGGCAGGCGAAGGGAAGGAGGTCTTTTTCGGAGACCAGGATTCCGGTCTCCTCCAGAACCTCTTCAACAGCAGTCAGGGCAAAGCTGCCATCGATCTCTGCTGCACCGGCCGGAAGGCACCAGCTTCCATCATCGGTTCGCCTGGTCAGCAGCACGCATCCGTCGGCGCGCTGCAGCACGACCATCGCACCGGGCATCAAGACGAGCGCATTGCCGATCTTCTGCCGCAGGCGCCATAGGTAAGAACCGGCGTGGGGCACCGGCGGAGAATACGGTTTGGCCATCGGGCCATAGCCCTCGCAGGGCGTTGCGTCGAGAATGTCGCCATGTTCCAAGCGAACGAAGCTGCCGTCCGCGCTGCAACGCCCGCCGACGCCGGGGCGATATGCAGCATTTACAACGCGGCCCTCGCCGAACGGGGTTCCACCTTCGAGACCGAGCCGCGCTCAGCCGAGGACTTCGAGGGCAGGATTGACGATGTCCGGTTCCCGCTCCTGGTGGCGGAAGCGGCGCAAGAGGTCATCGGCTGGACCGGACTCGCTTCCTATAGCAGCCGTCCTTGCTATGCCGGGATCGGCGAGTGCAGCGTCTATGTTGCGGTGTCGGCTCGTGGTCGTGGCGTTGGCACGATGCTTACCAAGACGCTGGCCGGAGCAGCCCGCGGCAGCGGTTTCCACAAGCTGATCGGCAAGCTCTTCACCGACAATACGGCGAGCATTCGCTTGGTCGAGCGCTGCGGCTTCTCCCCGGTTGGCCTCCACCGTCGCCACGGTCGACTCGACGGTGAGTGGCGCGACGTGCTGGTCGTCGAGCGGCTGCTGGATGAAGCTTGAGGGCCATGCATATCGAAACCCAGCGGCTGCTGTTGCGTCCGATCGGGCTGGGCGACCTGGACGAGTTCGTTGCCCTGCATACGGATCCTGAGGTGACGCGTTTCATACGCCCCCTCGACGGTGGGGAAGCAAAGGAGCGACTTCAGAGGGATGAGCAGGAATGGCTGGAACGGGGCCACGGCATGCTCGCGATGCTCGACCAGGCGAGCGGCGCCTTTTTGGGCAGATGCGGTCTCAAGTATTGGCCGCAGTTCGACGAGACCGAGATCGGCTGGGTGCTGCGCCGGCACGCTTGGGGTCGGGGATACGCAACGGAGGCAGGACGTGCCTGCGCCGAGTGGGGGTTCTCCGAATTCGACCCGTCGTATCTGACGGCCATGATCAATGTGGACAACATCCGCTCGGTCCGAGTGGCCGAGCGTCTCGGGTTCACTCCCCTGCGCGAGGACGTACTGCTCGGCGACCCGGTGGTCGTGTATTCGCTCCAGCGAGCAGCATGAAAGTCCGCAAAGCCGATGACGGCGATGCTCGCCAGATCGCCGAGATCCACGTCCGTTCCTGGCGGGCTGCTTATCGGCGGCATCCTGCCGGAGTCCATTACTCGACGGCCTCTCGGTCTCTGATGGCTGGCGCGACGCGATCCTTTGGGTGCTGCCGGAGAATCAGGCGGCGCTCGCCTTCTACGACCGCTTCGGGTTCGCTGTCGAGCATGGCGTCGAGAAGCGCGAGGAGCGAAGCGGCCGGCGAAATGCACTGGTTCTGCAAGCCGCACCCGAGCCGTCGAACCCATCACCTGCATCTCGCCCCAACTGACTCGGAGCGCTTTCGCGACGAGCTGGCGTTCCGCGACAGGCTACGAACAGATCCAGAAGCTGCTGAGGATATGCGGCACTGAAGCGCGAGCTCGCGGACCGCTTTGCCGACGACCGCGAGGCTTACACGGATGCCAAGGCTGGAGTTCATCTGCCAGATCCTTAGGCAGCGGTAAGACCCGCACAGCGAGGGGTTGTTGCGCTAAAGGCGCTCTGCTTCCCAGACGACCACCGCTGGAACGCCCTCAAGCGCAGCCTCAAAGGCCTCGGTCCGATGCTTTTTCGAACGTGCACGAGCCTGCTCGCTGCTCAGCGGCGGTTCGATGCAACGGCGAACCGTGAGGCCGGCATGGTCAAATGCCGCGATGTAGTCGGCGTGGAGGTGTGGATACTCGGGGATCATCGAACGCCGTCCCGCCGGATCGACGAATACCGCTCGCCAGCCCAGGATCGCCGTCGCGAAGGGATGGGGATTGGAGATAACCAGCCGACCTCCCGGTTGGAGCACCCGAGCCAGCTCTGCAATCGCTGCGTCGATCTCCGGCAAGTGGCTGAGCGCGAGCGCGCAGACGGCTCCGGTTACCTCCCCGTCCTTCAGCGGCAGCGCGGTCAGCTCACCGAGACGAAAGTCCACCTCCGGGAGCTTTGAGCGGGCGCGAGACAGCATCGCATCGCTTGAATCGACGCCGACAACCTCCTCATATCCGCATTTCCGAAGATAGGCGGCTGCCGACCGGTCCCGCAGGCCGCATCGAGAACGGGGCCATCGGGGAGCTGTTCAAGCAACCCCCGAACGACCGGCTCCTCGAGCGCAATCGTGTCGTTGCCCGGGTCGTCGTAGTCATCTGCCCATTGGGCGTAGCCTGCCTCGACCCCGACCTCGGGCAGGTCACGGCGCTTTGAGTAGGGCGGTTCGTTGAGGCGAGAGATGATTCCCAGCATCTCCTCGGTCCGGGTATCGACGCCGTCGTAGTCGCGCCGCGCTCCGGCACGCAGCAGCGCCAGTCCCTCGATACCCAGGATGTAGTGGCCTTGTCGGAACCCCTCCGTCATGAGCGAGAGGACGCTATCGCAGGAGAAAGGCGTGATCCGCATGCTCAGCGGAGTTCGTGACGCTGGCCCTACGATGGCTGGGCCATGTGGATCGATCGCACGCCGCGTCTGCTGCTGCGCCTGGAGGGGGTCGTGCTGGCCGTGGCGGCCATCGTCGTCTATCTCCACCTCGACTACAGCGTGCCGGCGCTGGTTGGCTTGCTCGTCGCTGTGGATCTCTCGCTGCTGGGATTCGTCGTCAACCGAAAGGTGGGAACTCTCACCTACGACATCGCCCACCACCACGGTGCTTCCCCTTGTCCTCGGTGCGGTTGGCATCGTGGTCGGGGATTCCCTCGCGGTTCAGATTGCGCTGGCCTGGCTGGCCCATATCGGCATCGACCGAGCGCTCGGCTTCGGTCTCAAGTACTCGACTGCGTTTGACGACACGCACCTGCAACGCGTTTGACCAAAGGACGATGTGGCCCGCGATAGGGTCGGCGCGATGAGCGCGCCAGGACAGATTCGATGAAGATTGGGCCTGAGGCTTCAGCGACGGTGGGGAACACGCCGCTGGTGGCGCTGCAGCGGCTCGGCGAGGGGTTGCCGGGAGAGGTCTGCGCGAAGCTCGAGTACTTCAATCCCGGTGGGTCGGTCAAGGACCGGATCGGGGTGGCGATGATCGATGCCGCTGAGCAGGAGGGGCTGATCGAGCGCGGCCGCTCGGTGATCGTCGAGCCGACCAGTGGCAACACGGGGATCGCCCTGGCGATGGTCTGCGCCGCGCGCGGCTACGAGCTGATCCTCACCCTGCCCGAGGGGATGAGCCG
>Ga0190265_10002970_pt1 | contig 11512 bp, 12 predicted proteins | sample Popmic124T_FD_133135 | JGI IMG/M metagenome (GOLD analysis project Ga0190265, IMG submission 133135) | Populus adjacent soil microbial communities from riparian zone of Indian Creek, Utah, USA - 124 T | ecosystem: Environmental > Terrestrial > Soil > Riparian zone | place: USA: Utah | collected...
GCGGACCATGTCCGGCACCGAGTCGCCGTGGTCGACCCGGATGACGTCCTGCTCGATGATCGGGCCGGCGTCCAGTTCCGCGGTGACGTAGTGGCAGGTCGCGCCGACCAGTTTGACCCCGCGCGTGTGCGCCTGGTGGTAGGGCCGCGCACCCACGAAGGAGGGCAGGAAGCTGTGGTGGATGTTCAGCGCACGCCCGGACCACGCCTCGCACAGCGATGGGGGTAGCACCTGCATGAACCGCGCGAGAACCACGGCATGCGGGTCGTGCTCGTCGACGAGGGTGGCCAGCCGGTCGAACGCCGCCGCCTTGCCGGCCGGGTCGCCGGTGGGAAACGGGATGTGGTGGAAGGGGATGCCGTGCGCCCGGGTGATGTCGCCGAGCGAGCCGTGGTTGCCGACGACCGCACGTACGTCCACGTCGAGTTCGCCCGCGGCGACGCGACCAAGCAGGTCGTAAAGGCAGTGGCCCTCCTTGGACACCAGGATGACCACGCGACGTCGTTCTGCGGTGTCCTCGACGCGCCAGTCGGCGGACGCGCAAAGCGCGGACGCCACTTCGCCGAACCGGCTGCGCAACTCGTGCACGTCGAACGGCAGTGAATCGGCGCGGACCTCCTGGCGGGTGAAGAACCAGCCGGTGTCGGGATCGGTGTGGTAGGCGGCCTCGACGATCCAGCCGCCCGCGTCCGCGAGGAACGTCGCGATGCGCGCGATGATCCCGGTCCGGTCGGGGCAGCCGAAGGTGATCACGTAGCGATGTTCGGGAAGCGGCACGGTCGCCATCCTGCCGCACCCGGCCCGCCTGCGGCGATGCGGTCAGGGCTTGCCCCTACCGGGAGGCCAGCGGTTCGAGAAGTGCCGTCTCCCCGTGCTTCTCGGCGCCGTTGGGCCTTCCCCACACGGCGCGGTAGACGTCGTCGGCGGTGCCGGTGAGCGTGGTGTCGGCCTGGAACCCGGCCGGCGTGCTCTCGGTGAGTGAAACCACCGGTTCCTCGGTGGGTGCGAGGGTGACCGTCCAGCAACGCGACAGGTCGGACGTCCGCACCAGCACCGTCCCGGACACGTGCACGTCGTTCCAGCCGGATCTGCTGGGCAGGATGGTGCGGAGCAGCTCGTCGATGCCGTCCGCGGCGAACTCTGGATCGAAGGTGACCGACGGATCTCCCGCCGCGTACTCGGCGTCCAGGCGGTGGATGGCCGCCTCGTGTGCCTGACGCCGCGCCCAGGACGCGGTGGTCCGGGGGTAGCCCTCGAACGGCAGCCAGGCCGGGGCGTCCGGGCCGGCCGCGAACGCCTCGCGGATGTCGTCCCGCTGCGCGTCCCACCAGCCGAGTACGGCTTCCCACTCCTCGGGCGGCGAGTCCGGCTTTATACCCTCGCCGCTCGGGTTGGCGATCGCGGCAAGAACCCATGAATGCACCATCGCGATGTGTGTGACCAGCCGATGAACTGTCCACTTAGGACACGTTGGCACTCTTGCCTCCGGCCCTGCCTCGACGGCGGCGGCCCGCAGGCCGTCGCAGTGGATCTCGACCGCTCGTAACGCATTCTCGTATTCCACCCGGCTCACCGTATGCCCTCCGTCCACGACCGGGCCACTCCCAGCCGAAGATCGGCAATCGGTGCTACGGGCGGAGAGGCGTTAACATGAAGCGATTATGGAACGTATGGGAAGAACCGGAGTTGTCCTGTTCGTCGGCGGCGTTCTGGTCGTAGGCCTGAATCGCCTTGCTGCCAAGGTGTTCCCCGAGCAGTGGGGCGGGGCGAACATCGGCGGCGGAATGATCGAGATGGTCGCGATCGTCGTCGGCGCCATCGGCCTGGTGCTGCTTCTCGTGGCCCAGGTGCGCAAGTCTCGCCGCTGACGGCGGGTCAACCGCCCGGTGCGACGGCGGCCCAGTCGACCGTGAGCTCGCCGAGTCGCAGGCGGGCGGGACGACTGCGCACCGGCCAGCCGCGTGCGGCGAGCAGTTCCGCGGTGGCGACCCACCGGGCCCGGGGCCCGTACGCCTGATGCGGCGCGGCCGCCGCCCAGCACGCGTCCAGGGTGGACAGAAGTTCGTGGATGCGCTCGCCCGGAACATTCCGGTGTATCAACGCCTTCGGTAGTCGTTCGGCCACAATGGACGGTCGATTCAGAGTGGATACGTTACACGACAAGGTAAGGCTGACGGGCCCGTGCGCGGACAGCGTCACCCACGAGCACAGTCTGCCGATCTCGTCGCAGGTCCCCTCGACGACCAGGCCGCCCGGCGCGATGCGGTCGAGCATCGTCCGCCACGCGTCCGCGACCTCGCTCTCGTCGTACTGCCGCAGCACGTTGAAGGCTCGCACCAGTGTCGGCGCCGTACCGCCGAGTTCGAACCCGCCTCGCCGGAACTCCAGTCGCGGCGGTTCGGCCGCGTACCCGGCCGCAGCCACCCGTGCGGGGTCGATCTCCAGTCCCAGCACCCGCGCCCGAGGGTGGACCCGCCCGAGCCGGCGGGCCAGCTCGACGGTGGTCACCGGCGAAGCGCCGTAACCGAGGTCCACGACCAGCGGTTCGTCGGCCGCCCGGAGCACGCGGCTCGGCAACGGACCGTCGGCGATCCAGCGGTCCACGCGGCGCAGGCGGTTCGGATTGGTCGTGCCACGTGTCGGCCTGCCGGTGGCGCTGCCGGGTGCGCCGCCAGCCGCCGACGTGCGCCGCCGTGCGCGAGTGCGCACGGCAGCAGGAGACGTCAAGGCAGGAGAGGTCATGGTGTCCGGTTCGGCTCTGTGCTGGCGGAAGTGTCAGCCGCGGTCCGCGAGCCACCGCGCGGTGAACTCGGCCTCGCGTTCGAGCAACCTGGTCACCTGCTCGGCGATGACGCCCTCGAACCTGGCGCCGATCAGGGGGACCCGGACCTTCACCTCACCGGAGTTGCGCAGGACGCTGCCGGTGCCCGACGGCGTGATGTCCGTGCGGGCCGAGATCTCCCCCGGAACGCCCTGGACGGTCGCTTTCGCACTGCCGGTGTATCCGGAGCCGGAGCGGCGGAACGTCTGCTCCCGTTCGACGATCAGGTCACCCGAGACGAAGGAGCGCACCCCCTGCGGCAACACGTTCGCGGGGATTCCCTGACGGAGCCGGAAACGCGCGCCGTCAGGGGTCGAGGAGTGCTCGAGCAGGGCGGCGTCGGTGCCACCGAGTTCGGCCAGGCGGGCCCGCAACACGTCCTCGCCGGACTGTGCGGCCAGCACCTCGTCGACGCCCTCGGTGAACTCTGCGCGATGCTCGATACGGGAGGCCATGAGGGCAGACAGTACCGTTGCCTGGTGTGAGCGAGCCTGCGAGCGAACGATTGGGCACAGTAGCTTTGCGAGCGCTGCTGACGAGCGTTAGCGAGGAGGCGGTGTGAGCGAGCCTGCGAGCGAACGATTGGGCACAGCAGCTTTGCGAGCGCTGCGAACCATTGAGCACGGCAGCCCGGCGGGTGTTGCCGACGAGCGTCTGCGAGGAGGTGGCGTGCGCGCTGCCGAAACACCTGCGGGGGAAAATCTCGCCGGGCACACCACATTGCGTCTGGGCGGCCCCGCGGCCAGGTTCGCCGAGGCGGCGAGCGAGGACGAGTTGCTCTCCCATGTCCGCGAGGCCGACCGCACGGGCGAGCCGCTGCTGCTTCTCGGCGGCGGGTCGAACCTCGTGGTCGGTGACGCCGGTTTCGACGGGACGGTCGTGAAGATCGCCACAACCGGTTGGGTGGCGGCCGAGGACGTCGGCGGCACCCGGACGGTCAACGTCGCCGCCGGGCAGAATTGGGACGAGTTCGTCGCGGCCATGACATCCGCGGGGGTCGGCGGGCACGAGTGCCTCTCCGGTATCCCGGGTTCCGTCGGCGCGACACCGATCCAGAACGTGGGCGCCTACGGCTGCGAGATCAGCGAGACGCTGCGATCCATCCGCCTCTATGACCGGGCCACCGGGGATATCCGCGAACTCGACGCGTCCGACCTCGGTTTCGGTTACCGCACCAGCGTGCTCAAGGGCACCGATACCGGGGTCGTCCTCGGCGTGCGGTTCGAGCTCTTCGGCGACGGGCTGTCCAGCCCGATCCGCTACCCGGAGCTCGCGGGCAAGCTGGGCGTCGACGTCGGCGAGCGGGTTCCCGCGGCGAAGGCCCGCGCGGCCGTCCTGGAACTGCGCGCGGGCAAGGGCATGGTCCTCGACCCCGACGACCACGACACGTGGAGCGCGGGTTCGTTCTTCACCAATCCGATCGTCCCGGCCGCCGAGGCCGACGCGGTACGGGATCGCGTCGCCGAAGTCCTCGGCGACGGTGTCCGCGTACCCACCTACCCGGCCGGTGGCGACGTGAAGTTCTCCGCAGCGTGGCTGATCGAACGTGCCGGATACGGCAAGGGCTACCAGGGCACGGGAGGCCGGGTCTCCTTGTCGCGCAAGCACACCCTGGCGTTGACGAACCGCGGCGAGGCCTCGACCGAAGACCTGCTGGCCCTGGCTCGCGAGGTCCGTGAGGGTGTCCGGGAGCGGTTCGGTGTCACGCTGCACCCCGAGCCGCTCCTGATCAACTGTGCTCTCTGACCGCCGCGCCCGCTGACGGGTCGCCGGCGAGGACACGGCGGTAGGCGTCGACGGCGATGTTGCGCCCGGTGAGCACCACCACGACGCTGCCGCCAGATGCGGGCTCGACCCGTCCCGCCAGGACCGCGGCGACGCCGACGGCGCCCGCCCCCTCGACGACCAGCCCGTGCTCGCGGAAGAGCCAGCGCATCGCGGCGGTCAGCTCGTCCTCGGTGACGACGGCCATTTCGACACGGTGTTCGGCGAGGATGCCCGGCGTGACGCACGGGTCGTCGACGTTGCCCGCGAGGCCGTCCGCCAGCGTTGGGCCCACCTCGACGGGTACGACCCGGCCCGCGGCCACAGCGGTGGAGACGGCTCGCGAGGACTCGACCTCGACACCGACCACCCTGGCGCCGTCGCGCCGTGCGGCCCACAGCGCCAGGCCCGCGCACAGTCCGCCGCCGCCGACCCCGCACACCACGGTCACCGGCCCGGTCACCTGGTCGTCGAGCTCGCGGCCGATCGTCGAGTTCCCGGCGATGACGTCGACGTCGTTGTATCCGGAGACGTACTGCCCGTCCATGCCCGCAAGTTCGAGCGCGCGCGCCTCGGCGGCGTCGAAACCGGATCCGTGGCGAACCAGTTCCACCGGCCGCGCACGCAGGGCCGCCACCTTCGGCGGGGAGGCGTCCTCGGCGACCACGACCGTCGCGGACCGGCCCAGTACGGCGGCGGCGAACGCCATGCCGAGGCCGTGGTTGCCCGCGCTGGCGGTGATGGCGCGCTCGTGGGCGCCCAGTGAGGCGGTGGCCGCGAGCGCCCCGCGCACCTTGAACGCGCCGGTGGGCTGGAGCGTCTCCAGCTTGAGCGATACGCCTGGCCGTTCGGTGCGCACGACCGGAGTCGGCCGCAGGTGTCCGCGCACCACCTGCCATGCCGCGTCCAGCTCCGCGTGCGACGGCGTGCGTACCCGCCTGTGCCAGGCGGGGGCGCTCACCGCTCGTCCCGGTGGAACCGCGTGCCGTCGTACTGGGCGCGGGGCTGTATCCGGATCCGGTCGAGGTTGACGTGCGAGGGCCTGGTGGCGGCGAAGCCGATGACCTCGGCGACGTCGTGCGCGGTCAGCGGGGTGATCCCCCGGTAGACCTTGGCGGCCCGCTCGTCGTCGCCCTCGAAGCGGTTCAGCGAGAAGTCGGTCTGCACCATGCCGGGGGCGATCTCGGTGAACCGGATCGGTTCGCCGAGGTGCTCGGAGCGCAGGGTCTGGTGCATCGCCGCCTGCGCGTGTTTCGCGGCGGTGTAGCCCCCGCCGCCGTCGTAGACGTCGTGCCCTGCGACGGAGGTCACGGTGAGCACGTGACCGTCGCCCGATTCGCGAAGTAAAGGCAGTAGTGCCCTGGTTACCCGCAGCGTTCCGAGCACATTCGTCTCCCACATCCAGCGCCAGTTGTCCTCGTCGGCGTCCTCGACGCGTTCCAGGCCCCGCGCGCCACCGGCGTTGTTCACCAGTACGTGGCATTCTGAAATTCGCCGGCCGAAGGCGGCAACGGAATCGGGGTCTGTCACGTCCAATGGAAGCGCGGTTCCGGATAGATCCCGGGCCAGCGCCTCGAGGCGGTCCAGGCGGCGCGCCCCGAGCACGACGTGGAATCCGGCGTCGGCGAGCACCCGCGCGGTGGCTTCGCCGATACCGGCGCTGGCTCCTGTGATCACAGCGGTTCGCTTGGTCATGAGTGAATGCTGCCAGCCGCACGGCTGGAAGTAACGTCGAACTGCTCGCTCTCGATTCGGGAGCACAGACGGAGGTGGACGGTGATCGAACGGCGCACGCTCATGAAGGGCGTTGCCGCGGCGGGCTCCGCGGTACTTGTCGCCGCATGCTCGGGTGACGGCGACGTCGCCCCGGCAGGCGAGGGCGCACCCACGCCCGAAGCGCCGCCCAAGGCCGTTCTCACCGCCGAACCCGCCGCGGAAGCCAAGGACGTCGCCGTGCTGGTACCCGTCACCGTGCGGGTCGTCGAGGGAACGCTCGACGAGGTCAAGGTCACCAACCCCGACGGCGAGGAGGTCCCGGGCGGCCTCAATCCGGAGAAGACCGTCTGGACGAGCACGGAGCCGCTCGGCTACGGCAAGTCCTACACCTACGCCGCCAGGGCCACCGGTACCGACGGCAAGCCGGTGCAACTCGGCGGTGCGTTCACCACGGTGAAGCCGGCGAAGGAGATCCGCGCGACGCTCAACCCCTCCGACGACGCCGAGGTCGGCGTCGGCATGCCGATCAGCGTCAAGTTCGATGCCCCCGTCAAGGACCGCAAGGCGGCCCAGGCGGCGCTCACCGTCGAGCCCTCGGAAGAGGTCGAGGGGGCCTGGGCGTGGCTGTCCGACCGGCAGTGCGACTGGCGGCCGAAGGAGTACTGGCCGGGAGACATCGAGGTCAACGTCACCGCGAAGCTGTACGGCGTGCATTACGGCGGCGGCAACTACGGCAAGGCGGACGTCACCACGAAGTTCACCGTGGGGCGCAACCAGGTCGTCAAGGTCAACACGCCCGACCATGTCATGCGGGTCTTCCGCGGCGGGTCGGAGACCGCGAGTTACCCGTGCAGCAACGGCAAGGACGCCGACCCGAACCTGAACACGCCCAACGGCACCGTCATCGTGATGAGCAAGGAGCCGACGGCGATCTTCGACAACGCCCGCTACGGCTACACGAACGTCAAGAAGAAGTGGGCCGGCCGGATCTCCAACCACGGCGAGTTCATCCACGAGAACGAGGAGAACCGCGGCAACATCGGCAAGGCCAACACCTCGCACGGCTGCGTGAACCTGCTGGAAGCCGACGCGAAGGCCTACTTCGATTCCGCGCTCATCGGTGATCCGGTGGAGATCACCGGATCGACGGCGGACATGCCGACCACGTCCGACGTCATGGCCTGGTTGCTGGACTGGGAGACCTGGAAGTCGAAGTCGGCCGTCTGATGGCGGTCGACGTCACCGGCGCCGACGGCGTCCGGCTACGCGTTCGCGTCGGTGGGACGGTCGGCGCGCCGCCGATCGTGTTCGTGCACGGCTGGGCGCAGTCGTCACGCGCGTGGGATCTCCAGTTCGCCGACGCCGAGCTGCACGAACGGTTCCGGCTCGTCGCCGTCGACCTGCGCGGGCACGGTGGTTCCGGCGTTCCGGACCGCGGCTACGACGACGCTCACTCGTGGGCGGGCGATCTGGCCGCCGTGCTGGCTTTCGCGGGCCGGCCGGCCGTCGTCGTCGGCTGGTCGTACGGCGGCCTGGTGATCGCGGACTACCTGCGCGTGCACGGCACCGCCGGGCTGGCCGGCATCGTGCTGGCGGGGGCGATCACCGAGATCGGTCGCGGACGGGCCGGCGGACGGGTGGGACGGGCGATGCGCGACTGCCTGCCCGACGCGCTGTCCGAGGATCCGGCGGTGGCGGTGCCCGCGTTGACGGCGTTGAACGCGGCGCAGCCCGCCCTCGATGTGCCCGGGCCGCTGGCGCAGTCGTTGCTCGGTGCCTGCCTTACAGTCCTCCCGAAGGTGCGGGCGGCGCTGTTCGCCCGCGAGGTCGACAGCGGTGACGTGCTGGCGGCTGTGGACGTCCCGGCCCTGGTCGTGCACGGTACGGCGGATACCGTCGTGGATCCGGTCGCGTCGGAGTACGCGGCAGGGAAGATTCCGGGGGCCGAGTTGCGTTGGTTCTCCACGGTAGGCCATCTACCGTTCGTCGAAGCCGTGTCCGAATTCAACTCGGTGCTGTCGCGGTTCGCGGGCGGGCAGATGGCGTAGCTGCACGCGGAGAGGTGATTCGGTGACGATCTCGTTGCTTCGGGGCCCGTCCGGTGGACGTTCGGTCAGGGGGCGGTTGTTGCCCCGCCGGGTAGCGGTGATGTCGTTGCACACCTCGCCGTTGGAGCAACCCGGGACCGGCGACGCGGGCGGGATGAACGTCTACATCTCGCAGACGGCGGTGGAGATGGCCCGCCGGGGGATCGAGGTGGAGGTCTTCACCCGGGCGACATCCTCGGACCAGCCACCGATCGCCGAACTGGCTCCTGGCGTGCTGGTCCGGCACGTACCCGCCGGACCGTACGAACCGCTGGGTCGCGACGAGCTGCCGGCGCAGCTGTGTGCGTTCACCTCCGGGGTCCTGCGCGCGGAGGCGTTCCACGAACCCGGCTACTACGACCTGATCCACTCGCACTACTGGTTGTCCGGCCAGGTCGGCTGGCTCGCCCGGGACCGGTGGGGGGTTCCGCTCGTGCACACGGCACACACGCTGGCGAAGGTGAAGAACCTCGCCCTGGCCGATGGGGACACGCCGGAGCCGCGGACGCGGGTGATCGGCGAGGAGCAGGTGGTGGCTGAGGCCGACCGGCTCGTGGCCAACACCCCGGTCGAGGCCCGCGAACTGGTTGGGCTCTACGACGCCGATCCGCACCTCGTGTCCACTGTGTCCCCCGGCGTCGACCTCGCCCGTTTCACGCCGGGCTCGCGGTCGGCCGCGCGTGCCGCGCTCGGGCTGCCACAGGATGCGGTGGTGCTCGCCTTCGCCGGCCGGATCCAGCCGCTGAAGGCACCCGACGTGCTGCTGCACGCCGCCGCGCGCCTGCTCGCCGACCATCCGGAGCTGTCGGAACGGCTGGTGGTGCTGGTGGTCGGCGGCCCGTCGGGTTCCGGTCTCGGCCAGCCGCGCGCGTTGCGCGAGCTGGCCGTCTCACTCGGCATCCAGCGGCAGACGCGTTTCCTCCCGCCGCAGCCCGGCCCGGAGCTGGTGAACGTGTACCGCGCCGCCGACGTCGTGACGGTGCCCTCGTACAACGAGTCGTTCGGGCTCGTCGCCCTGGAGGCGCAGGCCTGCGGTACGCCGGTCGTGGCCGCCGAGGTCGGCGGGTTGCCGGTGGCGGTGGCGCACGGCGTCTCGGGCCTGCTCGTGCCCTCCCACCGGGCGGCCGACTGGGCGTCCGCGCTCGCGAGTGTCGTGCTTCGCCCCGAGCGGCTCGCCGAACTCGGCCGGAACGCCGTGCCGCATGCCCGGCGGTTCTCCTGGAACAAGACCACCGACGCCCTGCTGGCAACCTACTCGGAAGCCACTTCAGAATTCGATCAGAGCATCCGCTCGGAGGTCGCCGTATGAGTTCCAGGGGAGTCGAGATGGATGTCCGAAACGTCATAGTATCCAGTTTGGACAGTGCCGGGCTCGAATATGTCTCTCCTGACAGTGACCGGTTTTTCGTCACGCTTCCCGGGACGAAGAAATTGCAGACGAACTGCTGGCTCATCATCGGCGAGCATTCGCTCGCCGTCGAGGCGTTCGTCTGCCGGAGGCCGGACGAGAAACAGGAAGACGTCTACCGGTTCTTGTTGCGCCGCAACGCAAAGCTGTACGGCGTGCATTACACGCTCGATCCGGTCGGGGATATATATCTGGTCGGAAAATTCGGCCTGCCCACCGTTTCGGACGCCGAATTAGACAAGATTCTCGGCCAGGTACTCGAAGCGGCGGACGGTGATTTCAACACCCTGCTCGAAATCGGTTTCGCATCGTCGATACAGCGTGAGTGGAACTGGCGGGTGTCCCGTGGCGAATCGCTGGCGAATCTCCAGGCATTCAAGCATCTCATCGAACCGGAGGGTGGCCACCAACCGGGCTCGTTGACCGATTCGTGACCCTGACCGTGCAACCGCGGTGATCCACCATGCCGTCTTCTCGTCACCACAGGAGATGGAGGCGGGACATGGGTATGAGAGCGAGAAGGCTGGCCGGGGCACTGCTGGCCGCCGGGCTGCTGACGGGGGTCGCGGCGGGGTGCACGGCCGGCGAGTCCGGCGTGGCCACGCACGACGACACGGCGTCGCGGGAGGCCAAGGGGCAGGAGACGAAGGCGCAGGAGTCGGGTGGGACCGCGGAGCGGCAGGGGTCACAACCGGGCGACTCGGGAGCGGCACCCGACGCCGTTCCGGGCACGGCCGGCAAGCCGGGGGCGCCGCAACCCGAACAGGCGGTGCCGCCGCAGCTGGTGAGCCTGCAGAACCGCCAGCTGGCGCGGAAGGCGAGCCTCTCCGTGACGGCCCCGGAGGTGGTGCCGGCCGCGGACCGCGCCAGGTCGATCGCCGCGGCGGCGGGGGGATACACGGGAACGGAGCGCATCAGCCACACGACTGCCTCGCTCGACGTCATCGTGCCTGCCGACCGGCTGGACGCGACCCTGGTGCAGTTGTCGCAGCTGGGCGAGGTGAGCTCGCGCGAGCAGACCGTCGAGGACGTCACCGAGCAGGTCGTGGACGTCGACAGCAGGGTCGCCTCGCAGCGCGCGAGCGTCGAGCGGGTTCGGGGGATGCTGGACGGTGCGACGTCGATCTCGGAACTCGCGTCCGTGGAACGGGAGCTGACCTCCCGCGAGTCCGAACTGGAGTCGCTGTTGGCGCGCAAGAACGCGCTGGCCGGTCAGGTCGGCACGTCGACCGTCTCGTTGAGCGTGCGGACGCCGCAGTCCCCGCCGGAGGAGCCGGAAGACGAGGGCATTCTGGGTGGGTTCGCCGACGGCTGGTCGGCGTTCGTGAACTTCGGTGGCGGCGTGCTCCGCGCGGTGGCGGCCGTCTCGCCGTTCGTTGCCCTGATCGGCGTCCCGGCCTTCGTGCTCGTCTGGTGGTGGCGTCGCAGGCGTACTGCCATGCCGGCCACGGCAGTGGGCACGGGCGCGGGAACCGGTGCGAGCGGGGACTGACCCCTTGCAGAACGTCGCGGGACGGCTCGAGGGAGGGGGGAGTCGCGATCTCGAGCCGTCCCGCTGACGTTCCCGCCGCATGGACCCGGTGGCGAGGGGGAGGCCAACGGGGCCGGCGGGCGCAGCTCGGCAGGGGGGAGACGAGCTGCGTCTGTCGACCGCGACCGGCTGGGAGGGGCGGGGTTCAGGCGGGCGGGGCCGGGTCTCACCTTTTCGGTTCGGCC
>Ga0190265_10002971_pt1 | contig 11510 bp, 9 predicted proteins | sample Popmic124T_FD_133135 | JGI IMG/M metagenome (GOLD analysis project Ga0190265, IMG submission 133135) | Populus adjacent soil microbial communities from riparian zone of Indian Creek, Utah, USA - 124 T | ecosystem: Environmental > Terrestrial > Soil > Riparian zone | place: USA: Utah | collected...
CGGTTCTTCGGTCGCTCGACCTTCACCTGCGCCGGGATCTCGACGGCGATCTCGCCGGAGTCGACGGCGTCCTGCAGGCAGGCGGCCAGGGCTGTGGAAAGGTCTTCGGGGGTCACCCGGGACAGTCTAATGTCGCACAGGCGGCCCCCGCGAAACGGGGAAGCCGCGTGACCTGACGGCGCAGCCGGTGCCCGACCGGGCGCGATTTCTTCTGCAGGCTGGGGATGCGATAGGGTTGTGAAGTCCCGATCGGCCCACCGGCCGCGAGACCCCCGCCTCCGTAGCTCAGGGGATAGAGCGTCTGCCTCCGGAGCAGAAGGCCGCAGGTTCGAATCCTGCCGGGGGCACCATCTTCCTCCTCATCGCCGGGCGCGCGCCGGCGCCGACGAATCCGTCCGCACCGGGGTGACCCAGAGCCGGATCGTCCCGCGCACCGCCACGGTGCCGTCCGCCGTCGTGGCCGTGACCGTCACCGGCACGTCCGGGGCCCCGTCCCAGTCCGCCGTGGTGCTCTCGGCGACGCACGTGACCCCCGAGTCCGCCTTCGCGCGGTATTCCACCTCCATGCCCTTCGGCAGCCAGCGCATGCCGGGGGGCACGGTGGCCTCGGCGAGCAGGCCCATCGCCGCCTCCAGGCCGTTGCAGACCGCGATCGCGTGCACGGTACCGATGTGGTTCTGCGTCGAGCGCCGCAACGGCACGGTCACCTCCCCGTAGTGCGGCGCCATGGCCTGGACCTCGATGTGGGCCGAGGCGAAGTAGGGCGCGCGGCGGCGGAACGCGGCGGTGAACAGCCGTCGACCGCCGGGCAGGGCGCAGAGGCGCCGGTAGAGGGAGAACGTCGAGGTCATTACCCGATACTAGGGGTATCGAGTGATGCCCACCACGGCTTAGCATCAGGTCATGACCCGTCCCCGCCCCGGCTCCCCCCGTACCCCCGCCGCAGTCTCCAGCGCCCCGTCCACCCACGGTGCGGCCGACGTCGAGGACTCGCCCCTGGCCACCACCGTCACCGACGGCATAGCCCACGTCCGCCTCAACCGCCCGGACCGGCTCAATGCCCTCACCTTGGACACGCTGACCGCGCTCGCGGTGACGGCCCGCAGCCTGGCGGCGGACCGGACACTGCGGGTAGTGGTGCTCTCGGGCGCCGGGGACAGCTTCAGTTCCGGCCTGGACATCCCGTCCACCCTCAGGTCCCCGGGCCGGTTGGCCGCCGCGTTCCTGCCGAGACCGTTCCGCGGCACCAACGTCTTGCAGGAGGCTGCCTGGGCCTGGCGGCGGCTGCCCGTCCCAGTGGTCGCAGCAGTCCACGGGCACTGCTACGGCGGTGGCCTGCAGATCGCTCTGGCGGCCGACTTCCGGCTGACCACGCCCGGGGCGCGGTGGTCGGCCATGGAATCGAGATGGGGAATCGTCCCGGACATGACCGGGACCCGGACGCTGACCGAACTGGTGGGACTCGACATCGCCAAGCGACTGGTGATGACCGCCGAGGTGATCGACGGCAGCCAGGCCCAACGGCTGGGGCTGGCCACCGAGGTCCACCACGATCCGCTGGCCGCAGCCCTCGACCTGGCCGGCAGGCTGGCCGGCCGCTCACCCGATGCCCTGGCCGCGGCCAAGGTGTTGCTGAACCGGGCCGCGGCGGACTCGACCGGACGATCGTTCGCCCGCGAGCGCCGGGAGCAGCTGCGGTTGCTGATGCTGCCCAACACCCGCCGCGCGCAGCGGGCCGCGCGCTCCCGCGTCCGGGCCGAGTACGGGCCCCGGTCCCACTGGGCACCCGGGGCTGTACTGTCCCGGGGCAAGCCGCGAGGATGGGGGTGACCGCAGAGCCCGGCACGACCGACGACGCATGAGGGAGGCCGACGGACCGTGACCGTCTTCGGATTCCACGCCAACCACGAGCAGGCGTCCCCGCGCCAGCTGCTGCAGGACGTACAGGACGCCGAGCGTGCGGGCTTCGCAGCCGCCATGTGCTCGGACCACTTCGCCCCCTGGTCCCGCAGGCAGGGACACTCCGGTTTCGCGTGGTCCTGGCTCGGCGCCGCCCTGGCCACCACCGGGCTGCGTATGGGCGTGGTGACGGCCCCCGGCCAGCGCTACCATCCGGCGATCCTTGCCCAGGCCTCGGCGACCCTCGCGCAGATGTTCCCGGGACGGTTCTGGATGGCCCCCGGCAGTGGGGAGAACCTCAACGAGCACGTCACCGGTGACCCATGGCCGGACAAGGAGGACCGGCAGCTGCGTCTCGAGGAGTGCATCGAGGTGATCCGCCGCCTGCACCGGGGAGAGGCCGTGGACCACCGGGGCCGGATCACCGTGGCGCAGGCGCGGCTCTGGGACCTTCCGCCCGAGCCGGTCCCCCTCATCGCCCCGGCGCTCAGCCAGGGGACCTCAGCGCGGTCCGCGGCCTGGGCCGATGGTCTCGTCACCGTCAACCAGCCCGTCGATGACCTCAGGGCGATCCTTGAGGCGTACCGCGGACAGGGCGGACGCGGGCCGAGGGTGCTGCAGGTCCACCTGTCGTGGGCCCCGACCCGTGCCGAGGCCGAGCGGATCGCCGTGGACCAGTGGCAGTCCAACACGGTCTCCCGTCCCCGACTGGCGGACCTGGCCCGCACGGAGGACTTCGAGTCGGCCTCGGCCGGAGCCGGACTGGATGAGGTGAGGCAGGCCGTGGACATCTCCGCGGATCTCCACTGGCACGTGCAGCGGCTCGCCGACTACGTGGAGCTCGGGTTCGACGAGATCTACCTGCACTGCGTGGCTCAGGAACAGGGGCCGTTCATCGAGGCGTTCGGCCGCGAGGTCCTGCCGGCCGTGGCCGAGCTGACGGCGGATGCGACCGCATGAGATCGGCGCAGACCTCCGACCTCTGGTGGAAGAACGCCGTCTTCTACTGCCTGGACGTGGAGACGTTCATGGACGCGAACGGGGATGGGACCGGTGACTTCGAGGGCCTGACGGACCGGATCGACTACCTCCAGGAGCTCGGGGTCACCTGCTTGTGGCTGATGCCCTTCTATCCCTCCCCCGGACAGGACGACGGCTATGACGTCACCGACTTCTACGGTGTCCATCCTCGGCTGGGCGACCACGGTGACCTGGTCGAGTTCCTCCGCGCAGCCCGGGACCGGGGCATGCGCGTCATCGTCGACTTCCTGGTCAACCACACCTCGGACCGCCACCCCTGGTTCCGTGCGGCGATTCGGTCCGAGGAGTCCCCCTACCGCGACTTCTACGTGTGGCGGCAGGACCCGCCGCCGGACACCTCCGAGGAGGTGGTGTTCCCGGACCGGGAGGACTCGATCTGGACGCGGGACGAGAAGTCCGGGCAGTGGTACCTGCACCGGTTCTACCGGCACCAGCCTGACCTGAACGTCATGAACCCCCGGGTGCGCGACGAGCTGGCCAAGGCCATGGGATTCTGGCTCGAACTCGGCGTCGACGGGTTCCGGATCGATGCCGTCCCCTACTTCCTGGAGGCCCCTCCCGCCGAGGGCGCACAGGACGTCGAGGATCCACACGAGATCCTGCGGGACCTGCGCTCCTTCACCCACCGCCGGAAGGGCGACTCGGTGCTGCTCGGCGAGGTCAACCTGCCGTTCGCCGCCCAGAAGAAATTCTTCGGGGGGCGGGACGGCGACGAGCTGACCATGATGTTCGACTTCCTGTCCATGCAGTATGCCTACCTCTCCCTGGCCCGGGCCGACGCGCGTCCGCTGGCGAGGACCCTGGCCCGGCGGCCACGCCTGGACCCGGACAACCAGTGGGCGACGTTCCTGCGGAACCACGACGAGCTGACGCTGGACAAGCTCAGCGACAGCGAGCGGGAGGAGGTCTTCGCGGCGTTCGGCCCGGACCCGGCGATGCAGGTCTACGGCCGCGGCTTGAGGCGGCGGCTGCCGCCGATGCTGGACGGTGATCCGCGCCGGCTGCGCCTGGCCTACTCCCTGCTGTTCTCCCTGCCGGGCTCGCCGGTGCTTTTCTACGGCGAGGAACTGGGCATGGGCGAGGACCTGGACGCACCGGGGCGGATGTCCGTGCGCACGCCGATGCAATGGGATGCGGGCCGCAACGGCGGCTTCTCCACGGCGGCCCCCTCGCGGCTGGCCGCCCGTCCCGTGACCGGGGCCTACGGTCCGGAACACGTCAACGCCACGCAGGCCCGGAAGGACCCGGATTCCCTGTACCACCACATCCGCCGGCTCATCCACGCCTACCGCCGCTCCCCGGAGATCGGCTGGGGAGAGCTGGAGATCCTGGAGCACGCGGACGCCGGCTCGCCCGCGGACTCGACGGAGTCGGTGCTGGCCCACCGGTTGTCCTGGGGTGGCGCCGGGCACGACCCGGTGGACCGCGGTGGTGAGGTGCCGCTGTCCACCCTGATGCTGCACAACCTCTCCGCCGATGCGAAGTCGGTGCGGCTGGACCTGGCCGGGGAGCACTGGACGGCGGATCTGCTCGCCGGCTGGCCGCTGCGGGACCTGCTGGACGGGGATGACCTGGTCATCGGGGACGACGGCACCGTGGAGGTCCGCCTGGACGGCTACGGCCACCGGTGGCTGCGGATGGGCCATCCGCAGGACCACCGCCTCACCTGAGCCACCCTTCAGCCACGGAGTACCCCATGACCATGCCGCAGCCCTTCACCGACCGGACCGCCGCACTGGACTTCATCGTGTCCAGCCAACAGGACCCCGCCACGGGCACGGCATTCCTCGGCGAGGACCCCGCCGGGGTCGAGGCCGAGCTCGAGGGCCTGGAGCAGCCATGGCTGCAGACGCTGCGGGCCGTGGTGGCGGAGGAACGACTCCTGGCCGCCGTCGCCGTGGAATGGGACGGGGAACCGTCCATGGCCTGGGTGCACGGCCCCTGGGGCACGCCGGACGCCGTGCGCGACCACGGCGTTGACCTGGTCATGGCGGCGGTGGCGCAGGTGCCCGCCGACATCCGCCGCTTCGAGCTGTGCGGGCACGTGGCCAACACGGCCATGGCCGCGCTGGCGCGCCGCTTGGGATTCTCCGCGACGGAGACGAACCTCGCCCTGGTGGTGGATGCCCGCCAGGCCGCCGCCTGGACCCTGCCCGAGCCGCTCGAGGCCATGACCGTCCGGCCGGCGGTCCCGGCGGACCGGGCCGAACTGGCCCGGCTGCACGAGCCCGAATTCGGCAAGGCCTACGCCACCGTGGACCAGTTGCTCACGCGGCACCGCACGGTGGTCGCAGAGGTGCCGCACGGCCGGATGCTCGGCTACGCCTCCGGGCGGATCCAGGACGACGGGACGGCCTATGTAGACTTCACCGCCGTCGACCCGCCGGCGCGCCGCCGGGGCGTGGGACGGCACGTGGTGACGGCCCTGGTCCGGCTGCTGCTCGACGAGGGCTCGCCGGACCAGGTCCACCTGACGGTGCGCGAGTCCCGTACCGCGGCGCAGCAGCTCTACCTGTCCTTGGGCATGCGCCGGGACGCGGCCCTGAGGGGGTACCGCGGCCCCCGGCCGGCGCCTGACGCCGGGCCGGGGTCCGGTGCGGCCACCGGCTAGGCCGGGATCGACTCCAGGGTGCGTTCGGCACCCTTGGAGACGGCCACCGCCTCGTCGAACTCGGCATCGACCTCCGGGTCCGGACGGTACGTGGCCAGCGAGACGGCGACGCCGGCGATCAGCGCGAGCGCGAAGCCCGGCACGATCTCGTACAGGGCGAAGGCCCCGCCCCAGGCGTCGTCCGGCATGTTCCCCCACCAGAAGACGACGACGGCGCCGACCACGAGCGCAGACAGCGCACCCCATGCGGTGAACCGCTTCCAGAACAGGGACAGCAGGATCACCGGGCCGAAGGAGGCCCCGAAACCGGCCCAGGCGAAGGCCACCAGGGCCAGGACGGAGGACTCGGGGTCCAGGGCCAGCAGGATGGCCACGATGGACACGAGGACGACGCCGGCCCTGCCCAGCCACAGTCCGGCGCGGGCACTGGCCGTCCGGCCGGTGAGCTTGTACAGGTCCTCCACCAGGGCAGAGGAACACACGATCAGCTGCGAGGAGATGGTGGACATGACCGCGGCCAGGACCGCGGCCAGGACGAGACCGGCCACGAACGGGTGGAACATGATCTGGGCGAGGACCAGGAAGACGGTCTCCGGGTCCTCCAGGCTCATCCCGGGGTTGGCCTGGACGTAGGCGATCCCCACGACGGCCGTCATGATGGCGCCGAAGGCGCAGATCGCCATCCAGAGGACGCCGATCCGACGGCCGACCACCGCGTCCTTGGCCGAGCGCAGCGCCATGAACCGGACGATGATGTGGGGCTGGCCGAAGTAGCCCAGTCCCCAGGCCAGGGCGGAGATGACTCCCATCCAGGTGGCGTTGGCGAAGAAGGACATCCGGTGGGTGCCCTCGCCCAGCGCGGCGTCGGCGGCCCGCACGGAGTCGACCATCTCGCCCCAGCCGCCCATCTGGAGGATCGCCACCGTGGGCACGGTCACGAGCGCGGCGAGCATCAGCAGGCCCTGGACCACGTCCGTGAGGGAGGCACCCAGGAAACCGCCGAACAGGGTGTAGACGATCGTGATGCCGGCCACCAGCAGCATGCCGGCCAGGTAGCTGGAACCGAAGGAGGAGTCGAAGAACTTGCCGCCGGAGACCATGCCCGAGGAGACGTAGAAGGTGAAGTAGACCAGGATGATCATCCCGGCCACGATCCGCAGCATGTGGGTGCGGTCCCGGAACCGGTTCTCCAGGAAGGAGGGGATGGTGATGGAGTTCTTCGCCACCTCGGTGTAGGCACGCAACCGCGGGGCCACGAACTTCCAGTTCAGCCAGGCACCGACGGTCAGGCCGATCGCGATCCAGGCCTCGACCAGTCCGAAGGCGTAGACGGCGCCGGGCAGTCCGAGCAGCAGCCAGCCGGACATGTCCGAGGCCCCGGCGGACAGCGCCGCCACGGACGGCCGGAGCTTGCGGCCGGCCAGCATGTAGTCGTCCAGGTCGGTGTTCTTCCGGGCAGCGTAGAACCCGATGGCCAGCATGGCCGCGAAGTACAGTCCGATCGCGATGAGCTTGTAGGCGTTGTCCATGTTCTCCTCGTCCCCGTCGGCGCGTGGCGGCCGGGGGACCTCGTCGGCAGGGTGCGATGGGTCACCATGCCACGAAATCCGCCCGAGGACCAACCGCCCGCGCCGATGGGGGCGCTACTGGAGCAGCGTCTTGTCGTCGATCGTGGCGCCCTTGATCTTCTCGAACTCACCCAGCAGGTCCTTCACCGTACGGACCCGCTTCTCTTCCTCGGTGAGGTCGAGGATGATCCGGCCCTCGTGCATCATGATGAGCCGGTTGCCGACCCTCAGGGCCTGCTCCATGTTGTGGGTGACCATGAGCGTGGTCAGCCCCTTGTCCTCGACCACCTGGCGGGTCAGCCGGGTGACCAGCTCGGCTCGCTGGGGGTCCAGGGCGGCGGTGTGCTCGTCGAGCAACAGGATCTTCGGGTCGGAGAAGGTCGCCATCAGCAGGCTCAGGGCCTGGCGCTGGCCGCCGGAGAGCAGCCCCACCTTGGCCTTGAGCCGGTTCTCCAGGCCCAGCTCCAGGGTGGCGAGCTCGTCGGCGAAGCGGCTCCGCTTGGCCCGGGTGACGCCCGTGGCCAGCCGCCGCGGCCTGCCCCGGCGATCGGCGATGGCCATGTTCTCCTCGATCGTCAGGTGCGGCGCGGTGCCGGCCATCGGATCCTGGAACACCCGGCCGACGAAGGCGGCACGCTGGTGGTCCTGGAGCTTCGTGACGTCCCGGCCGTCGATGGTCACCGTCCCCTCATCGGGGAAGAGGTCCCCGGAGACGATGTTCAGCACGGTGGACTTGCCGGCACCGTTGGAGCCGATCACGGTTACGAAGTCGCCCTCGGCCAGGTTCAGGTCCACGTCCCGCAGCGCGCGGCGCTCGTTGACCGTGCCGGCGAAGAAGGTCTTGGAGACAGAGGAAATGTTCAGCATCAGCGTTCTCCCTGTTCAGTCGTCGTGGCGGCACCGGTGACGGCCCCCGTGCCCGGGGCACCGGCGGCGAGCGCGGGAGCACCCGGGGTCTCCAGCACGGCCTCGGGCTCACCCTTGCGGGCCCGGCTGCGGCGCCGGCGCTTGAAGAACGGCAACTGGGGCACGACCAGGGCCAGGATCACCAGGACGGCCGAGACCAGCTTCATGTCGTTCGGGTTCAGGCCGACCTCGAGGGACAGCTGGATGACCACGCGGTAGAGCACGGAGCCGACCACCACGGCCAGCGCTGCGATCAGGATGGTGCGCTGCCCGAAGATGGCCTGGCCGATGATGACCGAGGCCAGACCGGCCAGGATGAGGCCGATGCCCATGCCGATGTCCGCGAAGCCCTGGTACTGGGCGATCACCGCACCGCACATGCCCACGAGACCGTTGGACAGGGCCAGTCCGAGGATCTTCTGGTTGTCCGTGTTCACCCCGAAGGAGCGGATCATCTTCTCGTTGTCACCGGTGGCCTGCATGGCCAGTCCGGTGTCCGTGTGCAGGAACCACACCAGCACCAGCGCCAGCACCACGGCGAGCAGGGTGAAGGCCGCGATGCCGACCGGTCCGCCGAGGACACCGGCCTCCCGCAGCGGGGTGATGGCCGTGTCCTCCCCGAGCAGGGGGACGTTGGCCTTGCCCATGATGCGCAGGTTGATCGAGTAGAGGCCGATCTGGGTCAGGATGCCGGCCAGCAGGCCGTTGATGCGGCCCTTCGTGTTCAGCAGGCCGGTGATGACGCCGGCGATCAGCCCGGCCACGAAGGCCATGAGGATCGCCAGGATGGGGTTGATGCCGTTGGTGATCGAGATCGCGGCGACGGCGGCGCCGGTCGTGAACGAACCGTCCACGGTCAGGTCGGGGAAGTCCAGGATGCGGAAGGTCAGGTAGACCCCCAGCGCCATGATGGCGTAGATCAGACCGAGCTCTATGGCGGTCGTCATGGCAGCTCCAATGCGGCGGTTTCAGGCGGTGCCGCCCCGGCCTGGGCCGGGGCGCCACCGCGTCTTGGGTTAGGGGGGCGGCGGGTGGTCAGGTCACTGGCCGACCGTGTGGTCGGCCTCGTCCAGCATCGACTGCGGGATCTCCACGCCCATGGCCTCGGCGGCCTTCGGGTTCACGTAGAGCTCCAGCTCGGTGGGGGTCTCGACCGGCATGGTGGCCGGATCGGCGTCCTCGGTGAGGATGCGCACGGCCATGTCGGCGGTCTGGGCGCCCAGCTTCTCGTAGTTCAGGCCATAGGTGGCCACGGCCCCTCGCTCCACCGAGTCGCCCTCGGCAGCGATGACCGGGATCTTCTGGTTCTGGGCCACGCCGAGCAGGGACTCGAGGGCGGAGACGACGGCGTTGTCGGTCGGGACGTAGAACGCGTCCACGTCGAGGGAGTTGGCGGCCTGCTGCACCTCGGAGGAGTTCGAGACCGTCGCCTCGACGATCTCCAGGCCCAGCTCGTTGGCGGCCTCCTTCGCCCACTCGACCTGGACCTCCGAGTTGACCTCGCCGGAGGAGTAGACGACGCCCACCCGCTTGGCCTCGGGCTCCAGTTCCTTCAGCAGCTTCAGCTGCTCGAGCACCGGGTTGGCGTCCGAGGTACCGGTGACGTTGGCGCCGGGGGCCTCGAGGGAGTCGACGAGCTTGGCGGTCACCGGATCGGTCACGGCGGTGAACAGCACCGGGATGTCGCTGACCGCCTGGGCCACGGTCAGGGCCGAGGGGGTGGCGACGGCCAGGATCAGGTCCGGCTCGGCCGAGGCGAAGGTGCCGGCGATGGTGTTCGCGGTGGCCTGGTCGCCCTGGGCGTTCTGCACGTCCAGTGTGACGTCCAGCCCGGCATCCTCGAGGCCCTTCTCGAAGCCCTTGCGGGCGGCGTCCAGGGAGGGGTGGGTGACGAACTGGGAGATGGCGATGTTGTACGACTGCGCAGCGGCCTCGCTGCCCTCCCCGTCCCCTCCGGTGGCGCCGCCGCCGTTGCCGGAACCGCCGCAGGCGGTCAGTGCGAGGGCGGAGACGGCCAGCAGGGCCCCAGCACGGAGCCCGGTTCGGGCCTTGTGGGTGCGAATCATGGTGATGGTCCTTTCCATGCCACGGCCCCGGCGGATGGACGCAGGATGCGTCGTCGGGTGGGATGACCGGGGACGTTGGAAGTCAAGAATAGACGTGACGCGCAACACAATGCACCACAACGCGCCCTCTCCGTGGAAAATCCCGCCCCAGGGGCGCGGATCGGCAGACCTTCTGCTCTCATCCGCGGGGAGAAACCGGATGGATCAGGACGTCTGGTCCTCCGGGCGGCCCCACCGCAGACAGGCCGCCCGTCAGGCGCCCCGGCGACTAGACTGGCCGGTGCCATGTCCCAGTCCCCCGCCGCCACCGTCCGCCTGGAATACCCACCGCAATTGCCGGTCTCGGCCGAGCGGGACACCATCAAGGATGCCATCCGGGACCACCAGGTGGTCATCGTGGCCGGTGAGACCGGTTCGGGCAAGACCACCCAACTGCCCAAGATGCTCCTGGAACTGGCCCTGGACCCCGATGAACCGGCGGTGTCCGGCACCGGCATGATCGGGCACACCCAGCCGCGCCGGCTGGCGGCCCGTTCCGTGGCCGAGCGCATCGCCCACGAGCTCGGCACCCAGATCGGCGCCGACGTGGGGTACCAGGTCCGGTTCACCGCCGAGACCTCGGCGGACACCCGGGTGAAGGTCATGACGGACGGCATCCTGCTGGCCGAGATCCAGCACGACCGGCTGTTGTCGAAGTACGCCGCCATCATCATCGACGAGGCCCACGAGCGCAGCCTGAACATCGACGTGCTGCTGGGCTATCTCAAGCGTGTCCTGCCCGAGCGGCCGGACCTGCGCGTGGTCATCACCTCCGCCACGATCGACCCGGAGTCCTTCGCCGCGCACTTCGCCCTGCCGGCCCCGGACGCTGTGCCCGGCGACGAGCCGGTACCGGCCCCGGTCATCGAGGTCTCCGGGCGCACCTACCCGGTGGAGATCCGCTACCGGCCCCTGGACCAGCCCCGGCCGCAGGACGATCCCGACGACGACGCGGACGATGACGAGGACGCCCGGGACCCGGTGGACGCGGTGTGCGACGCCGTCGACGAGCTCTCTCGGGAGGCCCCCGGGGACATCCTGGTGTTCTTCTCCGGCGAGCGGGAGATCCGCGATGCCGCCGAGGCCCTGGCACCGCGCGTCGCAGCCAACCGGCGACTGGGGAACACGGAGGTGCTGCCGCTGTACGGCCGGCTGTCCATGGCCGAGCAGCACAGGGTGTTCTCCCCCGGCGGGCGCCGGCGCATCATCCTGGCCACCAACGTCGCCGAGACGTCCCTGACGGTGCCGGGCATCAAGTACGTCATCGATACCGGCATCGCCCGGATCTCCCGGTACTCCCACCGCACCAAGGTCCAGCGGCTGCCGATCGAGCGGATCAGCCAGGCCAGCGCCAACCAGCGCTCGGGCCGGTGCGGGCGC
>Ga0190265_10002972_pt1 | contig 11509 bp, 8 predicted proteins | sample Popmic124T_FD_133135 | JGI IMG/M metagenome (GOLD analysis project Ga0190265, IMG submission 133135) | Populus adjacent soil microbial communities from riparian zone of Indian Creek, Utah, USA - 124 T | ecosystem: Environmental > Terrestrial > Soil > Riparian zone | place: USA: Utah | collected...
CGCTCGACCTGACCGCCGACCGCGCCGGGGAGCGGACCAGCTTCGCCGCCCCTCTGCCGCTGCCTCCGACGGTGGCCTCGCACCTCTTGCCGGCGCGCCCGGCCCACGTGCGCCTCGAGATCACCGAGCAGGGCGAGCTCCAGGTCGAGATCGATCCGGCGCGCGAGCGCCCGCGCGAGCCGCACCAGCCGCTCGCGCAGCTGGCCGACACTGCGATCCACCTGCGCCGCCGCCTGGTCGCGCTGTCGGAGGCCTACCGGCCGGATCCGGCGGCCGGACAGTTCGGCATCCAGGACGCCGACAAGGTGCTGTTCGAGTTCGCGCGCATCGGCGCCGAGATGCACGAGGCCTTCTTCGGCCCGCCGGACGGCCAGGCTGACGCTGACCTCTGGCGGCTGGCCGGTGCGCTGGCCGCGCAGGCGGAGGAGGGCGGGGCGCAGCCGCGTCTGCAGATCGTCGCCGACCATCTGCCGTTCCCCTGGGCCGTGATGTACGACGGCGCCCACGCCGGCCTGCGACTCGACGCGCCGGGCGACGTGGACGTGCGCCGCTTCTGGGGCGCGCGCTTCCAGATCGATCGCTCGGTCGGCGCCAACCTCGACGGCGACACGCCGGCCACGCTGTCGGTTCCGGTCGAGGTGCGCAGCTGCCTCGACCCGCAGCTGGACGCGCAGCAGGAGCTGTCGCTGGTCGGGCTTCAGCGCGGCCAGTTCGCCGACATGCGCCGGGTCTCGGTGACCGGCCGCATCGAGAACCGCGACGAGTTCGTGCGCTACCTGGCCGACGAGGGCGCGCGGCCGTGCGACCTGCTCTACTTCTTCTGCCGCGCGCGCGCGGCCGAGCCGGTGAGTGCGCCGTTCTTCCGCCCCGGCGATCCGCCGCGCGTCCCGGCCAGCATCGCGCTCGACGGCGGCGAGATCGACATCAAGACCATGCGCGAGCTGCGGCTCAAGCCGCTGCCCGGCCGGCCGATCGTCTTCATGAACGCCTGCTCGACGGCGGACGGGGACCAGCCGATCCAGAGCCTGTTCCTCAACCACTCCATCGGCGCATGGCGGGCGCGCGGCTTCATCGGGACCGACTGGAAGGTGCCGGCGGTCTTCGCCGACGCGTTCGCGCGCAGCGCCCTGCGCCACTTCCTCGACGGCGGGATGTCGATCGGCGACGCCTTCGCGCGCGCCGCGGCCGAGTCGTTCGGGCAGAAGAACCCGTTCCCGCTGGTCTACGCCCTGTACCTGCGCCCCGACCTGGCCGTCTCGCACGGGTCCTGAGCCGGCTCCGGGGTTAGACTGCGGTCGCGTGATCGCCGTTACCGATGTCCACTACTCGGGCGCGCGCGCGACGGCGGCCGTCGTCGTCGCGGCGGCGTGGACCGACGCCCGCGCGGTCGTCGAGCGCGTGGTCGACGCGGAGGTCAGCGCCGAATACACGCCGGGCGAGCTCTACCGGCGCGAGCTTCCGCCGCTGCTCGCGGCCCTGGCCGCGCTGCCGTCGCTGCCCGCGATCATCCTGGTCGACGGCCACGCCTGGCTGGGACCGGATCGCCCCGGCCTCGGCGTCCATCTGCACCGCGCGCTCGACGGACGCGCCGCCGTCGTCGGCGTGGCCAAGAGCGAGTTCGCCGGCGCCACCGCGATCCCGGTGCGGCGAGGCACCAGCGCGCGGCCGCTGTGGGTCAGCGCGATCGGCATCGACGCCGGGCTGGCGGCGGCCGAGGTGGCGAGGATGCACGGGCCGAACCGACTGCCCGTCCTGCTGCTCCGCGCCGACCACCTGGCGCGCGGGCTGGCCGCGCCGTCGGAGCCGGGCGATCGCGCAAGAAACGTCAAGACGCCACCGCCGGCCGCCGCTACGGTCACGTCGTCGACCATGAGCGCCACGGCCACCCGCCTCCTGCCGCTGCTCGGCCACGTCCAGCAGCACCTCGATCGCGACCTGTCGCTGCGCGCGCTTGCAGCGCGGGTGCGCCGGTCGCCGTTCGAGCTGCACCGCGCGTTTCGCCGGCTGGTCGGCGAGACCACCAAGCAGTACACGCTGCGCCTGCGCCTCGACCGCGCCGCGGCCGAGCTCCTGTCCGGCCGCGGCACGGTGCTCGAGGTCGCGCTGGCCACCGGCTTCGCCAGCCACGAGGTGTTCACGCGCGCGTTCCGCCGGCGCTTCGGCATGTCGCCTAGCGCGTATCGCGAGCGCGGGCTGGCCGGTCCCCGCGACCGGCTCGCCGGCCACGCCGCGACGGTGCGCGACACCGCGCCATGCATTGGCCTCTACCACCTGGACGCCCAGGAAGAACCAAGGAGAACCGAGATGACAGTTGAAGTGACCCGCCGCGAGCTCGCCCCCCAGGCAGCGCTCGTCATTCGCCGCCGCATCCAGGCGACCGAGATCGCGGCCACCCTGGCCGAGATCCTGCCGCGCGTGTTCGCCCACGCGCAGCGCGCCGCGATCCCGATGGCCGGCCCGCCGTTCGTCCGCTACCTCGAGATGGGGCGCGGCCTCATCACGCTCGAGGGCGGCATGCCGATCGCGGCTCCCGCCGGCCGCGAGGGGGACATCGAGCCGGCCCTGCTGCCGGGCGGCACGGCGGCGTACGCCGTCCACGTCGGGCAGTACGAAAAGCTGGCCGAGACTCACGCGGCCATCGAGGCCTGGATCGAGGCCGAAGGCGAACGAGCCGGCGGCCCACCCTGGGAGTCCTATGTGACCGATCCGGCCGACCATCCGGATCCGGCCGACTGGCGCACCGAGGTTTTCTGGCCACTGGCGCGCTGATCGATGGCGGTTCGATCGAGACGGCGGGCCGTCGAGTCGATCGCGGTTGACTTCGGCCCGATCAGCTACTAGAACTCGCGCCTGAGGATTCGACCCATGGTGTGCATCAACACGACGCGCTGGAGGGGCAGGGGGACTCAGTCCCTGGCCACGGCGACCGTCGCCACCTCTCGGTACGGATCTCTCGGCTCGTAGCGCGACCCAATCGAATCGCGCCTGCGTCGCGAAAGGGCCGGTGACCGAGAGGTTCCCGGCCCTTCGGCATTTCGGCGCCGGACGCCGCCCCACCGGGCGGATCCGGCAGTCCGCGGCCCTCCGGCCGCAGCCATGTGCGACGCAGTTCGATCGGGAGACCCGTCTTGAGACCATCAACCGCGCGAAAGCATCGAATCGAGACTCTGCTGGCGACTCACCGGTCCGAGCGGCCGCGCCTGCGGACGCTGACCGTCGTCGGTGCCGCGAGCGGAGTCACCGTCGGGCTCGGGCTCGCGGTGCTGCTCGCGATGGCGCCCGAGCCGGGTCCGGCATCGCCTGCCGGTGACGACCTGCCTCGCCTGCTGGCCACGCCGCTGCCGGCGTGGTGCGTGGTCGCGGTGGTGGTCGGGCTCTGGATCTCTCGCGCCATCCGCAACCTGCGCCGCCGCGAGGGCGATGCGTGGCGCCTGGGCCCGTACACGCTCGAGGACAAGATCGGCGAGGGCGGCATGGGGATCGTCTTCCGCGCGCGGCACGCGATGCTGCGGCGCCCGACGGTGGTGAAGCTGCTGCCGCCGGAGCGGGCAGGGCCATCCAACCTGGCTCGCTTCGAGCGAGAGGTGCAGCTGACCAGCCAGCTCACCAGCCCGAACACGGTCTCGGTGTACGACTTCGGCCGAACACCCGACGGGATCTTCTACTACGCGATGGAGTACCTGGACGGCGTCGATCTGCAGCATCTGATCGCGCAGGGGGGCGCCCTGCCGGCCGGTCGCGTCATCCACATCCTGTCGCAGGTGTGCCGCGCGCTCGCCGAGGCGCATGGCGCCGGCCTGGTCCACCGCGACATCAAGCCGGGCAACGTCATGCTGTGCTGCCAGGGCGGGCTGTCGGACGTCGTCAAGATCCTCGACTTCGGCCTGGTCAAGGACGTGGCCGGCAGCGACGAGCTCAAGCTCACCCAGGCCGACGCGTTCCTCGGCACGCCGCTCTACCTGTCTCCCGAGGCGATCGCGCAGCCGATGGCGGTGGACGGGCGATCGGATCTGTACGCCGTCGGCGCGCTCGGCTACTTCTTGCTGACCGGGAGGCCGGTGTTCGAGGGGCGCAACGTGGCCGAGGTGTGCGGGAAACACCTGTACGAGGTGCCGGTGCCACCCTCGCAGATCGCGCCGGGCGTGCCCCCCGACCTGGAGTCGATCCTGCTCTCCTGCCTCGAGAAGTCACCGTCGCGGCGGCCGCAGGAGGCGAACGCGCTGCGCGACGGTCTGCTCTCCTGCGCCGACGCCGGCCGCTGGACCGACGAGGACGCGCGCGCCTGGTGGCGCACGAATGCGCGACCGAGCGCGGAGCAGCCGGTCGCCAGCGGCAGCGCATCCACCCTCGCCCTCTCCGCCGCGGGTGGACGCGAGGCGCCCCGGGAGCAGCGCATGTAGGCCCCGAGCTACACGACCTCGAGCGTCGTGTCCTTGGTCGCGTCGGCGAGGTTCCGCGAGATCGGGCAGTCGCGCATGCGCGCCGCGACGAAGGCGAGGTCGTCCGCCGATGCGGCGCCATCGTGCAGGGTCAGCCGGAAGTGAGCGGTGATGTCGCGGACGTACCAGTCCCGCGTCTTCAGCCACAGCTCGCCCCGGGCCTGCAGGACCGACAGCCCGCGCTCGACCGCGTTCATGCGCAGGTACGCGTGCTGGCACATGAGCGCCGCGCAGACGAAGGCGCGAAACGGCGGCATCGCCGCGGTCAGCTCGACCGGTTGCCACTGCCCGTCCGCCTCGATCTCCATGTCGAGGCGCACGAGCTCGTTGGCTTCTCCCACGTGCACCGCGCAGCTGCGCAGATGAAACAGGCGCTCTTCCATTGGAGACAATCAGGGCGCTACTGGCCGGATCAGAAGCCCGTCGATCAGATAGGGGGCCGTGACCCGCACGGTCACGTCGGCGTCGATGTCTTCCTTCTTGCAGCGGATGCGGGCCTTGAATTTGCCACCGCCGTTGTCCCTGGTCAGCTTCCAGGTCGTGCACTCGCCCGACTCGGTCCCGACCGCCTGGAAGAAGCCGGTCAGCTCCGCGGGGGGCTTCGCCTCGAGGAACTCGGGGCTGAACGCCTCGCGCAGCTCCTTCTCCTCGGCGCTGGAGAACAGCCACAGCACCCGGCCCATCACCACGTCCATCACCTTCTTGGGCGTCTTCGGCGACGTGGTCGGCCTGGCGGTCTTTCGCGCAGGACGGGAGCCGGCGGCGATCTCTAGGACCGACTTGCCGAGCGCGGCCAGCTCGCTCATGTCGCGCATGTCGCCGCTGGCAAGCAGCACCACGAAGCCGACGTCGCGGTCGGGCAAGAGGCCGAGCCAGGCGCCGTAGTCCATCGTCGAGCCGTTGTGCCAGACCAGCCGGCCGAGCTCCGGGTGATCCTCGATCACCCAGCCGATCCCCTGCGGCATCGCCCCCGGCTTCCTGAACGCGGGGCGCTGGCTCTCCTGCAGCGACTCCTTGCGCAGCACCGTCACCGGCTGGCGGGCGCCGTCCACGTGCACCTGGTGGCCGAGCGAGAACGAGGCGAAGCGGGCCATGTCCTCGACGGTCGAGTAGAGGCCGCCGATCGACTCCAGCGTGCCGAGCTTCCAGTGCGGGCCGGCCGGCTCGTAGCCGCCCGAGCGCCGCCAGTGTCCGGGCGCCAGCCGCTCCGGCGGCACCGCCTCGCGATCCCATACGGTCGATTGCATCCCGAGCGGGCGGAGGAAGCGCTCCTCGATGTACTGCCGGTACTGCTGGCCGCTGGTGCGCGCCACGACCAGACCGGCAAGCGCCATCCCGAGGTTGGAGTACTTGACCCGCTTGCCGGGCGGGAACTCCGGCTCGACGCCGCGCAGCGCGTCGAGGATGTCGCCGACGCCGATGTCGCGCTCGCCGCCGGTCCAGTCGAGCTGGCCGTTGCCCAGGCTGGGAATCCCGGAGCTGTGCGTGACCAGGTGGCGGACCGTGATGGCCGGCTTGCCCGGCTGGGACAGCGTGTCGACCAGCTCCGGCAGGTAGTGCGCCGCCGGATCGCCGAGCTTGAGCTTGCCGGCGTCGCGCAGCCTCAGCACCGCCAGCGACGTGATCACCTTGGTGATGGAGCCGATCCGGAACACGGTCTGCGAGGTGACCGGCTGCGCCTCCTCGCCCAGCGTGCCGAAGCCCTCCTGCCAGGCCAGGTGTCCGTTCACGATCACGCCGGCCGCCATGGCCGGGTATCCCTGGCGCCGGTGCTGGCCGGCGACGATCGTCCGGATCCGGTCGATCCGGTCCTGGGTCAGCGGCGACGGGGTCTCGTCGTCGGGCAACTGCGCGGACGAGCCACCACAGGAGACAGCGAGCAGGCACAGGGCGATACGAGCAAGCGAGGCGAACATCGGCAGGACCTCCAGGGTAGAGCTAGAGCCTGGGCGCTGTTCATGTCAAGAGAGCCGCCTCGACGCGCGCGGCGCAAGACCGCGCCGACTCCGGCGACTCAGGAGCGCCGTGGCCGGGGACGACCAGCGGCGCGAAGATGGGCAGGAACACGGCCTGATAGAGCTGCGACAGCTCGCGCCTGCGCTCCGGCGCGATCTCGCCCAGGTCTTCGGGACAGAAGTCGAAGTAGAGCCTGGCCAGGAGCCCGAGGTCGGCGGCGGTGCGCCCGCGCGACGCCGGCGGGGTCGCGGCGAGGAGCCGGATGCAGCGCTCGATCGCCGTCCAGGTCACCTCCTGGGCGCCGGCACGCGCGCGGTAGACCAGCGCGGCGAGGCGGCCGGCGCGGTTGGGCCAGCGACCGCGGCGCCGCGCGATCTGGTCGGCCAGCCACTCCTCGTTCCAGCACGCCCACTCGCCCGCGGTGACGCGCAGGTTGAGCCAGAGCACCGGGGTCACCTCGTAGCGCCAGATGTCGCGCGCCTCCTCCGCCGAGTGGCCGGCCTCCACGCAGGCAAGCGCCGCCGGCGGGATCGAGTGCCTGGTCTCCGTGTCCAGGAACTGGTCGGCCAGCGCCAGCCAGACGGCGCGGCGGTCGGGGCGCGAGCTCATGTTGTAGCCTGATCGCGATGGACTCGACGGACAACCTCGATGAGAGGACCGCGGCGGCGAGCAGGGGAACCCTCTGGTGTCTGGTCGTCTTGCTGGCGTGCGGTTGCGCGGGGCCCAGGCCCGCCGCGCCCGCTTCGCTGCGCGTCACCTACCTCGCCAACGAGGGCGTCCTGCTCGAGGCCGGCGACACGCGCGTCGTCATCGACGGTCTTCACCGGCACTACAAGGACCTCTACGCCACGCTGCCGGATCCGGCGCGCGAGGCGTTCGAGTCCGCGGCGCCGCCATGGAGCGGCATCGACCTCTTGCTGGTCTCGCACCGCCACCGCGACCACTTTCACCCGGAGGCGGTCGGGCGCCACGTGCGAGCTGCGCCCGGCGCGCACCTGATCGCCCCGGCCCAGGCTGTCGACGAGATCGCCCCCGAGCTCGCGGCCGATGGTTCGATCCGCCCGCGTATTCACGCCTGGAACTGGCAGGTCGGCCGCTCCCACGTGATCCGCGCCGCGGGGCTCGACGTGACCCTGCTCGGCCTGAGCCACGGCAGCGGCGTCCACGCCGATGTCCAGAACGTCGGCCATGTCTTCACCATCGGCGGCGTGACCGTCCTCCACGTCGGAGATGCGGAGCTCACCGCCGACAACTTCGCGCCCTTCGAGCTGCCGGCGCGCGGCATCGACATCGCGCTTCTGCCCTGGTGGTACGTGGCGAGCGACCAGTCTCGCGCCCTGGTGCGCGCGCACATCGCGCCCAGGCGGATCGTCGCGCTGCACATCGGCCCGGGCGAGGCGGCCGAGGTGGTCGCCGAGCTGCGCGCGTCGGCGCCCGAGGTGGTCCCGTTCGTGCGGATGCTCGAGGACCGCCTGTAGGCAGGGGCGGCGCCACACCACGGCCTGGATGCGGCGCCGCACCGGCAGCTCCGGGGCGATCTAGAACGAGACCTGGGCCTGCACCGTGGCGACCATGTTGCTGGGCGGGTCGGTCCCGTCCTCCAGCTCCTCCGGGTCCGGGATCGCCAGCTCTGCCTTGAGGTTGTAGGTGTGCTTGGTGATGAAGTAGTTGAGCCCGGCCCTGTAGGTGGTCAGCCCGGTGCCGGGCGCGTCGCCGTTGAACCACTCGACGGCGAACACCGGCTCGAACTGCATGAAGCGGTAGCCGCCCTCGACGAAGAACGCGTTCGCCTCGTCGACCACGCCCGCCTGGGCGTAGCTGTCGTAGCGGATGATCGCCGCCTGCGCGGTGAACTCCTGATCGCCGGGCATCGGGAAGTCGACGAAGATGTCGGCGGCCATGGCCAGGTAGCGCGACGAGTCGGTGTCGCCGAACGCGTCCTTCTGCCAGTCGAGCGCGACGCCGACGCTGCAAAGCGGGGTGGTGCCGAAGGAGAGCGCGGGGGGCGCGTAGCCCTCGTCCTTGCCCAGGATGTTGAAGCGCACCGTGCCGGTCAGGCGCGGCACGTCGCCCGGGTTGATCTCGTCGCCGGTGTCGGTGACGCTGCCGTTGATGCCGCTGAACACGCCGGCGCGGTAGTAGACCCGGTCCTGGGCGACCAGCCCGCGCACCTCGACGCCCATGTCGCGGAACGCGCGCCCCGTGGCCGGGAACTTGATGACGCCGGCGCGGTAGTCGATCGTGCTGAGCTGGCTCGCGCTGGTGAAGCCGTTCCGGATGAAGGGCAGGAGCATGAACCCGGCGCTGATCTGGAACGCCGGACCGACCTTGTAGGCGGCCACCGCGTCCTGGACGATGAACTGCGTCGTGAAGTCGCCGTTCTTGCCGAAGTTGGCCTGGTCGGTCACGAAGATGAAGCTGATGTGCGGGTCGAACTGCCCGGTCAGGAGCAGGCGCCCGCGCCGGAGAAAGAAGTCGGTCCCCCAGTCACCGTCGGGGGACGCGTCCTCCGTCGCCGTGAACTGCGGCTGGATCAGGACACCGATGTTGAAGAAGGTGTCGTCGTCGACGGTGATCTTCTCGGCGCGCGCCTCGGGCGCGGCCGTGACGATCGGTAGGAGCAACAGGAACAGTCGAAGCGGGGTCCTCATGGGGGGGTTCCTCCTTCAGACGTACCGATTCCTCGCGCAGACGTACCGATTCCTCACGCAGCCACTCAGTCGTGGATGTTGAAGTCCTTCGATTTCTCCCTCAGGAAGATCGCGCCGATGATGATCGTCATGACCGAGACCACGATCGGGTACCAGAGGCCGCGATAGAGATCGCCCGACGCCGCCATCATGGCGGTGGCCAGCAGCGGCAGCATGCCGCCGAACCAGCCGTTGCCGATGTGGTAGGGCAGCGACATCGACGTGTACCGGATCTTGGTCGGGAACAGCTCGACCAGGTAGGCGGCGATCGGCCCGTACACCATGGTCACGTAGATGACCATGATGAACAGGAGCAGGATCGTCATCGGATAATTGACCTTGCTCTTGTCGGCCGTGGCCGGGAAGCCCTTGGCCTTCAGCGCCTCGAGCGCCGGCTTCTCCGACGTCTTCTTGCTCCAGCCCTTGTACTCGATGTCGTCGCCGATCTTCACCACCACGGCCTCGCCCGGCACCCCGGGGATCCGCTTGAAGGCGATCCCCTGCCGGGTCAGGAAGTCCTTGGCCTCATCACACGGCGTGTACTCGGTCCACGGGCCGGGGAAGATGTGGAAGTTGCAGTCGTCGGAGGCGACAGTGGCCGGGTTCGTCTCGGCGAACTCCTCGAGGGCAGGATTCACGTAGTGCGTGAGCCCCTTGAAGATCGGGATGTAGGTCACCGCGGCCAGGAGACAGCCGGTCAGGATGATCTTGAGCCGGCCGATCCTGTCAGACAGCTTGCCGAACACGATGAAGAAGGGCGTGGCCAGCACCAGCGACGTGCCGATCAGGATGTAGACGGTCACGTAGTCGAGGTGCAGCGTGGTGCCGAGGAAGAAGAGGGCCCAGAACTGGCCCGTGTACCAGACGACGCCCTGACCGGCCGTGGCCCCGAGTAGCGCCAGCAGCACGTACTTGTTGTTCGGATAGCGCAGGAAGCTCTCGGTCAGCGGGTGCTTGGAGCCGCGCCCCTCCGCCTTCATCTTCTTGAAGACCGGCGACTCCTGCAGCTTGAGCCGGATGTAGATCGAGAAGCCGAGCAGGATGATCGAGAGCCAGAACGGGATGCGCCAGCCCCAGCCCTCGAAGGTCTCCTTGGCCATCCCGGCGCGACAGAACCCGATGACGATGAGCGCCAGCAGCAGGCCGAGCGTGGCCGTGGTCTGGATCCAGCTGGTGTTGTAGCCGCGCCTGTCGTCCGGCGAGTGCTCGGCCACGTAAGTGGCGGCGCCGCCGTACTCCCCGCCTAGGGCCAGGCCCTGGATCAGGCGCAGGATGACCAGCAAGGTGGGCGCAGCCCAGCCGATGGTCGAGAAGGTGGGCAAGAGCCCGACCAGGAAGGTGGCCGCGCCCATCACCGTGATGGTGATGAGGAAGGTGTACTTGCGGCCGACCATGTCGCCGATGCGGCCGAACACGATGGCGCCGAACGGCCGCACCAGGAACCCGGCCGCGTAGGTCGCGAAGGCGGCCAGCAGCGCGGCCGTCTCGTTCTCCGGCGGGAAGAAGAGCCTGGAGAAGAAGGGGGCCAGGACCGCGTAGAGGTAGAAGTCGTACCACTCGAAGACAGTGCCCAGCGAGGAGGCGAAGATTACCTTGCGCTCCTCCGCCTTCGAGACGATCGCGCCTGCGGCGCCCTTCTCGGTCGTCATGGGGGGTTCCTCCGGGTGATCTTGTGCGTGGTACCTCAGGGGCGAAATCCGTGCCGCACGGAACATCTTGAATCAGCGACGACGCGTTGCGTCCAGCCGTGTGGTTTCGAAACGCGCGAGTGTTACCTTCCGTAACAGTGAATCAGCTGCCGCCGGATCGCGGGCGCGGCAGGGCGTGTTTCATGCGCCGCTCCCACAGCGCCTTCCGGCTGATTCCGAGCTTGGCCGCCATGTCGCTCTCGCTCATGTGGTCCTGGTGCGTCAGGACGAACCGGCGAAAATAGGCGACCAGTGAGAGGTCGTCGTCCTCACCCGGCGGCGCGGACGGCGAGGGCTGCGGCGGGGCGGCCTCCAGCCCGAGGTGCTCGAGCTGGACGGTCTCGGCGTCGAACAGGATCACGGCGCGCTCGATCGCGTTCTCCAGCTCGCGCACGTTGCCCGGCCAGGAGTGGGCGCGGATCGCCTGCAGCGCGCCCGGCGCCATGTTCCGGCGCGGCCTGTTGAGTCGGCTGCAGATCTTCTCGAGCAGGAACAGCGCCAGCTCGTCGATGTCCTCGCCGCGCTCGCGCAGCGGCGGCAGCTTCACGTCCACGACGCGCAGCCGGAAGTAGAGATCGGAGCGGAACGCCCCCTCCCGGATCATCACGGCCAGATCGCGGTGGGTGGCTGCGACCAGCCGCACGTTGACCCGCCGCACCCGGGTCGAGCCGACCCGCCTGACCTCGCCGTTCTGCAGCACGCGCAGGAGCTGGGCCTGCACCGTCAGCGGCAGCTC
>Ga0190265_10002973_pt1 | contig 11508 bp, 7 predicted proteins | sample Popmic124T_FD_133135 | JGI IMG/M metagenome (GOLD analysis project Ga0190265, IMG submission 133135) | Populus adjacent soil microbial communities from riparian zone of Indian Creek, Utah, USA - 124 T | ecosystem: Environmental > Terrestrial > Soil > Riparian zone | place: USA: Utah | collected...
GCGCGAGCATCTTCCAGAAGCTTTCTTCGAACTGCGGCGAGATGCGCACGAACAAGACCTGCGGCGCATTCAGCACGTACGGCGTCCACGCGCCGAAGAAGCTGCGCGGGCTTTGCGTGCCCTGGTCGCTGTCGATCATCACCGGGGTCACCAGGGAGATGTCGAATTCATCCGCAGTCACCACCGGCGCCTGCACGCGCGGCGTCTTGGCGTCGCCGGGCGCCGGCATTTTGGTGCGCGCCAACCCGGCTTCCGTGCGCAGCATCGTGACGGGCGGCGGCGTGGCGCCCGACAGCTTCTGCGCCGCGGCCGCGATCACGCTGCACGCGTTGCCGAGGGGAATCACGTAGGCCTCCTGACGGCGATCGCGATCGTCTTCGTCCCCGCCAACGGTGATGCCGATCGCGGTACCGTCTGACGCGAACACCGGCCCGCCCGTGCTGCCAGCGTCGAGGCTCCAGTCGGCGCGGAAGGATTGGAAGCTGGGGCGGATCGCGGTGCCAGGAACCGACGTCTTCGGCTCGAGCATCGGCGCAATCAGCGCCACCACCCTCTGATCGTGCGTCACCTGTGGCTGCGTTTCCGCCGCCTTCGCCAAGGCTTCGGCCCCCAAGGCCGAGCACGCAGGCGCGATCGGCTGGCGTGACGCTACCGCTTCAGGATTGATCCAGATGATGGCGACGCCTTGCGTCCGATCGGAAGCGATCACGCGGCCCGGAACCTTGACGCGCTCCGGCGCGCCGGCCGCAGGACCACCGAACTCCACTTCGACGTCGGTGGCGTCGCCGATGGTCCGGTCGCTGGTGGCGATCAATCCGCGCGCGTCGATCACGAAGCCGGTGGCGTGCCTGGTCGGCGTCCAGATCTCGACGATGCTGCGCTGCCACTTGTTGAGGATGGCCGCGCCATCTGCGGATGTCGGTGCCGTGCGACCTGTCTGGGCGCTCGTGGTGGCACTGGTCTCGATGTCGGCATTCTCGGCCGTGAGCGCCAGGACGGTCTCGCGCCCGGCGGGGACGTCGAGGATCCGGGTCCAGCTGAAGCTGCGGCCGCCGAGCATGACGGGCAGATCCGACTCCACCGTGTAATTGCCTGGCGGCAGAGCGAGCTGGAGCGTGCCGTCCGGGCCGGTGCGGACGCGCCGCGGCTCGCGCGACGTGGGATTGTCGCTGATCAGCAGCTGTGCCCGGGGAATGGGCGTGGCGGCGCCGTCCGCGTCGGTCAGCATCACGCTGATGCGCAGCACCGTCTCCTGCGCGAACGCGGTCAGCGACAGCTGCAGCGCGAGGATCGCCGTAAGGACCGGACGCATGCGATGAGCATACAATGTGGCCCGTGAAACGACTTACAGGAGGTGTCATGTCCAAGCCGCGAACCCTGATTCCCGCGTTCGGCGTGTGCGCCGCGCTGCTGCTGGCGGCGTGGGGCGCCGGCCTTATCGCGCACACGTCAGCCGCCGAACAAGCCGCCCGGGGCAAGGTAGCCAACTTCATCACCGGTGAAGGCCTGCCGAACCCGGCGCCGAATGTCACCAAGAATTGGGGCGAGCTGCCCGCGGGCCGGAAGTGGGGCACCAGCGCCGGCATCGACATCGATCCGAAGGACGGCCACGTGTGGGCCTACGAGCGCTGCGGCGCCGGCACGGCCGGCGGCGGTCCCGTCGATTGCGACAACAACCCGGTCGATCCGGTGTTCAAGTTCGATCGCCGCACCGGTAAGGTGCTCGCCAACATCGGCAAGGGCGTGATGGTGACGCCGCACGGCATTGGCCTGGATCGCGATGGCAACGTGTGGGTGGCCGACTTCGCCGGCAACAAGGCCGGCACCAAGGGGCACCAGGTCCACAAGTTCAGCCCTGACGGAAAATTGCTCATGAGCATTGGCCAGGCGGGCAAACCTGGCAACGCCGACGGGCAGTTCAACCAGCCCAACGACGTCGTGATCGGCCCCGACGGCAGCATCTACGTGTCCGATGGCCATAACGGGCAGGGCATGATCACTCCCGCCGCGGTGGCCGAGGGCATCAAGCGCGGCGACACGGCGCGCATCAGCAAGTTCTCACCCGACGGCAAGTTCATCAAGTCGTGGGGCACGCTCGGCGTCCGTCACGGCGAGTTCCGCACGCCGCACGCGATGGTGTTCGACGGCAAGGGACGTTTGTGGGTGGCGGATCGCGGCAACCACCGGCTCGAGATCTTCGACCAGGACGGCAAGTACCTCGAGTCGCGCTACGCTTACGGCCGCATCAGCGGTCTCTTCATCAGGAACAACCAGGTCTACGCGATCGACTCGGAGTCGAGCCCGTTCAACCATGTCGGCTGGCGCAACGGCGTGCGCATCGGTCCGCTCGACGAGGATCGCATCACGGGATTCATCACCGGCTTCGAGCGCGAGGATCGCCTCTATCAGGGCACGGCGGGAGAAGGCGTGGCGGTTGACGCCGACGGCAATGTTTACGCCGCGGAAGGTCCGAACTCGCTCACCCAGGCGGGCGGCGCGTTCACCAAATACTCGGTGAAGTGATTCGGCTGACGGTGGACGCGCTCGGCGTCCACCGTCGCTTGATGGTGGTGTCCGGCTGATGCCGGATCGCCCAGAACGATCGTCAGAGTCGCCCGGTCACCGCCATGACGATCAGGATGATCACGATCAACCCGACCAGTCCACCACCGACTTGGGGCCCGCCGGCGTAGAAGCCGCCGCCGCCGAGAAGCACTAACAGAATCAGTAGTATCACTAGCGTGCTCATGGCACTCCTTCACTTCCTGGTGTGGCCGTCGTTCGACTGAATGTCGGAACGCACGCATCACAGCTGGGCGGTTAGCCGGCCTTCCACCAACGTCTGGAGTCGCTTACTGCAAGAAGCTGGCCGCGGCTCATGCACGATCGAATCCACGCTCGAGCTGGCGCGCCAACGCAGGTGGGTTTTGGAGGGGTCAGACCCCTCGCCGGTCCGCTCCTGATGGGGCGCGGGGTCAGACCCCGACTGCCTACGGCGTGAGCGTGGTGCTCACGGTCATGCGGCCTTCGGTGGCGCGGTTGAAGAACGGGCCGAACTCCTCGCGCATGCGACCAAGCCGCGTGAGGTCCCTGGGGTCCAGTACGGCGCCGGGTCGGCGCACGAAGACGTACGCCTGGCGGTGCACCCGCGGCGAGTCGGCCGCGGCCGGCACACGCGGGCCGAGCGCGTCCACCACGTCCTGGATCAGCACGTCGCGCCGCGTGCCGTCGAACGTGGCGCCTATGAACGGCGCATCCTCGCGATTGTGGGGTGCGATCGGCGCGTCGACGTAGAAAAAACGCGCCACTTCGGACTCGGTGGCCAGGCCCATCGCGTACATGTCGAGGCGGCTGAATTTCTCCGTGGCCGATGCGGTGCGAAACGCGCCGCCGCCCAGGTCTTCGATCTCGTTGCCTTCCATCACCGATCCATCGGAGTCCAGGAAGAAGCTCCAATGCGCGCGCTGCCGGCCGAGCAACTGATCCGAGACCGAGCGGTCGGCGTCGCGAAACATCAGGCGCGCCAGCCAGCGGTGGCCCGTCTCATGCGCGAGGATGCCGAGCGGGCTGAACTCGCCGAAGATCTTCGTGGCCGGCGCGTCGGGGTACTTCGAGATGCGATCCATGTTGATCACGCTCTGCAGCGCGCCGGCGCTGCCGAGTTCAGCCGAAAAGTCGATTGTCTCGAGCCCGGTCCCGGTGATCGCGTTGTTCACCGTGGACTCGAAGGCGAACGCGTTGCTGATCACCGTGGTGTCGGCAAAGAAGACGAGCTGATCGAAATTGTCGGGATGCGTCTGGTAGAACCGCTGGCTGGCCGCCACCAGGTTGAGCTCAGGCGACGCCCTGAACAGCTCGCCCATCGGCACCGCATCGGCGACGCGCCCGCCGGCCGGCTTCAAGTCGATCGCGACCACGCTCGGCGACTCCCCCTGCGACAACGCGACGATGCCGTCGCCGAGGTCGGCGGTGCCGAAGCGGAACTCGATGGCGTGGTTTGCGAACAGCACCGCCTGCACGGTCATGGTCTGCGGCAGATCGAAGCCGGGCACGGCGCACCACGTGATGGTCATCGCGTCCGGGGCGTTGTCGAGGAACACGCGGCCGCCCGCGGATGGATCGAGGTCGGCAAAGAACGGCGCAATCCGCGGCGCGCCCGAGGCGAGGCGCTCAAGTCCGCGCTCGGTGGACGCGTGGTCGGCCTCCTCGAAGGTCAGGTTGCCGTCGGAGTTGACAAACAGCGACGTGAAGCGGCGGCCGTAGAGCTCGAACGGAAACGCCATCGCCTGCGGCACCGAGTCATCGTCGCCAAGCGTGAGGCGGCTGCCGAGCGCGGCGCGAAACTCGGCGCCCGTGGTGGTGACGGCGTAGCCGGAACCCGCGGGCTCGAAACGCAGCCCGGTGTTGGCCAGGTCGAACTGGTTGGCGCGGATGATCAGGTCGCCGCCGTTGTCCTCGAGGATCGCGATGTGGTTGTCGTCGCGGTCGGCTGCCGGACGCGCCACCGCCGCTGCCGCGCGCGAACGTGCCTGCGCGCTCACCGACGAGACTTTCAACAGATCGCGGATGTCGCGCTGGTCCGCGCCGAAGCGGCCGTATTTCGGCGCGCGCGTGGGCGGCGTCCGCATGGCCGTGGCGCCCTCGGCGGCGAGCGCGGCCACGCAGGGGTTCTGCGACTGCGCCAGCATCGACGGCACGTGCGCCCCCGGCAGGGCCGCGATCAGCGCCAGAAAGACGAGGGCGAGGCGGCGGGAAACCATGAGCGGTCCTCCATCTTATCGTCAGTCGATTCGGCGCGCGACAGGGCTGGAACGAGCCTGGTGATCTGACCGGTGCGCAGATGGGTGTGGGTATAGATAAGTCTCATGACATGCCACCTGCGTTGGATCTAACCTCGACGCGCGATCTGCTCGCGATTGGCGTCAGTCCCTGACCCGCTCGAACATCTCGCCCCGGTAGCGGAGCGCCTGCGCCGCGCCGCCACCGGTCGCGAATGCGAACTCGACAACTTCCCCGTCACCCATCACGTCCACTCGTAGCTGATTCCGCTCGGCGTCGAACACCTCCGCCGGGCTGTATGCCACTCCCATGCGCACCTCGAGTGCGCCGCCGATGCTGCGCCACTCCATGCGTCCGTACCTGGCGTTCTCGTAGACGCCGGCGTAGTCCTGCAGCGGACGCGGAAGCGGCGCGATGCGGGTGCGACGTTCTGCGATGTCATTCGCCAGGCTGGTTTTCATGGCATCCGCCCGCGCCCGGAGATCGACCATTCTCAACTTCTGACCGGCATCCAGGTTGGGTCTGCCGTTGAGGCGATCGTAGATGAACGTGGCCATCACGTCGGCCGCGGTGGCGGCCGGGCCGCTTCCGTTGACGAGCACCACCACGCCGGTGCGGCGGCCGGGCATGAACGACATATGGGAGCGATAACCGGAGAACCCGCCAAACCTGTGCACGATGGTCTCGTCGCCGTACGTGCTCAGGTCCCAGCCGTAGCCCCAGCCGACTCGATCGAATGGCCAGGTCCCCCGCTTCTGCTCGATGTGCTTGCGATGCGCCGACGCGATCACTTCTGGAGGAAACACCCGGACGCCGTCAACGCGGCCGCCGCTGGCGTGCGCGGCGACGAAGCGGGCCAAATCCCGCGGAGTGGCAAAGTGACCACCGGCCGCGTGCATATTGGCATCGGCCTTTCCGAGAGGGATACGACTGAACGTGCCGTTCGCACCATAGTCGTGTGGCAGCGCAGTGACGCGGGGCTCGAAGTCGGACACACGCGCGCTCGTCTCTCGCATGCTGAGTGGATCGAGGACCTCCCGCTTGACGGCGTCCTTCCAGCCGTCGCGCTGGAGGGGGTCCAGCACGAGACCGAGAATGTTGTAGCCAAGGTTGGCGTACCGGAATTGTCCCACCGGGCCGGACTGGCGATACTCCGCAAGAAGCTGCATGAGCAGCTCGTTGCTGAACACTCCGCTATACGCCGTGCGGAATCCCACCGGCCCGCCATCCTCGACGCCATGCGACATCGTGAGAAGGTCGCGCAGCGTGATCGAGTCGGCGTTGAGGCGTCCGCGGCCGCGCAACGCCGGCAGGTAATTTGCCACGGAGGCGCCCAGGTCGAGCTCCTTCCGCGCAGCCAGCGTCAGCACTGCCGTTGCGGTGAGCGCCTTGGTGCTCGACGCGATGTAGAAGGCCGTCGCTTCATCCACGCGCCGGGCGCTCGCCGCGTCCGCGAGGCCGAACCCTTGCGAGTACACGACCCGGTCGTCCTGTGTAACGGCGATGCCCATTCCGGGAACCAGCTGAGCATCCACAAGCGACTGCGCAAACCGCTCCACGTCGGCGCGCCACTCGCCGCCGAGCGTCGCCTGCGAATGCGCCGGTAACGGTGCCAGGGCGATGGTCAGGATCGCCGCTACCAATGAACCACGTCGCGTCATCAACCCCGCTTTCTACGGCTGGTAATAGCGGTTCGGCTGATAGCGATTGAATGGCTCAACCTCGACGACCGGCATGGCCTGCGGCGTCGTGACGCGCATCATCGGCACGCGTTGGCGCGCCGTCAACGCCTTCTCGACCTGCGCGCGCAGCTGAGCACGGCGCTGTTCGGTTTGCGCCGCCAGATCGATCTCCATGGCGGCCGCCAACGCGGCCAGGCCCTCCTCAACAGTCTTCGGCCGCACTTCGAGCACGTGATCGGCCCATCCCCACGTGATCAGGTTGTCGTCGGTCTCCGGCTCGAGCAGATAGCTGATCAAGTTGGCGCGCGATTGCGCCGTCGGAATCCAGTACCAGCCCGGCACGACGTTGAGCTTGTCGCGCTCCTTCACGACGTCCACCGATTTCAGGTAGTGCCCCTGGAAGTAGCTGTCGCGCTGCACGCTGGTCGCGTAATAGACCTCCGCGTCGAGGGTCACCGGCGTGCGGAAGCGGTAGACAGCAATGTCGTGCGCCTGGAGCTTCGGCACGACCGCCGCCATGGCCGGCGGCAGCAGGTACCCGAGAGGGCGCGTGGTCGTCCTGGTCGGCTGGAACCTGAGATAGACCGGCACATCGCGCAGCGTGTAGCTGACCGGAGTGGTGCCGGCGGGCATCCAGACCGGCTCGCTGCCGCGGGACTGCAGTTCGTACTCGAGCACCACGTTGTCGGCGCCGGCCGCGCCGGCACGGATGGCGCGCTCGCGCGCCCCGGTGGTCAGCGCGCGAATGGCGGTGCGCTGCGCAGCGGCGACGCCCAGGATGGTGCGCATCGCCAGCACGCCACCGCGAATCTGGTGATAGTAGCGATCCGCTTCGGCGATCGGCTGGATGGTGCGGTCGCGCATCACGCGATGGGTGTTGTTTGGCGTCTCGAGCAGGATGCCGATCGAGTTGGTCAAACCGGTGTAGACATGATGTTTGCGCGCTTCGACGGAGGTCGAGCCCCATCCCTGCACGCCGCCACGCGTCGTCACACCCGAATAGTCAAAGGCGTCGTAGTCCTCGGCGCGAACGGCTTCGCGGATCTTCGGGAAGATCTCCTGATAGGGATAGGCGCGCAGTTCGGCGTCCGCCGCGGGGTTCAGCGTGCCCTGATAAGTGATCACGTACGGCGCCGAGCCGCCATGGTGGCCGTCGACATGGATGTCCGGCGTCCACTCATTCATCACCTGCGTCACCAGCGCGTGAATCTCCTGCGACTCGAGCTTCACGTAGTCGCGGTTCATGTCGTAGCCGGCTTCGTTGGTGCGGCGGCGCACCTCGCCGCCGTCGGGGTTGACCAGCGGCAACGCCAGGACGATCACATCGCGCAGCAGCGGCTTCAACTCGCCGGCGACGAGCTCCTTGGCGATGAGCTGCACGGCTTCCTTCGGCGACACCTCGCCGCCGTGCACCGACGGCGCGAGCAGCACGATCGTCTTGCCCGACCGCAACGCATCCTGTGGGTTGGTGATCGGCGGGTCGGCGATGGTGATGAGCTCCATCGGGCGATCGAGCAGCGTGCGTGTGAGCGGCCGCATGTTGACGAGCGGGCTGGCGGCGTCGAGGTCGTACCAGAAGCGCATCAGCGGCTCGAACGGCGTCGGGCCGGAGCGGAACTTCTGCTGCTCTTGCCACGTCTGCGGCAGTTGCTGCGCCTGGCCGGCGCCCGTGGCGGCCAGCACCGCGGCGAGGGTGAAGACAAGGAAACGGCTACGAGTGGTCATGTTCGCGAAGGCTCCTGTTGGCGTTCCCGGTAATCTACGCAATCGGCCACAACAGTGGAAGCAAAAGCCGCTGCACAGGCGACGAACCGTTGCCGCGATATACTGCACAAAGTGTTACGCCGCAGCATTGAGCTGGCTCTCATCGTCGCCATCACCACGTTGCAATGCGTGTCATGGGCCGATGTCGAGGACGCGCGTCAAACCACCAGAGACGGTCGTGCCATTGTCGCGGCCACCGGCGCTAACGCCGGCGGCGTCGCTCGGGTGAAAGGCGCTGCGCCGATCCTGCTGAGCGGCGTGGTCACCGACACCTTCGTCCTGATCGCTCCTCCCGTCTCCTCGATTACCAGTCGAGCGGACGCGGCGGGCCGCTGCGGTCATTCGCTCTTCGAACTACCGCAAGCCCCACGTCCTCCACCCACACTCGGATAGCCTCCCGCGCTTTTCTCCGGTCGTGTAGCGAGCCGGAGCCATCGCCCCGAAATCTTGCCGGCGCGCGAGATTCCCGTCCCGCCGGACACCGTCTTCGAATCCGCCGCGACGAGCTCGCGCGCCCGCTCTCGGGAGGGATCGGCAGACCGCGGCTAGGGGCCGCAGAACCATTGGAGTGTCCGGTATGGAGAAATTCGAGAGCATTGTCGTTGATGTGGATGCGACGGCGGCCGTCCACCCTGAGCTCGATCGCGCCGCAATCCTCGCTCGTCGTTGCGGCGCAAGCCTCACCATCGTCGACTCCATGACCGCCTATGCGCACGATACCCATCCACGACCGGCAGACTTCGACGAGGACGTGGTGGCTGGCAGGCGCCAGGAGCTCGTCCGCCTTGCCCGGCGCGTGCCGGAGATCCCCACGACGTCGCGGCTGCTGGTGGGGTCATCCGCAACCGTCCTGATCCAGGAAGTGTTGCGGTCGAAGCATGATTTACTCGTGCGGTCGCACGCACGCGATCTGACGGCCGCTTCGGGTCACGATGGCGCGGTCGATGAAGAGCTGGTACGAAAATGCCCTTGCCCGGTGTTGCTGGTCGGGCCTGGTCGAACGCCTGAAAGGCCGCGGATTGTTGGTGTCGTGACCGCCGGCAAGGAGGATTCGCCGAAGCAGGATCCACTCGGGGTGAAAGTCGTGGAGCTGACGCTCTCAATGGCCCGCCTCGAGGGTGGCGCGCCCATGCTCCTCCAGACCTGGGAACCGTTCGCCGAGCAAATGATTCGTGCGAACTCCCTGGAGGATGCCTTCGCAGCTTACGTCGAGGCCGCGCGGTGTCGCCTCGCCGCGAATCTCGCCGAGCTCACGCAGTCGCTCGGTGACACGGTCTCGGACATCCGAACGATCTCTCGCAGAGGTAAGCCCGAGGACATCATTCCCGAGTTCACTGTCCGGGAGGGAATCGACCTCGTCGTGATGGCGAAGCCCGCCGGCAATGGCAGCATCGCGGGATTCTTCTTCGGCGGGGCATCGCTCAAGTTCCTCAAGAAACTCACCTGCTCGCTCCTGGCGGTAAAGCCGGACGGATTTGTGTCACCGGTGCGCGTCCCCGCTGATTAAGAGCCCGACGATGATGCACAGACGATCCTTCCTGCAATGGTCGATCGCCGCGGCCGCCGCGCTCGGCGCGGTGGGCATGCCGCGTCTGGCACGCGGCCAGGCCCCGCCCGGCCAGGCGGATGCCATTGCCGACACACTCGTGGAGAACCTCGCCCGCGAACCGGTATCGCTGCAGGTGCTCGACCTGCTCGGCACCATCAACTTCGCCGACGCCATGGGCGGCATTGCCGTCCAGGGCGACTCCATCATCCAGAAGCTCCTGGGCAAGGCGGGCCTGGGCGGTCCCTCCGAACAGGCGGACGTCGAAGGTCACCACCAGAAGCACGTGTTTCCCCTCGCCAACTTCATCTTCGCGGCGGCGTTGAACGCCGTGCGGGCAACCGCCTTCGGCCCGCAGGTCCGGGAAGAGACGGTTCACGAGCTCGAAACAACGGCCGTCGGCGTTGCCATGCTCATGGGGCTGACCAGCGTGGCCAAGGGCATCATCTCCAGCGAGGCAACGGCAATCCAGATGCTCGGGCATGACCCGGGTACCCGCAGCGGCGACCTGCAGGACGTGATCGTCGACAACATCTTCCAGCTCACCCTGATCTCGGCGGCGACACAGATTCCGCTCAGCTCCTTTGGCAACGCCGCGATCGGCAACGAGGGGTTTCGTGAAGTGCGCGCCGCGTTCAACGAGCTCTACGCACAGCTGCTGCCGCCCGCGGATGGCAGCGCGTCTCGAGAGGCGATCGTCGCGCACATCCGCGGGACACTGAGCGAGTCGGACAACCCCGTGATTCGGCGGCAGGTCACGGCGCTGCTCGACGACATCCGCCTCGAGACCCACGGCGATTTCGCCGCCGCGCTCCGGGGTGCGGCCACATGGCACACGCACGACCTGATGACGATCCTGATGTCGACCGCCTGCGACGACTCGCAGGCGGCGCTCGGCGATCCAGGGCCGCTCGTCGGGCTGTATCAGAACTACGGCGTCGAATTCCTCCAGGCCATTCCCTCCCTGATCCCGTACACGATCCTGATCGGTTTCGAGCGCGCGCTGTGGGCGATGAACCGCACCGGGATTCAGCGGCCTGCCTTCACGAAGGCGCGGTTCGTCTACATGCGGCACTTCCTCGAGGAGACGTGGCGGAACCTGGTGGTCTATTTCGCGACCGTCGCCCCGGAGATTTCCTCGAAGATCACCGGCACCCGGCGTGTGACGGGTGCGAAGCCATCGGAAGAAAGTGTCGGCGTCAGCTTCTCGGTACTCGAGCAGGTGCTGAAAGACATCGAGTCGATCATCACCGGGTTCATGGACCCGTTCATGAGCGACCAGGTGCTCGACGAGCGCAAGACGCGCAAGGCCGTTGCCGAACTCCAGGACGCAGTGCGCCAGTGGCACGAGACGCTGGGGCGGCGAGTCGCGGGCAGGCTCTTCCCGGCGCGCGCGGGCAGCGAGCACGGGGCGAGCGTGGCGCGCACCGAGGCGCTCGCGGATCAGGCGGCGACGGTCGGCGAGAAGGAGAGTGGCGGCGCTCCCTATGCCTACAAGAGGGACGAGCTCCCCCAGAACCTCAAGGACCTGCAGATCCGTCTCGCGGCGATCGTGAACGAGGCGGGCATCGAGACGTTCGCCAAGGAGGTGCGCAGAGTGCGGCGGGCCATCGGCCCGCAGCTGCAACGCGAGATCGAAGCGGAGTTTGCGCGGCAGGGAGCCAAACCGACAGTGATGACCGCACTCGAGGTGATGCGGAAGAACCCGCGCGTGCGCGACCTGCTCGACATCAACTA
>Ga0190265_10002974_pt1 | contig 11507 bp, 10 predicted proteins | sample Popmic124T_FD_133135 | JGI IMG/M metagenome (GOLD analysis project Ga0190265, IMG submission 133135) | Populus adjacent soil microbial communities from riparian zone of Indian Creek, Utah, USA - 124 T | ecosystem: Environmental > Terrestrial > Soil > Riparian zone | place: USA: Utah | collected...
TCATGGCCGATTCCTCCAGTGAGCCCCTCGTCTTCACGGGCCGCGTTGAGTCAGTGCACGGCCGGTGGGGAAGAGCGCGTGTCGAGGAGTTGGGCACGAGCGTTTCATTCGAGCCGCGCCTTTTCTCAGCGTCGCAGGACTTCGCGATGGGACAGAAGCTTCCGGCGTTCAATATCGGTTTCAAGTTGACGCGTGGCCCGGTTGCGGAGCCTCGGACAATGTTCCGCGATAGCCGCCAGCGTCAATGACCGCACTTGCAGCGTTGAGCCAGAACCGATTGCTCTGCACGGGCGTCGGCTTGGACGCGATTGCGGAGCCGACTCTTGCGCCAGCCACGGGATCCGAAGAAGCGTTCTCGAACTTGGTCTCGGAGTACTACGTGCTGTTTCGAGAGTCTCTGGCATCCGACGTCTCGTTCTTGCAGGGCGTCGAACACCATCCCGCTGTACGGGAGTTCGGTGACTGCATCTACAAGCTTCGAACGGCGAAGCAGCACAAAGACAACGCCGACGCCTCGCGGTTCTACAGTCGGTGGACGTCGGAACATTCGCCTTGGCAATCGGCCGGCGAATCGCTCCGTGATCTATTGGTTCAAGCACTAACTGCGCTCGCAAATACGAGCGCACGAGTTCGCCGAGACCCGGGGCTCTCTCATGCTTGGCGTGATCGGGTCGCAACCGAACCAGCGGCAATCTTTGAGGCGGTCTGCACCGATCTGTCGGTGTCATTCCGTCCGACGGTCGCCAAGGTGTTGGTCCGGAATGTTGAACGCAGACTCCGCGGTCTCCCGCCACATGAAGATGCGCGACAACGGATCGAGAACTGGTGCGCAGAGGAGATCACGGGCCAGAGTCGACGCCTTCCGATGTCCTACTACTCGGTACTGGATCATCTCGGCCTTCTCGGCGACCGACGAGCCAAGGCAGCACTGCTGCTCGCATACTCGATAGCGGCGACGACGCATCTGCGAGGCGACGACTTCCTAAGCCGGCTTGAGGAGGCATGGAAGGTGACGACCGGCTGAGCGGCCGCGGGGTGCGCGGAAGGACCGGCCGCCAGGCCGCATGCCCGGAGCGCGGGGTCCCGCGCGGCGGCGCCGGCGAAGCCGGCGCTCTTGATCTACGTAGAGCCGGAACCAGCAGTGCAGTGCCCGAGACTACGAGGCAAGGCGAGCACGGATGCGATTGTGAGCCGCATCGGGGCCAGCGTCTTTGTACGGTTCCTCCCACTCCACCACTCGATCGAGATTGGGCGCTCCGTCGCTCCGGGCAAGAACAAGTGCGCAGTCGCGGTTGGTTGCCTGGCCCTTGGCGTCGCCCCAAATGCGGCTGACTTTGCGGGTCGTTGGGAGGTCATCCTCGATGAGATCAAGGAGTCGCATGTCGGTCTTAGTCTCGATGCCATCCCACACTTTCGCGGCCAGCGGCACCGGTTTCTTACCCGGCTGAGCGACGTCGCCAATGACGATTACGAGAACCCCATCGGGCTTGAGAGCCCGCTGTGTGGCTAGCACGGTCTTTAGCATGAACGCGGCGTAGGAGTTGTACGTATGTCGGTGGTCCAGCGCGGCATCCAAGGTCTTCCGACCGGCACCTTGGTCGCGGCTGACGTCCTCAATGCCAAGCAGCCAAAGTCGAATCCAATTGGACGCGCCGTAGTTGACAACCTGCAGATACGGCGGCGAGGTAACGACGAGGTCGACGGACCCCGTCGTCAAGGCTGCGCCGGACATGAGTTCTGAGGCATCCAGATGATGGGAATCGCCATCGGGTCCGGCGACATCGTCGAGGTACTGACGCGCGATCTTGTCGCGTAGGCGTTCGAAGACGTCTTGATCCAGCTTCTGAAGGTTGTTCTCGCGGATGTACTTCGCGACGTATGACGGCGCCATGCTGAAGGTGTTCGGCATGCTGATGCTGAGGAACTGCGACGTACCGTCGCGACGCCAACCTCCATGCATGATTCCTGCCAAAGATCCCGCAAGCATGGATTCGACGTCCGTCCACGTCCGCAAGGGGCGTGAGAGGAGACGCTCCCGAATGAATACGAGCTGGCGAAGGGTGTTGTCGTGATACAGCATCCGAATATCAGGCGGGACATCGACGTCGCGGGCTGATGTCGACTTGTACTCCCGCTCGACTTCATCGACGAAGGCGATTGCCCGCTCCCACGAAGGAGGGTCGGCCTTTGCTCGCGACAGGACAAATGCGAGCGGATTGAGATCATTGGCAATGGCGCGCCGGCCAGTCACGCGGGCTTGCAGCGGTGTGGTTCCTCGACCGCTGAAGGGATCGAGCACGACGTCGCCGGGATCTGAGTATCGCTGGATGAAGTAGTGAGCGACCTTCGCAGGAAACATGCCGTAGTACGAACACATCGAGTGCATTGAGTGTCCCCACCGCGACGTGACCTGGTGCCAAAGGTCTCCAGAGGAGGTGGTCCCGCCGTCGACCGAGCTCGGCTCGGGCTCGTCAAAGAAGGCGTCCGCAGACCAGTCCGGTGCGGTGGTCATGCCAAATACTCCTGCAGCGACTTGGCTGCCGACTTGAGGACCGGCTCGGAGGACTTGGTTGACACCCGGATGAGGTGGCGGCGGGCCTCGTGGAGGTCATTGAACGTTGACGAATTCGCAGCACGGCGTAGTCCAAGGTCGCGCTTGACGGCGCGAGCTTCCTCGCCGACGCGGTAGCAGTCCGGAGGCAAGGAAGCAGTGACCGCTTCGACGTACTTGAGCTGGTAGCGCGGCGCGCTTCCTTGTCGGGCAGCACGGATCATTTCGTCGATCCAGACGTCCGGGTCTGCGCCATCCGCGAAATGGACAAGGGCCCGTCGCAAACCAGCGACGGTCAGACGTAGCCAAGCGTAAGGATTCGAGGCCGGGAGGATCTCGGCGTCCATGAGTTCCACAATTCGCGCAAAGAGTCCGTCGCGCTCCAGAAGGCGCCACAAGCCCGTGTAGTTGCGAAGCGTCGGCGGCGATACGCCGATGTACCGAGCAATGTCGTTCTTCCTAACCTGCTCCGACCGGTGCAAGTGCTCGACGAGCGTTGCGAGCTGGCTTGGCAACAGATCCTGATAGATGTCGGATTGGTATCGGATCTCGTAACGCTGATCGAATGCAAGAAGGTACGCGGGCACAGTCGAAAAGCGCGTCGGGTCGGAATCGTGAATGGCTCGAATGGCTTCTAGTCGAAGGTTTCCGTCGATGACCAAGAACAGGCCGTCTGGCTGATTGGCGACCTTCAGTGGCTCCGCAAGTCCGATCTCCTCGATGGAGGAGCGGAGCCGGTCCTCGAACGACTTCGAGCTGCCCGACCTGCGGAGATCCGCAGCGGTTTGAATGCTTTCAATCGGAAGTTCTTGAAGTCTCATTGCACCGCCAACGTGTAGCGGGTGCCTTGGCGCTCAAAGGCGGCGGGCAGTTGCAGCGCAAGGTGTCCGAGGCGTTCCTTCATCGGACCTTTAGGCGCATCAGCAAGCACCTTGCATGCCCAAGCGAATAGAACGTAACGCTGTTCGCTGGAGTCGCCAGTGAGGACGACGAGGTCGCGCCAGCCGAGCGCGACGAATAGCGCCTCAAGGTCCGTCGACTTGACGGATGAGCTTGCAACGAGATCAAGAATGTCTTGGCGCTCGGACGGATCGACGTGCCGCGCGACGACAGCGTGCACGGCTAGGCTGACACCTCCCTTACGAAGAACAGCTACCTCACCAGCCGACGCGCCCTCAATCTGCGCGAGGAGCCTACGAACTGTCGACGGCGAGAGTCCGAAACGGACCGCGATCGCGGCAGTTTCCTCGCCCTCCTGTCGCGCGCGGTGAATCAGGAGTGCTCGATCGACAGGCCGCATCTTGAGTCGAGCGACATTCTCTACCAGGAACTGCTGAACCTTCATGTCGTCAGCGAAGGTGTCGTCGACAACGAGCGCAGGGATGGTTTCGCGGCCCAACAGGCGGCATGCCAAGGTCCGACCTTGACCCTTGATCAACAGGTATTCGCCAGAGTCGTCGGGAGCAGGCCTCACGGTGATCGGAGTGAGAACACCAAACCGCTCAATCGAACGCTGCAACTCACGATGGCCATCGCGATCCCGTTTCCGCCCGAGACCGTCTTCAGGTCGAATACTCGCGACGGGGATCTCAGTGATCTCCGAGACTCGGCTTGTGAGCTTCGACCCTTCGGTCAAGAGAGCCTCCTTGGGATCTTCGCGGGCCGCCCGGTGGCCAATGGCACTGGTTCTGGCGATTCTTCCAGCAAGCCACTGCCCATGATGGGAGACACCGCATAGGAATCCTGGCCAATTGGTGCGACACGACCGACACTAGGGATGCCCACCGACAGCACGGGTAGCCGTGGTCTTGGGTATCGGTTTGTCATGTAGGCCCACGATGTCGCTTGGTTCGGTGCTGCGTGGGGCGCTGAATCTGAATCGGACGACCCTAGGAGGTGCCCGATGAGCGCGGATTCTCGGGACCTGCGGGACGTGCCGTTTCGGGAGAACTACTCAAGCAGTGGAAGCTCACTTCTCAATGACTTCTACATTCCCGCACTCTCGAACACCGTCCGCTACGACCGGGCTACGGGCTACTTCTCGTCCGCGATCTTGGTGCTGGCTGCGGCGGCGTTCAGCGACTTCGTCGCGAGCGGTGGGAAGATACGGCTTCTGACGTCGCCGCACCTCAGCGCGCAAGACGCCGAAGCGATCATGGACCTCGCCGGCGAGCTACGGCCAACGCCGATCGAAGTAGCTGCTTCCTCCCTCGCAGCACTCGCCCACGGGACACCTACCGAAACAAGAGCGGTCGCTTGCCTGCGCGCCCTCATCGACTCCGGGGCCCTTGAGCTCCGGTTCGTTACGGCCGGACAGAGCGGGCTCTTCCACGACAAGGTAGGGATATTCGCGGATGGTCGCGAGAACCGCGTGTCCTTCATCGGCAGCGCCAACGAGACAGGTGCCGCTTGGTCAGGTTTCGCGAACCATGAGCAGATCGAGGTCTTCCGGAGCTGGATTGGCGAGTCCGATGATCAGCGGTGCACACGCCACGAGGACCAGTTCGACGAGACTTGGGAGGGGCTTCGTCGGGGACTCACTGTTACTCGCTCGGAAGATGCCGCGGCAATCGTTCGCGAAGTCATTCCGAGCGAGCCATTGGACGAGATTGTTGAGTCATTACGCCAAGCGGTGAACAAGGAGGCGCTGCAGCCTGAGGCTATCCCCCTGCGCGACTATCAGTCGGCCGTGTTGGAGTCTTGGCAAACGGCAGGTCACCGCGGCATCGTCGCTTTCGCTACGGGTGGCGGCAAGACCAGAACTGCACTGGAGGCAGTGCGGCGATGGACAAACTCGGGCAGATCTGCCTTGATTCTCGTCCCGTCGGAACTGCTACACCGGCAATGGGAGGCGGAGATCGCTCAATACCTGCCGAGTGCATCCGTCTTGCTTGCAGGCGCCGGGCACGCACGCGAAGGCTGGAGCAGCAGGCTGGCTGACTACACGCGCGATGATGTGGACCTTGGCCAGCGGGTCGTGCTGTCGACATTCGGGACGGCTGCGACTCCCCGATTCTTGGAACTTCTGCGAGACGACGCCCATCTCTTGGTCGTAGCCGACGAAGTCCATGGGCTCGGCGCTCCCGACACACGGCGAATCATGCGCGAGGTCTCCAGCGGCGGCCGGCTTGGACTGAGCGCGACTCCGGAACGGTTCGGTGATCCGGCCGGCACCGACGCAATTGACGACTTCTTCGGAACAAAGCTCGAGCCCGTGTTCACCCTCCGCGATGCTCTCGATTCCAGAGTGCTCGTTCCCTATGACTACCAATTCAGAACTTGCTCACTCTCCGACGACGAAGGCGAACGTTGGGCGGCATTGACACATCGCGTCGCTCAGGAGATTGCTCGAAATGAGGGCAAGATGAGTGAGTCGGCGCTCCACTGGCTGCGGCAGCGAGCCAGGATTCTCAAGCGTGCCGCGGCGAAAGCGCCGATAGCCCGAGACGTGATCTCCGAAGAGTTCGAGCCAGGTGATCGGTGGCTCGTCTACTGCAGCGATTCCGAACATCTGCGAGAGGTCCGTGAAAGTCTCGAAGGGCTCGGCGTGGATCTTTTGGAGTACCACTCCCAGGACAGCGGCGATCACCAAGCGACCTTGGGCTATTTCACCAACCGCGGCGGGGTCCTCTTGGCGATCAAATGCCTCGACGAAGGCATCGATATCCCATTGATCAATCGCGCCCTGATCCTTGCGTCTTCTACAAACCCACGCGAATACATCCAGCGCCGAGGACGAGTGCTCAGGCGTACGCCAGGGAAGTTCAGTTCCCGGATCTTCGATGTGATCGTGACTGGCGACGACGGATACGCCTTGACTCCGAGCGAAGTTGCGCGAGCCATCGAATTCGCCGGAGACGCCCGCAATCTCGGTGTGGCGATATACCTTGAAGGCCTGTTGCCGCCGGGATACGAAGCCGGCGCACGTTCGCTGGATGTCGAGTCCGATTGACCGAGAGAACCCAAGGAACATATGCCACAGGAACACCAAATCTCTCCGCGCGAGGAGGCGATCAAAGCGATCCTGCGTGCGCACGGGAAGCTCGCAGACCCGCTGACTAGCGACGTGGCGTGGGAGAAGATGATCGACTTGGCCTGGGACAATCGGACCCACGACGCCGATCGAGCCCAGATCCAGCGTGAGTTGCGGCAGATCCTTCTCGATGCTTCGCGCGGGACGGTGTAACGATGCAGCTGCTGGAGCTCAATCTAACGAACTGGGGACCGTTCTTCGGAGAACACACGATCCCGCTTGAGGTGGACTCTTCCGCCCCTGTTGTCCTCTTTCGCGGTGAGAACATGCGCGGCAAGACGAGCCTTTTGAGAGCGATCGTGTGGGGGCTGTACGCCGAGATTCGCGAACAAGATGGGCGCACGCCGCTTCCAGTCGACCGCATGGTGAATCTCGACGCGCTGGAAGCCGGGGAAGCACCGTTCGGCGTTTCTTTGCGCTTCAGCCATCGTGGTAGCGAGTACACCCTCCATAGGTCAGGCAAGGCATCGGGCGACACTGCGGACAAGGTGACCGCGAGAGACCTGAGCGTCGACCTGATTCCGTCTGGCGGGCACCCATACCCCTCGCAGTCGATTCCCGAGGTAGTCGACGGGATTCTCAGCCACGAGATTTCGGACTTCTTCCTCTTTGACGGCGAGATGCTCAACCGATTTGAGGAGCGCCTACGCGCCGAAAGCACTGCCGCGCAGGGATTTGTTCGGGAGCAGGTCGAGCGAGCACTTGGACTGCCCTTCATGAGCCAGCTGAGCGGTGATCTCGAAACGATCCAGGGAGCGATCACAGCCAGCATGGATCAGGTGCTTCGGAAGGCGAAGAAGCACAACGCACTCAGCGAGAGGTACGGCGATAAGAAGGACGAGCTCAGCGGTGTCGAGACTGATCTAAGGCAGCTCAGGGACAAGCAGTCTGAGGTCGACGTGAACGTCTCCGAGCTTGACGCGCAGCTTGCGAAGATCGAGGAGATCAAAGACCTCTACTACGAACGCAAAAACCTCGAGGGGCAGATCGCTGGCAGCGAAGACACGATGCGCGACTACAGGGCAGCGCTTGCCGAGCTGGCTGAGTCCCAATGGTGGTTGCCGATGGCCGAGTCGTTGCAGGCGGAGCACGCGGAAGCCGAGAATGAGATCACCACCGCAGAAGTTTCGTACGGCGAAAGTGTGAGGCTCGGTCTTCAGATCGATCAGCTCCGCGAACACCTTGCCAGCGGCGTCTGTCCCACCTGCAAGCAGGCTGTCGTGCATGGTGACGAGGATGAGGTTCGGGAACAGCTCGCGACCTTGGAATCTCAGCTTGCAGATCTACCCTCGGCCGACATGGATGCGCTGCGAGCGCGTCGCGACAGGTTGCGACGGTTTGCGACGGGCTCTGCAACGATGCAGCGGGTCTTCGAGCAGCAGCAGGACTTGAAGCGCGAGCGGTTGCGTAACGACAAGAACAAGCAAAAGGTCCGCCGAATCTCGGAGCAAATCAGCAGCAACGCTGTTGATATAGAAAGTCTCGAACGCAACCTCCGTGATGCGAAGCTCCTCCAAGCGCGATTGGGTGATGCGATCGCGCTACAGGATGAACGGCGACTGACGCTCAAGCAGGAGGTCGCGACGCTGAGCAGCCAGATCGCGGACCAACCGGAGGTTGACGAGACTGAGCGCCGCCTGCAGAAGACCGTCGCGGAGGCGCAGGAGATTGTGTCGCAGTCGTACGACGACTTCCGATCTTCAATGAAAGAGCGGATCAACCAATCTGCCACCCATCTGTTCAAGAGGTTGACGACTGAAAAGGAGTACTCGGGCATCCACATCTCGGACGACTACACATTGAAGGTCGTCGATCACGAGGGGCGCTCGCTAAGTGGTCAAATTTCCGCTGGCGCGAATCAGATCATGACGACCGCCTTCATTGGTGCTCTGGCTTCATGCTCCGTCGATGAGGCTCCGATGGTTATGGACACGCCTTTCGGCCGCTTGGATACGGGCCACCGCAGTGCGATTCTGGAGTGGGTAGCCACGTTCGACAGTCAGGTCATCTTGTTCGTGCAGTCGGGCGAATACGACCCCGAGAGGGACGCGCACCTATTGGGCAACAAGATCGGGCGCGAGTTCACTATCGATCGCCTGTCTCCCACTCGCTCGGAGGTTTCTCAGGCATGAACGAATCTCACGCCGGCACCGACGAAAGCAATCAAGACAAGGTCACCATCGGGCCTTCGGCCGCGAACCGTGACGTTCTGGAGCTCCTCGTCGAACAGGGGCATTTCAAGACCTCGCTTGGCGCATTCCAAGCTGCGGCGATGCTTGCTCTGAACAAGGGTTTGGATCCAAACTCGGCCCCCGCTTCCGCAGGCACTATGTGGAACCGGGGCTCGGTCAACAAGCAGATTCTGGACTTCCTCGAGTGGTATTGCTCAACGAGCGCTCCGAACAGACTCCTTGAGCAGCTCGGGAACGCGGGAACAGCACACCTTGGAGAACGCGTTCGCAGCGGGGGCTACGACCTCACGGAACTCTTCGAGCTTTCGCTTCCGCCTCAAGAGTAGTCCCGACAAGGAACGTTGATCCTTTGAGTGACGAATCCGACCCTGATTCGATCGAACCGCTTGGTGCCACACCAGACATCTACGCGCTTCTTCGACGGATCGAATCGACTGAGCCGAAGAAGGGGAAGTCTCTTCATCAGGAGCAAGTGGACCGGCTTCTTGGACGCGAAGGCGCGGAGCCAGCAGTCTCATCCACCGACGAGGAGGTGTCCACCGATGCCGATCCACACGCGTGGTTCCGGGACATGGTCGTGCGAACGCCAGAGGTTCCCGACACCTTCCGTGTGTTAAGGGCTGCGCGGGCAATCGAAGCCGGGGTGCTGGCGGACGAACGATTGGAGTACGGGATAAGCGACCCGGAACTGCGCGCCGAACTGGTGTGGTTGTCGAAGCATGGAAGGGAGGAGTTTCGCCTTCTTGTCGAAGGGAACGTTCGACTCGTCTTTCACTGGGCGCGCCGAATGCAGATTCATGTGGGCGAGCATCTCCTGCAGGATGCATTCCAGGCCGGATGTCTAGGTCTCATGCGTGGCATTCAGGGATGGGATCACACGCGTGGTTTCACGCTCAGCACGTACGTGTCTTGGCACATTCGTCAGTCAATCCAGCGATGGCGGCACGACGAGACAACAGTCATCCGAGTCCCCGTTCACGTCTGGGAGAAGCTGAGATCGGATGACGAGGACCTCTCCGCAAAGAGCCGTGCCGCTGCCGAGAATGCGCTGACCGTCGGAAACCTGGATGAGGTTGAGCTGGATCTGCCTGAACTGGTTTGGGACGGTGGCCTTGAGGCGATTGAGGATGCCTACGATCGTGAGCGCCTCGCAGAAGTTCTGTTGGACTGCATCCCCGAAAGGGAAGCCCAAGTTCTCAGACTGCGCTATGGCTTTTCGGCTTCCGAGGAGCCGGCGACATTAGACCAGATTGGCCGAGTATTCGGTGTCACCCGCGAGCGGATTCGCCAGATCGAGACGAAAGCCATCAAGGCTCTTCGCGAGATGTTCGCAGATTACGACGGCGTAGACTATTCGTACTAGCTGGCCTGATCTGAGACCGTCCGGGTGGTGAACGGCGGAGGCGTGGACCGTCCTCGAGAGATCGCGCAACCAAGAACCTCTACCTGAGAATCTGGTTCACAGTCCCGCGCTCCACCACGGCTTCGGCGCCAGCTTCCAACAGGTCATTACTGCGGCGCTGGTGCTTTGCGATGCCTAATACGGGAATGCCTGCATCCCTGCCGGCGTGAACATCGGAGACCGAGTCACCGACGAACAGCGCCCGAGCGGGCGGGACACCCACCGCGTCAGATGCATCCAGTAGGAGCTGAGGACTGGGCTTTAGCGAGTCGACTGTTTCGGAGGTCCGGCACGCAAGGGTCGTGATGCGATTTCCCCAGTTTCGTCGGTCAAGGAATCGGCGGACGGCGGCCTCCGCGTTGTTGCTTACGATGGCGAGGGGGATCCCCCGATTGATTGCGTAGTCGAAGAGGATGGCGGCATCGGGGCTTTCATCGCAGGACTGAGCGGCCTCCAGTTCGACTTTCGTGCAGGCAGCCTCGACTCTGCCGAGTACTTCGTCCGGACAGTTAAGCCGTACCCATCGCAGGACGGCCAAATGATCCGCCGTCGTTGCGATCTCGATCGGAAGGTCGACTGTTTGTGCCGCCCGCCTCGCAACTGCCGCGGCCTCTTCATTGACTGGCGGAGGCATCAGAGCGGCGATCGGGCCGTCGAAGTCCAAGAACAGTGCCCCAGCTGCGTCAAACAGATCGCGTGGGTTCACTGCGCCGGAGTGGCGATGGTGTTCCAGATGCTGTCGAACCACGCCTTGGTCTGGGCGACGAACTGAGACCCCGTCGAGTCTGAGTCGCCGTCGTCCGTGTGCTGGAACAGAATCGAGTCCTTGCCCATCGGGTCGAGGATGGAGCGCTTCTTGCCGTCGATCCGGACGTCGTGCTTGGCCACAGGGTAGTAGCCGAAGAACACATCTATTTCGTTGACGATGTACGCCTTGAAGAGCGGCGACGCGGCGTGTACTCGGACCTCAACAGATGCTTTGGAGACGACTTCAAGATCGGCGAGTTCCTCAATCGCTTCCCGAATGGCCCCGACGTTGCGAGCACTGATTCCGGCCAGGCGTTCGCGAACCTCGTCTGAGGCACTCGGGTCGTTGTTCGCGAGGACCGGTAGCGCGAGCGGCTTGGAGGTGTCGGACAAAAGGAGGCGAATGTGGATCGCTTTCGGCGTGAGCCGGCCCATGCGGACCTTGTCCAGCGGTTCCGTGAGGATGCCGTGCAGCGTCTCCGCGGTGTAGCCGGAGAAGTCGATAGTCACCGTGTCGGCCTCGAAAGCGCCCTCGATGTGAGGTCGAAGCCCGACGGGACGCTCAGTCTTGAATCGCGCGAA
>Ga0190265_10002975_pt1 | contig 11504 bp, 12 predicted proteins | sample Popmic124T_FD_133135 | JGI IMG/M metagenome (GOLD analysis project Ga0190265, IMG submission 133135) | Populus adjacent soil microbial communities from riparian zone of Indian Creek, Utah, USA - 124 T | ecosystem: Environmental > Terrestrial > Soil > Riparian zone | place: USA: Utah | collected...
CAACTCGAACCGGTCGTCTTCGACCGGGCGCACCAGGATCGGTTGGAGGACACCGATCTGGGCGATCGAGGAGGCCAACTCGATGAGCGATTCCTCGTCGAAGTGGACCCTCGGCTGGTGGGGATTGGGGTTGATGTCCGAGACCGGGATATCGGTGAGGTACGGGCGATCCGCCCCGTTCGACGGCGCCCCGCCCTCGACCGGCCCGGGCGGGATCAATGAGCTGAGCCCTCGGCCGAGTCCGCTACGCCGCGCCATCGTGGACCTCCTTGGCGACGTCGCGGTACGCGATCGCGCCCCGGGACTTCGAATCGAACGTGATGATGGGCTGCCCGAACGAGGGCGCCTCCGACAGCCGAACGTTGCGCGGCACCACCGCCTTCACGACTTTGTCGCCGAAGTGAGCACGGACCTCGTCGACCACCTGATCGGCGAGCTTGGTCCTGGCGTCGTACATCACGCACACGATCGTCGAGACTTCGAGCGTCGGATTCAGGTTGCGCCGGACCAAGTCGACGTTGCGCAGCAACTGACCGAGGCCTTCGAGCGCGTAGTACTCGCACTGGATCGGCACGAGCACCTCGGATGCGGCTGCCAGACCGTTGACGGTCAGCAACCCGAGCGTCGGTGGACAGTCGATGAGGATGTAGTCGTAGTCACCGAGCACGGCCTCGATCGCGCGCCGCAAACGCGTTTCGCGGCTGAACGTCGAAACCAGCTCGATCTCTGCACCGGCCAGATCAAGGCTTGCGGGCGCAACGAAGAGGTGCTTGACGTCGGTCGGTTCGACCACGTTCTCGATCGGAACGTCGTGCATCAGCACGTGGTACATCGAGCTCTCGAGACCGCGGTTCTCGATGCCGAGCCCGGTCGAGGCGTTGCCCTGCGGGTCGAGGTCGATGATCAGCGTCCGCAGACCGAGCTCGGCAAGGCAGGCGCCGACGTTGATCGCGGTCGTCGTCTTGCCGACCCCGCCCTTCTGGTTGGCGACGGCGATCACCCTCGGGAGCGACCGCCCGCTCGTGGGCGGGTCCGGCTCAGGCTCCACGATCTGCACAGACTGGTCGCTCGGAGCTTCCTCGATCATGGACTCCCGGCGACCGAACCACGCGTGTCGTCCCACCCCCAAAGTGTTTCACGTGGAACGCGCCGAACTGCGGATTTCCGCTGATGTCCCTCATCCGGCGCGCTCCCCAAGTTGCCAATTGTTCCACGTGAAACACTCCGTCCGGTCCCGCACGCTGCTCAAACGCGTCGGGGGCGTCCCCCAACGTTCCCAGATCCACTTTGTCCGGATTCGTGCACGCCCGTGTGCGCGCTCGGACGTTCTGTGCGGATTGGGGCGCACGAAAGAAGCGGCGGCGGTGGTCGTCGGGCCGGGCGCGGTCCGTTCCCGACGTCACGACGTCGTCGATCCGGACGCACTGGTGAAGACGGTGACCGCGCCCTGACGATGATGGACGAGTCCCAACCGCGCCACCTGGTCGGGCGACCAGCGGTCACCCTCCGGCGGCTCGCTGATCACGATCCGGCCGCTCGGACGCACGATCTTGGCCGCGACGTCAAGGGTGCGCGATGGCGGGCCATACCCGCGCGCCACCACGGCGTCGAACTGCTCGCCGGCGGCGACCAACGCGCTGGTGTCGCAACAGCGGACTGTCACCCGGTCCCGGAGCCCGAGCGCGGTCACCGACCGGGCGAGGAAGTCGGCGCACTTCTGGCGTCGGTCGACCAGCGTGACCGCCAGATCCGGACGGTCGTTGGCGACGACCAATCCGGGAATGCCTCCCCCACTGCCGATGTCGACCACCGTCAACCCGCCCGCCCACGAATCGAACCTTTCGTCCGTCGGATCGCCTGGCGCACCGTGTGTCGCCAGCGCGCGAACGAACTCGCGGGCGTGTTCGACGACTTCGTCGACTGGGCGCGCCCCGAGGAAGCCGAACCGTTGCGCCGCCCGCAACGCGTCCAGCAGGCCGCTGATCGACCCGTCGGCGGCCGGTCCGACGTTCAGGACAGCGTCACCACGACTCGGCGGGTGGGGTCGTCGCCTTCGGAATGGCTGCCCACCCCGTCGATGGTGGCCAGCACGTCGTGGATGATCTTGCGGTCGGCCGACGGCATCGGCTCAAGCGCTGCGGCGTTTCCGCTCTCGACCACCTGGGCGGCCACGCTGCGGGCGAAGCGCTCGAGCGCGGCGCGACGACGCTCGCGGTAGCCGGCAACGTCGACCCGCAGGCGCGTCTCGTGATCACCGAGCCGGCGTTGGGCCGCGACACGGGCGAGATCCTGGACGGCCGCGAGCGTGCGCCCGCCGGGCCCGATCAGCAGTCCGAGATCGTCACCCGCCACGGAAACCTCGAACTCGCTGTCGACCGACGCCAGCTCGGTCGTGCCTTGAAGGCCGAACGCATCGACGAGACCCTCGACGAAGGCGACCGCCGCGGCGCCGACGGCGGCGGGATCGACGGGCGGGTCCTGGGGTCCGTCCGCGCTGTCCGGCCGGCGACCGCCGTCGTCGCTGCGGGGGCCGCGCGACCGCTCGCTGGAACGGTCGCGGGGCGTCCGCTCACGGACCGGGCGGTCGCGTCCGGGCTCCGGCGACCGCCGGGCCGGCCGGGCCTCGGTGCGAGCGGGTGGGCCGGCATCGTCGTCGGTGGCCCCGGGACGCGTCTCGTGGCGTGGTCCAGAACGATCGCCCCGTCCGCGCTTGCGCTCCTGTTTCGGACGCGCCTCCGTCGGACGGATGCGAGCACGAACCCTCGCCTCGCCGCGAATCAGCCCGAACAACCCGTTTCTCGGTTCCTCCAGAATCTCGAACTCAGCGTCGTCGTCAGCGACCCCGAGCCGATCGAGGGCCGTCTCCTTGGCCTCGGCGACCGTCTTGCCCGTTGTCTCCACCCATTCCATGTCTGCTCCGTTCGTGCTGATCTCAACGCTTCTTGCGGCTCTTGGGACGATTGCCGCCCGGCCGCGAGGCTGAAGCGCGATTGGTCGGTGTCGGTCGGCTCTTGGGCGCGGTCGTGCGCCTGGTGTCGGCGGGACGGGCCGGACTGGCCGCATCGTCGGGCTTGCCCCGGGACTTGCCCGACGTCGGCTTCCCGCCGGACTGCTTGCCGGCCGCCTGCTTGCTGCCACCCGGCCGGCCGCCCGAACGTTGCGACTTCGGATCGGCGAGGTCCCGGCGTGCCTGCGCCAGCATTCCACCGCCGCCTCCGTCGAGCTTGGCGATCTCTCGGGCCTGTTCGCCCGCCCGCTGGGCCTGACGGCCGAGCGCCTCGTCGTGGCCGTAGAAGCGCTTCGTGATGTAGACCTGCTGCAGGATCCGCAACACCGATTGCACGATGTAATAGATCACGAGGCCGAGCAGGAAGAAGATCTGGAAGATCGCGAAGACGACCGGCAGGTACTGCATCAGCTTCTGCTGGCCGGGCGACATCGTGGGACTCACGGCAGCGCGGGCGGCGACCATCCGCTGCTGGAAGAAGTACAGCCCGCCGAGCACGACGACGAGCAGCGCGTACAGGAGACCCTTGCCGAAGTTGTCACCGAGCGCCTCGGCCGGCGACAGCGCCAGATCGAGCCCGAACGAGTTCATCTCGGTCTTGCGCACCAGCGCCTGGAACAGGTCGGAATCGTTGGCGAGGTAGCGGGGGAGGAATCCGACCCGCTCGGGATTCTCGGCATTGCCGGCGCGAAGGACCGCCCTGGCGACGAGCTCGTTCGGTCCACCCGGCTCGTACGTCAGGCCGTGGAGGATCCGGAACATGATGATGAACACCGGCATCTGGGCCACCAGCGGCAGGCATGAGGCCATCGGATTGACCTTGTGCTCTTGGTAGAGCTTCATCATCTCTTCGTTGAGCTTCTGCCGATCGCCGCGATGCTCGGCTTGGAGCTTGCGCATCTCGGGCGCCAGGCGCTGCATCTCGAGCATCCCCTTGGTGCTCTTCAAGTTGAGCGGGGTCACGAGGATCATGACCAACACCGCGATCAGGGCGATCGCCGCCCAGTAGCTGTTGGTGAAGCTGTAGAACCAGTCGAGTACCCAGGCGGGAACTTCGAACACACCAGCGATCATCGGATCAGGCTTTCTGACGAGAGGCGACGTCGGGGACGGGATCGAATCCGGACGGTCCGAACGGACGGCAGCGGACGAGCCGGCGCAGGGTGAGCAGCAGGCCGCGGCCGGTGCCGTGGACGTGGAGCGCCTCGTGGGCGTAGCTCGAACACGACGGGTAGAAACGACACGGCGACGGGCGACCCTCGGCCGCCCGTTGATACCAGTTGATCATCGCCAGCAGCCACGCCTGCGCACGGGGGACGGCGGGGCTCATGGGCGGCGGGGGAGCCGGTCGAGCAGCCGATCGAGCTCGATTCGCAGCTGATCGAACGTCAGTTCGGCGGCGCCGGGACGGGCGCCGATCAGCAGCCAGCCCGACGGCAGGGGATTCGTCCGCTGACGCGTCATCAGCAACGACCGTAGGCGCCGCCGGAACCGGTTGCGCGCCACGGCGGTGCCGAAGGCGCGGCCGATCGCGAACGCCGTCGAGCACGGCGTCATCACGGGATCGGACAAGAAGTTGCACCACAACGACGGGCTGTGGATCCGCGTACCGTCACGACGAAGGCGTTCGAACGCGTCGCGCTCGCGGATCCGATTCGTCAAGCCGACAGGCGAGCGCGGCCCTTGGCGCGCCGGTTCTTGAGTACGGCACGCCCGGCGCGAGTGCTCATCCGGGCGCGAAAGCCGTGCTTACGGGCACGACGGCGGTTGTTGGGCTGGAACGTACGTTTCAACGCCGACCTCCTCGACGGCCTGGTCACGATGACCAGGCGGGCTGGCCAGCGGTGGCTGACCAGGCTCGACCAGGGGTGCGCACTGCCGCGAACCCCGACCTTGCAAGGCTAGGGGTGTCGCGGCCTACCTGGCAACCAGCGAGCCAACCGGCTGCCAACCGCCCACCAATCGGCCGACGACGGGCCGACCAGGGACGTTGTCGGGCCCTGTCGGAGGCGTGCTACGGTTCCTCGGCCTGACCGGGCTCACTCTTGTCCACAGTTGTGGACAACCGTGTGGACGTGCCGTCACGCTGGTCAGACGCGTTGACGAACCGTGAACGGAACGCAATCGGATCGCAATGCAAGGCACGTGAACGACAACGCTTCCGGAGGAGCACATTGATCGACGAAGAGGAGGTGTGGACCGCCGTCGCACAACTCCTGCGCGCGCAGCTGACCGAATCGGTGTGGTTCTCGACGTTCCAAGACGTCGTCCCGGTGCTCTCGGACAGCTCGGCCCTCGTCGTCCAGGTCCCGAGCACGCTTGCTCGCGACCGAATCCTCAACCGGTACCTGGCGATCGTCACCGCGGCGATGGAGGAGATCGGCATCGGTGGCCGTCGCTTCGACGTCCAGATCGGTCCCGGCGAATCGGGCGCCGATTCCTCGTACGACGAGCTCTTGGTCGACCCGACTGCGTACAACGCCGAGAACGGCAACGGCAGGAGGTCGACCGACGGGTTCTCGAGTGACGCTGCGCTCGACGAGGCCGGACTGAACCCGCGCTACACGTTCGACACGTTCGTCAAGGGGGCGTCCAACCAGTTCCCGTTGGCGGCCGCGCTGCGGGTAGCCGAGACGCCGGCCCGCTCCTACAACCCGCTGTTCATCTACGGCTCGGCGGGTCTCGGCAAGACGCACCTACTGCACGCCATCGGCCACTACGTGCATCACAACTACCAGCACCACGAGGTGCGCTACGTCTCGACCGAGACGTTCATGAACGAGTACGTCGATGCCATCCGGTCCAACGCGATGGCCGGGCTGCGCCGTCGCTACCGCGACGTCGACGTCCTGCTGATCGACGACGTGCAGTTCCTCGAGGGCAAAGAAGGCCTGCAAGAGGAGTTCTTTCATACGTTCAACGCGCTCCACGGCGCCAACAAGCAGATCGTGATCTCGAGTGACCGCGTCCCCGACGCGATCCCGACGCTCGAGGAGCGGCTGCGGGGTCGTTTCAAGTGGGGGCTCATCACCGACATCCAGCCGCCCGACCTCGAGACCCGGCTCGCCATCTTGCGCAACAAGTCAGAACGTGATCGGGTCCCGGTCCCGGCCGAGACGCTCGAGTTCATCGCCAGTCACATCAGCACCAACATCCGAGAGCTCGAAGGGGCGCTGATCCGAGTCACCGCGTTCGCGAGCTTGAACCAGGTCTCGATCACCACCGAGCTCGCCCAGCAACAACTCGCCGACCTGTTGTCGGAATCGACACTCAAGCCGCGCACCGACGCCGAGCTGCTCGCCGAGATGGCCAACATCTTGGGCTTCGAGATCGACGCCCTGAAGGGCAAGAGCCGTCAACGGCCGCTCGTCACCGCCCGCCAGATCGCGATGTACGTGTTCCGTGACATGACCGATCTCAGCTACCCGAGCATCGCCCGGTTGTTCGGCGGTCGCGACCACACCACGGTGATCCATGCGGTCGAGAAGATCCAACGCCAGATGGGCGAGCGCAAGCAGATCTACGAACAGGTCACCGATCTCCAACAGCGTCTCAAGTCATGATCACCCGAGCCGTGACAAGCGGCAGCTGTGGACGGCGCGCTGAGGACAGCCGTGATCACGTCACGACGACGGTGGACAACCCGCCGTCGTCCACCGAACCACACCGGTGTCATCTCGGGGCTGGGGAACAGCGGGGACAACCCGCCGTCAACGATTCACGCTCTACGCTCGTACGACGATGGGTTGTCCACAATCCACAGCACCTACTACCACCACTGTCTTGTCAGAACACTCCATGAGGGGAAGGGCGGCACTGTGAAGTTCCGTTGCGAGCGCGAGATCTTGGCCGATGCGCTGGCCACCGCGGGGCGGGCGGCCACCAGTCGCACCGGCACGCTCCCCGTGTTGTCCGGTGTTCGCCTCGATGTCGTCGGCGATGAGCTGACGGTGACCGGCACCGATCTCGAGTTGACGATCCGGCTCACCGTTCCCGTCGGTGGCGAGCAGGATGGTTCGGTGGTGGTCCCGGCGCGGCTGGTCGCCGACATCGTGAAGGCGATGCCGAGTGGGGCGGTCGAGGTCGCGCTTCGCGACGACGAGATGAGCATCACCGCCGGCCGGTCACAGTTCTCTGTACGACCGCTGTCGCTCGGCGACTATCCGGCCCAGGCCGAGCCCGATGCCGAACCGGTCACACTCGACAGCGCGCAGGTCGCGGATGCCTTGCGCCAGGTCGTGCGTGCCGCGAGTGGTGACGACGCGCGCGCCGTGCTCACTGGAGTGCTGTTGGCGTCGGAGGACGACGGCGTGAAGATGGTTGCCACCGACTCGTACCGGCTCGCCGTGCGCGATCTCCCGCAGTCGTCGATGTTGTCGGCGGGCCAGAAGGTGTTGGTGCCGAGCCGGGCGCTCAACGAGTTGCAGCGCATCCTCGGCGGCTCGCAGTCACTCGTGGTCCGGCTCGGAGCGCGCGAAGCCGTATTCGAGGCCGGAGGCACCAAGCTGACGACGCGCTTGATCGAAGGCGAGTACCCGAACTACCGGAACCTGTTGCCGTCGTCGTACCCGAACATGTTGACCGTCGGCCGCGAGGCGTTGCTGGAGGCGTTGCGGCGCGTGAAGATCCTCGCCCAGGATTCGACACCGGTGCGACTCGCACTGGGTGGCGACACGATGCAGTTGACCGCCATCACACAAGATGTCGGCAACGCCGCCGAGGAGATCGACGCGGGGTATTCGGGCACCGAGATGACGGTCGCGTTCAACCCCGACTACCTGGCTGCAGGTGTCGAGGCGGTCGAGGGTGACGAGGTGACACTGTCGACGCTCGACCCCATGAAGCCGGCGGTGCTGCGGGGCGTCGGGCACGACGACTACCTGTACCTGTTGATGCCCGTACGCGTCCCGTGACGTGAACGAGACGTGATCGTCGAACGGCTGGAGCTCGTCGACTTCCGCAACTACTCGGCTGCCACGTTCGAATTGACCACCGGTGTGACGGCGGTGATCGGCGACAACGGCCAGGGCAAGACCAACTTCGCCGAGGCGTTGGCATACCTCGCGACCCTGTCGAGCATGCGCGGGGCACCGGCGGATGCATTGGTCCGTGTCGGGGCGGCGGCGGCCGTCATCCGGGCGACGGTGCGCGACGAGGGCGAGCGCGAGTCGCTGATCGAGGCCGAGATCAATCCCAACGGTCGCAATCGGGTGCAGGTGAATCGTCAGCACCTCGCCCGTGCTCGCGATCTGCTCGGTGTCGTGCGCGTCACGGTCTTCTCGCCCGACGATCTGGTGATCGTGAAGGGTGCGCCTTCGGAACGTCGACGGTTCCTCGACGACACGCTCGTTGCACTTGCAATCAAGTACGACGCAATCAGGCTCGAGCTCGACCGCATCGTGCGCCAGCGGAACACGTTGCTCAAGCAGGCTGGTGGTCGATCCACCGAGGAGATCGAGATCTCGCTCGACGTTTGGGACGCGAAGCTCGCCGACATCGGCGAGGCGTTCGGTCACGCGCGGGCAACGCTCGTCGCGCGGTGCGAACCGATGGTCGCCGAGGCCTACGAACAGCTCGCCGGCGTGCCTATCGCGGTCCGGCTCGGCTACGAACCGCCGTGGCGGCGCAGCGGGCTGGCGGTGGCGCTGGCGGCCGCCCGATCCGACGACCTCCGCCGTGGCGTGTCGACGGTCGGTCCGCATCGCGACGAGCTGGTGCTGACGCTCGACGGGCTCCCGGTGCGCACGCACGCCTCGCAGGGTGAGCAACGAACGTTCGCGCTGGCGATGAGGTTGGCCGCCCACCGGCTGGTGGCCGAGCGGACCGGCTCGACGCCGGTGCTCGTGCTCGACGACGTCCTGTCGGAGCTCGATCCCGGCCGCGCCCGAGCGTTGCTCGAGCACCTTCCGCCGGGGCAGGTGGTGATCACGACCGCCAATCCGCTGCCGGAGGCGGCCCGACCCGATCGCGTGCTACACATCGAGGCCGGAGCTGTGATCCCGTGAACGACCGTGAGCCGATCCCGATCTCGGCCTCGCTCGACGAGGTCGTGCGGTCGTTGCGGGGTCCTGGTCGCCATGAGGTGGGGGGAGTGTTCGGCCGCTGGGAGGAGGCGGTCGGCGCCCAGGTCGCGGCTCACGCCCGCCCGGTGCGACTCGACGCGGGTGTGCTCGTGGTCGAGGTCGACGAGCCGGCATGGGCAACGCAGATCACACTGCTGTCGAACACGATCCGCGAGCGTCTGCTGACCGTGACCGGCGTCGAAGTCGACCGCGTCGATGTCCGCGTCTTCCGGCCGCGCTGATCTCGGGAAGCGAAGCGCCTTCGGCGCTGGTTCAGTCGGTGTCCGCTGGAGTCTCGGTCTCGGTCGAGCCGGCGGAATCGACTTGGTCCCCGATCCAGGTCGCCAGCGGCGGACCGGCCACGACGCCGACCGCGATCGTGACGACGAGCATCGCGATGCGCCGGATCCGGCGCCGCTTCTTCGCCTGGCGACGTTGCTCGGCGGCGCGGAGCGCAGCGGGGGAGGGCTCGCCGGCGCGTGGCTTGGTGGGCATGACGCCGTACGACGCGTTGGCGGCCGGGTTCAGGCGCAGGGGCGGCAACGACATCGGGGTGGCCACCGCGACGTCGGCGGGCGGCGTCGTGGGGAGCACGGGCGCCGGCGGCAGGGTCGGCACCGCACCGGCACCGTCGTCGCTGTCGTGGGTGAGCGTGTCCGTCGGATCCATGGTCGTTGTATCGGGGCTGGCGGGTCGGGTCTTGAGCCGCTCGTCTGGGATTCGTCGATCGCACGGCATGCTGGATCGATGAGCAAGCTCGAGGACCAGTTGCAGCACGATCTGACGGCGGCGATGAAGGCGCGCGACGAGCTCGCGACATCGACGCTGCGGATGGTCAGGGCGGCCCTGATGAATGTCGCCGTCGCCGGCGCCGAGGCGATCGAGCTCGGCGACGACCAGGTGATCGACGTGCTCCGGTCGGAGGCCAAGAAGCGGTCCGAAGCCGCCGAGGTCTACGCCGCGGCTGGGCGCACGGAGTCGGCCGCCAAGGAGCTCGCCGAACGCGCCGTGATCGAGCGTTACCTGCCCGCCGCGATGGGCGACGACGAGCTCGCCACGATCGTGGCCGAGGAGATCGCCCGGGCGGCTGCAGACGGGGTGACCGGTCCGAAGGGCACCGGTGTCGTGATCAAGGCGGTGCGCGAACGGGTCGGAACGGGTGCCGACGGGGCTCGGATCGCGGCTTCCGTCAAGGCGTTGCTGGCGTGACGAAAACGGGTCCAGAACGACCTTGGAACCGCGATCGACGTGACACCCCGCTGGTAGGATGAGAGGCGTTGCGATCACGTCATTCGTTCGCCCCCCTCGGCCCCCCACAGGCCCGAATTCCGCCAGCGTATCGACGGTCTGATCGTCCGAGGCGAGCAGTCCTGTTCGCGAGCTCCAGCAGTCACCGAGGTACGCGTGTCAACCGCCCCTGAGTCCCCGAAAAGCGGCCGCAAAGTAGCTACCGACTACGACGCGAAAGACATCCAGGTCCTCGAAGGGCTCGATCCCGTTCGCAAGCGGCCGGGCATGTACGTCGGGTCGACCGGTCTCGCCGGCCTCCACCACCTGATCTGGGAGGTGGTCGACAACGCGGTCGACGAGGCGATGGCCGGGCACTGCACCCGCATCGACGTCACGTTGCAGGCCGATGGTGGTTGCCGGGTCGACGACAACGGCCGGGGAATCCCCGTCGACGCCTACCCGAGCGGGCCGCACAAGGGCAAGAGCGCCGTCGAGGTGGTGCTCACCGTCCTCCACGCCGGCGGCAAGTTCGGCGGCACCGGCTACAAGGTGTCGGGCGGCCTGCACGGCGTCGGCGTCAGCGTCGTCAACGCCCTGTCGGAGCGGTTCATCGTCGAGATCGACCGCGACGGCACCCGCTACCACCAGGAGTACGCCAAGGGCGGCAAGCCGCAGGGGCGGTTGCAGGCCGTCGGCGACACACCGAAGGCAGGCCGCTTCCGCCGCACGTCGGGCACCACCGTCACGTTCTGGCCCGATCCGACCATCTTCGCCGCCGAGGGCACCGAGTTCGTCTCCCGCACCGTGCTCGAGCGGCTGCAGACGATGGCGTTCCTCAACAAGGGCCTCGAGATCGTCTTCACCGACGAGCGCGAGGGCAAGGAACAGAAGGTCACATTCCAGTACAAGGGCGGCCTGATCGACTTCGTGAAGCACCTCAACGGCTCGAAGGAGCCGCTGTTCTCGAAGGTCTGCTCGTTCGAGGACGACGACGGCGAGGGTGGTCAGACGCTCGACATCGCGATCCAGTGGAACACCGGCTACTACGAGGGCATCCACGGTTACGCCAACGGCATCTCCACGACCGAGGGCGGGATGCACGTCGAGGGCTTCAAGACGGCCCTCACGTCGGTCATCAACAAGTACGCCCGGGCGAAGAACCTGCTGAAGGAGAAGGACGACAACCTCCTCGGCGAGGACATTCG
>Ga0190265_10002976_pt1 | contig 11504 bp, 8 predicted proteins | sample Popmic124T_FD_133135 | JGI IMG/M metagenome (GOLD analysis project Ga0190265, IMG submission 133135) | Populus adjacent soil microbial communities from riparian zone of Indian Creek, Utah, USA - 124 T | ecosystem: Environmental > Terrestrial > Soil > Riparian zone | place: USA: Utah | collected...
GGCGATGTTCCTGCTCGCCGCCAGCGCGGGCGGAGCCGCGCTGGTGGCCTCGGCCCGCCCCGGACCGGAGGGTGCGACGGGTGGGGTCGTCATCGCCGGGGCCACGCTCGGTGTCGGCGGGGTCGCCCTGGCAGCATTGGTGCTGATCGGGCTGGTGCTCGCCATCGTGTTCCTGTTCCAGACGATGTTCTCGGGCATCGCCGACGCGGTCGGCGATTCCTTCAACGGAGGTTCGTGATGTCCGCTGCTCGCAAGCGTGTGCTCCTGGCGCTGGGCGGCCTAGCCATCGCGTTGGTCGGGACCGTTGTCGGCTACGCCGTCGCGGGCGGGGGCGACGATGACGACAAGGTCCGAGCCACGGGCTCCGAGGACACGAACAGCACGACGGACGACACCTCCGACGCCACGGACGGCTCGCTCGACACGACCGATGAGGGTGGCGACGGCGGGGAAGCCACGGTGGCGTCGCCGGCGACCGTGCCCACCGACGGGCTGGAGGGGGCCGCGCTCGAACTGGCCAACGCCACGAACCGGGCCGCCACGCTCACCTACCACGCGGTGTACGAGGGCGACAGCAAGAACAAGAAGGGGGACACCACCCAGGTGAAGGTCGAGGTGTGGCGCCAGCTCCCGCTGGCCCGCCGCGACACCACCATCACGTCGCCCGACGGCACGCTCCAGACGCGCGAGCTGCGCCTGCTGGACCAGCTGGTCGGGTGCGTCGACACGCAGAAGGGGGACAGCGAGCCGGAGTGGATGTGCGTCCCGTCGGAGGGCAAGGGGGTCGATCCGGCGGAGCCGGTCCTCGGCACCGCCCGCCCCACCGATGGCGCGGTGACCGTGCGGGACGACGTCATCGCGGGGGTCCCGTCGCGCTGCTTCAGCGTGGCGGACACCGTCAAGGTGGCGGAGGTCTGCTTCGACGCCGAGGGCATCCCGGTGTCGATCGACGGAGGCGACGGCCGACTCGAGCGCACCGACGTGGGGCGCGGTGTCGATCCGGACACCGTGACCCTCCCGGAGGGGGCGTCGATGCGGCCCGGCGAGCCGGCCGTTTGAGCCGCTCGTCGAGCCGGCGGGTGGCGGGGCTCCTCGCCGCGGGGCTCATCATCGGCTTGGTCGGGGCGACGCTCGCCATCCCCGACGACAAGTCGACCACGGAGACGACGACCCCGACGACGTCTTCGGCGAGCACGAGCACGACCGCGCCGAGCACCACCACGACGATCCTCGATCCGGCCACGCTGGGCGCCGACGGGCAGGAGCTCTACGCACTCGTCCAGGCCGGCCGCGCGTCGGACTACTACGTGCGCTTCGAGCTGAGCGGGACGAGCCTGCCCCCGACGGCCACGTCCACCCTGCTCGAGATCTGGCGGTCCGGCCCGAGGCTGCGCCAGGACACGACCCTCGAGGACGCCACCGGCGTGACCCACGGGACCAACCTGGGCGGGCCTGACGGGACGGTCACGTGCCGGGAGCAGCCCGGGCTCGAGATGAGCTGCCGGCAGGACTCGACCGTCCCGCTGCCTCCCGATGCCGACTTCCTGTCGTCGATCATGGAGCGCCTGTCGGGCGCGGAGATCGCCGCCCGAGAGGACACGATCGCTGGCGTGCCGGCGCGCTGCTTCGTGCTCGACGGTGACGTCGCCGCCAGCCGATCCGAGCTCTGCCTCTCGGCGACCGGCGTGCCGCTCGTGGTGGAGGTGCCGGGTCTGCGAGCCCGGGCGACCGAGACGTCCGCCGCCGTCGACCCGGCGGTCTTCGTGCCCCCCGCCCCCGTGTCGGGCCCGTCGGAGACGACCACGTTGTCGACGACCATCGACACGATCATCACCCCGAGCGAGACGACGGGCTGATCCCGGCGCTAGGTGCCCGCGACGGACGCCCCTGCCGATGGGCGCAGGCGCCACCCGAGGTCGATGGCGCCGGGACGGCAGAGGGCGACGGCGCAGCCGCCGAAGCCGGCCCCGGTGAGGCGGGCGCCGAAGACGGCCGGTCGGGCCGACAGGTCGGCGACGAGTGCGTCGAGCCCGGCCGTCGACACCTCGAAGTCCTCGGCCAGGCTGGCGTGGCTGGCGGCCATCAGGTCGCCGGCGACCTGCAGATCACCGGCCTGGAGGGCGGCGGCGAACGCTCGGACCCGCTCGTTCTCGGAGACCACGTGGCGAGCACGTCGCCGCACCACGGGATCGTCGATCTCGTCGAGGCGGGCGACGTCGACGATGTCGCGGAGGGGGCCGACGATCCGCTCGGCTGCCGCGCACGTGGCCCGGCGGTCGGCGTAGGCCGACGTGGCCAGCGAGCGGGACTCGCCCGAGTGGACGGCCACGATCTCCACGTCAGCCGGGATGGCGACGGTCGTGGCGTCGAGGGTGGCGCAGTCGAGGAGCAGCGCGTGCCCAGCCACGCCCGCGACCGACGCGAGCTGGTCCATGACGCCGCAGGGCACGCCGGATGCCCGTCGTTCGGCGCGCTGGCAGGCCAGGGCCAGCTCGCGGGGTCCACCGTCGAAGCCCAGGGCGAGCGCCACGGCCACCTCCAGCGCGGCACTGGACGACAGACCGGCTCCGACCGGCAGGTCGGTCGTCACCGAGCCGGTGAACCCGGCCGCCGGCCGGAGCTCGGCGACGACGCCGGCGACGTAGCGGGCCCAGGGTGGGCTGACCGTGGCCGGGTCGCCGATCTCGAGCGGGAGGTCCAGCGGCTCGTCGTCGGCGTCGGAGGTGAGCACCACCCGATCGCCGCCGCGCTCGCCGGTCACCACCGTTCCCAGCTGGATCGCCATCGGGAGGGCCAGGCCGCCCGTCGTGTCGGTGTGCTCCCCGATGAGGTTCACCCGGCCCGGGGCCGACGCGCGGATCACGGGAGTGCGGGCCGGGCTACGCGGTCGGCCCGGCGGCGGCGTCCTGGAGGCCCAGCAGCTCGATGGACTCCTCGCGCATGAGGTACTTCTGGACCTTCCCGGTGACCGTCATCGGGAAGGCGTCGGTGACGTGGACGTAGCGCGGCACCTTGAAGTGGGCGATCCGGCCCTCGCAGAACTCGGCCACGGCGTCGCGGGTGACGGTCGAGCCCTCCCGCACCTGCACCCACGCCATGATCTCCTCGCCGAAGCGGGCGTCGGGCACGCCGATCACCTGCACGTCGACGATGTCGGGATGGCCGTAGAGGAACTCCTCGATCTCGCGCGGGTACACGTTCTCGCCCCCGCGGATGATCATGTCCTTGATGCGGCCGACGATGTTCAGGTAGCCCTCGTCGTCCATCACCGCGAGGTCGCCGGTGTGCATCCAACCGTCGGCGTCGATGGCCTCGGCCGTGCGTTCCGGGTCCGCCCAGTAGCCGAGCATCACGGAGTAGCCGCGCGTGCAGAGCTCGCCCGACTCGTTGCGGCCCACCGTGGCGCCGGTCTCGGGCGACACCACCTTCACCTCGACGTGCGGGTGCACGCGACCGACGGTGCCCACGCGCTTGTCGAGCGGGTCGTCCGCGGCCGTCTGGGTGGACACCGGCGACGTCTCGGTCATGCCGTAGCAGATGGTGACCTCGTCCATGTGCATCGTCGCCACGCACTGCTTCATCACCTCGACCGGGCACGGTGACCCGGCCATGATCCCGGTGCGCAGCGAGCCGAGGTCGAGCTGGTCGAACCCGTCGAGCCCCAGCGCCGCGATGAACATCGTCGGCACGCCGTAGAGGCTGGTGCAGCGCTCAGCGGCAACCGTCTCGAGGGTGGCGGCAGGGTCGAACGCGGGCGCCGGGATGACCATCGTCGCGCCGTGGCTCGTGCAGCCGAGGTTGCCCATCACCATCCCGAAGCAGTGGTAGAAGGGCACCGGGATGCACACGCGGTCGTGCTCCGTGTAGCCGCAGCCCTCGCCGACGAAGAAGCCGTTGTTGAGGATGTTCCGGTGGCTCAGGGTGGCGCCCTTGGGGAAGCCGGTGGTGCCGCTCGTGTACTGGATGTTGATCGCATCGCCGGGCTGCAGCGCGGCGCCGCGAGCCGCGAGGTCATCGGCGGACACCGAGTCGGCGGCGGCCAGCAGCTCGTCCCAGTCCGAGGTGCCGAGGAACACCACGTGCTCGAGGTCGGGGAGCTCGCCCCGCACCTCGCCCACCATGGCCACGTAGTCGCTCGTCTTGAAGTCGGTGGCGGCCACGAGCATCCGGCAGCCCGACTGGGCCAGGGCGTACTGCACCTCGTGCGTGCGGTAGGCCGGGTTGATCGTGACGAGGATCGCCCCGATCTTGGCGGTGGCGAACTGCGTCAGCGTCCACGCCGTGCAGTTCGGGCTCCAGATCCCGACACGGTCGCCGACCTCGATGCCGCGGGCCAGCAGCCCGCGGGCCACGCGGTCCACCTGGTCGCCGAGCTCGCGATAGGTGAGGCGCACGCCCTCGAACGGGGCGACGAGCGCCTCGCGGCCGCCGAAACGGGCGATGGTGGCGTCGAGGTTGGCGCCGATCGTCTCCTCGAGGAGCGGGACCGACGTGTCACCGGCGAGGTGGGCGATGGGGGCCATTTGCGTTCCTCCTCAGGGCACCAGCGTGCCGTCGAAGACGCGGCGCAGGGTGGCGACGCGCAGGTCGTGGAGCAATCGGTTCGTCGTCGTGATCGGGATGATCCAGCTGCCGTGGAAGTGGGCCAGCACCCGGATGCCGAAGGCGGCGACGCCCGACTCGTGCAGGCGCTGGACGTAGCGCTCGCCGTCGTCGCGCACGGGATCGTGCTCGGCGACGACCACCACCGCCGGGGGCAGGCCACCGAGGTCGGCGAACAGCGGTGAGACGAGCGGGTTCGTGAGCTCGGTGCGCCCCGCCGCGTAGAGATCGACGAACTCGGCGACGGCGGCCTTGACGAGCCCGGCGTCCTCGCCGACCGAGTCCATCGAGGGCGAGGAGAGCGTGAGGTCGAGGGCGGGTACGTCGAGCACCTGGGCGATCGGCATGGGCAGCCCGCGGTCGCGCGCGACGAGGCACAGGGCGGCGGCCAGGTTGCCGCCCGCGCTCGTGCCGCCGACGGCGATGCGGACCGGGTCCACGCCGAGCCGTTCGACGTTGGCGAGCAGCCACTCGTAGGCAGCCACGCAGTCGTCCAGGCCGGTGGGGAAGGGATGCTCGGGGGCGAGCCGGTACTCCACCGACACGACCGCACACGGCACGGCCGGCGCCATGGGCCCGCACTCCACCTCACCCGTGTCGAGGTTGCCCTGGAACCAGCCGCCGCCGTGGATGAAGAACAGCGTGGGGGCCGGGCCCGCGATCGCCTCCGGACGGCTCACGCGCACGCGGATCTCGCCCCCGGCCACGGCCACCTGGTGGTCCTGCACCACCACCCCGGGCAGCGCCCCAGGGTGGATCAGCATCATCGTCGCGTCGGCCAGGGCCCGCCGCTCGGCCAGCTCGGTGGGAGGGGTCGCGTCGTCCGGGCCCACCATGTCGTCGAGCAGCCGGCGCAGAGGCGGGTCGATGTGCGTCCTGGCCTGGGTGGTCTCGGACATCGTCACACCACCTTGCAGTGGGATCGGTACGGATCGAGCCGCTTGTCCCGCGGCGGCAGCTCGGTGACGAGCACGTCGATGCGGTCGAGCGCGAGGCCGCGGGCGGCGCCGCGCTGGCCCAGCTTGGAGCTGTCGACGGCCACCACCACCTGGCCGCTCACCCCGGCCAGGGCCAGCTTCACCTCGGCCTCTTCGAGCGTCGACTCGGAGGTGCCGTGCTGGGGGTCGAGGCCGGCGGCGGACACGAACAGGCGGCGGAGGAGGATGTCGCGCGAGGCCCGGGCGGCGAGGGGACCGACGAGCGAGCCGGTGCGGGCGTCGAGCTCGCCTCCCGTCAGCAGCGGCGTCACGCCGGGGTGGGTGTTGAGCATCGCGAACGACTCGAGCGAGTTCGTGACGACGGTGAGGTCGCGGGCGTCGTCGAGGCGGGCGGCGAGGCGCTGGAGCGTGGTGGACGCGTCGAGGCCGATGGCGCCGCCCTGCCCGACGAGGTCGACGAGCTTCTCGGCGATCTGGTCCTTGGCCCGGGCCTGCTGGCCGTAGCGGTCGGCGAAGGGCTGCGGACCGAGGGCCAGCGCGCCGCCCCGCACGCGCTGCACGACGCCGAGGTCGGCCAGCGCGTCGAGGTCGCGCCGCACGGTCATCTCGCTCACGTCGAGCTGCGTGGCCAGGTCGGCCACCCGCACGCGGCCGAGGCTGTCGAGCTCGGCGCGGATCTGCTCGAGTCGGGCGATGGCGTCGACGCTCACGAGGTCCTCTCAACTTAGGCCTAGCGGATAGGTCACGGTTGTGCTGCAGAAGGTTGAAACCACGGCCCTGTGCTTCCAAGGGCTCGCCTATCGGCTCGCCCCCTTCGGCCGGAAGGGGCTGGGGCTGACCATGGTAGAACGAACAAGAACTCACATGCGTCGGGCGTGGCCGCCCGGACCAGGACGACCTCGAGGCTGCCCCGATGACCCACGCACCGCATTCGTTCCCGCCCGGTCGCTGGCGGTCCCGGTGGATCTGGGCCGACCCGGCCACCGCCACCGGAGGAGCGCCGAGCCCGCGCCACACGGTCGCGCTGCGCACGACGTTCGACCTGAGCGAGGTGCCCGGTCAGGTGCCGGCCCGCCTCGTCGCGGTCTCCCGCTACGTCCTCTTCGTCAACGGCGCCCAGGTGGCCCGGGGGCCGGTGCGGTCCAACCCCCGGCGCCAGCCCTACGACGACCTCGACCTCGCGCCGCACCTCCGCGCCGGGTCGAACACCATCGCCGTCCTCGCCTACCGCTACGGCGGGCCCATGCCGTGGTACCTCCCGCCGTCGGAGCTGGCCAACGACACCGCCGGGGGCGCCTTCGTGCTCGAGGCGGACCTGGGCGGCGACCGGTGGCTGGTCACCGACGACACCTGGCAGGGCACGGTGCTCGACGGCTGGACGGCGACCCACGGCCGCGGCGTGTCCGGCCGGGGCATCGAGCAGATCGACGCTCGACCGCTGCCCACCGACTGGCTGGACGCGCCATCCCTGGAGTGGCCCGCGGCCATCCAGCGGGAGGCCCGCACTGTCGGTGAGCCCGGCCGCCACGAGCCACCGACCTACCCGATCGGCCCGTTCGGGCCCCGCCCCATCACGTGGCCCCAGCCCGTGCCGATCGCACTCACGGCCGCCGGTGGGGGAGCGGGGGGCTGGACGGCCGAGCGCATCGTCGTGGGTGCAGTGGTGGCGGACGTCGAGGGTCCGGCGGGAGCCACCGTCGCCGTGCGCGCCGCGGAGTTCCTCGACGCCGAGGGGACGCCCGCGCCGACCGAGCACGACGCCGGGGTGACGTTCACGCTCGACGGCGGCCGGCGCACGCTCGAGTCGCTCGACACCTACGGCCTGCGCGGCGCGGTGGTGGAGCTCGGCGACGGGGCCGTGCTGCACGGCCTGTCGATCCACGAGCGCCTCCACCCCGTCACGGGTGACGCGACCTTCCGGTGCTCCGACGACGACCTCAACCGCATCTGGGCCGTCGGCCGCCGCACCGTCACGATCTGCTCGATGGACACCTACCTCGACTGCCCCACCCGCGAGCAGCGGGCCTGGACGGGTGACTCCGTCGTCCACCAGCTCGTCGACCTGACCACCAACACCGACTGGTCGCTGGCCCGCTGGCACCCGCGCATGGCCGCCTCGCCGCGGGCGGACGGGATGGTTCCGATGGCCTGCGCGGGCGACGTCGAGCACTACGACTTCACGATCATCCCGGACTGGGCCCTCCACTGGGTGCACTCGGTGTGGAACCTCCACCGCTACGTCGGGGACCGCGACGAGGTGGCCGAGCTGCTTCCCGTCGTCGAGAGCGTGCTGCGGTGGTTCGAGCGGTTCTGTGGCGACGACGGGCTGCCGCGCGACGTGTACGCCTGGGTGATCATCGACTGGGCGTCGGTGTACACGGAGGGCGTGTCGGCCGCGCTCTGCGGCCTCTGGGGGCGAGGCCTGCTCGAGCTGGCCGAGATGGCCGAGTGGCTTGGCGACGCGGGGCGCGCGGGCTGGGCCCGTGGCGCGCACGAGCGCCTCCGCGTCGGCTTCGAGCAGCTCTGGGACGCCGACCGTCGCCGGTACGTGGACTCCCACATCCCCGGGCGGGACCGGCCGATGGCGTCGCAGCACGGCCAGGCGTCCGCCATCGTGGGGGCCCTCGCCCCGCCGGAGCGGTGGGACCGGCTGGTGGAGGTGCTGACCTCGGAGGACGACCTCCTGCACGCGTCGTTCTCCGTCGCCGACGGACCGTCACTGCCGGGAGCCGACATCGGGGTCGGCGACTTCCTGCGGGCGTGGACGGGGCACCCGGACGTGCCGTGGTGGGACGCGGAGCGCGAGGTGGTGCGGGCCCAGCCGTTCTTCCGCTACATCGTCCACGACGCGCTGGCCGCCGCGGGGCGCTCCGACCTCATCGCCGGCCAGTGCCTCGACTGGCGCTGGGCCCTCGAGCGCTGCGACTCCTCGCTCACGGAGACCTGGTACGGCGGGACCGTCAGCCACGGCTGGTCGGCCACCCCCACCCGGGACCTGATGCAGCGCGTGCTCGGCGTCGTACCAGCCGAGCCCGGCTTCGCCGTGGCGCGGGTCGAGCCTGCGCTCGGATCGCTCGAGTGGGCCGAGGGGTCGGTGCCCACCCCGGCCGGCCTCCTCCACGTCGCCGTGCGCGACGGCGCCGTCACCGTCGACAGCCCCATCCCCTTCGTCCACGCCGGCCAGACCTACGACCCCGGCCACCACGAGCTCCCCGCCTGAGTCCAACAACGCGAACCCGTCGACCAAACGCGTCAGGAATGACGCCTTTGGTCGACGGGTTCGCGGAATGGGTCTTATCGACCGGCGGATCGCGGCCGGTCGCTTGTGCGGAGTTGGTTGGAGGGATACGTTTCGCACATGGCTGGGCCGGTGGAGGGCGTCGCCCCGGAGATCGGAGCTCTCGTCGAGCGGTCGCGCCGGCTGGGAGCCGACCGTCGGATCACGAACTTCGCCGGCGGCAACACCTCGGCCAAGCTGACCCTGCCCGACCCGATCACGGGGGCGCCCACCCGTGTGCTCGCCGTCAAGGGCAGCGGCGGCGACCTCGGCACGCTGACCGTGGCCGGGCTGGCCGTGCTCCGGCTCGACCAGCTGCTGGCCCTCGAGGCGCTCCACGACACGGGCGTGCACGAGGACGACCTCGTCGACCGCTACGCCGAGTGCGCGCTCACCGCCGGTGGCGCGGTGCCGTCGATCGACACCCCCCTGCACGCGCTCGTCGACGCCGACCACATCGACCACCTCCACCCCGACGCCATGATCGCCCTCGCCGCGGCCGCCGACGGGCGCGCCCTCGTGGCCCGCTGCTACGGCGACGAGATCGGCTGGCTCGACTGGCAGCGCCCGGGCTTCGAGCTGGCGCTCGCGCTGCGCCACCTCCACCAGGACGACCCCGCCGCGAAGGGCGCGGTGCTCGGCGGCCACGGCGCGATCTGCTGGGCCGACACGAGCGAGGGCTGCGAGGCGCTGTCGCGCCGGCTCATCGAGCAGGCCGAGGCCTTCCTCGCTGAGCACGGCCGGCCCGAACCGTTCGGCCCGATCGTCCCGGGTCACGAGGCGCTCGATGACGTCGCTCGCCGGGCGGAGGCGGCCGCGCTGGCGCCGACGGTACGGGGGATCGCGTCGAGCGAGCGACCGATGGTGGGCCACTTCCACGACGGCCCGGCCGTGCTCGACCTGCTGTCCCGCTCGGAGGCGCCGCGGCTGGCCGCGCTCGGCACGTCGTGCCCCGACCACTTCCTGCGCACGAAGGTGCGGCCGCTCCTCCTCGACCTCCCCCCGGGGGCGCCCGTCGAGGGGCGCATCACCCGCCTGCACGAGCTCCACGAGCAGTACCGCGCCGACTACGCGGCCTACTACGACGCCCACGCCGTCGACGGCTCGCCGGCGATGCGGGGCGCGGACCCGGTGATCGTCCTGCTGCCCGGCGTGGGCATGTTCAGCTTCGGCCCCGACGCCGCGTCGGCGCGGGTGGCGGGGGAGTTCTACGTCAACGCCGTGAACGTGATGCGCGGGGCCGAGTCGGTGTCGACCTACGCGCCCATCCCGGACAGCGAGAGGTTCCGCATCGAGTACTGGGAGCTCGAGGAGCGCAAGCTGCGGATGCGGCCGCCGGCCCGGCCGTTGCAGGGGCGGGTCGCCCTGGTGACGGGCGGCGCGTCAGGGATCGGGCTGGCCATCAGCGAGCGGCTGGTCGCCGAGGGTGCGTGCGTGGCCGTCGTCGACGTCGACCAGGACCGGACCGAGAAGGTGGCCGCCGACCTCGGTGCCGACGTGGCCGTCGCCCTCGTCGCGGACGTGAGCGACGAGGCGGCGGTGGAGGCGGCCTTCGCGGAGGTGGCCGTGGCCTTCGGCGGCGTCGACATCGTCGTCAACAACGCCGGGTTCGCCGCATCGGCGCCGCTGCTCGAGACGACGGTGGAGGAGTGGGACTCGCTCCACGCGGTGCTGGCCCGCGGCTCGTTCCTCGTCGCCCGTGCCGGAGCGCGGACGCTGCTGGCCCAGGGCCGCGGCGGCGACCTCGTGTACGTCGTGTCCAAGAACGCGGTCGTGGCCGGGCCGCAGAACATCGCGTACGGCGCGGCCAAGGCGGACCAGGCCCACCAGGTGCGCCTGCTCGCCACCGAGCTCGGGCCCGCGGGCATCCGGGTGAACGGCGTGAACCCGGACGGCGTGGTGCGCGGCTCGGGCATCTTCTCCGGCGACTGGCTCCACCAGCGCGCCGACGCCTATGGCGTCGAGCCCGGGGAGCTCGGCGAGTACTACGCGAGTCGCACGCTGCTCGGGCAGGAGGTGCTCCCCGTCCACGTGGCCGACGCGGTGTTCGCCCTGGTGGGGGGCGACCTGAGCCGCACCACGGGCTTGATCATCCCTGTCGACGGCGGGCTGGCCGTAGCTTTCGTACGGTAGGCACAGCGAGGGGGGACGGCATGGCGATCCGCATCGACACCGAGGCCATCCGTGAGGCGGAGGCGGACGCGCTCCCGCACCACGAGGCTGACCTCGAGGCCACCGTCTCCCGCCTCGAGCGGGTCGGCATCGATCAAGCGGCCGTCGTCGACGAGCTGGCCCGATGCTCGATCGGAGCGCCGTCGTGGGCCGTGGGCACGGGGGGCACGCGCTTCGGGCGCTTCCCGCGCGGCGGCGAGCCACGGGACACGTTCGAGAAGGTGGACGACGTCGCCGCCCTCAACGCGCTGACAGGCGCCAACCGAACCATCAGCCTGCACGTGCCGTGGGACGACCCGCCCGACCCGGCCGCCCTCCGGGCCCATGCCGCCGAGCTCGGGATCGCGTTCGACGCGATGAACTCCAACACGTTCCAGGACAACCCGTCGACGACCGGCGACGGCGCCATCTCCTACAAGTTCGGCTCGCTGGCCAGCGCGGACCCCGGCGTCCGCAAGCTCGCCATCGAGCACAACCGGGCCGTCATCGACCTCGGGGTCGCCCTCGGCAGCACC
>Ga0190265_10002977_pt1 | contig 11503 bp, 9 predicted proteins | sample Popmic124T_FD_133135 | JGI IMG/M metagenome (GOLD analysis project Ga0190265, IMG submission 133135) | Populus adjacent soil microbial communities from riparian zone of Indian Creek, Utah, USA - 124 T | ecosystem: Environmental > Terrestrial > Soil > Riparian zone | place: USA: Utah | collected...
CCGTTCTGGAAGATGAAGCCGCCGCCGTCGTAGATCAGGCCGTCCTGGCCGCCAACGGCGTTCGCGTAGAGCAGCACCACCTGGTTGTCGGCGGCGCGCGTCGCCAGCATCTCGCGCCGCGTGGAATCAATGCCCATGCGGTACGGCGAGCTCGACACATTGACGATGATTTCGGAGCCGGAGTAGCAGCGGCGGCGCATCGGCCCGTCCGGCGACCACGCGTCCTCGCAGACTTCCACCGCGACGTCGCCGAAATCAAACTGGAAGCGGTAGTCGCCGAGCGGCACGCCGCCGGCGTCGAGCGCCAGCCCCGGGCCGCCGCGCGAGAACGTGCGCGCTTCGTAAAACACGTTATAGGTGGGCAGCTTCTCTTTCGGGACCAGGCCGACGATCTTGCCGCGGTGCACCACCGCGGCCGCGTTGAAGAGTTGTCCGCTGACCGAAATCGCCAGGCCGACCACGAATACCGTCGGCGCCTTCGACGTTTCTTTCGCGAAGCGCTCGAGCTCGGCCCGCTGGCCGGCCATGAAGCCGGGCCACTGCACGAGATCTTCCGGCGGGTAGCCGCCGACCACTTGTTCGGGAAAGGCGCCGATGGTGACGTTGGCGGCCGCCATTTCGTTCGCGACCTCGATGAGCCGCGACACGTTCGACCGCACGGCGCCAACGGTCGGACTGAGGCTCGCCACGGCCAATTTCGCCAAGCGCATATCTAAACCAGCTTACTCCGTGAGTGGCTTTTCTCCGAGGATCTTGCTCGGGCGCGGGACTTTACGCTTCTTCAATCCGAAGTGCTGGATCGAATGCTTTTCGAGGTGGACCATCGCGTCCGGCACCGAATCGGTCACCAGCATGAGATCGAGATCGGCTGCCGAGATCGTCCCGGCCTCCACCATGGTTTTCACCATCGCCAGGAACGGCGCCCAGTAGTCGCGGCCCATCAGCACGATCGGGAACTGCAGGATCTTCCGCGTCTGGATCAGGGTGAGCGCTTCGGTGAGCTCGTCCAGCGTGCCGAACCCGCCCGGCAAGACCACGAAGGCGTACGAATATTTGACGAGCAGCACCTTGCGGACGAAGAAGTAGCGGCAGGTGACCCAGCGATCGAGATAGGGGTTCGGATCCTGCTCGAAGGGCAGTTCGACGTTGCAGCCCACCGATCGGCCGCCGGCCTCGCGCGCCCCGCGGTTGGCCCCTTCCATCACCCCGGGCCCGCCGCCGGTCATCACCGTGAAGCCGAGCCCCGCCAGCGCCCCGCCCACTTCGCGCGCCATCGCGTAGTAGCGGTGGTGTTCGTCAAACCGCGCCGATCCGAACACGGTGACGCACGGACCGACAAAATGGAGCGCGCGGAAGCCGCGCACGAAGTCGCGTCCGGCCCGTGCCAACAGAAGCAGTTCGCGGATGCGTGAATGAGGGCCTTCGAGGAGTACGCGGTCGGGTTCCGACATAGAAGGAATAGTGTAGAGTTTACCTTTATGATCCGACAGTCAGGTCTAATCCTTGTGGCGGCACTTGCGCTTGCGATGCCGGCTACGGCTCAAACCATTGCGGCGCCCGCGACGCCGCCCCAAACGGCCAACACCACCGGCACCGTCATCGATATTTCCGGTGCGGTGATTCCCGATGCCGAGGTGGTGATCACCTCCACCGACGGGCGCACCACCACGATTCGCACCGATGCCGACGGCAACTTCAACGCCGGCACAATCGCGTCGCGCGTGCGCGTCAGCTCCGAGGGCTTCGAGACCGCCGACATTCCAGTCTCCGGCGCCGGCCCGGTCCAGGTCGTGCTGCGCCCGGTGAACTTCGCCGACTCGGTGGTGGTCACCGCCACGCGCGGCGCCGAGCGCCTGCCGACCGCCGCCAGCTCCACGGTGCTGACCTCCGCCGAGTTGAGCAACATGGCCGCCGGCTCGCTCGATGATGCGCTGCGCTCCACGCCGGGCTTCACGCTGTTCCGCCGTTCCTCGTCTCGGGTGGCCAATCCCACCACCCAGGGTGTGACCCTGCGCGGCGTCTCGGGGTCGGGAGCGAGCCGCACGCTCGTGCTCGCCGACGGTGTGCCGCTGAACGATCCGTTCGGCAGCTGGGTCTACTGGAACCGCATTCCGTTTGCGGCCGTCGATCGCGTGGAAGTGGTGCGCGGCGCCACCGGCGACCTGTACGGCGCCGGCTCAATGGGCGGCGTGGTGCAGTTGCTGACGCTGCAGCCCACCCGCACGCGCGCCCGCATCACCATCGATGGCGGTTCGCACAACACCTTCCGCGGCTCGGTGTTTGCGGGCGCCGAACGGAACGGCTGGAGCGCGAGCGGCGCCTACGAAGGGGTGAACACCGACGGCGTCTTCGTGATCGGCTCGGAAGTGCGCGGCGCCGTGGATGCGCGCGCCGATAGCGACTATCACACCGGGTTCTTCTCGGCGGGCCGCCGCCAGGCGAACTGGCATGCGTCACTGCGCGGTGCGGGCTATACCGAGGAGCGTGGCAACGGCACGCCGGTGCAGGTGAACAGCACCGACTGGCAGCAGTTGTCGTTGGAAGCCGGCGGCTTTGTTGGCGGTGGCGTGCTCGAGTTTCACGCCGTCGGCAGCTCGCAAGATTACTACCAGACGTTCTCGGCGGTGACCGCCGTGGCGGGGGTCCCGCGTGCGGGCGAGCGCCTGACCTTCGCACAGACCATCGACACCGCACACCGCGCGGTGAACGCGCAGTGGTCCCGGATCATCAACCGCGTCACGATGATCGTCGGCGGCGATTACCGGCATACCGATTCGCACCAGGATGAGTTGCGCTACGCGCTGGTCGGCGGCGTCAACACGCTCGTCCCCGGCAGCCCGTTCCCGTCGGGCGGCACCGAACAAATCGCGGCCGCGTATGCGCGCGCCAGCATCAGCGCTTCCGACGCATTGACCTTCGAGCTGGGCGCCCGCGCCGACTCGTGGAATTCCGAGCCCGAAGATCCGGACGAGCCTGCGAAGCAGGTGTCGTACCTGAGCCCGCGCGGCGCGGTGAAGTGGCGCCAGGGCCGCTTCCAGATGCAGGCGTCGGGCTATTACGCCAACCGGACGCCCAGCCTCAACGAATTGCACCGCCGGTTCGCAATCGGTAATGCGGTGACCAACGCCAATCCGCTGCTCGAACCCGAAACGTTGACCGGAGTTGAGGGCGGCGTGCTCACGCAGTTCAATCGGGCGTCGGTGCGCGCCACCGCGTTTTTCAACAACCTGGATGGTGCGATCGCGAACGTGACGTTGTCGCAAACGCCGCAGGCAATCATCCGCCAGCGCCAGAACTCCGACACCATTCGCGCCACCGGCGTCGAGTTCGAGTTCGATACGCGGTTCACCACCACGCTCAGCGCCACCGGCCAGCTGGTGCTGACCTCGAGCCATTTCCGCGGCTCGGTAGCCACCCCCGCGCTCGAGGGCAACGATGTGCCGCAGGTGCCGAAATACCAGGGCGGTGTCTCGCTGACCTGGGCCGATCCGAGCTGGCTCACCGCCGCCACGCAGTTGCGCTTCAGCGGCAAGCAGTTCGACGATGACTTGAATACGGAAGCGTTTGTGCTGGACGAGTACGTGGTGTGGGATGCGACGGTGAGCCGCGCGATTGTCCGCGGGCTGAATGCATTCGTCGCCATCGAGAACATCATGGACAAGGAGTTCGACACGGCCCGGACGCCGATTCGTTCGATCGGCTGGCCGCGCACCGTCCGCGTGGGAGCACGCCTCGCATGGCAGTAAGAGCCAGGGTGCGTACCGTGCGTGCGGTGCTGCTCGCCGTCGGGTTGTGTTCGATCACCTTGTCTGCCCAAGGGCTCCAACGGATCAACCCGCCCGGGCTGAGCACGCCCACCACCTACTCGCACATCGTCCGCGACGGGAAGACGCTCTACATTGCCGGCCAGGTCGGCGCCGATGCGCAGGGGAAAGTCGTCGGCACCGGGATGGTGGAGCAACTCGAGCAGGTCTTGACGAACCTGCAGATCGCCCTGAAATCGCAGGGCGCCGATTTTTCGCACGTAACGAAAATCAATATCTACGTCACGGACGTCGATGCCTTCCGTGCCCCGGATGCCGCGAAGGTGCGCGCCAAGTACTTCGGCTCGAATCGGCCGGCGAGCACGCTGGTCGGCGTGACGCGTCTCGCGAGCCCAGAATATAAGATCGAAATCGAAGCAATCGCCGTCTTGCCGTAGGCAGGAATCAGCAATCAGCAATCAGGAATCAGGAAATCAGGCGGGCGCGGATTTCCGGTGGCGGGATTTCGCAAGCATTCGATCGGCCGGCAATACGGTGGCGAATCGCCGCCACCACGCGATAGGCGGCGTCGCGAATCGGGCGCGGCACGAGCAGGAACACCGCCGCCCAGCGCCACGGCGCGGTCATCCGCCGCGCAATCCTCAGCACCGCCGTTGATCGCAGCGAGATCTCGTCGCCTTCGATGAGGATGAGGCTGCGCGCTGCCTCCCGGCTGGTGCCGTACTTCGCCAGTAAGGCTACGCCCTCGGGGTTTTGTGAGGCGCCGAACTTGAAGTAGCCGTTATCGCGGGTCGCGATGAAACGAACCGACCGCTCGCAGAAGGCGCACGTGCCGTCGAACAGGATGATGCCGCCGGCCATGACTCCATTCTACTGCCCCTACAGCTTCTCTATTTGCTTCTGCAGCAGAAAGCGATGGCACTGTGTGGCGTCTTCATCGCAGTGGCACATCAGCGTCACGTGCTGCTGGTCAGCCAGTGCCCTGATCAGCCGCAGCGCCGATTTCTGGCCGTGGTTCTTGATGGTGTGGCTGCGATCGTCGATCGGGCCGTCGAGGAATAGTTCTTCGCGATAGCGTTTCGTGAACGTCTTCCAGTCAATCTGCTCCGACAGCACGGCCTTGAGCAGCTGCTCGCTCGGTCCGAGCGAGGGCATCCAGACGTCGTAGCGTGAAGTTGGCAAGCCGCGTCCACGAAAGCGGGTCGCGAGAATGCGGAGCCCGTCATTTTTCTTCGGTTCGGACCACACGCTACGGGTCTTGAGCATGTCTCACTTTACAACCCGTACTCCGATCACCGATCGATCGGGAAGGCCGGACGTCCACACTGCGACCAGGCCATCCGGTACCGCGGCCAGCACGGGATAGGCGCCTGACTCATCGCTCAAGGTTGCGATCGGCCCGAAGGTGATCGGGCCACGGCCGATGCTCGCCCTGCCAAAGGCGGCACGACGAACGCCGTCGCGGACCTCGTCCCAGGCGATCACCGGAACCCCGGCGCCATCGATCGCAATCTGCGGGTGCGACGGCTTCGGGCTGCCGAGCGTCGGCACGCGAATGGGGCGGCCGAACGCTTTGCCGGCCGCGGCCGTGGCGTAGAGCAGCGTGCCGTCGGTGCCGTTGAGCAGCGTCGGCCACACCATGTGGACGGTTCCCGCCGCGTCCACCGCCATCGCCGGTCCATCGTCGGGGCAGCCATTGATCGCCCAGCCGTCCTGGTGCACCCGCGTCATCGGCGCGAACGTGCGGCCGCCGTCGCGCGAGGACGTGAACGCGATGTCGCGCAAGTTACCCTCGAAGACATGACGCCAGGCGGCGTAGAGCACGCCGCCTGGGGCGGCCACCATCGCGGTCTTGCAGCAGTAGCACACGCCCTTGAACAGCTCGCGCTCGGCGCCGGCCCGGGCCGGACCGTAATAGAGGGCCGATCTCTGCGCCATGGCCACGCCGTCGTGATCGCCTTTGTGCCCGGCATGATCCGCGGCTTTCGCTGCGGCCATGCCACGATGATCGAGCCAGATGGTGTGGACGATGCCCGCGTCATCAATCGCCGACGCCTGCCAGCCGCGATCGCCGGCTGCGCCGGGTGCCTGCAATGTGATCGGCGCCGCGAACGTGCGTCCACCATCCTTCGAGCGTGCCGTCCGGATTGCCGTGCCCGTGTCGCGTGCGTTCCACGTCACCGCGATCTCCGGCGGCGCACCGGCCACCGGTCGAAGCGAAACGCGTGGCGCAATCTCGCCGCTGACCCGCGCGTCGCCGGCGAGGGCGTTGACCCTCACCGGCGCGTCGAAGGAGCGGCCGCCGTTGCGGCTGGTCGCGACATAGATGTCGCCTTTACCAGAAACCGACGCCGCCCATACCACCGCCACGAACTGGCCGGTAGACGCCACCCACGGCGTGGTGCTGGTGCGGCCCGGAATGGAAAGCGCGATCTGATTCGCCTGCGCGGCGGAAGTCCAATTCGTCGCACCGTGGATCGCAGAAATTGCAACGAAAAGCCATGTTAAGGTGCCAGACCCTTTTACAATTCGCATGATCAAAACCTCAGGCGGGCGCCGAACTGGACCGAGCGCGGCTCGCCGACGGCGGTAATTTGTCCAAATGTTGCCGACGGGTTGGCGGGATAGGCGCCGGACCCGAAGTTCGTATTGAGTGTCACCACGTTCGCCCGGTTCGTGAGATTGAACGCCTCGACGAGCGCTTCGAATTGCACACGGTTCTTGATCCGGAAGGTCCGGCTGATGCGCGCGCCGAGCGAGAAGAACGCGTGTCCTTCACCCGCGTTGCGATCGATGAACGCGCCGTCGACGATCGGCCGGCCCGCGGTGCCTTGAATGGTCGTGACGCCGGACGTGATGTTGAACGGTGGCGCCGAATAGGCCTGCATCATTGCGCCGAACTGAAACCCGTGAACCTGGAGGGACCCGTTCATCACGAGCCGGTGACGTTGGTCGTTGTCGGCACGTCCCCAGTCCTTCGAGAGGTCGGTGGGATCGATTGGCGAGCTGAAGAAAAATTCGCCGACATTGTTCATCGCCTTCGACAGCGTGTACGACACCCGATAGTGGCCCCAGGACGCCGCCCGCTGCGAAAGGGACACGTGCAGCGCGTGATAATTCGACTCGCCGACCGAGGAGTACTGGCCGTTGTTGGCATACGACGAGTTCGGCCGGCAGCCGTTGTTCGTGCCGGTCGCGATGCAGGACGGCACGTTCTGGTTGACCGACATCAACAGGTGCGTTCCTTCGAGGTATTGGTACCCAGCGCTGACCGTCGCGCGGTCGCCGATCTGCTGTTCCACCTCGGTGCTCACCTGGCGCGAGAACGCATTCTGAAGGTTGCGATCCATCGTCGTCAAATTGGCAAGTGTCACGCTCGGCACTGCCGCCGGGAGAATCGCCGGAAACACCGGGGCGCCGGTCTGGGTTGGTGACAGGCTGACCACGAACTGGCGAAGCGCCGCGACGTCGGTGGTATTGCCCGCGGACAGCAGCGCGTTGGCGAGCGCCCGGAGCGGAACGCGATCGTAAAAGAGACCGGCGCTGCCGCGCACGACTGTGCGTCCGCTCCCGGCCGGTGTCCAGGCCACGCCAACCCTCGGCGACACGTTGTTGCGATCGGTCGTGATCGTCTCCAGGAGTTGCAAGTCGTAGCGAAGGCCGGCGTTGATCGTCACCGCGTCGCTGACCCGCCACTCGTCCTGCAGATACATGCCGACGTTCGGGTTGTCCTGCTTCACGCCGGTGGCGCCAAAGGTCTGCGCATAACCGGCGTTGTTGTAAGTGCCGCTCAGGAAGTTCGCCAGGGACGAAAATGTGTAGCTGCCACGAATCGATCGCGGATACGTGATCTCGTCGGCATTGAACAGAAAGTCGACGCCGGCACGAAGTGAGTGCGCGTCGGCGACGAGCGCGAAGTTGTTGACGACCTGATACATGCGGTTCACGCGCGCCGTTGGCGATGTGGAGCTGGTGCCAAACGACGCCACGCCCGCAATGCTCACCGCTGGCCCGATAGGCTCCGTCGCTGGTGCGTCAAGCCGGCTGTGTGCGAACTGCGCCCGGGTTTCGAGAAGGCTGCGTGGAGAAAGCAGCAGAACGTTGCTGACCGCGAGTACTTGGTCGGCATTGTCGAGGCCCGCGGATGCGCTCGGCGCTGCGAGGCCTCCGGCGCCGCGGGCGTTGTCGGCCGTTACGTCGTAACGGCTGTAGCGGGCGCTCAACTGGTGGCCGCTTCCGTATTGGTGATCCGCCTTCGTGAGCAGGTTGAGCGAATCAACAGGGTTGGGATAGATGCCCGTCGCTATCTGCGGGCCGCCGTATCCGGACGCCGCGAGTCGGGAGTTGATGACGGCCGTGTTCGGGTCGGAGATGGTTGTCAGTCCGGTCTGATCGAGGAGCCGCTTCTCGACATTGGCGAAGTAGAACGACCGGTTCGCGACGATTGGGCCGCCCAGGCTCGCACCGAACTGCGACTGACGCATCGGCAGCTTTGCTCCGGACAATGGATTGCGTGCATTAAGGGCATCGTCGCGAACGAAGTCGTAGATCGTGCCGCGGATCGTGTTCGTGCCGCTTCGAGTGACGACGTTGACGTATCCACCGAGGGCCCGCCCGAACTCGGCTTGGGCGCCGGACGTGATGACCTGAAACTGCTCGATCGCATCCACTCCATAGGTAATGCCGCTCAGCCCCGCGGCATCGTCGTTGGCGGAAAGCCCGTCCACGACGAAACTGTTGGAGAGGTTCCGTTGACTACCGACGGACAGTGTCAGGCCGGGCACGGCCGACGTTTCCGGGAAGAGTTGTGTACTCGCGATGTTCGCGGGCGCCACGCCCGGAGCGAGCAGGGCCAGGTCGAGGAAGTTGCGGCCGTTCATGGGCAGCGCCGCCACCTCGGTGTCAGTCAGTGTCGACGCAATTTGCGTGCGCGCGGACTCAATGACCGGCGCCTCCTCGACGATGATGATGGTTTCCGTGAGAGTGGCGAGCGGCATCACGAACGGAATGTCGAACGCCGACCCGGCTGAGACCCCGACGTTGCGCGCGACATCCCTGAACCCCGGCAGCGATGCCTTGATCTCGTAGACCCCGATGCGAAGGTAGGAAAATCGAAACCGGCCTTCCTCATCGGTGACCGTGGTCGCCGTGACATTGGTCAAGCGATGCGTCGCCACGACGGTTGCGCCGGGAATGGCCGCGTGCATTTCATCGACGACCCGGCCATTGACACTGCCGACGTCCACTGTCTGTTGCGCGCTCGAGCGGCCGGCCAACGCCAGCACGCACCCAAGCGCAATACATGCGCGTCGAAAAAACATGAGACCTCCGAAACGAAAAGCGAACTAAGAAACGGAAACGGGACGTTTCTTAGGCTTTAGGCGGAGGTGAATCTGGGGTGAGCTCGCGGAAAAGTGGGGACGAGGGAGAAGGGATCACCGCGGAGGTTGAATCGAGCGCCACCGGCGCCGTCGCCGGCGGTTCGATTGCGCCGACGAACGCGAACAGCGTGGCCAGGTGCATGCCCGGACCTTCGCACGCATTCGACATCGCGCAACGGTCCGTCGACTTCGAACCGTGCATCGGGCATGCCGCGCCGTCGTCGTGGGCCATCGGGCACGCATCGCCTGGTTCAGGCTGAACGGGCTCGGCCTCGTGGCAGTCGCCCTTCTTTTCCTTGGCGGCGGCTTCCGCAACGTGCGAGATGCAGCAGTTCTCCGGCACGAACGCCGACAGCGATGCCGCCTGGCAGAGGAGCCAGAGGATCGCAATCGCGCGCGCGGAGCGTCGAACCCGGTGCATCGGTGAGGTCAGGTTACACGATTAGAACGAGACCCTCAAGGAGAGCCGCGCGGAACGGGGCAGGGCTGGATGTGTGTGAATGTCTTCGATGCCCTCGTCGGGCTCCCCCTGGAGTCGCGAGGGATAGAAATAATCGATGTCCGCGACCTCGGCGTCGAACAGGTTGAACACCTCCAGGGACAGCCGCAGGTTACGCGCCAGGCGGTAGCCGAAATCGCCGTTCCAGATGGTGGTGGCGCGTGAGGTGACGCTCGAATCCTCGATGAGCGGCCGGGGCCCGAAGTGGCGAAGCCTCAGGCTGGCACTCGCCGGCCCACGTCCCTGGGCGGTGACGCCGGCCGAGATGACGCGATCGAGCGCGCCGGGGATCGCGTTGCCCGCGGGATCGTCGTCGGTGAACCGCGCGCGGGAGATCGACAGGTCGGCGTCGGCGACCAGCCACGACAGCGGCCGCCAGTAGTTGGCCCATTCGAGTCCGTAGCGACGGCTGGGCCGGCCGGCGTCGGTGGTGCCGGCGTCGCCGACGAAGAGCAACTCGGAATCAAGACCGAGATACCAGAAGGCCATCGACGACTGCAATCCGCGGAATCGCACCGTGCGCAGGCCGACCTCGGCGCCGCGCGCGCGGACGAGCGGGGTGACGCGTTCGACCAGCTCACCGCTCTTCGGATCGATCGTAATCGCGGCGCCGCGCGCGTCGTTGCTGTGAAAACCGAGCCCGGCGTTGGCGTAGAACTCCGTCGATGCAAACGGACCGAACACCATGGCGGCTTTCGGACTGGCGAGGGCTGTGCTCCCGCTGCCGGAGTTCGCCGGGTTGTCGGCGGTGACGTTGAACTGGTAGATGTCGGCGCGCACACCGATGGTGCTGCGCACGTATCGGCTCCATTCAATCTCGGTCTGGCCGAACACGCCGGTCATGGTTTGCCCGACTGCATCCTGCCGCACCGTGGAGAGTCGCTGTCGTCCCACCGTGTGATAGAGACCCACGGGGTCGAGCCAGTCGCGGCGGACTTGCATCCCGGCCGCACTCTCGGTGCGTCGTCCGGCAAGCCGGCCAAGCCGGCGCAGGGCGACCCGCCCGCCAACGGTGGTGCGACGCTCCGACTGCTCGAACTGGTCGCCGTCGACGGGGTCATCGAGGAAATATGTGAAGTTCGAAAACAGCGTGAGGCGATTGCGCAGCGCGAACCCGGTGGCGCGGATTGATGTGCCGCCGATTGTCCGGTGGACATCGGCAGCCACGCTGTGGCGTCCCGCTTCGCCGCCGTCGCTGTCGTCGAGAGTGCCGAAGCGGTCGATGACGCCGGCGTCGATGGCGCGCTGCGGAACCTGATCGGTCGAGTTCCAGCCGGCGCGATAGCTCATACCGGTGAGCGAGAAGCCGTTGCGGTTGTCGCCGCGGCTGTAGCGCACCACGGCGTTCACCTTCTCGTAGTCGTCGGGTCTCGTCCAGGGACCGTCCATCTTGTTCAGTTCAAGCGCGGCCAGCAATGTGCCGCTGCCGATCCTGGGCGAAACTGCCGCAAACGCGCGGCCCCAGCCTTCCTCGCCCGCGCTCAGATCGAGCATCGGTGCATCAAGCACGTTCACATAGTTGATGTTGGCGGCGCCGGCCGCCGAGAAGTCGCCTTCGTCGGCGAAGTAAGGACCCTTCTTGAATTGCACGCCGCTGACCAGCTCGGGAATCAGGAAGCTGGCATCGGCGTAGCCGTGCGCGTGCGCGCCGGTCGGCGTGTTGACGGGCACGCCGGCAATCGTGGTCGAGAAATCGGTGCCGTGATCGAGGTTGAAGCCGCGCAGGTAATACTGGTTGGCCTTGCCCTCGCCGCTGTGCTGGCTGACGATCATGCCGGGCACCGTTTCGAGCACCTCGCCGGCCCGCATGATCGGCCTCGCCGCAAGTTGCGCCGCGGTGATCGCGCCCTGGCTGGCCG